>Ga0265327_10002714_pt1 | contig 18115 bp, 16 predicted proteins | sample 41621metaG_FD_202089 | JGI IMG/M metagenome (GOLD analysis project Ga0265327, IMG submission 202089) | Rhizosphere microbial communities from Carex aquatilis grown in University of Washington, Seatle, WA, United States - 4-16-21 metaG | ecosystem: Host-associated > Plants > Roots > Rhizosphere... | reverse complement strand
CAATTGTCCTCCTGCTACCTGACCACCGTGCCCGACGATTTGGACGGCATCTACGGCGCGATCAAAGACAACGCCCTGCTGTCGAAATACGCCGGCGGCTTGGGGAATGACTGGACGCGGGTGCGCGGCATGGGCGCGCACATCAAAGGCACCAACGGCCAATCCCAAGGCGTCGTGCCGTTTATGAAAGTCGCCAATGACACAGCAGTAGCAGTGAATCAGGGAGGAAAACGCAAGGGGGCTGTTTGTGCTTATTTGGAAACTTGGCATATTGATATCGAAGAGTTTCTCGAGCTGCGCAAAAACACCGGCGACGACCGCCGCCGCACCCACGACATGAACACGGCCAATTGGATTCCAGACCTATTCATGAAGCGCGTCGCCGAGGAAGGCCAGTGGACGCTGTTCTCCCCGAACGACACGCCCGATTTGCATGATTTGACCGGCGTGGCGTTCGAGAAAGCCTATCTGGCTTATGAGGAAAAAGTGGATCGGGGCGAGATTAGCCTGTTCAAGCGCATACCCGCGTTGAGCCTGTGGCGGAAAATGCTGTCGATGCTATTTGAAACCGGCCATCCGTGGATCACGTTCAAAGACCCGTGCAACCTGCGCTCGCCGCAACAGCATGTTGGCACGGTGCATAGCTCGAATCTATGCTGCATCGCCGCCGACCAGCGCGTGGTGACAAATCGCGGCATGCTGACCATCGGTGAGCTTTACGCACAAGGCGGCAAGAATAAAGTCGTAGGTTTGGACGGTGTTTACAACGCTTCTGAAATGCTGTTGCCACGCCCGAATGCGCCGATGGTGAGAATCAACACCGCCGAAGGCTATACCCATAAAGTCACGCCTGACCACAAAGTCTGGGTGAAGGACAAAGGCTGGGTCGAAGCCCAGCACTTGAGTGGCGGCGATAAACTGCTGATCCAACAGTTGGAAGGCTTGTGGGGAATCCAGCATAACCCGGAATTGGCCCATACCATGGGCTTGATCGCAGGCGATGGAACCTTCAGTAAAAATAGCGTCCACATCGACTTGTGGGAAAATGAGTTTGAGTATCTGCCGCGCGTCACCCAAACGGTGCATCATCTGCTGGAAGGCAATACGGCGTTGCAAACGACTTCCGTCAACACACCGGAATTCCGCTTCAGCCCTGCGCAGCGCAAAGCCCGCCTGAGTTCCGCCCCGTTGCGCCGCTTGTTGGCGAAGCACGGCTTCACCAAAGAAACCAAAACCGTCGTCCCCAACCTAGTGTGGCAGGGCACAAGAGAAACCGCCGCCGCCTACCTGAAAGGCTTGTATCTGGCTGACGGGAATATTTGCGCCAGCGGCGAGGTGACCACTTTGGCATTGGCATCGGCCAAACTGGAATTCATCCAAGAACTACAAATCCTGTGGGCTAATTTTGGCGTCAAAACCTCGATCAACCAAATGCGCGGCCACACTCTGCACAACCTGCCCGACGGCAAAGGCGGCAAGAAAGCGTATTGGAGCCAGCCATTGTACCGGCTGTTAATCACTTCGATCAAAGGCTGCCAGATTGCCGAGGGCGTGACCGGGCTTGCGGCCAGCCGGAAATCGGCAGCGGCGCGGCGGTATTTGGACAATCTGCAAAAAGAAGGCTATGCGCAAAAGCTTTGTGCGACGTTCACGGGTCTGACCGAACTGCCCAACGAAGACGCCTATTGCCTGATGGTGGAATCGGACACCCATGCTTGGACGGTCAATGGGATGATTACGAAAAACACCGAAATCACTCTGAACACCTCAGACAACGAAATTGCCGTCTGCAACCTGGGTTCTATAAACCTTGCCGCGCATATTACTGACGATGGAATACTAGACAGCGCCAAGCTGGAAAAAACCATCTCCACCGCGATGCGCATGTTGGACAACGTCATCGACATCAACTATTACAGCGTGCCGCAGGCGCGCCGGGCCAACCTGCGCCACCGCCCGGTGGGCTTAGGGCTGATGGGCTTCCAGGACGCGTTGTACAAAAAGCGCGTCGCCTACGCCTCGCCAGAAGCCGTGCAATTCGCCGACGAAAGCATGGAAACCTTGAGCTACTATGCCATCAAAGCCTCCACCGACCTGGCCGAGGAGCGCGGAACCTATTCCACGTTCCAAGGCTCGCTCTGGGCCAAAGGCATCCTGCCCATCGACTCCATCGCAATATTGGAGGAGCAGCGCGGCGGCTATTTGCAGCAAGACCGCACGCAGACCTTGGACTGGGACAGCTTGCGGGAACGGGTCAAGACCGTCGGCATGCGCAACAGCAACACCATGGCCATCGCCCCGACCGCGACGATCTCCAACATCGTCGGCGTCGCGCAGTCCATCGAGCCGACCTACCAGAACCTGTTCGTCAAATCCAATTTGTCGGGCGAGTTCACCGTCGTCAACCCGTTCCTGGTCAACGACCTGAAAGCCCGCGACTTGTGGGACGCGGTGATGATCAACGACCTCAAATACTACGACGGCAGCGTCCAGCCCATCGAACGCATCCCCGAAGAATTGAAGGCGCTGTACGCGACCGCGTTTGAAGTCGACGCCCGCTGGCTGGTCGAAGCCGCCTCGCGCCGCCAGAAATGGATAGACCAGGGCCAGTCGCTGAACCTGTACCTGTCCGAGCCGAACGGCAAAAAACTCGACACCTTGTACAAGCTCGCCTGGGTGCGCGGTCTAAAGACCACCTACTACCTGCGCTCGATGGGCGCGACGCATGTCGAGAAAAGCACGCTGGCCGACGGCAAGCTGAACAAGGTGCAGATCGACCCGATTGAGGAACTGACGCCGGCCAAGCTGTGTTCGATAGACAACCCTGAGTGCGAGGCTTGCCAGTAAGCGCCGGTTTCAACCCGTAAACGGTCGGGCAAAAAACGATGGAGGTGCGCAAGTACTTGGAGGAAAATGGCGTCGCGCCATTCGATGAATGGATTTCCCGGTTGCGCGACCGCCAAGCCAAAACGCGGATTCTGACCCGAATCCGCCGCTTGGGTTGTGGCCTGGAGGGCGATTGGAAATCAGTTGGCGAGGGAGTGCGCGAATTGCGCATTCCCGAAGGGCGGGGCTATCGGGTCTACTATGCCTGGGACGGCCCCCATTTGATTCTTCTGTTATGCGGCGGAGACAAAGGAACGCAAACGCAGGATATTGAGACAGCAAAGCACTATTGGAGACATTACCATGAGCGCGAAAGCCACTAGCGCCCCATTCGATGCGGCAGATTACCTAGAAACTCCCGAGGACATCGCCGCTTATCTCAGTGCGGTGATTGAGGACGGCGACGAAGGGGTATTACTCGCAGCCTTGGATGATATATCCCGTGCCGCCAAACGAATCATGCCAGCGCAAACGGCCAGCCAACCAAATGGAGAAAACATGCCTGATCTTGCTCACCTCTCCATCTTGCTACATGCGCTTGGTTTTGAGCTTTCTTTGAGGCGGAGACGCGCGGCCTAAGCACAGCTAAAATATACCGAATGTAGGATGCGCTGAGGTACGAAGCGCATCAATCGCGAACGATGCGCTTCCTTCGTCAGCGCATCCTACGCGAGCTGGCTATACAGCTTTCTATATTACCAATACACTTCTGAAACACTCGAGAAATACCCTTATGAAAGAGTCCCTAGCCAAAAGAAACGAAAACACTGAAAACCTTAACAGTGAACAACATGTCAACAACAAAAAAGATAAAGTACCCCAAAACTTAATTAGCATCTCAATTGATAAAACCCTACACAGAATACTAGACATTGAAGATTGCGCCAATGAATTCATACGTGCAGCAGGTCATAACTACGAGCAAAATGCAAGAAAGCTAAAATCTCAAATCGAGGAATGCCAGCACTTATTTGAAAAAGAAACAAACCAAGATCAAAAACTTATTGCCGCCAGAAACCTTAGAAAAGCAATACGGGACATTGACCGTCACAATAATTCATCCCCAATTTTAACCTTAGAAAAAAGTTTGTTTATAAACCTTTTTGCCACATTCGACAAATACATAGGAGACCTAATTATTGCTCTTTACCACAAAAAGATAGATCTATACAAAAATATCAGAAGAGAAATCGCCCTATCGGAAGCACTCAAATATAACTCTATGGACGAACTCAGAGTCGTTATGTTAGGCCAAACATTATGGCGAAAACAGTTCCCGGAAGAATTAGAAAGTGCTGATCGCCACTTGATGGAACTTATTTTCAATTTTCTACATATGGAACATTTGGACAATGCTATATCCTTAAGTAAATTCGCTCTAAACTTACCAAAAATATCAACCGACGAAATTGCAAGAATATTTACTATAAACTATGCAATAGCACTGAAAGCTATTGAGCTCAGGGATAGCCAAGAGTTTTTTCAGCGTATGAAGAAATATATGGATATAAATACTGCGCAAAACTTAGTGCTATCGCCGAAGAGACAAAACCGGAATTCAACAATGAGAACTTAGAGTGCATAACCACAAGATCATAAAACAGCGCAGGGCCGCAGGATAGGTAAGCGCGCTTGGAGGAGTCCGATTCAAGCCGCCGGATTCACCATGCACCGTAACCCGCCATACTCAAAAAAAGCGAGGTCTTTGGTTCCCACGCGCCGCCTGGGAACTTAAGTTAAACCGCGCCGCAGTTTGTTTCGAGACGTGGCGCGTCCTAGCGGCATTCCCACGCGGCGCGTGGGCGCGGGCAATATTGAAAACGGTGTGCGATGCGCAGCCTGCATGGCTATTATCGCTCCATCCTTTTCAATCCATGACAAACTTCAGCGAGGTGTATCATGAAAATGGCGGTTTTTTTAAATTTCTATCTCGATCCAGTCGGCACCTTTGCTTCAGCCCTTAACAGATCCACCCCTGCAGTCGGCCAGGCTCTTATAACTAGCATGGCAAGCTCGCTGTGGTTGAACACCGAAAGAAGACCTATTCATGTTGACCAAACCACTTGGACGGACTGGCCTGGAAATCGCTGAAGTCGGATTGGGCACTTGGCAGTACCAGGGCGGCGCGGCACCGCTGCGGCGAGGGTTTGAGGCTGGCGCGTTGTTTGTGGACACCGCCGAGTCTTACGGATCGGAAGAGACCGTGCGGGATGCCCTCGCAGGCATGCGCGACGCTGTATTTATCGCCACCAAGGTGTCATCCGAAAATCTGCGCCGTGAAAATTTGCTGCGCTCGGCGGAGGGGAGCTTGCGGCGTCTTGGCGTCAGCCACATTGATCTCTACCAGGTGCATTTCCCTAATCCTGAGATACCTATCGAAGAGACGATGGAAACCATGGAGCAGTTGGTCGATGAAGGAAAAATCCGCTATATCGGCGTCAGCAATTTTAGCCTGGAACAACTCATTGCGGCTCGCCGGGCCACTCGCAAGCATCCCATCGTTTCAATTCAAGTCAGTTACAATTTGGCCAACAGAGACATCGAAAACAGGCTACTGGGGTATTGCCAAACCCACGGCATCACGGTGATCGCCCACAGCCCATTGGCGAACGATCTGTCGCGGATAACCCATCGCGATTCAAAGGGGATGCTGACCCGCCTGTCGCAGGAGACAGGCCGGACGATTGCCCAGATCGCCATCAACTGGTGTCTATGCCAGGAGGACGTCGTGGCGATTCCAAAAGGCAATTCCGTGGCGCATGTCATTGAAAATTGCGCCGCCAGCGGCTGGCGGTTGAGCGCCGAACAGACCAGCCTGCTCGACAAGGAATTTGCGTTCCAGCGCCGTGGCCGCTTTGGCAGGTTGATTCGCGAGCTGGTGCCTGACAGCGTGGTGCCCTTGGCCAAGCGGTGTGTCGGAATGCTATCTCGATAACGAGAACCCACTTAAAGAGGCCAACCATGCAAACGGACATCCAAGGCTACACCCGCACCGCCCAGTGGCTGCACTGGATCATGGCGGTGGTTATCACCGCCGTGTGGATATTGGGATTTTATATGGCGGATTTGCCGAGCGGGCCGGACAAGACGGCGCTGGTCCAGTGGCACAAGGCCATTGGCAGCACCGTGATTGTGTTGGTGGCGATCCGGCTGGCGTGGCGGGCGACCCACCGGCCACCGCTGTTGCCGGATTCGATCCCAGTTTGGCAGCAACAGGCGGCGCATGGGGTGCATTGGCTGCTTTACGCGCTGATGTTTATCCAGCCGTTGAGCGGCTGGGCGATGAGTTCGGCGCGGGGGTTTCCGGTCTTGCTCGGCGGGGTGGTTCCGCTGCCCGCTTTGTTGATGAAAGACGAGAGTTTGGCGAAAGCATTGACCGGCTTGCATGAAGTCGGCGGTTGGGCCTTGGCGATCCTGGTCGCGGGCCATGTCGCGATGGCGCTGAAGCATCATTTCATCGACCGGGACACGGTGCTGTCGCACATGTTGCCCTGGAAGAGTTGAGTGGGCATGCTTCGGCGGAGTCGCCTGGGGGCATTGAGGGAAGGATGGGCGCGGAGCTTAAGCCGGGCAGGATAAACCTTATCGGATTGGGTACAATGACGCCGGCCCACATTTCGCCAATCCTAATCAACCCCTTGAATTAACAGGATAACCCCATGTTCAATTGCCCTTGTCTGCAAAACGCCCTGGCTTGGTTGCAGGATCTGAAATCCGCGCTGTTGAAGCAGAAAAGCCTAGGCTATGTGCTGTCCTTGGCCGTTGCCGTGGCTGTGCTGTTCGGGCTGGCGGTTTTCCTGGTCGATCCGAATGTGCATTCGCTGGCCGACGGCGTGTGGTATGCCTGGGTGACGATGACCCATGTGGGTTACGGCGACGTGGTGCCGACTTCGTTCATCGGTCGCCTGCTGTCCTGCTTGTTGATCCTGTTCGGCCTGGCCGTGCTGGCCCTGCTCACCGCCCTGTTCTCCGCCATCCTGATCGAGCGCGACAGGGGCGGGATGGCCAAGGACGAAAGCCAGATTTTGGCGGAGTTGCAGCGCTTGCACGAGCGGCTGGACCAGTTGGAAGCCAGCCGCAAGCCGGCGGAATAGCACCTCGCCGCCGCCCGCCTTGCCTATGACTATAAGGATGCCCTGGCTATGAACGCCCGTTTTGCGGATACCGCCATTGCGCTGCCGTCGCTGTGGTTCCAACGCCTGCTGGCGCTGGTTCTATTCGCCGCGACAGCTTACGGCGTGGCGGAGTATCCGTATGCGCGGCTGTTCTTGGCGGCGCTGCTGGCTGCTTACCTTATATTGCTGCATTTCCGGCCCACCGCCTGGTTGCTGGTGCTGCCGGTGGTGTTGCCGCTGGTGAATCTGGCGCCGTGGAGCGGGCGTTTTTATCTGGAGGATTTCGATTTGTTCATCGCGGCCACCTTGGCCGCCGCCTTCTGGCAAGGCGCTTACAGCCGGTCTGGCCGTCCCCGCTTCGCGCGGGTGCCTGGTTTGTTGATCGCCTTGTTCCTGGCGACCCATTGCATCGCGCTGCTGCGCGGGCTGCTGCCGTTCGCCGCGCTGGACGCCAACGCCTTCAGCAATTATTACAGCCATTACAATGCGTTGCGGGTGGGCAAGTCGTTGCTGTGGGCGGCGCTGCTGATTCCGCCGCTGTTGCGGGTGTTCGGCGGCGACCCGGCGCGGGCGCGGGGCGATCTGAGCCTCGGCGTCTGCCTCGGCCTGGTCGGCACCGGCTTCGCGGTGTTGTGGGAACGCGGGGTTTTCAGCGATTTGCTGTATGGCGAGAACATTTACGCGAAAGTCAGCGGTCTGACCAATTTCAGTTCCAATTACCGCATCACGGCGCTGTTTGCGGAGATGCACACCGGCGGGGAGGCTATAGACGGCTATCTGTCCATGGCCTGGCCTTTCGCCCTGGGCAGCCTGGTCGCGGCCGGGCCGTTTTGGCGGACGGCGCTGGGGGCTTCGGCCCTGCCTGCCGGGCTTTATTCCGCGCTGGTCACGTTTTCGCGCGGAACCTATGTGGCCGTCGCCGTTTCCCTGCTGACCTTCGCGCTAGGCTACACCAAGCAATTGTTCCGCCGCGGCGGCGCTTCCGCCACGCGCTTGTGGCCGATACCGCCAATTCTGCTGGCGGCAGCCGGCGGCTGTGTCTTGTTGTATGGAAAAGGGGGCTTCTACGCCTTGATCGCCGCGTTGGCGATACTGGGAGGGGCCACGGTGCTGGGCTTCTTGCCGTCTTTGCGCGGCGAGTGGCGGGCGATGTCGCTGGCGGGTTTGTTTCTGGCCGGCTTCGTGCTGATGATGCGTGGGCTGCTGACGTCAAAATGGGCCAGCAACAGCCTGCCCGAGTCGCTGTCCCTCAGCCTGCCCCTGTCCGCCGCGCTGTTGCTGGCTGGCCTGTTCATCGGCGGCCGCGCGCGCGAAGCCGCCAGTTTGCGCGGGCTGGGCGTCAGCCTGGTGTTTGTCGGCCTGTTGTTCGCGGTGTGCGTTCCCGGCTTGTCGGGCAGTTACGTACAAAGCCGTTTTAGCACTGTCGAAGGCGATTTCGGCACCCGCTTCGAGCATTGGCAACACGCCGTGGGGCTGATGGGCTCAAGCTGGGAGGTCCACGCCTTCGGCATGGGCTTGGGCGTCTTCCCGCATGCTTACTTGTGGGGAAAGGAAAATGAAAAATCCAGCATCGCGGCGTTACAGGAAGACGGTGCCAACACGTATCTAAAACTCAGCAACAGCATGGACTTGGCCATAGGCCAGCGGCTCGGCCTGGAGGCGGGAGAGCCTTACACGCTGTCGCTGGACGCCAGGACCTTGGCGGCAAACGCCACGCTGGATCTCAGCATCTGCCGGCGGCACATCATTTCGCCGTCGGATTACGAGTGTGTGGCCGCCTCAAAGCCGATCAACCCTGGCGCTTGGCAACACTTGGACTGGAAATTCAACATCGGCGCGCTGGGCGACGGCCTTAGCCTCGGCAGACGCCCGCTGGTGCTGCGCATCATCCATTTTTATTACAATCCGCAAGGCGCAAACAATTTGCCGCTGGATTTCGTCGATGTCGACAATATCAAGTTGATGGATCGCTACGGCGAAGACCATGTCGTCAATGGGAATTTCCAGGCAGGCCTGGACCGTTGGTATCCTTACTCGGATCATCTGCATTTGCCCCTGCACATCAAAAACCTCTGGGTCGATGTTTACTTTGAACAGGGCCTGCTGGGCCTGGCCGCTTTCAGCGGGCTGAACCTTTATGCGCTGGCTTGCGGAATACGCCTGGCCAAACGCGGCGATCTGTTCGCCTTGACTTTGCTGTCGTCCCTGGCCGGCCTGTTATCCGTGGGGCTGGTCGGCACCTTGTACGACGTCCCCCGGGTGATTTTTTTATTTTTCTTGTTGCAATTCGCGCTGCTGGCGCAAGACCCGGCGCAACTGACCTTCGGGCGGCCAGCCCGCAAACCTGGCCACGCCCCCCAAGCCCCCGCAAAGCGGGGCTCTTTTATCCAAACACCCTTGAAATGACCGAGGAAACCGCTATGTTGAATTGGGACGACCCACTCGCCGGACTGAACCGCACCGCCGCCCGCCCATCGCACTTGCCAACCGGCCTGGCCGGCGGAGAGCCGCCCGCCCTGTCCCGCCCCGGCCAGGCCGGCGGAGCGGTCGGGGCCGCCGCCTTCCCCCGCGGCCAGGCCGAGCCGGCGCGGACGGTCGTCGCAACCCGCCAGGATGAGCCGCTCAACGCCGGTGCCACCGGACTGGAAGCCATCGAAATGGGTGCCAAGCGCATTCGCGTCGACGACAAGAAGATCATCAATTGCCGCGCCGACCTGAACCAACTGGTGCCGTTCAAATACCAATGGGCCTGGCAAAAGTATCTGGACGCCTGCGCCAACCACTGGATGCCGCAGGAAATCAACATGACCGCCGACATCGCCTTGTGGAAAAGCGCAGACGGGCTGACCGCGGACGAGCGCGCCGTAGTCATGCGCAACCTGGGGTTTTTCTCCACCGCCGACTCGCTGGTGGCCAACAACCTGGTGCTGGGGGTCTACCGCCACATCACCAACCCCGAATGCCGGCAGTACTTGCTCCGCCAGGCTTTCGAGGAGGCTTTGCACACCCACGCCTACCAATATGTGGTGGAATCGCTGGGGATGGACGAGGGCGAGGTCTTTAACATGTACCGGGAAGTCCCGGCAGTTGCGCGCAAGGCGGAATGGGCGTTACCATTCACCCAGTACCTGGCTGATCCGCACTTCCACACCGGCACGCAGGATAACGACCAAAAGCTGCTGCGGGAGCTGATCGCCTTCTACGTGGTCTTTGAGGGGATTTTCTTCTATGTCGGCTTCACGCAAATCCTGTCCATGGGCCGGCGCAACAAGATGACCGGCACCGCCGAGCAATTCCAGTACATTTTGCGCGACGAGTCCATGCACATGAATTTCGGCATCGACGTGATCAACCAGATCAAAATCGAAAATCCCAGGCTGTGGTCGGAAAGCTTCAAGGCGGAGATGACGCGGATGATCCGCGAAGCGGTGGACATCGAAACCCAGTATGCCTACGACACCATGCCGCGCGGCATCCTCGGGCTGAACGCGCCGATGTTCAAGGAATACCTGGAGTTCATCGCCAACCGGCGCTGCGCCCAGATCGGCCTGCCCGAGCAATACCCCGGGTCGGGCAATCCGTTCCCGTGGATGAGCGAAGTGCTGGATCTCAAAAAAGAAAAGAATTTCTTTGAAACCCGAGTAACCGAATACCAGACAGGGGGGGCGCTAAATTGGGAATGAACATTGCCGAGACCTTTGCCGACTCATCGCGACATGTCAGGCAGAATATGAGGACGAAGGTTTTTTATGAATGGCAGGCCACCTCCATCCACCACACGGTGGTGTTCGCCCTGCTGGGGGCGCTGCTGTGGGGCGCGGACTGGGCCGTAGACCCGTACCACCAGAAAAAAGCCTTGTTCCTCCGTTTGGGCGTCATGGGTGTTCTGCTGCTTTCCGCCATCGCCAAGCGGCTGTCCAAATCCCTGCTCGTCAACTATATCGCCAGCTACCTTTCGCTGGCGGTCGGCGAGGTTCTGTTCGTCGCCTTGTTTGCCGGGCAGGAGGGCGGACTGGCGGCGGGATCGGGCCAGATGCTCTATTTCTTTCTTGGCTCCGTGCTGTTGTGCCCGCTTTACCGGTCCACCCTGAACGCGCTGGGCTGCGCCCTGCTCGCGCTGGTTCCGACGATTGCCGGGGCCGTGATCGCCGCCGACTTCCCGCACATCCTCTACGCCTTCACACTCTGGCCGGCCGCCGCGCTGACCGTGCTGATCCACCGGAAAATCCGGCCGTTGCTGGTCGAAAACCTCCGGTTGCGGCAGGAAATCGAATCGTCCACGCTAAACGACCCTATTACCGGCTTGCTGAATCTGCACGGCTTGGAGCTGGCGTTCCAGCGCCTGATCAAGCTGGGCCAGATCAAACCCCTGCAACAGTTTTTGCTAGTCATCGAGATCGACGGCTTCGACGCGCTCAGCAAAGTCCACGGGCCAGAATTTGTCGATTCGCTGCGCGGGAAGATGGGCCAGGTCGTCGATGTCTCGTTCCGCGGCCGGGACATCACCGCCAGCCCCACCGGCAACGAATTCGCCTGCATATTGCAGAATTTGTCCAGGGAAAGGGCCTTCGATGTCGCCGAGCGCTTCCGGGAAAACCTTCTCGGCAAAGAGTTCGACTGCTTTCCGGACAGGGCAAGCGGCAAACTCAAATGCACGGTCAGCATCGGCATCGTTTCCGCCGACACCAAGGAAAAAATAACAACCCTGCTCAACCGCGCCCGCATCGGCGTCAACCAGGCGAAATCCCTGGGCGGCAACCAGTGCATATGCATCTGAAGGGGGTCGCGGCTTGACTGGCGGCGGCGGCGTTCGACGCCGCCCGCGGAAGAGCCGGGCAATGGCACGGCGCAAGCCCGCGCGCGAAACCTAGTCCCGGCGGACTGCGATGACGAACTCTTCAACCGGCCTGCCGCCGATCAAATGTTCGCGGATGATGCGTTCGAGGACTTCCGGGGTGCAGGAGCGATACCAGACGCCTTCCGGATACACGACGCTGACCGGGCCGCGGGCGCACACTTGCAGGCAATTGGCCTTGGTGCGATAAAGGCCGGTGCAGCCCTCCAGCTTCAACTCCTTGATCCGCCGCTTCAAATAATCCCATGATTCCAGGCTGGCATCCCGCCCGCAGCATTTTGGCTTGGCCTGGTCGCAGCAAAGAAAAATATGCCGCCTTATCCCCGCCAGCCCCAAGGACTGGGCGATTTTGGCCAATTCTTCGTCTTCGTCGCTTGCGCTCATGCCGGACTCCTCGAGGGTAAGAAGGGCGTCAACGGTTGACCGTGACCAGGTCCACGTCGAAAATCAACACCGCGTTGGGCGGAATGACCCGCGCCGCGCCGCTTTCCCCGTAGGCCAGGGCGGACGGTATGAAAAAGCGGTATTTCGCGCCTTCCTTCATCAGCTGCAAACCTTCAGTCCAGCCCGGAATGACGCCGTTCAACGGGAAGCTGATGCCTTTGCCGCTGTCGAACTCCTTGCCGTCAATCAACGAGCCTTTGTAATCGACCGTGACGCTATCCGTCACGGCGGGGCTCCGGCCGTCGCCAGCCTTCAAGATCTGGTACTGCAGGCCGCTAGCCGTGGTGCTCACGCCGGCTTTCTTGGCGTTTTCCACCAAGAAGGCCTCGCCCGACCGCTTGTTTTGTTCGGGATCGACTTTGGGGCACCCGCCCAGCAAACCCAAGAGAACCGCCGCCAACGCCGTGCGAACCCACCACTTATTGCCCATGCCGCCCCCCGTTTTACTCAATGGATTTTTCAATTTGAAAGACCGGCGACCCTCGCCGGAAACATGTCCCTTATTAGCCAAAACGCCACAAGACGCCTTGCGGAGGACGAATTATAGCGGATTGGAGGCTGGACAAACACACTCTCGGGCTATCGGGCCCGATGTTGCCCCGCCAGTTTTTAGTTGACAATCGGCCAGCGCCCCATTATTATAAGCATTCTTCCGGGCGGTTAGCTCAGCGGGAGAGCACTGCCTTCACACGGCAGGGGTCGCAGGTTCAATCCCTGCACCGCCCACCATCCACTTGTCGCGGCATTTTGAATGCTTCCCGCTTTCTTCGCGCCATAAAGCCAGCCGTTTCAAAAACAGCCCCTTCAAACAATTGCCCTGCGCCGACTACGCGGGCGCGGCTTCCGGCTGCTATCTTTCTTATAAGACTGGAGCCGGCCTCGCACGCCAAACCCAGGAATTAAGTGTTCGTGCCCAGCGCGCATTCCGCGCGCAAAACTAACCCCAAAACTTCATAAAAATCCAAGCCTCCTTGCGCCGCCACCTACCCGGCAGCGCGCACCTCTCGCAAGCCAAGCCCGCCCGCCCCCAATTCGCCGCAAACCATCTAACCGGCAAGGAATTTGGCAAACGCCCTCGCGGGTTTGCCCCCCGCTAAAGTGTAAAGTTTTGTACTGCATGTTGATTAGTTATAAAAAACGATATAACATGACTATCTACATTAACCTAAAAGGGCATCATTATGACCGACAACATTAACAACTTGTCTGAACAAGAACTTGCCGAGTTGATCGCGGTGGCATCCAAACAATTGGAGCACAAGCGCGGCAGCAAGAAGCGCGAAACCATCGCTCAAATCAAAGAACTGGCCGCCTCCATCGGCGTGCAAGTGGAAATCGTCGACGGGGGAAATAAAGCGACGCGGGCCGGCTCGAAAGTCGCCGTGAAGTATCGGGATCCCGCCAGCCCCAAGCATGTCTGGACTGGCCGCGGCATGAAGCCCCGCTGGCTCAAATCCTTGCTGGACGCAGGCCGCTCGATTGAAGAATTCCTAGTTTGACCGGCGAGGTTCCTGGCTTCGCCAGGAAATAGCCCTCTGCGCCATAACGTCGGCTGCCCGCGCGGGCAACGGCCACGGCGTTTCCCGCGCCGCATTGGATGCGACTGGAGCCTCGCCTCCAGTCGCCAGGGTTAGCCGGAAGCCGCCGCCGCCGGGCGGCGGCATTAAAACCCGGGCGACGCCGCCTGCAATAACCTCCCTCTATATCAAGCGCCCAGTCAGTCAATCGCCGGAATGGGCGGGCGGGGTATCCGCATGGCGGAACCGCCAAGCACACATTGGAATCCCCGCCTTCACCGCCACCGTTTCAAGACCAGGCCAATGACAGAACAGAATTTGATATTCGACCGCGAACTGATCCGCCGCTACGACCGGCAGGGGCCGCGATACACCTCCTATCCCACCGCTGTCCAGTTCGTCGATGGCTTCGGCGTCCGCGACTACCAGGAACACGCCCGGCACACCAACGAAGAGACAAAACCGGCGCCGCTGTCCCTCTATTTCCACATCCCGTTCTGCGCGACGGTGTGCTTTTACTGCGCCTGCAACAAGATCGTGACGAAGAACCAGGCGCACACGGCCCGTTATCTGGATTGCCTGTCCCGTGAAATCGAAGCCCAAGGCAGGCTGTTCGACAAAAGCCGGCCGGTGGAACAATTGCATTGGGGCGGCGGCACGCCGACTTTCCTGGACCAGGAACAGATGCGCCGCCTGATGGACGAAACCCGCCGCCACTTCTCGTTGCTGGATGACGACGAGGGCGAATATTCCATCGAAATCGATCCGCGCACCGTCGACGCGGAGCGGATCGCCTTTCTCCGCCGGCTGGGCTTCAACCGTCTGAGCCTGGGAGTGCAGGATTTCGATCCCGCCGTGCAACGCGCGGTCAACCGCATCCAGTCGGAGGAGCAAACACTGGGCATCATCCACGCGGCCCGCGAGTCCGGCTTCAAGTCGGTCAGCCTGGATCTGATCTACGGCCTGCCGCTCCAGTCGGTGGACAGCTTCGACTTGACCCTGACCCGGGTCATCGACGCCAGCCCGGACCGCGTCTCGGTGTTCAACTACGCGCACCTGCCGCACCTGTTCAAGGTGCAAAAGCAGATTGATGAAAGCGCCCTGCCCTTGCCGGAGGAAAAGCTGTTGATCTTGCGCCGCGCCATCGAGCGGCTGACCCAGGCCGGCTACGTCTACATCGGCATGGACCATTTCGCCAAGCCCGGCGACGAATTGGCGGTGGCGCAGCGCGAGGGCAAGCTGTCGCGCAATTTCCAGGGCTACGCCACCCATGGCGATTGCGACATCATCGGGATGGGGGTCAGCGCCATCGGCCGCGTCGGCGACAGCTACAGCCAGAACGAGCGCGACCTGGAGCGCTACCAGGAGCGCGTCGAGAACGAGGGGCTGGCGGTGTTCCGGGGCGTCGGCTTGACGGCGGACGACCGCCTGCGCCGCGCGGCCATCAACCAGCTCATCTGCCATTTCGAACTCGACGCGGCGGATTTCGGCACCCGCCACGGCATCGATTTTTGGGCGTATTTCGCGACCGAATGGACAGCCCTGGACGCGATGCGGCAGGACGGCCTGCTCAGCCTGGACCGGCAAGGGCTGAAAGTGCTGCCCGCCGGCCGGCTGCTGATCCGCAACATCTGCATGGTGTTCGACCGTTACCTGGCCAGCCAGGCCGACGACAAAATCCGCTACTCCAAGGTAATTTGAGGTGATTAACGCCGGTTCTAAGCCGCGGCCTGCCAGGGCAGCCCTCTCAGCGGGCAGTGAGCGGCGGCAGCCCTAATCGTTTCATACGGCGATGCATGCATACGTTGGTTGCGTTCCATGCAAGCCAAGCCTCACGCTCAACCTCAAGGAATTCAACGGCTGCGGAAATGACCTCGGGCGACGCCGGCTTACCTAACACAATGCCGAAACGTTGCTCAAGCAGCCTCCACGTTGCGTGGTAGCCGCCAAGATGGCTATAGGTCAGTGCGTCACAAAGTGCCTGTACACGCTCCTCAATGGAGCGTGACTCGTCCTTTGCGCGCTTCAGTCTGCCACGGAATCCCATAAAGCCGTCAACCCAATTTTATGCACTCGCGACCCATCGCTTGAGGAGGTGGATACTTTTGCCTCCAAACCACACTAATGGCCGCGCCAAAACCCCAGCGCGGCGAAGGCCGCCGCCATGGCCGCGAACCCCAGCGAGAAATTCAGCCAGTACGGCCAATGGCTGCGCGGCTCGAACAGGAACGGCAGAAAAAACAGCAAGGAAGCGGGAACGAGGAAGAAAATTTCCCGGGCGTAGGCGCCGACCTTGGCCGCGTCCCTCGTATCCCACCACAGCCAAGTCATGGACAGGATGGACACCAGGGGCAAGGCCACGATGAAAGCCCCCAGCGTGGGCGAGCGCTTGGCAGCCTCCGCCGAGGCCAGGATGACAGCCAAGCTCATAGCGAGTTTGAACACATAAATCAGCATAACGCCTCCTGGCGACGCGGATCAGGCTAATTATTGGCCCCCGGGATTGCGCCGGTGGAACACCAGCACGGCCAAGGCGGTCAACGGAAGCGCCACGGACACCACCAGCCCGTCCAGCCCGGGCAGGGCCGGGTGGCCCGACGCCGCGAGCACCAGGTGGGCCAGGTAGGCCAGATAATAAGCCAGAAACAGGAAGCCCTCCCAGCGCTGGACGGCAAAGCCGGTCATAAACGCCGGCGCGCAGGCCAGCGCCACCATAATCATGACCGGCACGTCGAAACGCAAGGCGTCCAGGGAGACGGGCACGCCCTCCGGCGAAGCCAGCCCTGCCAGCCCCAACACGGCGAGAATGTTGAAAATGTTGCTGCCGACCACGTTGCCCACGGCAATGTCGCGCTCGCCGCGCAGGCTGGCCACCACCGAGGTCGCCACTTCCGGCAACGAGGTGCCGGCGGCGATGAGGGTCAGGCCGATCATCAACTCGCTCACGCCCAAATCCACCGCCACCCGCACCGCGCCCTCCACCAGCCACCGCGACCCCAGCGTCAGCATCAGCGCGCCACCGACCACATAAGCCAAATCAACCGCCTGGGCGCGCGGCGTCTTTTCCACCGCGCCGACGCCGAACTCGCGCGCGTATTCTTCCCGCACCGCCCGGCTTTCCTGGCGGCTTTGCCGAACCAGGAACACCGTGTAGGCGACGACCAAGGAAAACAACAACAAACCATCGAGGCGGCCGATCCTGCCGTCCAGCCCCAAGACAAAAAGCAGGACGGAGACGCCGACCATGATCGGGATGTCCAGGCGGATCAGTTGCTGGGCCACCACCAGGGGCGTGATCATCGCGGAAAGCCCGATGATGAACAGGATGTTGAAAATATTGCTGCCCACCACATTGCCGATGGCGATGTCGGCCTCGCCGGCCAGCGCCGCGTGGGTGCTCACCGCCAACTCCGGCGCGCTGGTGCCGAAAGCCACCACGGTCAGCCCCACCACCAGCGGTGAAACGCCGACCGCGGCGGCCAGCTTGGACGCTCCGCGCACCAGGGACTCGGCCCCCGCCACCAGCAGGATGGTGCCCACGATCAATAATGCCGCCGTCATCATCGCTTCATTTCCTCTTGGTTTTTTAGGGGGTGCGCAATCTGCAAGCTGGCGAAGCCACACAATCGCATAAGCTTATAGCTTTATGTTCCCGATGCGAACCCGCCCAGCCGTTATAATTTCAAGTCATCATTCAATAACCAAAGACTCTTAAGAGGCTCCATGGATTTTGCGTACATTGTATCCGGCTTGTCGGTGGGATTGTTGGTGGGCCTAACCGGCGTGGGCGGCGGCTCGCTGATGACCCCCCTGCTGGTGTTTTTATTCGGGTTCGCCCCGACCACGGCCGTGGGCACCGACCTGCTGTTCGCCGCCATCACCAAAAGCGGCGGGGTCGCCGTGCACCACCGCAGCCACGGCTCGGTCGACTGGCGGATCGTCCGCCTGCTGTGCCTGGGCAGCCTGCCGGCGGCGGTGGCGGTGATTTTTGGGCTGGAATACTTGGACATCCCCAAGAAGACGCTGGCCCAGGTCATGGGCAACGCCTTGGGCGTGGCGCTGATCCTGACCGCTTTCGCCTTGTTTTTCCGCAACCGGCTGAAACGGGCCGCGCAGGACACCGACACCCACAATCCGGGGCGCTTCCACCGCTTCCAAGCGCCCGCCACGGTTTTGGCGGGCCTGGCGCTGGGCGTGCTGGTCACCCTGTCCTCCGTGGGCGCGGGCGCGTTGGGCACGGTCGCGCTGTTTTTCCTGTATCCGCGCCTGCCGGCCCTGCGCATCGTCGGCACCGACCT
>Ga0265327_10002713_pt1 | contig 18129 bp, 11 predicted proteins | sample 41621metaG_FD_202089 | JGI IMG/M metagenome (GOLD analysis project Ga0265327, IMG submission 202089) | Rhizosphere microbial communities from Carex aquatilis grown in University of Washington, Seatle, WA, United States - 4-16-21 metaG | ecosystem: Host-associated > Plants > Roots > Rhizosphere... | reverse complement strand
AATAAAGTCCTCTTCAAACTTTGGCCTCGCAATCTTCCAGATTTGCTCGGTTTCTTCTTCGTCATAAGGCGCTCTCAGCCCTGCACGTTCAGTACAGTCACCAACGATTACGTACTCAAATAGCTTCGGCGCCTGAGGCTCAAGCTTCCCCCTCACACTGCGCACCGTAGTGCCGACTTCCACGCCTACGCGGTAAATGAATGGATTTACAACCTCGTAGTACACCTGACCGCCCCGTGGCGTATGCCGATAGACGTGCTGAGGCGAGAGTCGGTCAGCGTCAACCCATGAACTTATGGTGTGCGCCCGGTTGCAAGTGCTTTCGCGGTAGACGGTCAAAATTTCGTCAGGAACTTGGGTGAAGTTCTGATCTACCCGAAATGCGATCTTGCCACTGCTCGCCATGGCGATTTCCTGTAAATCGGCTGCGCCTGTGATGTCCTCTAGAGCTGTCAGGTATAAGTATCGAATATTAGATAACTTCTTGGTTCCCTGTATATTCCAGGCCGAAGCGAAAAACTCGGATGAGGAAACAATAGCGTTCTTTGCTTTAGCTGTCGTATGGTGGAATAGTTTTATTTGTGGACACGAATTGACTAGACGGGCAGAGCCGGTAGCGTAGGAAAATAGTGCCCGCACCGACTTGAGGTTACAGCGATACAAGATGCTTCCATCTCTTAGGCGTGCATGTACCCAATTGTGCTGAAATTCGATCTCAACTGATGCTCCGTGGGATATGTCCACGTATAGTCTACATATCCCAGAAGCATCATCAAATCCAACGATGGAAGGCAAAAAATAGATTGGCTGGATCCACAGAAGAGTCCCTGCACCCTCTAGGTAGATTTGATCCGGAATTATTGTGGAGTAGCTCCGGTGATGAACCAGTTTGCACTTGATAAATCCAGAGTACGACCATTCTCGATCGCTCCTGTTAGCCGGCAATTCTTTCAGGTATTGCCGCCCGCCCTTGGATTCAATTCGATTAAATCGGAGATTCTTTTTAGACATAAATTGGTGAAGCCATGGACCAGTTAACCATCGGTGGCTTCTATAGCCATCTTTCGGATAACAAGGTTTTCCAGCTTCACCACCACTGGCGAGCTATTGTCAACATTGTTGCGAACATGTAGCCCTTCGTTATAAATAATTCCCAACAAGAAGGCTGTCTCCGGAACTTGAACTCCAATTGATCGCGCATACTCCAACTTGCTGCGCGTCTTGTTTGTAGCGATGAAGCTAGCTTGGTGTACCGGGTCAGCAATTTTCTTGTATGCAATCTCCTCCACTCTAACCCGAACAAAGCAACAAATAGCGAAGGGATCGTATTCTGGTTCATTTCGCTTGTATTTCTCCCATTCGCCAAATACGTATGCACGGAAATTTTCTGATTTCCCCCACGTTTGCTTTAACCCTAAAGCCAGAAATTCGTTCTGCAGATCCACCTCATCTGGGTGGTAATGAATAAGATGGCGCTCTACGCCGGCCTTGATCGTAGGACTTTCTCTATTTAATATTATTTTCTTAAAATGCTCATTTATTACCTGAATCCGCTTGTCAATAAAGTAAACCTTTTGGTCATTGAATGCGTAATTCTTGAAGTAGTTTGGGTTCAGGTGAGTAAATATCAACGGGTATATCCGCTTGCCGCTCGCCTTCACTGATTCGATGAGGTTGGATATATAGTATTGCGCTGCCGTTAGGTTTGCGTCATCCAAGTAGTCAAAAACTTCGTCGATAACAAGAATCGCATCGCGCCTTCCAATTCTGCCCTTGATGCGCTGAGTCATAGCGGCGAATGTCAATGAATCTCGTTGCCCGTTGGAGATGTGCATCGCGCCTGGAAAATCTACCACGAGCTGCCCTTTTTGCTCCTTGGGCTTTACGTCTTTCCATGTTGTGTCAAAGGACGAGATTACTTGCTTGTACACCTCCTTTTCGGCAATATACTGCGCGTATGCGCATGCGCTTTTGAATTCTTTGGGGTCTGCTATATAGAGTGTGCAGATCTGGTACGCAGAAAATATTGCTTCTGCTGAAGATTTTATCTCTCTGGTGTGCTCCAGCAGAATGGAGGCCACTTTGTCCAGGCACTGAATTTGCCTTAGATCTGCTAGACAATTACCTTCAATCCATTTCTGAATTGCTGCGGCATCGCCATCTTGGTTGTTTATGAGCTGTATCACTCCTTTGACTTTATCTTGGATCCGTACTCCAGAAAATTTTGCTAGCGTTTCATGCTCTGCAGACAGCTCTGCTAGTACCGCTGAATTCTTGAATAAGAATTCGATATTTGATAGGCACTTCCCGTTCTTGCCAAATGCTCTTCTTAAGTCGGCAATTCGGTAGTTGAAGTGTGCAGCTTTTGGTATTTTATCAACTAGAACAACCTCGCCAATTTTCAAGGAAGCGGATGCTGCTGTAAATCGCCCCATGTTTCGCTTTATGGCCTTCGCCTCGAGCCTGCTGTTTATAACAAAAACATCAATTTCGCCTGTCAAATCATTTTTGCTTTCATCGGCGACAAGAGTGATGATGTTGCCGGCTGGCTCCTGTAGCTCCAGAGTTAATTTGGGATGATTGTTGGCGCTGCCTTCATGCAGATGGTCGTCATCCAGCTTTAACTTTGAAGGAATTAAGCTACTAAAGGCCGCCGTAATCGAACTCTTGCCGAAACCGTTTGGTGCTACTAGCAGCGATGGCTTGTTTGGAATAATGTTTGCAGTGATGTCGTGGCATTTGGCGCCCTTAACATTCTCGACTTTGATGCGGCGGATGGTCATGTTTTTTGTATGGCTAACTGCAATTTAGAGAATGCAATTGCCGCGAACACCAGGTTAGGCGACAAAAGTGTCTTCAACGTCCTGCCATCTCTCCCGATCGCGGATCAATAAACGCACAAGCATACGCACCCCCACCCCACCAAATCCTTAATAAAAACTAAAAAGGCCGGGGATCAACCCGGCCCTTTTGCCTCCTCGCCACGAATTTATTCGCCGCGTCCTCTATTCCTTGTTCTCAATCAATACCCACTCGTACTCTGCGCCATCAACCAAGGCAGCGACATGTACTTGCGCTGCCTTGCCACGCATTTACGCGCCACAGCCGGGTCGTTCACGCTCTTGTCCACGGCGTAGGCCACCCATTCGGCATAACTGTCAGTCAGCTCCAGGGTGGAGTAACCCTGCTGGTTGCTGTTGAAGTATTGAATATGCGGGTTATTGAGGCGCACGGCCGGGGTGGCCAGGCCTTGCATCAGCAAGGTGCGTTGCTCGGGGGTGAGTTTGCCGCCCAGCATTTCGCCCAGGTTGGCCGAGGTCACCGAGGGGGTCATGAACTCGGCGCCCACGAAGTTGCCAAAGTCCAGCGGGTTGAGGTTGCCGTAGTCGTGCTTGGTGTTGCTGGCCATATAGGTGTGCAGGTCGCCCGTCACCACCAGGTAGTTGCGCACCTTGGCCTCGCGCAGGGCGCCGGTCAGGGCGCGGCGTTCGGCGTTGAAGCCGTCCCAGGCGTCCACGTTCACCGGGGCCAGTTCGGCGCCCAGGAAGGTCACGGCCAGGCGGCCAAAGAAGGTCTGGTTGCCCATGAGCTTCCAGGTGGCCTTCGATTGGGTCAGGCCTTCCACCAGCCAGTTGTGCTGCGTGGCGCCCAGCAAGGTCTGCTCGGGGCTGTTGTACTTGGTGCAGCCAATGGGCACATAGCGGCCCAGGGCGTCTTTCTCGCCGCAGGGGTGGGGGCTGCGGTAGCTGCGGTTCTCGATCATGAACATGTCGAGGAAGCTGCCAAACGCAAACTGGCGGTACACCTTCAAGGCCTCGTGTGGGTGCGTGGCCAGGGGGTTGTAGCTCACGCGGGCGGGCACGTATTCGGTCCAGGCGCGTTGTGAGTCCAGCTTGAGCTGCTTGAGCAAGGCCGGGCTGTTGCCGTATTGCGGGTTGGTGGTGTAGGGGTGGTCAGGCGCGCCCAGGGTGTCGCGGGCGTAATCCCAATAGCTGTCGTTGGCGGTTTCGTGGTCGTCTGGCACGCAGATGAAGGTGTGGCGCTCCATCGCGGCTTGCAGGTTGGGGTCGCTGCGGTACTTGCGGTAGATGGTGCGGTAGTCGGCCAGGTCCATGGCCACGATGCCGCCTGAGGGCAGCACCAGCATGCGGTCGGCAAAGGGCAGGCTCTGGAAGCGTGGGTCGCCGGCCGATTCGTAAATGAAGTCACCCAGGTGCAGCACGAAGTCCAGGCTGTCGTCCTTGGCCACGTGGCTCAAGGCACCGTAGTAGCCGTTGGTGTAGTCCTGGCAGGTCAGCAGGCCGAACTTGAGGTGCTTGAGCGCACTGCCCGCTGATGACAGCGTGCGGCAGCGGCCGGTGCGGCTGAGCGTGCGGTCGTAAATGAAGCGGTAGAAGTAGGGCCCCCCTGCCTTGGTGGCGGGTAATTGCCCATCGAGGTCGATCTTGATGGTGTGGTCACGCTCGGGGGTGATGTCTTGCGGCGCGATCTGGGCCTGCATCAGCATGGTCTGGAAGTTGGCGTCCAGGGCCACTTGCAGGTAGAGCGGCTCGTTGGGTTTGATCGCATCGGGGTTGATGTGCGTCCACAGGATCACGCCGGTGAGGCTGGGGTCGGCCGATGACACGGACAGGTCAAACACGCGGGCCGAGTCGGTGCGCATGCCGGAGGTGTCCAGCGGGGCGCTGCCCAGGTTGACCCAGTCAGTGGCCTGGGCTTGCCAGGTCACCAACAAGCCACCACCCATGGCACCCAGTGCCGACAAGAAACGACGACGATCCATCATGCAAAGCCTCCCAACAACAACTGCAAGTAAACAGGACAGCGCATGGTGCCGCCAAGTGGTGACATCCCCATGACTTGCTGGGGTATGTAACGGGCTATCTGGCGCCATTTGCCTAGAATGGGCCGGATGAGCCAAGCCCAATTCACGTGCGCCGTTGCGCCGCAGTACCTGGAAGACCAGAGCAACCCCGCGCGGCACGAATATGTGTTTGCGTATACCGTCACCATCGTCAACTCGGGCACCGTGCCCGCGCAGTTGATCGGCCGGCATTGGGTGATCACCGATGCCATGGGCAAAACCGAGGAGGTGCGCGGCCTGGGTGCCGTGGGCAACCAGCCCTTGTTGAAACCGGGTGAAAGGTTTGAATACACCTCCTGGACGCGGCTGGACACCCCGCATGGCATCATGCAAGGCACTTACTTCTGCATGACTGAAGACGCCCATTGGTTTGAGGCGCCAATCCCCGCCTTCACACTGGCGAGGTCGCAGTCCCTGCATTGATGCCATTGATTTCAAGACGCTTTCATCCGCTCAAGCGACAGACCTGGTGGCCCCGGCCCGGCAATGGTTTCGAGTTGAGCGAGCTGTTGGACCAGGCCGATGCGGCCGCCCCGCTGGTGGAGCGGCACATCTGGCTGATCCGCCTGCTGGACTGGATACGGCGCGGCGAGCCAGTGAGCGGCACGCAGAACGTGGTGCGCCTGTTGCAGCAAGATGCCGCACGGCGGGCCAAGGTGGTGGGCTTGCTCGCCGCCTTCTGGCGTGACATGGACGTGGCCGCGCTGCTGGCTGACTTTGGCTTTGCGCCGCGCTCGTCTTTCTTGAATGAGTTCGGTGAGCGCCTGCGCCGCCGGGCCTTGCCTTTGAGCCCCGACACGGCCGATCTGGCTGCGCTGTTCAACCTGCTGTTTGACGATGCCGATGACGCGGCCTGGTTGCTGGCGCTGGATGATGCCACGCTGGAAGGCCTGGCAGGCTTGTGGGCCGAGGCCCTGGCTTTGCAGGCACCGGGCAATGGCGCGCACACCGATCACTCGGCCCTGGGCTGGCGCGAGCCCTTTTATGACGCCATGCTGTACCTGGCCACCCAGGTGCGCGCAGCGGGCTTCTCGCCGGCCTTCCGCTCACGCGTGGGCACGCGGGTGGACATGGACTTTGATGCAGGCGACATGGCCATTGAAGCGCCCGCTGAAACCGCCTCGACCGATGGCAGCGCACGCCAGGCCTTCCGCCAATTGGCGCGGGTGATCGAGCGCCTGCATGAGCTGGCGCTGGCGCATGCACATGGTGGGACCACAGGGGTGCCCTGGCCCGCGGCCTTGTTGCACGAGGCCCAGTACCTGCGCGTGTTGCTGGACCATTGCGCCGAGGCCGCACGCGGCCTGCATGGCCACCTGGAGGTGCAGGGCATCTCGGTGGACCTTGTCTTCCAGATCGACCAGTTGTGTGAGCGTTGCGAGCGCATCGCGCAGTTGCTGGACGTGGTGCTGGCCGAGCAGCCCGCACCGGGCCTGCGCCAGCTGGTGGTGGACCTGGTGCAAACCGGCCAACGCCGGCGCAGCGTGCGGGCGCTGTTCACGCAGCATTACGCCTTGCTGGCTCGCAAGGTGGCCGAGCGCAGTGCCGAAACCGGCGAGCACTACATCACCCGCAGCACCGCCGAGTATGTGGACATGCTCAAGCGCGCAGGCGGCGGGGGCGCCGTGCTGGCGGGCACCACCTTCATGAAGTTCGTGGTGCTGTCCATCGGCCTGTCGCCTTTCTGGGCGGGCATGGGCGCGGGCGTGAACTACGCGATCAGCTTCGTGATCGTGCAATGGCTGCACCTGACGGTGGCCACCAAGCAGCCCGCCATGACGGCACCGGCCATGGCCGCCAAGCTGGCCAACACGCGTGATGACGCGGCCATCGAGTCTTTCGTGGACGAAGTAGCCCACCTGATCCGATCGCAAACGGCGGGCATCGTGGGCAACCTCGCGGTGGTGGCCCCGCTGGTGCTGTTGATGCAGGGCCTGGCCTGGTTCGCCTTGGGCAAGCCCTTGATTGGCGAGCACTCGGCGCACCACGTGCTGGAGACCTTGACGCTGCTGGGGCCCACCGTCTGGTACGCCGCTTTCACGGGGGTGCTGCTGTTCGTGTCCAGCCTGATCGCGGGCTGGGTGGAGAACTGGTTCGTGCTGCACAAGCTGGACAGTGCGCTGCGCTGGAACCCGCACATCCGCGCCTGGCTGGGTGTGGCGCGTGCAGCGCGCTGGGCCACCTGGTGGCGCGCCAACATCTCGGGGCTGGCGGCCAATGTGTCGCTGGGCTTCTTGCTGGGCCTGGTGCCGGTGATCGCCGGCTTCATGGCGCTGCCGCTGGATGTGCGCCACGTGACCTTGTCCACCGGCCAGTTGATGGCGGCGCTGGGCACGCTGGGGCCCACGGCCTTGCATGACCCGGTGTTCTGGTGGTGCGCCGCCGCCCTGCCGGTAACCGGCCTGCTCAACGTGGGTGTCAGCTTCGGGCTGGCCCTGTTGGTGGCCTTGCGTTCACGCAGCGTGCGTGTGAAAGACCGCGCCCGCTTGCGCGCGGCCATCTGGCGCCGTGTGCGCCGTCAACCCTTGAGCTTCTTGTTGCCGCCCCGATCTGCATCCTGATGGTCGGGCGGCAGCTCGCCGCCACGGCGCCCTGAAAACATCGTCCACCACACCACAAACAGGAGGACAGCCAAGGCGCCCACCGCTTCCAGCACAATCAGCCACATGAGTTTTTGTCCGTTTCCGAATTGGCGTGTCAATCTGGCGGCACGCACCACGCGCGTCCTGATCACCGGTTTCATTGTAGGCAGCCTGAGTGCCTGCGGCATGTTGCCCTGGGTTCAGACCCAACGCAGCGGCGCCCCCATTGTGAGCGCGGCGCGCCTGCCCGCCCCCGGCAGCACCACGCCCCAACCCGATGGCAGCGGCGGCCTGCTGCGCCCCAAGGCCCACTGGATGCCCGCGCAATGGAGCGAACTGCCCGGCTGGAGCGACGACCGTGTCAGCGAATGGTGGCCCGCCTTGTGGAAGAGCTGCGTCAAGCCCGCCGCGGGCTGGGCCACGGTGTGCGCCGATGTGAAGAAGCTGGGCGCCAACTGGGGCCAGGAAGTGGACGACGGCTTTGTGCGCCAATGGGTGCAAAGCCAGCTCAAGCCCTGGCGCGTGACCACGCTGGACGGCGCCAACACCGGTTTGATGACCGGCTACTTCGAGCCCCTGCTGGAGGGGCGCCGCCAACCTGATGCGCGCTTTCAGTACCCGCTGCACCGCGCCCCGCAGGACCTGGGCCAGCGCAAGCCCTACTTCAGCCGCAACGAGCTGGAGACCTCGCCCGATGGCAAGGCCGCCGTGGCCGGGCGCGAGCTGGTCTACCTGGCCGACCCGCTGGACGTGCTGCTGATCCAGGTGCAGGGCTCGGGCCGCATCCGCCTGCAAGACGAGCTGGATGCACGCGGCCAACCCCGCGTGGTGCGCCTGGCCTTTGCCGGCCACAACGACCAGCCCTACCAATCGGTGGCGCGCTGGCTGGTAGACCAGGGCGCCTTCACGCTAGAGCAGGCCTCGTGGCCCGCCATCCGCAACTGGGCCACGCTCAACCCGGCCCGCGTGCCCGAGATGATGCGCGCCAACCCCCGTGTCGTCTTCTTCAAGGAAGAGCCCCTGGCCGACCCCGAAGCCGGCCCGCTGGGCGCGCAGGGCGTGCCCCTGACCCCGGGCCGCTCCGTGGCGGTGGACCGTGACAGCATCCCCCTGGGCACACCAGTATGGCTGGACAGCACCCAGCCGCAAGCCTGGGCCCCCCTGCCACCGCCTGCGCAGCCCTTGCAGCGCCTGGTGATGGCGCAGGACACGGGCGGCGCCATCCTGGGTGCCGTGCGCGCGGACTTCTTCTGGGGCTGGGGCGACGAAGCCCTGGCGCAGGCCGGGCGCACCAAGCAGCAGCTGGCGTTGTGGGTGCTGTGGCCCAGGGGGGGCAACCCCTGAAACTCGGGGCCAAACTAGGCACACACGGCTGCGGTTAGTCAATAAGATCCGGCAGTCATCATGAAGTTGGGGATGGACATGACGCTGCGCACATTGGTGCTGGGAACATTGCTTGTAGCGAGCGCTTCGGCCTTTGCCCAACTGACGGCCACGGCCCAGGTCAGCGTTTCCAACATCCGATATGAGTTGGTAGACCTCACCCCAGAAGATGACATCGCACCGCAATTGACCTGGCTAGAAGCGTCGACACAATCTGCGGCCTGGGTTGAAACCCAAAGTAGCTATTTCACCGACGGTACCCCCCGCTATGGAAGCGGATCGCTCAAGACTCAAGAAAGCTCCAGCTTTGATGGCGTTACAGCGATTTCCGGGGCGGGCATCGATGTCAGCACCTCCAGTGAAACCTTGAACATCCGAGGACAAATACCGGGCGGCTCGTTCGTGAATGCCCATGCCTACCATACAGGCTACTTCTCACTCACGCCCAACACGGCCGTCACCTTCAGCGCTCAATACGAAGCGCACCTGACTGTAACGGTGCCAGCCAACCTGAGCGAACTTCCCGGCTACAAGGACTGGTACAACTACAAAGTGATCAGTGGCGCAGACATCAACTTCCTGGTAGATGGCTATGACTGGAGCCACTTTTGCTGTCAAACGCTTTCCAGTCTGGGTGCCAGCCTCACCTCGCGTACGGACGATCAAACAAACACGCAAACCTTGTCGCGCACCTTCACAAACTTCGATGATCCCAATCAGCGTTTTGGCGTGGTGATTGACGTCTTGCTTGTTGCTCACACCGCCGACTCTATGGTTCGCATAGGTGTCCCCGCCCCGGTACCCGAATCCTCCAGCCTGACCATGACCGGTTTGGGTCTGCTTGGCTTGACTGCGTTGCGTCTGCACGCAAAGCAAGCACGGCGCGCCTAGTGCCGGACGGGCCATCGACACGGCCAGCCTGTTTGCCTAAGATGATTTCATCATCCGCAACAGGGAGCCCCTCATGCCCACCGACCAGCCCAGCCTGCGCGTCGACATCATCTACCCGGCCAACCTGAAGGAGGGCGACGCGCCGCCTTCGCCCACGGACCCCAATTACGCCTGGCACTTTCTGGCCGAGGGCGACTCGTGGTTCACCATCGGGGCCGTGCCTTCGTCCAACCTGCTGTTCGAGTTGCGGCTCGCCAAGTGGACGCGGGTGCTGAGCCTGGCCTACCCGGGCGACACCATTGCCCACATCTCGGACCTGGCCGCCAACAAGGACCTCAAGGCCTTTCTGGCCAAGCGCAACTTCAACTACCCGTTTGATGCCTTGCTGCTCAGCGGTGGCGGCAACGATGTGATCGACGCGGCCAGGGACCTGATCGATGTGTCAGCCTACAAGCCCAGCAAGCGCAACCCCGACACCTACATCAACCAGCCCAAGCTGGCCGACTTGCTGCAGACCATTCAGGATGGCTACGCGGCCATCATTGCCTTGCGCGATGCCGACAACAGCCAGAGCAAGGGCCGCCCGGCCTTTGTGCACACCTACGATTACCCTACGCCGCGCGATGCGCCCGCGCGCTTTGTGGGCACCTTCAAACTGCTGGGCCCTTGGCTGTACAAGGCGTTCAAGGGCAGCACCATGGACGTGCAACTGCAGCAGTTGATCGTCAACCGCATCATGGATGCACTGGCCGACAGCCTGCTGGAGCTGGACTGCCAGCGTGGCAAGCCGGGCAAGCAACTGCCTGCGCTGTATGTGGTCGACACCCGCAACACCCTGGTCATGGCCAACCCCGGCGAGGTGGGCAACAGCAACGACTGGCTCAACGAGATCCATCCCAATCTGGATGGCTACCGCAAGATCGCCGACCGCCTGTCTGCGCGGATCAACGAGGTCATGCTGGGCTGAAGCCAGGCGCACCAGTTTGGCAAGCCGCGCACCAAGTTCACCCCTTGACGGTGATATTGCACAGCCACGGCGTACACATTGGTGCGCTGCAGCAATAACGTTTGTCGCAGCTCAAGTCACAAAGTACGTGACCCGATAGCGAAAGGACCATCCCCACGAACTAATCGCAGGAGTAAAGGCATGAGCCAGGTTTCTGTGAAGGGCATGTTGTTTGACGCTGAAGTGGCACCCCTTCTGCCCCGGATGGACAGCGTCAACGGGCACCGCGAAACGCTGCAACGCTTGCAGGACAACTGGGACCACCTGACCTTGCTGGGCCAGATGAGCGGCATCGCCGCCGACATCACCGCCACGGGTGAGGCCTTCAAGTCCTTGTCGGGTCAGTTGCTCAACACCCTGGCGCACCGCCTGCTGGACAACGTGGTGCAGCAGCTGCAGGGCAAGGCGCAGGTGGCCATCGACATCCTGGTGCGCAACCTCTTTGAGCGCACCGCCGATGTCGGCTTCCTGGCCACCGACACCACCGTGCGCCAGACCTTGTGCGCCGGGCTGCCTGCCCATGAGGTGCAGGCCATACTGGCAGCACGCTTCAAGGCCTATGTGGCCAAGTACTCGGTGTACGACGACGTGATCGTGCTGGGCACGGATGGCCGTGTGCTCGCGCGCCTGGACACCACCACGCAGGCCACGTCTTGCCAGCATGCTTTCCTGACCACGACCCTGGGCGGCCAACAAGCCTTTGTCGAGTCCTTTGACCACATGGACGTGCTCGATGGCCGGCGCGGCCTGATGTACGCGGCGCCCATTCGCGATGAGCGTGCACGGGTACTGGGTGCGCTGGCGCTGTCGTTTCGCCTGGATGACGAGATGGCGGGCATCTTCGGGCACCTCATTGAGGGCGACCCGTTTCAGCTGCTGCTCTTGTGTGATGCGCGTGGCGATGTGATCGGCAGCTCGGATGCCTTTCGCATCCCGCTGGGCACCCGCCTGACGCTGGACCCGAACAAGCCCGGCCACCAGTGCGTCTGCTTTGCCGGGCGGCTCTATCTGGCCGTGATCACGCATGCCAGCGGCTACCAGGGCTATATGGGCCCGGGCTGGTTGGGCTGCGCCCTGATCCCGCTGGAGAACGCCTTTGATGCGACCTTGTCGTGCATGGCCAAGCTGGGTGGGTGCGCATCCGGCCAACCAGGCGATGCCCAGGGCACGCAGGCCATCGACGCCAGTGCGTTCTTTGATGAATCGCTGCAAGCCATTCCCCGGCAGGCCCAGCAGATCCAGAAGGGCCTGGAGCGCTCGGTGTGGAACTGGGAGCTGCACACACGGCACCAGAGCGACAACCGTGAAGCCAACAACAACCGCTTTGCCGCCGCGCTGCTGCAGCAGGTGGGCCTGACCGGCGAGCGCATTCGCCATGTGTTCGAGCAAGCCATTGCCGAGCTGGGCGAATCGGTGGCGGCCTCGGTGCTGCGGGACGCGACGTTTCGGGCCTCGCTGGCCATCGACATCATGGACCGCAACCTGTATGAGCGCGCCAACGATTGCCGCTGGTGGTCGCTGGACGGCTCGCTGCGCGAGGCCCTGGCCAGGCGCGATGCCGCCACGCAGCGCAAGGCCTGCGAGGTGCTGACGCACATCAACAGCCTCTACACCGTGTACACGCGGCTGGTGCTGCTGGACACGCAAGGTGAGGTGGTGGCGATGTCTGGTGCGGACGCCCCGTCGTGGCTGGGCCGCACGCTGGACATGCCCTGGCTGCGCTCGGCCACGCACCTGAGCGACCACCAGGCCTGGGTGAAATCGGGCTTCGAGCCTTCGCCGCTGTATGAGGGGCGGCACACCTATGTGTACGCGGCCGCCGTGCATGGCGACAACGGCAAGGCCCTGGGCACGATTGTCATCGTCTTTGATGGCGTGCCCCAGTTTGCGGCCATGCTGCAAGACACCCTGCATGCCGAAGACAAGCGCATGCAAGCGCTGTTCGTGACGCGAGCCGGGATGGTGGTGGCCAGCACGGCCGCGTGCTTCAAGGCCGGTGACACCAGCCCTGTGCCGGCCACGCTGTGGGCCACCTTGCAGGCGGGCCAGTCGCTGGACCACGTGGTCCACATCGAGGGGGTGCCCCACGCCGTGGGCATCAGCATGGCCGCGGGCTACCGCGAGTACCGTGGCGCCTGCACAGGCAAGTCCGACGACGTGCTGGCCTTGTTGCTCCTGCCCATTCGCCAACCACAGGCCGAAGCCAGCAACGACACCGCCGCGGCGCGCGTGGTGATACCGCCCGCACGCCAGAGCAACGCAGACCGCGCCCTGGCCAGCTTCATGTGTGGTGGCCAGCACCTTGGCCTGGACGCCGACTCGGTGATAGAGGCCATGGCGCCTCGCCCCCTCACCGCCATACCGGGCGCCCCCGCTTACCTGGCCGGCCTGCTGCTGCACCAGGGCAAGATGCTGCCGGTGGTGCACCTGCGCGTATTGCGAGGCCACGGGGCCGATCAGACCGAGGGCGCGCACCGCATGCTGGTGGTGTGCAGCAGCCGGGATGGCTTCCGCTTTGCCCTCATCGTCGATGAGCTCGCCGGTATCATCAAGGTGCCCGAGAGCGCGCAGCACGCCTTGCCCGATGGCATGGCCCGGTTTGACCCCACGGCCCAAGGCATCGTGCGCGGGCAGGCCCATGGCCCGCACAGCCCGATGATGATCGTGCTGGACGCCAACCGCCTGGAGGCCTGCCTGAACGGACGTCAGGCGGCCTGAACTTGGGCAATTGGCCACGAATACCGCGGCTCATGGGGCGATAAGCAGCCCATGAAATAAGACAAAGTGGGGTGTCCAAATTTGTATGCAGGACACCCATGCCTGTTTTTTCCTCATTCTTCGCCTGGCAGACCGACCCCAGCCTGCTGCTCTATGGCAGCTACGACCCCTGGCTGGTCGCGCTGGCGCTGGTCGTGTCGGTGTTCTCATCGACCATGGGGCTGCAGGCGGCGTCCCAGGCAGGCGACATGCCCACCAAGGGCATGCGCCACCTGACACTGTTGGCCGGTGCCCTGGCCCTGGGTTGCGGGGTCTGGGCCATGCACTTCATCGGCATGCTGTCGTTCAAGCTGTGCACGACCGTCACCTACAACCCCCAGCTGACCATGTTGTCCATCGCGCCCAGCGCCTTGGCGTCCTGGGTCGCGCTGGATCTGTTGAGCCGCGCCCAGGTGTCCCGCCTCCAGTTGTGGTTGGGCGGCACCCTCGTGGGCGCCGGCATCGGGGCCATGCACTACATGGGCATGGCCGCCATGGAGATGGCCGTCGCCTTGCGTTACGACCCGCTCATGTTCGCGCTGTCCATCGTGGTGGCCGTGAGCCTGGCCGTGCTGGCCCTGTGGGTGCGCTTCGGGGTGCAGGATTCCGCACTGGGTCGGCAGTCCCGCCTGGTGCAGTCGCTCATCAGCGGCAGCGTCATGGGCCTGGCCATCTCCGGCATGCACTTCACGGGCATGGCCGCTGCGCGCTTCATCGGCAAGCCGCAGACCCATGTCAACACCTCGCTGCAAGACCCGGTCGCCATTGCCTTGTCGATCACGCTGGTGTCCATGATCGCCACCGTGCTGGTGGCCGGTGCCACGGGCCTGTCGCGCTACCGCCAGCTCATCGAGCGCCTGGAAAAGAACGGCGCCCGCCTGCGTGCCATCTCGAACTCGGCATTGGACGGCATCATCGTGTTCGACAGCCAGGGCATCATCGAAGACTTCAACCCGGGCGCCCAACGCATATACGGCTGGGCCCCCAGCGAGATCATCGGCCAGAGCGTGTCCCGGCTGATGCCCCCCAAGCGCAAGGCGCTGGCCGAAGCCGACTTCCCGGCCTTCCTGCGTGACGCAAGCCGCTTCATCGACGAAGAACGCGACACCGAGGGCTGGCACCGCGATGGCCACCAGATCCCCATCCGGTTGGTGATGGCCCGCATGCCCATGGCCGGCGCCGAGCTGTACGTGGCCTTCGTGTCGGACATCACCGAGCGCATGCGCATGGCGCGTGAGCTGCAAGACAGCGAAGAACAGTTCCGCACGCTGATCGCCAACATCCCCGGCATCTCCTACCGCTGTCGCATGGAGCCGGGCTGGCCCATGGTCTTCATCAGCGACGCGGTGGAGAAGATCACCGGCTTTCCGGCCGGGGACTTCCTGGGCCCCATGGCCAGCGTGCGCTTCACCGACCTCGTGCCCAAGGAAGATGTGGCCCGCATCGCCTCCGTCGTGCGCCAGTCCTTGAGCCAGAACCGCCACTTCGTGCTGGAGTTCCAGCTGCGCCACCGCGACGGCAGCCAGCGCTGGATGTGGGGCAATGGCAGCGTGGTGCGCAGCAAGGACGGCAGCGTGGACTGGATCGACGGCGTGCTGCTGGACATGACCGAGCGCCGCCACATGGAAGAAGACCTGCGCGTGGCCAAGGAAAGGGCCGAGGCCGCCGCCCAGGCACGCAGCACCTTCCTGGCCAATATGAGCCACGAGATCCGCACCCCCATGAACGCCATCATGGGCTTCACGGACGTGGTGCTGTCAGGCGAGTTGCAGGCCGAGCAGCGCAAGCGCCTGGAGACGGTGCACAAGTCGGCCCGCAGCCTGCTGCACCTGCTCAACGACATCCTGGACACCTCCAAGCTGGAGCACGGTGCGGTCGAGCTGGAGCACATCGACTTCTCCTTGCCCGACCTGGTGCAACAGCTGTGCGCCGAGCAGTCCATCCACGCCAACCGCAAGCACCTGAGCCTGCATTGCGAGGTGGACGCCAACGTGGGCGAGCACGTCAAGGGCGACCCGCATCGCCTGCGCCAGATCCTGCTCAACCTGGTGGGCAATGCCATCAAGTTCACCGAAGCCGGTGGCGTGACCGTGCGTGCACAACGCGAGGCCGAAGGCGTGCACTTCATGGTGCAGGACACGGGCATCGGCATTGCGCCTGACCGCCTGCCCCACATCTTCGATGCCTTCACACAGGCCGATGCCTCCATGAGCCGACGCTTTGGCGGCACGGGCCTGGGCACCACGATCAGCAAGCAGTTGACCGAGCTGATGCACGGCCGCATCTGGGCCACCAGCGAAGCAGGCCAAGGCAGCATCTTCCATGTGCTGATCCCCTTGGCCCACGGTGATGCCACCCAAGCGCAAGGGCTGTCGCACCCGGCCGTCAACATGAAGCTGCCGCCGATGCGCGTGCTGGCCGTGGACGACGTCGAGCAGAACCTGGAGCTGATCGCCTTGCTGCTGAGCAAGCAGGGCCACGCCATCGTCACCGCCAGCAATGGCGAGGAGGCGCTGGCCTGTGCGGCGCAAGGCGAGTTCGACCTCATCCTGATGGACGTGCAGATGCCCGTCATGGATGGCCTGAGCGCCTGCCGCGCCTTGCGACAGCGCGAGACGCAGCAGGGTGCACCACGCACACCGGTGCTGGCCCTGTCTGCCAGCGTGTTGCAGGAAGACCGCCAGGCGGCCATCGAAGCGGGCATGGACGGCTTTGCCACCAAGCCCATCGAGATGGGCGAGCTGATGGCCGAGATGGCCCGCGTGACCGGCCTGGCCTTGACACCCGTGCAAGCCGGCACACCGATCGCCGCAGGTGTCCAGGCCAATGCGGCCATCGTGGATCTGCAACGCGGCATCAAGCTGTGGCAGGCCTGGCCGCCTTATCTGCAGGCCTTGCAGCGCTTTGCCAGCGAGCAGGCCAACTGGCTGGCGGGGCAAAGGCCCGGCCCCGTGCCCAGTGCTGAAGCGGCCTTCAGCGAAGCCCACCGCATCAAGGGCGTGGCGGCCAACCTGGGCCTGGTCCAGATCGAGCAGGCCGCGCTCAGGGTGGAAGCCCTGGTGCGACAAGAGCCTGGCACCGACCTGTCTGCCACCTGGCAGGCCCTGTTGAGCAGCCTGGACGCGGCCACGCAAGAGATCACCCGCCTGGCCGCGCACGCGCCGGGCAAAGACAGCACCCGCGTGCCTGGGCCCACGATGGACCTGGCCACGCTGTACCGCAAGCTCGATCAACTCAGGGCCGCCTTCCTGCGGGGCGAATGCCTGGACGAGTTGCTGGCGCAAGTCCATGAGGCTTGCACCCCTTACGCCAATGCCACCGAGCTGAACGCCTTGATGGACGCCGTGGAGGTCTTTGACTTCGACGCCGCCGCCCAACGCGCCCACAGCATCGCCGAAGGCCTGCTGCACATGGAGAGCCAACATGCCCCACTCTGACCGCGAAGTGCGCCCCACCATCCTGGTGGTGGACGACGAGCCGACCAACCTCCAGGTGCTGCGCCAGATCCTGCAGGACGACTACCGCCTGCTGTTTGCCCGCGATGGCCACAAGGCCCTGGAGCTGGCCGCCGCTGAAAAGCCGCAGCTGATCCTGCTGGACGTGATGATGCCCGGCATGACCGGCCACGACACCTGCCTGGCGATCAAGCAGAACCCGGCCACCACCCACATCCCCGTGATCTTCGTGACGGCCTTGTCCGATGTGGACGACGAGACGCGCGGCTTCGAGTTGGGCGCGGTGGACTACATCACCAAGCCGGTGAGCCCGCCCATCGTCAGGGCCCGCGTGCGCAACCACCTCTCGCTGGTGCGCATCGACGAGCTGCGCGAAAGCCGCCTGCAGATCATCCAGCGCCTGGGCCTGGCCGCCGAGTACAAGGACAACGAGACGGGCCTGCATGTGATCCGCATGAGCCACTACTCGAAGACACTGGCCCTGGCCGCGGGCTGGACGGCCGCGTCTGCCGACGAGTTGCTGACCGCAGCACCCATGCACGACATCGGCAAGATCGGCATCCCTGACCATATCCTGCTCAAGCCCGGCCCGTTGACACCGGAAGAGTGGGGCGTGATGAAACGCCACCCCATCATCGGGGCGGAGATCATCGGTGAGCACAGCTCATCGCTGCTCAAGCTGGCGCGCCAAATTGCGCTGTGCCACCACGAGAAGTGGAACGGCACGGGCTATCCCAACGGGTTGATGGGCGAGGACATCCCCATCGAGGCGCGCATCGTGGCCGTGGCCGATGTGTTCGATGCGCTCACCACCGAGCGGCCCTACAAGAAGGCCTGGACGGTGGAGGCCGCGCTGGAGGTGCTGCACAAGGACGCGGGCAGCCACTTCGACCCCAAGCTGGTCGAGTTGTTCGTGCAGGTGCTGCCGCAGATCCTGGAGATCAAGGAACGCTGGGCCGAGCACACCAAGACCAAGCTGGTGGAAGACCCGATCTCGGATGAGTCTGCGCAGCGGGCTGGTGGGTGAGCTTCTGGCTTTTTACGTGGGAGCTCGAGGCGGGGGCTGAGCCGGCATCTGGCCGGGCTTCATGTTGACGGTCTCGCTACGCGAGACTGCCTGCGCGCCTCGCAATGGGTTGGTGCCCTCCAACTCGCTGCGCGGCTGCGCCGCTTCGTTCAAACAAATCGGGC
>Ga0265327_10002712_pt1 | contig 18137 bp, 16 predicted proteins | sample 41621metaG_FD_202089 | JGI IMG/M metagenome (GOLD analysis project Ga0265327, IMG submission 202089) | Rhizosphere microbial communities from Carex aquatilis grown in University of Washington, Seatle, WA, United States - 4-16-21 metaG | ecosystem: Host-associated > Plants > Roots > Rhizosphere... | reverse complement strand
AACCACTACACGGCCGACGGGGAGGTGTTCGACATGACCCTGCCGTCCGCCGCGCACAAGACCCTGCCCCTGCCGAGCCTGGTAGAGGTGACCAACCTGGCCAACGGCAAGACCCTGCTCGTTCGGGTGAACGACCGTGGTCCGTTCGTCGACGGCCGGGTGATCGACCTGTCCAAGGAAGCGGCGGCCGAACTGGGCTTCGTCACCGCGGGCGTGACCAAGGTCAGGGTGCGCTACGTCGGCCAGGCGGCCGATCCGCCGGGCTACAGCCCGCACCAGGAGATCGCGCGCAAGGCGGCGAAACCCGCGGCTCCGCACATCGACCTGGCGGACGCCGCCCCGCCGGCCAAGCCGATCCCCTACGCCCAGCTGGCGCATGCGCAGCCGGCGCCGGCGCGGGCGTTCCCCGCTGTCGCCCCCGCCAGTCCGCCGCCGCCGGCGAGCGCAGCGCCCTCGCGGCCGGGCCTGCCGGATGTCGACACGCTTCTGGCCAATAAGGTCTCTGCCGCCGTGGCGCGGCCTGTGACCTACGAACTCCAGGCCGGGACCTTCCCGACCGAGGACGCCGCCCGCCATTTCGCCGGGGGGCTGACCGGCGGCGGATTGCCGGAGGTGCAGGCGGTGCACGACGGCGCCCAGCTGAGCTGGCGGGTGGTGGTGCACGGCCTGGCCAGTCCCACCGAAGCCGCCGCGGCGCGCAGTGAGGCCATGGCCCTGGGCGCCCCCAACATCGCCGTCGTCGGCGGCTCCTGAATCGAACCAAAGCGCCTTGCGCGCGGGCCCGAACCGGCCAATGTGAGAGCCGTGACGCGAGGCCGGTTCATCACTTTCGAAGGCGGGGAGGGCGCGGGAAAGTCCACCCAGGTCCGCATCCTGGCCGAGCGCCTGCGCGGCGCGGGGCTGGACGTGGTCGCCACCCGCGAACCCGGCGGCTCGCCCGGGGCCGAGGCCATCCGCGCCCTGCTGGTCACCGGCGATCCGGACCGCTGGTCGGCGGTGAGCGAGGTCCTGCTGATGTACGCCGCGCGCCGCGATCACATCGAGCGGACCATCCGCCCGGCGCTTGAGCGCGGCGCCTGGGTGATCAGCGACCGTTTCGCCGATTCCTCGCGCGCCTACCAAGGCGCGGGCGGCGGCGTGGCGCCCGATTTCCTGGGGGCGCTTGAGACCTTCGTGCTGGAGGACACCCGTCCCGACCTGACCCTGATCCTCGACCTGCCGGTGGAGCTGGGACTGCAGCGGGCGGGCTTGCGCGGGGGCGCCGAGGCGCGTTTCGAAGCCAAGGGAACGGCCTTCCACCAGCGCCTGCGCGAGGGCTTTCTTCAGATCGCCGAGGCCGAGCCCCATCGCTGCGCGGTGGTCGACGCGGGCCAAGGGCCCGAAGCCGTGAGCGACGCCATCTGGAGCGCCGTGGCCGCCCATCTGCCGGTCGGTTCCCAGTGAGCGACGCGCCGCACCCGCGCGAGACCTTCGCCTACGAGGGTGGGGAGGGGGTGGAGACCGCCTTCCTCGACTCCCTGGAGCGAGGCCGGCTGCACCACGCCTGGCTGCTGACGGGCCCCGAGGGCGTGGGCAAGGCCACCTTCGCCTATCGCGCGGCGCGGCGGCTATTGGGCGCGCGGCCCGATCCGCAGTTCGGCCTCCTGGGGGCCAGCCCCGACGATCCGGTGAGCCGGCAGGTGGCGTCGCGCTCGCATCCGGACCTGATGGTGCTGGAACGCGAGGGCGAGGACGGCAAGGCCCGCAAATACATCCCGGTGGACGACGCCCGTCGCCTGCCGGAGTTCTTCTCCAAGGCCCCGGGAAGCGCCCCTTACCGGGTCGCGATTATCGACGCCGCCGACGACATGAATGTCAACGCCGCCAACGCCTTACTCAAGACTCTTGAGGAGCCGCCGGTGCGCGGCGTGCTGTTCCTGGTGTCGAACGCGCCGGGCGGCCTGATCGCCACCATCCGCTCGCGCTGCCGGCGGCTGGCGTTCCCGCCGTGGAGCGACGAGCGGGTGCAGGCCTTCGTGCAGGCGAGCACCGGACTTCCGGCAGACCAGGCCCTGCGCCTGGCGCACATGGCCAAGGGCGCTCCGGGCCGGGCGATGGTGATGGCGGAGCAGGGGGCATTGGACGCCGAAGTCGTCGCCCACGAGATACTCCACCGTCTGCCCGAGGTGGACGAAGCGGCCTTGCTGGCCGTGGCCGACAGCTTCCGCGGGGCCGAGGGCCAGAAGCGGTTCGAGATCCTGTTCGACCGGCTGCAGGACCAGGTGCGCGGCATGGCCACTCAGGCCGTCGATGCGGGGACCTCGGCGGAGATCGACCGCTGGGCCAGGGCCTGGGAGACGTTGAGCGCCCTGCCGCGGGATGTGGAGGCGGTGAACCTCGACCGCGGCGACGCCTTCTTCACGGCGATCGGCCGGCTCCGCGAAGCCGCTCGGGCATAGCGGCCGCCATGCTGATCGACAGCCACGTCAATCTGCATGCGCCGCAGTTCGCCGAGGACCAGGCCGAGGTGATCGCTCGGGCGCGGGCCGCCGGGATCGGCCTGATGGTGACCATCTGCGACAAGGTCTCGTCGTTCGAGGCTGTGCACGCCATCGCAATGGCCCATGACGACATCTGGGCCAGCGTGGGCACGCACCCGCACGAAGCCAAGGAAAATCCGTCGCTTAGCGCGAAAGACCTGATCTCGCTGGCGTCGAGGCCCAAAGTGGTCGGGATCGGCGAATGCGGACTGGATTTCCACTACGATCTGTCGCCGCGGGACATCCAGGCCCAGGTGTTCCGCGTTCACATCGAAGCGGCGCGCCAGACCGGCCTGCCGCTGCTGGCGCACACGCGGGAGGCCGATGCGGCGATGGGACAAATCCTGGAGGAAGAGCACGCCAGGGGGCCGTTCAAGCTGCTGATGCACTGCTACACCTCCGGCCCCGAACTGGCGAAAAAGGCGGCCGAACTGGGCGCGTGGTTCTCGGTCTCCGGCATCGCCACCTTCAAGGCCGCCGAGGAGGTCAGGGCGTTGATCCGCGACATGCCGGCCGAGCGCATCATCGTCGAGACCGACTGCCCCTATCTGGCCCCGGTCCCATACCGCGGCCGTCGCAACGAACCGGCCTATATCCCTCATATCCTTGCCAAATTGGCCGAGATTCGAGGCTGGTCGCTGGCCGAGGCGGAGGCCCGGACGACCGACGCCTTCTTCGACCTGTTCCACACGATTCCGAGACCGGCATGAGCGGGGCCCTTGAGTTCACGATCCTGGGCTGCGGCTCGTCCGGCGGGGTGCCGCGGGCCGACGGGGAGTGGGGCGCCTGCGATCCGTCCAACCCCAGGAATGCGCGCAGCCGCTGCAGCCTGCTGGTGCGCCGGCGTTCGGCGGCGGGGCCGGACCTGGAGACGACGGTGGTGATCGACACTTCGCCGGACCTGCGGCTGCAGACCGCGGCGGCGGGGGTCAAGCGGGTGGACGCCGTGCTGTTCACCCACGATCACGCCGACCAATGCGGCGGCATCGACGATCTGAGGGTGTTTTTCCTGCGCCACCGGCGGCGCACGCCTTGTCATGTCGACGCCGGCACCCGCAGGGCCTTGGAGCAGCGCTTCGCCTATGTGTTCGAAGGCAGCGGCGGCTATCCGCCGATCTGCGATCTGGTGGACTTGCCGGCGCTGGGCGAGGCCTTCGCCATCGACGGGCCGTCTGGAGCGATTCCGGTGACGACCTTCGAGCAGGACCACGGCGACATCAAATCGATCGGCTATCGCATTGGCGACGTTGCCTATTCCAGCGACGTGGTTGGTTTGCCGGAGGCCAGCTTCAAGGCGTTGAAGGGCGTCAAGGTGTGGATCGTCGACGCGCTGCGCTACCGGCCGCATCCGACCCACGCCACGGTCGAGCAGGCCCTGGCCTGGATCGCCCGGGTGCGGCCCGAACGCGCCATTCTCACCAACCTGCACGTGGATCTGGACTACGAGACGCTGAAGCGAGAACTGCCCGAGGGCGTGGAGCCCGCCTACGACGGGCTCAGTTTCACCGGCTAGGTCAGCGGCCAGGAACCGGCAGGCAGGGCATGATGTCGACGCCGTCGCCGGGGAAGATCATGAAGTGCGGGTGCTTCTCGAACATCGCCGCCGCGGCGTCGTGCGACTCGGCCTCGACGATGACGAAGGCCGCCATGTTGTTGCGCGCATCCTCGACGCCGGCCTTGGAGACGCGCTTGGTCTTGCCGAGCGGTCCGCCGCCTTCGACGATCTGGCCGGCGTAGCGCTGCATCCAGTCGGTCCAGGCCTTCATGCCGGCGGCGAGGGTTTCTCCATCGGGCGCCGCCCGGTTCGGATCGGGCGTTCCGGTGTAAACCGCCATGAATCGAGCCATTGGTGTTCTCCCTGGTCATCCTTTGACACCCTAAGGACGCGCAGGCCGGGCCCATTCCGACAAGTCCGTTTCAGTTCACCTCGTATTTCTGATAATCCTCCTTAGACGCGTTGCAGATGTAGATCACCGATAGAGATGTCACCGGCCTCACCGATTGGAATGTCACAGGCGTTCCCTCGGGTTTGGGCACGGAGGGTGACGGCGGATGACGGTGATAACAATGAGCCGCATGGAGCTCTCCCGGCTACAGATTCTGATCGGCTTGGCGGACGGCCGCACGCGCGTCGATGACGCCGCGGCGCTGATGGGCATGGGCCGCCGACAGGTCTATCGGCTGCTTGATGCTTTCCGCGCGCATGGCGCTGACGCCTTGGTATCCAAGCGTCGCGGCAAGCCGAGCAACCGGGCTCACGGCGCGGTCTTCCGCCAGACCTGCCTGGCCATCGTGCGCGAACGGTACGAGGATTTTGGGCCGACGCTGGCGGCAGAGAAGCTGGCCGAGATCCATGGCTTGCCAGTCGGAGTGGAGACGCTGCGCCAGTGGATGGTCCAGGATGGCATCTGGATCCGCCGTCGTGACCGGATCGCGCGTGTCCACCAACCGCGCCATCGCCGCGATTGTCTCGGAGAGCTGGTCCAAGTCGATGGCTGCGAGCACTGGTGGTTCGAGGACCGCGGCCCGCAGTGCACACTCCTGGTGTTCGTGGACGATGCCACTAGCCGGCTGATGCACCTGAGCTTCGTCGCCAGCGAGAGCGCCTTCTCCTATTTCCAGGCGACGCGGACCTATTTGGAGGATCACGGCAAGCCGATCGCCCTCTACAGCGACAAGCACTCCGTGTTCCGGATCAACCGCACCGACGCCGCCAACGGTGGCGACATGACCCAGTTCGGCCGCGCCCTTAAGGCGCTCAGCATCGAGATCATCTGCGCCAACTCCAGCCAGGCCAAGGGCCGCGTCGAGCGGGCCAACAAGACCCTGCAGGACCGGCTGGTGAAGGAGCTCAGGCTCGCCGGCGTCAGCACCATGGAGGCCGGCAACGCCTTCCTGCCGACCTTCACGGCTGACTACAACGCCCGCTTCGCCAAGGCGCCGTTCAACGACAAGGACCTGCACAGGCCCATGCAGGCGCGGGATCGGCTGGACGAAGCCTTCACCTGGCGCGCCGAGCGCACGCTGTCGCAGTCCCTCACCCTCCAGTACGACAACATCCTCTTCATGATCGAGCCGTCCGAGTTCGCCCAGGCCGCGATCGGCCGCCGGGTCGAGGTCGTGGACTTCCCCGATGGACGTTTAGAGGTTCGCTACAAGGGCCGCAGCATGCCCTACCGCACCTTCGATAAGCTGCGCCGCGTCACCGCACCGGCGGTGCTGGAGAACAAGCGGCTGGGCGGCCTCCTCGCCCTGATCCGCCAAGATCAGCAGACCCAGCCGCCAGGCCAACGCACCCGCAAAGGCCCCAAGCGCCGAGATCAGACCGGACACATGTTTAGTGTCGGATAACGAACGCGCTACTAGCGGTCGGGGTGCCTGAACGATGGATATGCGATTGATATCTTCTCTTCTCGCTCCAATGACCCAAGTATAGAGTCGATCTCGTCAATTGTAACATTGGCTGGGACATCTATAGAACATAGTGACGGTGTCGTGTGAAGACCTCCGACGGTGTTGCACCCCAGTGCCCTTACTGCAGCCAACAAGTTCTCTCTTACGTTCGGGTCCTGTGCGATCACCCAGACCGTCGAATTTTGTGACGGCTGAATAACCTTGAACGCCGTCACCTCTCCTTGGTTATCCAACTCAGGTGCGATCACGTCTCCGACGGAAAGCCCCTTCACAAACAGCGGGCAGGTCAACGCACGAAACCAGCTTCCCTCTGGTTGACCCCATATCCCCTCAACGGCTGCGGGCGGCCATTCGTCGTCGCAATCCAGTTTGAAGAGAAGTTCAATGGAGGCTGTCATTGCTCCAGCCTGCCTGATCCGACGCCGGTAAACTACCCTTCCCAAAAAGTTCGAGAAGTGCCTTTCAGCGCGAGGGTTCTACGTGCCTCGCGCGCTAACGCGCACTCGGAAAACAAACACGAAGCTGCCCTGCCCGTGCATCGGCCGGCGGTCGGGCTCTGCGCGATCTGACAGCTACGCGCCCGCCCGCCGCCCGACCCCAAACGCCCCTGGTGACATTTCTATCTGGCGCCCGGCGCGACATCTCTAACCGGCGTAGACAGCAGATGTAGGTCACCGTCTACGACTTTCCGGACGGTCGCATCGAGGTCCGCCACCAGGGCCTGGCCCTGCCCCACCGCACCCTTCGACCGGATCACGCGCGTCGATCAGGGTGCCATCGTCGAGAACAAGCGGCGCAGCGAGGCACTGGAGATGTGTCGGGCGATGCAGGCCGAGTTGCCGCCGAAGCTGAGAAGCAGGAAGGCACCGGCGCGTACGGCTCAGGCACCACACATGTTTGGTGCAGCGTAGTCATCAGCGGCGAGCGCGGCTCAGTTCCACGAGTAGCTATATGGACTATTGCGGACCATATGCAGACGAGCTTCGCGCTTTTCTTTCAGCCCGGGTGCGTTCACTTCCCATGCCTGGACAGCCGCGATTAGATCGCCCTGTCGCTGAAGAATTTCGTCAGCCAATTTCACCACAACGAGATTCGGAGTCACTTCAGGGCGCATCGTGACCAGTTGATCCAGCGCCTCTCGCTCAAAGCCAGGTCCAAGTCGATCTGCAATGACAGCAAGGGCAATAGCAGCTGATCTACCCACGCCGTGGAAACAGTGGACGAGCATAGACTTGTCGGAATGCGTTCGAGCGAACGAGATAGCCTCCTCGACCTGCTGTTTGGTCGCGACGCGGACACCAAGGGTGTCGTCATCCACATCTTCGAACGCCAACACTAGGTGTGCGGGAGATGGGCGGTGATGAAAGCGGAGGCGGTTTGCTGGCCGACAAGCCGGATCTTCAATGGTGAGCACAGCACCAAAGCTTCGCTTGTGGCGTTTGGCCTGGGACAGGCTAGCCACAACAAGGTCGCCGGGACCTAAGTTTTGCGGTGGAGATTGCTCAGCCATCTCCTATGCGAAGCTCTCCCTACGGCACCTTTCTACCGTTGAAGGTTTGAAAGCGCATCAGAGCTCTACGTGCCTCGCGCGCCTGACGGCGCACTCAGAAAACAAGGACGAAGCTGATCTGTCAGTCCGCCGGCGCGGCGTTTTGCGCTCTGCGCGATGGCAGGGCTCCGCGCCCGCCAGCCCCCCTCACCTGCCCGGCAGTGCCATTTCCATCTGGCGACAACCGCGACATTTCTATCCGGCGTCGACAATGGATTGGGCCTGGGGTGGTCCCCGGACTTGTGGGCCGGCATGCCCGTGGGGTCCGCGCGGCGTCGAGCTCATAAGTTCTTTGTTTGTTCTTGCATTCGGGCGATGGCTGAGATATTGTTTATGCACTCGCGATACGCGCCTTAAGCGCCCCCGAGCTCCCCCAAATATCTCGAAAAAGAAGGTGAAGCATGGCTGCTGCTCAGCCTGCGCGCTTCAGCGCGCCTGGAGACGACATTGCCGATTGGATGGCCCAACGATGGCGCGACATTGCGAACCTGGGCCCCGAGGCGGAGGACGCGGGCCGCCGTTTGTGGGCTCAGGCAACTCGTTCCAGCCAAAATCTTTCAGCGCCTAACCCGTCCGATGTGTACGCGCTTGGCGCGCAATACCTGAGCGGAGGCGCTGCGAGCACCCGCTCTGCATCACAGCAACAGGGCGCTCCATCCCAATCGCCCCCACCGAACTCCGTCGACTACACGATCGATGACGGTGATTGGTCTAACTATCCCTGGCCGGGCAACGACGCGGCCTCCTCTCAAGCATTCGGCGGAGGCGGCCTACTCCAACTTGCCTCGACACCGGGGAATTTTTGGGACTACGTCACCAAGGGCTGCGTCAATTGCCATGGACGCTATACGCCAGGAACGACGCCGCCAGTCTGGGGACAGACCCCACTTCCTCCGAACGCCCTACCTCGCTCGGGCAGTTCCGGTGGAGGAGGATTCCGGCCCCAAGACAGTTATCCCCAGTGTGAGCAGCAGGAGCAGCGGGATCGGGGAATTTGCGCGCAACAACCCACCGCCAAGGCGCAGGCCGTATGCATGGAATCCGCCGTACGACGTCGCATCTATTGCGACACCAATCATGGCGAGATCGGCTCTCCAGACCTTTTTACAGCTCGACGCAAGTCGGGCCGTCCCTGGCCCTGATGAATCGAAGACGGTCAATCAGTCAGGGGCCCCTCGGGGTACTCCCAGGCAAGGTCGCCGAGAAACTATAGAGGTCGATGCTCGCCTCGTCGCCTCGGGCATCGAAAATCCGAACGAACAAATACTTCGACACTGTGCCAAGACAGGTCGCCAGAGAGGTAGTGGCGTCCTCTGGCAGCATCAGGCTCACGGTCCAGTCGGTCTTATTGCCGACGGGCGGAGACAGATTGAGCCGCCCAACCTCATCTATTCCGTCGGATCCAAAAGTGATGTCTGGACCGAACGGCCAAATCCAAATCCGGACCGTCTTGCCCCTATACGATTCAGGTTCAACGACGCGGCCCCGAAGCTCGAAGTCTCGGGCGTAACTCAAACCGCCTTGGAACCGCTGTTCCATGGGCGTTAGTTCGGAACTGATTGAGACGGCCAGATTCCAATCCCACGAGAGTATCTCGATCCGGAACTCGTTTTCCCGAACGCGACCGCTAGATGCCTGCATCAGGGAATACTCGCATCGAGGGGCACGGGAATCCAGCCACCGGACGATCGGTCGAAACGCTGACCAGGCGGCCCTCAGGGCCGACCGCCTCGTGCACCTCGAATTTAGGGTCGCCGATTTTGGAGTCAGACTCGGCCGCGATGAATCTAGCGATCAACTCGCGCTGGTCCCTGTCTCCTCTCTCCCCGCACCCCGAGTCGCAAGGATTGAAGTCAGTGACACCGCTAAGCCCGGCTCCAGATTACTTCTTCGGCCCGTTGGTCTGCAGGTTGGCGAAGAACGCGTCCCCGTCCACGGGGTCGATGTTCACCTGGATGCAGCCAAGGCCCGTGTTGGGCGCCTCGCAGCTCATGTGATGCCCGAAGCCCGTGGAGTCGGTCTGCAGCAGGAAGTTGCCAGGTTCGACGCGGACCTTCTTGCCGTTGCTGACTTCGACCACGAACACGCCGTTCAGCACCAACTGCATGTGCGGCACCTTTTCGTGGTTCGTCGGTGCGTCGCTGGGAAACGTCATCCCGTTCGGGCTCCACCGCACGGTGAGATCGCGCAGCGGGCCTTTGAACAGGAACTTCTGATCCCCGATCTTGTCCGACGGCTGGTCGACCAAGGTCACCGGAACCTCATCCACGACCGTCGTTCCATCCGGTTTCGAATAGAGATGATAGATGGTGAACGTCTTCCCGTTGCCCTTCCCGGGCTGAAGGAGGCTGTCCGGCGCCGCATGGGCCTGGCCGGCGATCGCGAGCGTCAGGCCGATTGCCGGCGATAGCCATCGGAATCTGGGCATGACGTCCTCGCAGTCGGGGTTTCGAGGCGCCAGGGTCATGCGCCGCCCGGACGCCGGGAAGACCTCGCGCCTTTGAAACTATCTCCGCCGGAGTCGATAGCCGAGCCGCCAGCGCCACGCCGCGCCGCGCCGCGCCAGGCCTCACACCCCAATCCTTTCGTAATTCGTTAAGCCTAGGCATTCGCGCAGCGTTAAGGCTCGCCATGCCAGAGTTGCGCTGTTCGCCAAGGCTATTTCCTTGGTGAGCGCGGGATATTTACCACCCGCTCAGTAACATACGCGCGTTTAGACCTATTGTGGCGGGCCGTCATGGACGGTTGTGTTTCGATATTGCGTATTTGCCCTAATCTACACACCGGATATTCGCGATGATTGCAATATTGATGGCTGTTTCCGTGGTTAATCTTTCCGGAGTGACGGTGTCCGCCCCCGTCAATCCCGACGCCAACCTGGTCAGCCGCAACATCCTGGCCGACGGCACCATCGGCGAATGCCGCCGCATGATGGAAGACCGCGAAGGCTGGCTGCCCTACCGCTGCGAAACCGGCCCCTTCCTCGGCCAGACGGTCTACCGGCCGCTGGCCGCGCGCGTCGACGCCATGTGGACGAGTCCCCGCCCGATCGGCGCGCCGGAGCATGGGACCGACTTCGTGATCTGGCGCGGCCGCAACTAATCCCTCTGGGCTAGACGGACTTATCCACGTTCAGGTTCGCGCGGGGCCTCTATTCCCGTTGCCCGCCTCCTGCCGCTGGTTTAATCGCGACAGGCAACGTCACCGTGCAGGGTCGGGGTTCGTGATCTCCGCAAGCCATAATATCGTCTGATGCAAGGGCGGCTCTCCTCCAAGAACCTCGCCCTCTTCGCCCTTCCGTGCCTGGGCCTCGCCGGCATCGGCCTGCCCCTCCAGGTCTATCTTCCCCCGTACTATTCCGCCGATCTCGGCCTGAACCTCAGCGCCGTGGGCGTCGCCTTCATGGTGGTGCGCCTGCTGGACATCGGCATCGACCCGGCGCTGGGGATTCTCATGGACCGTACGCGCCTGCGGTTCGGCCGGTTCAAGACCTGGCTCTCGGCCGGCGTGCCCCTGCTGATGCTGGCCTGCGTGGTGCTGTTCTTCGCCAAGCCGGGGGCCACGGCCACGCAGCTGGCCATCGGCCTGGCTCTGGCCTACGGCGGCTGGTCGGTGTGCGTGGTGGCCCAGACCTCGTGGGGCGCCCTGCTCAGCCCCAACTACAACGAGCGCTCGCGCGTTTACGGCTGGTGGCAGTTCTTCAATCTGCTCGGCCTCCTGCTCGTGCTGGTGTTGCCGATCGGCGCGGAGTGGCTGGGGTTCGGCCGCGTGGGCGGCATCCGGGCCATGGGACTGTGGCTCCTGATCCTGACGCCGGTCTCCACCGCCCTGGCCGTGCTGTTCGTCGACGAGCCCGCGCCGGCGGACGGCGCGAGGCACGCCCGTTTCTCGGACGTCGTGGATCTTCTGCGCGGCAGCGCGCTGCGCCGGCTGCTGGCCTGCGACTTCCTGATCAGCCTGTCGTTCGGCATGACCGGGGCTCTGTTCGTGTTCTTCTTCACCAAGGCCAAGGGCTTCTCGACCGCGTTCACCAGCTTTGGACTCCTGGCGTATTTCGTCGGCGGCATCTTTGGCGGGCCGTTATGGACGCTCCTGTCCAACCGCGTGAACAAGCATGCGGCGCTGACCTGGGCCTGCCTTGGCGCCACCGTCGGGCTGACGCTGCTCTACCTGACCCCGAACGGCAACCAGACCCTCGCCTTCTTCGCCATCGTGATCGGAGGCCTGCCCTACGCCGCGCCCAACCAGATCTCGCGCGCCATGCTGGCCGACGCCGCCGACGAACACCGGCTGAAGAGCGGCGACGACCGCACCGGCCTGCTCTACGCCCTGGTGGCGGCCACGGCCAAGATCGGCCCGGCCCTGGCCATCGGCATCACCTTCATCGGCCTGGACAAGCTGGTCGGCTTCGATCCCAACAGCGACCACAACACCTCGCTCGCGATCCACGGGCTGGAGGCCTTCTTCATCCTCTTGCCCGCCCTGCTTTTCGCCCTCGCGACCCTGTGCCTGATCGGCTATCCCCTGACGAGGCAGCGCCACGACGAGATCCGCAGGGCGCTGGAGCCTCCCCCGCTGGTCTGAGTGCCGCCCATGCCGTTCGAACCCCCCTCCTCCGACCTGCCTCCGCTGCAGCGGCTGCTGGAGATCATGGCGCGGCTGCGCGATCCGGACGGCGGCTGCCCGTGGGACAAGGAGCAGACCTTCGCCACCATCGCCCCCTACACGGTGGAGGAAGCCTATGAGGTGGCCGACGCCATCGAGCGCGGCGACCTGAAGGACCTGAAGGAGGAGCTCGGCGACCTGCTGTTCCAGGTGGTGTTCCACGCGCGCATGGCCGAGGAACAGGGCGCCTTCGACTTCGACGCGGTGGCCGAAGCCATGGTCGACAAGATGGTGCGCCGCCATCCGCACGTGTTCGCCGGGCAGGTCTATGAGGATGTGGAGGCGCAGACCGCGGCCTGGGACGCGATCAAGGCCTCCGAACGCGCCGGCAAGGCGCGCCACAGCCTGATGGACGACGTGCCGCCGGGCCTGCCGGGCCTGACCCGCGCCGTGAAGCTGACCAAGCGCGCCGCCCGCGTCGGCTTCGACTGGCCGGACTACGGTCCGGTTATGGACAAGCTGCGCGAAGAGGTCGCCGAACTGCAGGTGGAGATCGACTCCGGAGACCTGCCCAAGGCCCGGGCGGAGCTCGGCGACATCCTGTTCGTGATGGCCAATCTGGCGCGCAAGCTCGACGTCGATCCGGAGGATGCGCTGAGGGCCTGCAACGCCAAGTTCGAGCGGAGATTCCACCACATCGAGAAGGTGCTGGCCGAGCGGGGCAAGACGCCGGACCAGTCGACGCTGGAGGAGATGGACGCGCTGTGGGACGAGGCGAAGGCGCTGGAGCGGAAGGCGCTGTGACTCCCAACCTCCCCCGCGAAGCGGCGGGAGGGGGACCATCGGCCGAAGAGCCGATGGTGGAGGGGGCGAGCCCCATCCAAGACTTTTGAAACTCCGAGAGGCGGCTTCGGACTCGGTTGTGCCGCCGCTCGCCCCCTCCACCGCCCGCTCTACGGCGTGCGGTCCCCCTCCCGCCATGCTGCGCATGGGGGAGGTTGGGAGTTAGCCCACCCGCGCGTTCGGATAGAGCCGCTCGAACTTGCCGAGCGCCTGGGGATCGAGCCGCACTTCCAGGTGCATGCCGCCGTCCGCCCGTTCCTCACGGCGCATGACGCGGCCGTGGCGGTAGAGCCAGGCGAGGGCCTCGCCGTCCTGAGGTGAAAGGTCGGCCTCGATGGCCGCGTCGTCGTCGACCAGGCGGGCCAGGATGCCGAGCAGGCGCTCGCAGCCCTCCCCGGTCACGGCGGAGACCGTCACCGCCATGTGCTCGGGATTGGCCTCCATGCGGCGAGCCTTGGCGCCGAGGGCTTCGCGGTCCTCTTCGTCGAGGAGGTCGATCTTGTTCCACACCTCGATCAAGACCTGGCCGTGCTCGCCTGTGTGCAGCTGCCTCAGCACCTCGCGCACGTCGTGGGCCTGGGCCTCGGTCTCCTCGCTGGAGATGTCGCGCACGTGCAGCACCACATCGGCCTCCTGCACCTCTTCCAGGGTGGCGCGGAAGGCCTCGACCAATTCGTGGGGCAGGTCGGAGATGAAGCCCACGGTGTCGGACAGGATGGCCGGGCGCCCGCCGGGCAGGGCCACGGTGCGCAGGGTAGGATCGAGGGTGGCGAACAGCAGGTTCTCGGCGAACACCTCGGCGCTGGTGAGGCGGTTGAACAGGGTCGACTTGCCGGCGTTGGTGTAGCCCACCAGGGCCACGGTCGGGTAAGGCGCGCGCTTGCGGGCGTCGCGCTGCAGGGTGCGGGTGCGGCGCACCTCGTCCAGCTCCTTCTTGAGCCGGCCGATCTTGTCGGCCAGCAGCCGCCGGTCGGTTTCGATCTGGGTTTCGCCGGGGCCGCCCATGACGCCGAAGCCGCCGCGCTGGCGCTCCAGGTGGGTCCAGGTGCGCACCAGGCGCGAGCGTTCGTAGGCCAGGCGCGCCAGTTCCACCTGCAGCCGGCCCTCGCGGGTGCGGGCCCGGCGGGCGAAGATCTCCAGGATCATGCCGGTGCGGTCGAGCACCTTTGCTTCCCAGGCCTTCTCCAGATTGCGCTGCTGCACCGGCGTGAGGGCGTCGTCGATGACCACGACATTGACCTCGAGTTCCTCGACCAGGGCGCGCATCTCCTCGACCTTGCCCTTGCCGAACAGGGTGGCGGGCGTCGCGGAGCGCAGGGGCGCGATGCGGGCGTCCTTGACCTCGAGATCCAGCGCCTCGGCCAGGCCGATCGCCTCTTCCAGGCGCATCTGAGGCGTGCGCAGGCGTCCCTCCCCGGCCCTGGCCGGGTGGATCACGAGCGCGGTCTGGGGAACGGGCGTCCAGTCGACGCCGGCGCCACTCTTACTGTGGGTTGAGCTCAATCGTCCTCGTCGGGAGACGGTTCATACAGCTGCACCGGCTGTGACGGCATGATCGTGGAGATCGCATGCTTGTAGACAAGCTGGGATTGCCCATCGCGGCGCAGAAGCACGCAGAAGTTGTCGAACCAGCTGACCACGCCCTGCAGCTTTACGCCGTTGACCAGAAAGATGGTCAGGGGGGTGCGGGATTTTCTGACACTGTTGAGGAAGGTGTCTTGGAGGTTCTGTTTCTTGTCGTTCGACATCAGTCGGGCCTCGATAGGATCGGAAGCCCAATGCGGCTTCCACACACAGTTCAAACTCTACCCACGCCGAAGGCGGGGCCGCAACCCCCTTAGGTGCAGTGCAACCAGAACCGCGTTCAGCTCTCAGATGGCGGTTTCGACGGCCCGGCGGATATAGGCGGCCCGGAGCGTCCTCGCCACCTCGCCCGGATGACCATTGGCGACAGGCTGGCCGTCGATGCTGACGATGGGCATGACCAGGGCCCCGGCGCCGGTCAGGAAGGCCTCACGGGCGGCCAGGGCCTCTTGCACCGTGAACGGGCGTTCCTCCACGCGGTAGCCGGCCTCCCGCGCCACGTCGACGAGGCTGAGGCGGGTGACGCCGCGCAGGATGTTGGCCTCGGCGTCACGGGTGCGCAGGATCCCGTCCGCGTCCACGATCCAGGCGTTGCTGGAAGCGCCCTCGGTGACCAGACCCTCGGCGTCCACGAACCAGGCCTCGAAGGCCCCCTGCTCCCGGGCCGCCTGCTTGGCGAGCACATTGGGCAGAAGATCGATCGTCTTGATGTCGCAGCGGGCCCAGCGGGTTTCCGGCGTGGTGATGACTCCCACGCCCTTGGCGGCGCGCGCCTCGGACGCGGCGGCGTTGGTGGCCCTCGCCGTGATCACCACGGTGGGCGCGGACTCGGCCGTAGGAAAGGCGTGGTCGCGGCGGGCGACGCCGCGGGTCACCTGGAGGTAGACGATGCCGTGGCGCACGCGGTTGCGCCGCACGGTCTCGCGAAGAGCGATGGTGAGCGCTGCGCGGGTCATGGGCATGGCGATGCGCAGCTCCGACAGGCTCCGCTCCAGGCGCGCGAAGTGGCCCTCGGCGTCGGCCAGCTTGCCGCCCATCACCGCCCACACCTCGTAGATCCCGTCGCCGAGCTGGTAGCCGCGGTCCTCGATCGACACCCCCGCTTCCGCCTGGCGCAGGAAGCGGCCGTTCACATAGGCGAGCCTCGACATCAGTCTTCGTCGCCCTCGTCCGCGCGGGCCGAGCCGACGCCCAGGGACTTGAGCTTGCGGTGCAGGGCCGAGCGCTCCATGCCGATGAAGGCGGCGGTGCGCGAGATGTTGCCGCCGAAGCGCATGATCTGGGCGTTGAGGTATTCGCGCTCGAACACCTCGCGGGCGTCGCGCAGCGGCAGGGCGATGATCCGCTCGGGCCCCACGGCCCCCGCGGCGCCGGCCGCCGCCACTTCCGACGGCAGCATCTCGGCGGTGATCACCTCTGTCGGATCGCCCGTCGCCAGGATCAGCAGGCGCTCGATGTTGTTGCGCAGCTGGCGCACGTTGCCCGGCCAGTCGTGCACCTGCAGGGTGGCGATGGCGTCCTCGCCGAGGGTGCGCTTGGGCAGGCCCTGGGCCCCGGAGATGCGGTCGATGAAGTAGTCGACCAGTTCGGCGATGTCCTCGCGCCGCTCAGACAGGCCCGGCACCCGGATCGGCACCACCCCCAGGCGGTGGAACAGGTCCTCGCGGAAGCGGCCGGCTGAGATCTCCTCGCGCAGGTCGCGCGAGGTGGAGGACACCACGCGCACGTCGACCTGAACGTCCTGGGCCCCGCCCAGGCGGCGGAAGCGCTGCTCGATCAGCACCCGCAGGATGCGCCCCTGGGTCTCCAGCGGCATGTCGCACACTTCGTCGAGGTAGAGAGTGCCGCCGTGGGCGCGTTCGAATACGCCGATCTTCTGCGGTCGCCCGTCCTCGCCCTCCTCGCCGAACAGCTCCAGATCGACCCGCTCGGGGGTCATGCCGGCGGCTGCGATGGGCACGAACTCATTCTGCGCGCGCTGGCTGCCCACATGGATCATGCGCGCCACCAGCTCCTTGCCCGAGCCCGGCGGACCCGAGATCAGGATGCGGCTGTTGGTCGGCGAGACCTTGGCGATCATCTGGCGCAGTTGCTGGGAGGCCTGCGAATGGCCGATCAGGCCGTCCGGCGTCAGGGTCTGCACACGCAGGCGCCGGTTCTCACGGCGCAGGGCCGCGGCCTCCAGCGCGCGCTGAACGATCAGCAGCAGGCGATCGGACTTGAACGGCTTCTCCAGGAAGTCGTAGGCCCCGCGCTTGATGGCGCTGACGGCGGTCTCGATGTTGCCATGGCCGGAGATCATGATCACGGGCAGGTCCGGATCGAGTTCCTTGACCATGTCGAGCAGCTCAAGGCCGTCCATGCCCCCGCCCTGCATCCAGATGTCGAGGATCAGCAGCGACGGCTTGCGCGCACGCACGCCTGCGAGGGCCTCCTCCGAGTTGGAGGCGGTGCGCACGGCATAGCCTTCGTCCGAAAGAATCCCGGCGACGAGCTCGCGAATGTCGATCTCGTCGTCAACAACCAGAATATCAGCGGCCATGAGCCAACCTTGTTCTAAAGCGAAAAAGACCTAAGCCACCGCCGCGCCCTCGGACGCGGACTCTTCCGGCTTCCGCTGGGGCGGAAACCTCAGGATTATCTTGGCGCCGGGGCGCTCGGCGGCGTCCTGCATCACCAGCGCGCCGCCGTGCTCCTCCATGATCCGCTTGACTATGGCCAGGCCAAGGCCCGTGCCCTTCTCGCGGGTGGTCACATAGGGCTCGGTCAGGCGGTCGCGGTCCTTGGCCGGCAGACCGACGCCGTTGTCCTCGACCTCGAACGCCACCTGGTCGCCATCGGCCACCAGCCGCGCGAGCAACCGCCCCTGCACGTCGGGGTGGGCGGCTCTGCGGGCCGCGATCGCCTCGGAGGCGTTCTTCAGGATGTTGGTCAGGGCCTGGCCGACCATGCGGGTGTCGGCCCGGATCACCGCTTCAGGCGCGGGCTCGATCATCTCCACGGCGATGTCGGGGCTGGCTACGCGCTGGGCGAACACGGCCCGGCGCAGCAGTTCGCGGGCGTCGGCCTCCTCGAAGCGCGGCGCCGGCATGCGGGCGAAGGCCGAGAACTCGTCGACCATGCGGCCGATGTCCTCGACCTGGCGGATGATGGTGTCGGTGCAGCGGTCGAAGGTTTCGAGATCGCCGGTCACCTGTCCGCGGTACTTGCGGCGCAGGCGCTCGGCCGACAGCTGGATCGGCGTGAGCGGATTCTTGATCTCGTGGGCGATGCGCCGGGCCACGTCGCGCCACGCGGCGTTACGCTGGGCGGCGACCAGGCGGGTGATATCGTCGAAGGTCAGCACCACGCCCTCGCCCGCCTCGTCGGAGGCGCGCACGCGCAGGCGCAGGGTGTCGCCGCCGCGGACGATGTCGATCTCCTCGCCGGTGTCCTGGCCGGTCTGGGCGCCCCGCTCCACCACCTGGGCCAGTTCGGGCGCGACTTCGTGCAGGCGGCGCCCGTGCGTCTCCTGGCCTTCAAGTCCGAGCAGGGCCAGGGCCCGGCGGTTGGCGGCTGAAATGCGTCCCTGGCCGTCCAGGCCGATCACGCCCGCGCTGACCTCGGCCAGCACCGTCTCGATG
>Ga0265327_10002710_pt1 | contig 18144 bp, 15 predicted proteins | sample 41621metaG_FD_202089 | JGI IMG/M metagenome (GOLD analysis project Ga0265327, IMG submission 202089) | Rhizosphere microbial communities from Carex aquatilis grown in University of Washington, Seatle, WA, United States - 4-16-21 metaG | ecosystem: Host-associated > Plants > Roots > Rhizosphere... | reverse complement strand
GATCTGGCTGTCGTCGTCGAGGCGCAGCTCCACGCCCGGCATCGCGCAACCGTCGGTGTAGAGCCGCTTCTCCCGCGGTGCGTCCGGCCCACTGCCGGTGATCGACGGGTGCTCGGTGCTGCCGTACGAGCGGAACATCGTGATGCCGAGCGCGTCGAGGCGCTCCGCCACCGACGCGGGGATCGGCGCGCCTCCGAGGCCCGCGTAGGGCATGAGCGCACGGTGGTCGTCGGAGAAGTCGGGATGGTCGAGCAGGCTCGTGAGGAAGTAGGTCGCGCCGCCGAGCACGCCCACCTGCTCCTCGCGCATGATGCGCAGCACCTCGCCCGGGTTCCACACGTCGACGAGGTGGACGGGTTCGTGGCGCAGCAACGGCATGAGGAACGCGCCGATCATGCCGATGAAGTGGCCGACGGGCGCGCCGGTGAGCCCGGGCGGCCCGGGCCTGGAGTTCATCTGTGCGAGCTGGCGGGTCTCGCAGAGGATGGTGTTGTGCGAGTGCACCACGCCCTTCGGGTCGCGGGTGGTGCCCGAGGTGAACCCGATCAGCGCGGGTGCGTCGGGGTCGACGGCGGTGGCGTGCGCGACCGGCGCGTGATCGAAGGTGGCGTGGAGCAGGACCGCCCGAGGCGGGAGCTCGGTCGCCGGGTCCGCCGCGACGAGCCAGCGTGTGTCGGGATGCGCGGCGAGGAGCTCGTCGTACATCGTGAGGTGGTCGGTGTGACCGAAGTGGTCCGGGGTGACGACGACGGACGGCTCCGTGGCGCGCAGGATGTAGTCGACTTCCTTCGCGCCGTAGAAGTGCACGACCGGCACCACCACCGCGCCGAGGGAGACGGCGGCGAAGAAGGCGACGCCCGCTTCCATCCAGTTGGGGAGTTGGAGCACGACGACGTCGCCCGCGCCCACCCCATGGGCGGCCAGCCAGCCGGCCAGGGCACGGCCCCGGGCGTCGACCTCACCGAAGGTGCCCCGCCAGGGCCGCGCCCCGGAGTGCACCACGAAGTCCTGGTCGTGCAGCGCTGCGAGGCCCGACTCGGCGACCGCGCCGACGGTGGTGTCGGCCCACCAGCCCTCCGCGCGGTAGCGCGCGGCGAGCTCGGGCGCCACGGTGCGTAGCTGGAAGTGCGTGCTCGCCACTGATCCCCCCTCGTCGGACGCGACAGCATCGTCGTCCCGCGCATCCTCTGCAAGTGCCCTTGTAGTCTGCGAAGAACGTCCTTCTCGCCGCCGGTCAACCTGGAGGAGCGGTCGATGCGACACGAGCACTGGATCGGTGGCGCGGCGATCGCCCCCGCCGGTGGCGGGTACCTCCCCACGATCGAACCCGCCACCCGCCGTCCGGGTGACGAGGTCGCCGCGGGCACCGAGCCCGACGTCGACGCCGCCGTGCGCGCCGCGGCAACCGCGCAGCCGGCCTGGGCGCGGGAGTCCGGGGCGAGTCGGGCCGAGGCGTTGCACGCGGTGGCCGACCTGGTCGAACGCGCCGCCGAGGAGCTGATCGAGCTCGAGCGCGCGTGTACCGGCAAGCTGGCCGGTCAGGCGCGCGCCGAGGTCGACATGTCGGTTGCGTACCTGCGTTACTACGCCGGCCTCGTGCGATCCGTCGGCGGGCGCACCATCGACCTCGGCGCGGGCGCGCACACCTACACGCGCCTGGAACCGTTCGGGGTCGTCGGCGTGATCACACCGTGGAACCTGCCGCTGAACCAGACGAGCCGCGCGGTGGCCCCCGCGCTCGCGGTCGCCAACGCGGTCGTGGTGAAGCCGTCCGAGTTCACGTCGGTGTCCACGCTCCGGCTGGCGCAGCTCGCGACCGAGGCGGGGTTGCCCGACGGTGTACTGAACGTCGTCACCGGTACCGGCCCCGACGCGGGCACGCCGCTGGTGACCCACCCGCTCGTGCGGCGCGTCGCGTTCACCGGTTCCGTCACCACGGGCCAGGCGCTCGCGGGGCTCGCCGCCGAGCGGCTCCTGCCGCTGACCCTGGAGCTCGGCGGCAAGTCGCCGCTCGTGGTCTTCGCCGACGCCGATCTCGACCGCGCGGTCGCGGCCGCGGTCAACGCGGTCGCGTTCAACACCGGTCAGGTGTGCTCCGCGCTCACGCGACTGCTCGTGGAGGAGTCGGTCCACGACGAGGTGGCCCAGCGGGTCGTCGACGCCGTCGCGCGTCTGGAGCCCGGTGTCGACTTCGGGCCGATGATCACCGAGGCGCAGTTCACCAAGGTGCTCGCGCACTTCGGCCGGGCTCGCGATGCGGGGCTGGTGCCCGCGGTCGGTGGTGACGCCTACGCGGAGGGTTCCGGCGCCGAGGGGTACTACGTGCAGCCCACCGTGTACGTGGGTGTCGACCCACGGCTGCCGATCGCGCGCGAAGAGGTGTTCGGCCCCGTCCTGGTGACGACACCGTTCCGCGACGAGGACGACGCGGTCGCGCGCGCCAACGACACCGAGTACGGCCTCGTCGGCGCGGTGTGGTCGGGCGACGTCGCGCGCGGGTTGCGCGTCGCCGAGCGGATCGACGCGGGCCAGGTCGCGGTGAACGGCGGGCCACTGAACATCGAGACGCCCTTCGGTGGCTTCAAACAGAGCGGCTACGGCCGCGAGAAGGGCATCGAGGCCCTGCACGACTACACCCAGACCAAGACCGTCAGCCTCTCGCTGGGCTGAGTGACCACAGGAGCAGTCGCGGTGGACGATCAGCAGCAGTTGGACGCGGCGCGCGCAATGCGCCGCCGAATCCTCGGCGACGAGTACGTCGACGCGCAGACCGCCGATCCGAACCCGACGCTGCGCGAGTTGCAGGACCACATCACGCGCTCGGCGTGGGGGGTGTGGACGCGCGAGGGCCCGCTGAGCCTTCGTGATCGCAGCCTCCTCGTGTTGGCGATCACCGCGGCACTCGGGCGCATGGAGGAGTTCGAGCTCCACGCGGGCGCCTGCCACAACGCGGGCGTCACCGACGCGGAGGTCGACGAGCTGCTGTTCCAGCTCGCCGCGTATGCCGGTGCGCCGGCAGCGGTGTCGGCCAAGCGGTCGCTCGCGCAGGTCCGGGCCCGACGGCCGGCAGGGGAAGGCTGATGGGCGTCGTCGGATTCGTCGGCCTCGGCAACATGGGGAGCGCGCTGGCCGCGAACCTCGTGGGCGCGGGCCACGAGGTGCTCGGGTTCGACGCGTCCGGCTCCGAACGTGCGCCCGACGGCGTGCACGTCGCCGCCGACGTCGGCGAAGTCGCGCGCACGGCCGACGTGGTGGTGTTCAGCCTGCCCGACGGTTCCGCGTCCGCCGCGGTCGCGCGCGAGATCGTCACCGCCGACGAGCGCGTGACCACCCATGTGGTCGACACGTCGACCGTCGGCCCACGCGCGGCGGTGGCGATCGCACGCGTGCTCGGCGACGCCGGGATCGCGTACGTCGACGCGCCGGTGTCGGGCGGCGTCGGCGGCGCGCGGGCCCGCACGCTCGCGGTGATGGTCGCCGCGTCGGACGGGGACTACGAACGGGTTGTTCCCGTGCTCGCCGGACTCAGCGACCGCGTGGTGCGGGTCGGTGACCGGCCCGGTCCCGCGCAGGCGCTGAAGCTCGCCAACAACTTCCTCTCGGCCACCGCGCTCGCCGCCACCAGCGAGGCGGTCGCCTTCGGACTCGCCGCGGGGCTCGACCTGGCCACCATGCTCGAGGTGCTCAACGCGTCGAGCGGTCACAACACCGCCACCGACGACAAGTTCCCCAACCACGTCCTCACCGGGCACTACGCCTCGGGCTTCAGCAACTCGCTCATGGCCAAGGACGTGGGGCTCTACCTCGGCGAGGTGACCGACGCGGGCGGCCCGGCGGCCATGGGGGGCATCGTGGCCGGCCTGTGGGCCCGGTTCGCCGCCGACGAGCCCGGCGCCGACTTCACCCGGATCTACCCGTGGGTGGCGGCCGGTGACCCTGGCGGCGGATGAGAAGACCCTTCTCAAATCAGAGAGGGCGTGTTACATTTCTCCGGCCGCTGGACACGACGAGAGGACCCAGCCGTGCCGCACTTCCCCAAGCCCGCCGAGGGCACCTGGACCGAGCACTACGGCATCGACACGAAGCCGGTCTCGTACCAGGACTCGATCAGCCCCGAGCACTACGAGCTCGAGCGTGACGCGATCTTCCGCCGCACCTGGCTGAACCTCGGGCGGATCGAGCAGCTGAAGCGCGTGGGCAGCTACTTCACCAAGGAGATCGCCGCCGCGGGCGCGTCGGTGGTGGTGGTGCGCGCCGGGGCCGACGAGTACCGCGCGTTCTACAACATCTGCCGCCACCGGGGGAACAAGCTCGTCTGGCAGGACTTTCCGAACGAAGAGGTGAGCGGCTCCTGCCGTGCGTTCACCTGCAAGTATCACGGGTGGGAGTACAACCTCGAGGGTGACCTGCAGTTCGTGCAGCAGGAAGAGGAGTTCTTCGACTTCGACAAGGCCGATTGGCCGCTGCGCTCCGTGCGCCTCGAGGTGTGGGAAGGCTGGATCTTCGTCAACTTCGACGACGACGCCGCGCCGCTCACCGACTACCTCGGCACGATGCTCCGCAAGTTGGAGGGCTACCCGTTCCACGAGTTCTCGCAGGTCTACAAGTACCGGGCGGAGGTCGGGAGCAACTGGAAGCTCTTCATCGACGCCTTCACCGAGTTCTACCACGCACCCATCCTCCACGGCCGCCAGGCGGTCGAGGAGGAGTCGCGCAAGCTCGCGGGCTACGGCTACGAGGCGCTGTGGTACGAGGTCGACGGCCCGCACAACGTGGTGTCGTCGTGGGGCGGCATGTCGCCGCCGAAGGACGAGAGCATGGTCAAGCCGATCGAGCGCAAGCTGCGCGCCGGTCTCTTCGGCCCGTGGGACTCGCCCGACGTCGTGCCCGAGCTGCCGTCGGGCCTCAACCCGGCGCACCACCGCGCGTGGGGCGAGGACTCGTTCCTGTTCTTCCCGAACTTCATGATCCTGATCTGGGAACGGCAGTGGATCCTCACGTACCACTACTGGCCGACGAGCCACAACACGCACATCTTCGAGGGCACCGCGTACTTCGTGCCGCCGAAGAACGGCCGCGAGCGGCTCACCCAGGAACTCTCGATGGTGACGTTCGTCGAGTACGCGTTGCAGGACGCCAACACGCTCGAGGCCACGCAGACGATGCTCGAGACGCAGGCGATCACCGAGTTCCCGCTCTGTGACCAGGAGATCTTGCTGCGTCACCTGCACGCGACCGCCCGCCAGTACGTCGCCGACTACGCGAACACGAAGGCAGGTGCGAAGTGACCACGCACGTGCTCCCCGCCGGGTTCGAGGACCTGCAGCCGTTCACCGAGCAGTGGGTGCTGCCCGACCAGCGGGCCCGCTACCTGGCGCGGCTCGACGCGTCGATGGACGACCTGCAGGCCTTCTACGACGCGACGATGGACCGCATCGACGACGTGCTCGCGTACCTCGAGCAGTACCCGGTCGACGAGCTCTCCGACGAGGGCATCAACCTGCTGTGGCTCTACTGCGCCCTGTGCAACGTGTCGTTCCCGATCGAGGTGTGGCGCCAGCAACGCGTGCCCGACAGCGGCGCGGCCGACTGGACCGCGCTGGTGTTGCCCGCGTTGTAGCGCCTGCTCACCGCGGGAGCGGAGGGAAGTCGGCGAGGTCGTCGTCGAGCTGGATCCCCGCGCTGTTGAACACCATGGCGAGGCACGTGTAGCTGCCCACTACGAAGATCAACTCGGTGATGACCCGGTCGTCGAGGTGTTCGGACAGGCGCGCCCAGGTGGCGTCGCCGATCACGTGGTTGCCCACCAGTTCGTCGGTCGCGTCGAGCACCGCCGCTTCGACCGGCGTCCACGCATACGTGCCGGCGGTGCCCTCACCGACGGCGACGATCGCGTCGTCGGTGAAGCCGACCCGCCGGCCCATGCGCACGTGCTGCGCCCACTCGTACTTCGCACCGGCGCGCACCGCGACGCGGAGGATCGCCAGCTCCATCAGCTGCTTGTCGAGCGCCAGCTTGCGGAAGAGCACGTTGTTCCAACGCCACCAGCCACTCGCGACGGTGGGGTTGCGGACCATCGTGGCGATCACGTTCGGGTACGGACGTTCCCCGGTGAGCACGCCCTGCGCGTATTCGTCGCCGAAGCCGACGCTCAGCGCCGCGAGCTCGTCGTCGCCCAGCTCGCTCACCGGCAGCGGCGCGATCCGAGGCTCGGTCACAGGTACATCGCCCCGTTGACGTTGATCGACTGGCCGCTGATGTAGCCGGCGTCGTCGCTGGTGACGAACGCCGCGGCCGCGGCAATGTCGTCGGGCGTACCCGCGCGTCCCATCGGCGTGCGCTTCGCGACCAGGTCCATGTCGGGGAGGTCGCCGCGCTGCTCGGCCCGACGTGACATCGGCGTGTCGATGAACGCGGGCGGAATGGTGTTCACGGTGATGCCGTTGCGGGCGTACTCGATCGCGAGGGCCCTGGTCAGGCCGATCACGCCGCCCTTGGACGCGACGTAGTGGCCCATGTTCTTGGCGCCCGATTGCGCGCTCGACGACGAGATCGTGAGGACACGGCCGAAGCCCGCCGCGAGCATGTCGGGGATCGCGAGCTGGATGCAGTGGAACGTGCCGGTGAGGTTCACGTCGATGACGCGCTGCCATTCCTCGACGCTGATCTCGGTGAACGGGGTGAATTCGTCGATGCCCGCACTGGTGACGAGGATCTCGATCGGGCCGAACTCGGCGCGCACCGCCTCGTAGGCCGCAGCCACGGCGGCGCGGTCGGAGACGTCGGCGCTGCAGCCGATGGCCGTCCCACCTTCGGCGCGGATGCTCGCGGCCGCCTGCTCGGCCACCTCGGCGCGCAGGTCGATGACCGCGACCCGGTCGCCGCGGCGCGCCAGGTGCTGCGCGATCGCGAATCCCATCCCGGCGCCGCCACCGGTGACCACTGCGACGCGGTTGCCCATCTCGTTCCCCCTCGGTTCCGTGCGAACGCCAGAGTATGGACGCGGCCCCGAGCACCCGCAAGGTGCACTCTCGGAATCGAGAACGGGGTTGCCGCCCCCCGCCTGCGTCGCTAGGGTCCGGCCATGCGCATCGGACTCCAGCTGGGCCCGGAGCGGGGCCGGTACCCCGAGAAGGTCGCGAAGCTGCTCGAGGGCGCGCGGCGGGCCGAGGAGCTCGGCTACCACTCCGTCTGGGTGCCGCAGCTCCCCGACGACTTCGACGCCCTCACCGCCGTCGCCCTCATGGGCCAGGTGACCGAGCGCATCGAACTCGGCACCGCGGTGATGCCCATCCAGTCGCGCCACCCCGTGGCGATGTTGCAGCAGGCGGCGTCGACGCAGGCGGCGTGCAGCGGCCGGTTCGTGCTCGGGCTCGGGCCGTCGCACCACTGGATCGTGAGCGACATGATGGGCCTGCCCTACGACAAGCCCGCGTCGCAGGCGCGCGCCTACCTCGAGGTCTTGCAGGCGGGGTTGTCGGGTCCCGGCGCGGTGAACGTCGAGAACGACTGGTACGCAGTGCACAACGACCTCGACGTCACCGACCTCCCCACCCCGATCCTCGTCGCCGCGCTCGGCCCCACGATGTTGCGCACCGCGGGCGAGCTCGCCGACGGCACGATCCTCTGGATGGCCGACGAGAAGGCGATCGCCGGGCACATCGTGCCGCGCATCAACGAGGCCGCCGCGGGCGCGGGGCGGCCCGCGCCGCGCGTCGTCGCCGGGGTGCCGGTCACCCTGTGCGCCGCGGGTGAGGAGGACGACGTGCGCGCGTGGACGAACCGCGCGCTCGCGCACGCGGAGTACTCACCGAACTACCAGACGCTGCTCGAGCGCGGCGACGCGTCCGATGTCGGTGACATGGCCGCGGTGGGTGACGAAGCCGCGATCGCGGCGCGCCTCGCGCGCTACCGAGACGCCGGCGCGACCGACATCGCCGTGCGCGTCGTCCCGTGGGGCAGGTCCCGCGACGAGCGCATCGCCAGCCGCGACCGCACCGAGTCGTTCGTCGCCACCCTCTGACCCGCCGTTCTTGCGCTCTTCCGCGCCGCTATAGGGGCCTCGAAGAGCGCCAAAACGGGGAAGGGAAGGGAGGGAGGCTCAGGCGTCGTAGTCGACGACCAGGGTGCGGCTCTGGGGGACGGCCTGGCAGGTGAGCACCCAGCCGTCGTCGACCTCGTCGGGGCGCAGCGCGTTGTTGACGCGCATCGTCGCGGAGCCCTCGTCGAGATGGGCCATGCACGTGGCGCAGCTGCCCGACTCGCACGAGAAGGGCGGCTTCAGCCCGCCGCGGCGCGCGGTGTCGAGGATGCTGTCGCCCATGCGGTAGTCGACGGTGGTCTTGCGGCCGTTGAGCCGGTAGGTGACCGACTCGGTGCCCGAGCGCTCCTCGAGCACGTGCTCGCCGGGCACCACGAAGCGCTCGATGAAGAGGTGCGAGGGCGAGACCCCGACCTTCGCCAGGGCCGACTCCACGACGTCCATGTAGGGGCCCGGACCGCACACGTAGAAGTCGGCTCCGGGTGCGTCACCCGCGGCCCCGTCGACGAGGCGCACGCAGTCGTCGGGGGTGAGGTACCCGGCCTCCGAGTCGAGGTGCCAGTGGATCGTGAGCCGGTCGGGGTGCTCGGCGGCGAGCGCACGCAGCCGCGCCCCGAAGATCACGGAGTCGGCGTCGCGGTTGGCGTAGACGAGTGTGAGGGGGCGTGCGGTGTCGGCGAGCGCAGCCTGGATGATCGAGAAGATCGGTGTGATGCCGCTGCCGCCGCCGAACGCGACGATCGGGATGCCGGGGCCGCGGTCCTGCACCACGAACAGGCCAGCGGGCCGCATCGTCTCGATGGTGTCGCCGGCGTGCAGCGTGTCGATCATCCAGTTCGACATCACACCGTCGGGCACCCGCTTCACGGTGACGGTGAGCGTGGTGTCGCCCGGGTCTGGCGTGCTCGACATCGAGTAGCACCGGACCACTTCGCTCCCGGTGATGGAGGCCCGGAAGGTGCAGAACTGGCCCGCGGCGTACGCGAATTCGGTCGCCAGCTCGGCGGGCACGTCGAGGACGAACGAGCGGGTGTCGGCGGTCTCCTCGACCACGGCGGCGACCCGGAGCGCGTAGTAGTTTTGGTCGTGGTCCAATTTTCTTCCGGCCCGTCCCGGGTGAGGGTGAAAGCGACTCTCACTCAAGGATAGGCTCGTTCTCTCGTTCCGGGGGGAGAGGCGAACGTGCGCAGCGAGGTGACCTGGCCGAGCATTCCGGCGATGGTGCGCGAGGCCGCCGACCGTGCCGCCGGCCGCCTGGCGGTGGTCGACGGCGACCGCCGGGTGACCTTCGCCGAGGTCGGCGCCATGGTCCGCGACGGCGCCCGGGGTCTGGTCGCCGCCGGGGTCGAGCCCGGCGACCGCGTGGCGATGTGGGCACCCAACTCCCTCGACTGGGTCGTCGCCGCGCTGTCGATCACCACGGTCGGCGGCGTGATGGTCCCGGTGAGCACCCGCTTCAAGGGAACCGAGGCGGCGTACATCCTCGGTCGCAGTCGTGCCCGCGTGTTGTGCACCACTCGAGGCTTCCTCGGTACCGACTTCCCGGGGCTGCTGGCTGCCGCGGGTGAGCCGCTCCCCGCGCTCGAGCACACGGTGCTGCTCACCGGCGAGCCGGAGGGTGCGGAGCGCGCCTGGGCCGACTTCGTCGCCGCCGGCGCGGCCGTGACCGATGCCGACGTCGACGCCCGCGTCGACGCCGTCGGACCCACCGACCCCGCCGACATCTTCTTCACCTCCGGTACCACGGGCGCGCCGAAGGGCGTGGTCATGGCGCACCACCAGGTGTTGCGCGCCTACCTCGACTGGTGCGACTGGGCCGACCTGCGCCCGGGTGATCGCTACCTCGCGGCCAACCCGTTCTTCCACATCTTCGGGTACAAGGCGGGCATCCTCGCGTCGATGATGCGCGGCGCCACGCTGTTCCCCGTCGCGGTGTTCGATCCCGCGACCGCGCTCGAGCTCGTCGAGCGGGAGCGCATCACCGTGTTCCCCGGGCCGCCGACCGTCTACCAGATGCTGCTCGACCACCCCGACCGCGCGAAGCGCGACATCTCGTCGGTGCGGGTGGCGGTGACGGGCGGGGCCGACATCCCCGTGGAGATGGTGCGGCGGATGCGCGAGGAGATGCCGTTCGAGCGCATCCTCACCGGCTACGGGCTCACCGAGGCGGGCACGCTCACCGGCAGCACGCCCGAGGACGACTTCGAGCACATCGCCACCACCGTCGGCGTGGTGTGGCCGGGGTTCGAGGTGCGCACCGTCGACGAAGCGGGTGCGCCGGCCGTCGCCGGTGCCGCCGGCGAGGTGGTCGCCCGCGGCGAGACGGTCATGCGCGCGTACTTCGAGGACGCGGAGGCCACCGCGGCGGCGTTCGACGCCGAGGGCTTCCTCCACACCGGCGATCTCGGCGTGTTCGACGCCGACGGCTACCTGCGCATCGTCGGGCGCATCAAGGACATGTTCCTCGTCGGCGGGTTCAACGCCTACCCCGCCGAGATCGAGAACCTGCTGCTGCGCCACCCGGCGATCGCGCAGGTGTCGGTGATCGGCATCGCCGACCCGCGCCTCGGCGAGGTGGGCATGGCCTTCGTCGTGCCCGCGCCCGACACCTCGCCCACCGAGGCGGACGTCATCGCCTGGGCGCGCGACGAGATGGCCAACTTCAAGGTGCCGCGACGCATCGCGTTCGTCGACGCGCTGCCGCTCAACGCAACCGGCAAAGTGGTGAAGGACGACCTGCGTGCACTCGCGCGCGAGAACGGAGTGACTCCATGACCCAGGTCCCGGTCGCCGACGGCCTCTTCACGTGGCCCGGCGACGACCCGCAGCTGATCGGCAGCCGGTGCGCCGACTGCGGCATCGTCACGTTCCCGGTGCAGGACTCCTGCCCGCGCTGCGCGTCCACCGCGATGGACGAACACCTCCTCGCCCGGCGTGGCACGCTGTGGGCCTGGACCACGCAGAGCTTCCCGCCGCCCGCGCCGCCCTACGTGGGGCCGACGGGCAAGGAGTTCGTGCCGTTCGGTGTGGGCTTCGTCGACCTCGGTGAGGTGAAGGTCGAGGCGCGCCTCACCACCACCGATGCCGACGTCCTCGACGCCGCGGTCAGGAACCGCACGGCGCTGGAAGTGGTCGTCGTGCCGGTGGGCACCGACGACGACGGCAACGAGATCGTGTCGTTCGCATTCACCCCCGCCCCGAGCAATCCGGAGGAGCACCCAGCATGAGTATGGACGTCGCCATCGTGGGAGTGGGGCTCCACCCGTTCGGCCGACACCCCGGCGTGTCGGGAATCCAGATGGGTGCGGTCGCGATCCGCAAGGCGCTCGCCGACGCGGGCGTGGAGTGGAAGGACATCGAATTCGCGTTCGGTGGGAGCTACGAGGTCGACAACCCCGACGCGGTTGTCGCGCTCATGGGGCTCACCGGCATCCCGTTCACCGACGTGTACAACGGCTGCGCCACCGCGGCGAGCGCGCTCACCCTGGCGGCCAACACCATCCGTCTCGGTGATCACCGCCTCGGCATCGCGGTCGGCATGGACAAGCACCCGCCGGGCGCGTTCAGCGCGGATCCGCGCGACTACGCGTGCCCGCTGTGGTACGGCCAGGTGGGCGAGTTCCTCACCACCAAGTTCTTCGGCATGAAGATCAACAAGTACATGCTCGACCACGAGATCTCGCACCAGACGTTGGCGCGGGTCGTCAACAAGAACCTCCGCAACGGTGCGCTCAACGAGAACGCGTTCCGCCGCAAGCCGATGGGCGAGGAGCAGATCCTCGAGTCGCCGATGCTCAACTACCCGCTCACGCAGTACATGTTCTGCAGCCCCGACGAAGGTGCGGCCGCCGTCGTGCTGTGCCCGGCGGAGGACGCGCACAAGTACACCGACAAGCCCGTGTACCTGCGCGCGACCACCGTGCGCACGCGCCGCCTCGGTGCGTTCGAGGTGCACAGCACCTGGCTCCCCGAAGCGGAGTCGGTGGGCCCGACGGTCGACGCGTCGCGCGCGGCCTACGAGATGGCCGGCATCGGCCCGGACGACGTCGACGTGATCCAGCTCCAGGACACCGACGCCGGCGCGGAGATCATCCACCTCGCGGAGAACGGCTTCTGCGCGGATGGCGACCAGGAGCGCATCTACGCGGAGGGCGAGACCGAGATCGGTGGGCGTCTGCCGGTGAACACCGACGGCGGCCTCATCGCCAACGGCGAGCCGATCGGCGCATCGGGCCTGCGTCAGATCCACGAGGTGGTGCTGCAACTCCGCGGCACGGCAGGGGAGCGCCAGGTGCCGAATCGTCCGAAGGTCGGGTACACGCAGCTGTACGGCGCGCCCGGCACCGCCGGCGTCTCCATCCTCACCGTCTGATGGCGACGACGAGCGGAGCGAGGCCAGCATGACCGTCAGCTACGTCCCGACCGATCCGGAGATCCGCGACGAGATGGTCGCCACCGTGCGCCGGTTCGTCGCGCGCGACGTGATCCCCGTGGCGAGCGAGCTCGAGCACGCCGACGAGTTTCCCACCGCGATCGTCGAGACGATGAAGGCGATGGGGCTCTTCGGCATCACCGTGCCCGAGGAGTACGGAGGCCTCGGCCTCGACCTGCTCACCTACATCGGGGTGATCGAGGAGCTCGCGTACGGCTGGATGTCGTTGTCGGGCATCCTCAACACCCACACGATGGTGGCGACGCTGATCAACACCTACGGCACCGCCGAGCAGAAGGCGAAGTGGCTGCCCACGATGGCGACGGGCGCGGTGCGCGGCGCGCTGTCGCTCTCGGAGCCCGACGCCGGCACCGACACCCGCAACATCCAGTGCCGCGCCGCGCGCGACGGCGACGAGTGGGTCGTCACCGGCACGAAGACCTGGGTCACCAACGGCGAGCGCGCCGGGATCGTCGCGCTGGCGGCGCGCACCGAGGAGGGCATCTCCGCGTTCATCGTGGAGAAGGAGCCTGGGCCGCGCTTCGGCGGGTTGTCGGTGTCGCGCAACATCCCGAAGCTCGGGTACAAGGGCATCGAGACGGTCGAGATGGCCTACGACGAGCACCGGCTCCCGGGCGACGCGCTGCTCGGTGAGTTGGGCCGCGGCCTCCCGCAGATCCTCGGTGTGCTCGAGGTCGGCCGCATCAACATCGCGGCGCGCGCGGTCGGGGTGGCGCGCGCCGCGTTCGATGCCGCGCTCGAGTACTCGCAGCAGCGGGTCACGATGGGCAAGCCCATCGCCGAGCACCAGGCCATCCAGCTCAAGCTCGCCGACATGGCCACGAAGATCGAGGCGTCGCGACTCCTCACCGTGTCGGCGGCGGAGCGCAAGCAGGCCGGGCTCCGCTGCGACGTCGAGGCAGGCATGGCCAAGCTGTTCGCGAGTGAGACCGCGTTCGAGGTTGCCACCGAGTCGATGCGCGTGCACGGCGGCGTGGGGTACACCCAGGAGCTGCCGGTCGAGCGCTACCTGCGCGACGCCCCGCTGATGATCATCGGCGAGGGCACCAACGAGATCCAGCGCATCGTGATCGCGCGCGGCCTCCTGGCCCGCGCTCGCGAAGCCAAGCGCTGACATGGATCCTGCGGCGGGGACGACGCGCTACTCCGGCACGCGCGTGCAGCGCGTCGAGGACGCGCGCCTGCTCACCGGCCGGGGAACCTACGTCGACGACATCGTCCGCCCCGGGATGCTGCACGCCTGCTTCGTGCGCAGCCCGTTCCCACGCGCCCGCATCGAGGCGATCGACGTGCGCGCGGCACTCGCGCACCCGGGCGTGCGCGCGGTGTTCACCGGGGCCGACCTCAACCCGCGGGTGCAGGAGCTCTGGTACACGGGGATGGGGCCGAAGGCGCCCACCACGCCGTTGCCGCCACTCGCCGAGGGCGAGGCCCGCTTCGCCGGCGACCCGGTCGTGCTCGTCGTCGCCGTCGACCGCTACGTCGCAGAGGACGCGGCCGAGCTGGTGGAGATCGAGTGGACCGAGCTGCCGGCGGCGGTCGACTACGAGATCGGCGCAGCGTCCGAGCACGTCGTGCACGAGGGGTTCGCCGGCAACGTCGTCGGTGAGATGGCCGGCGGCAACCGCGATGCGGTCGACGCCGCGCTCGCCGAGGCCCACCTCGTCGTCGAGGAGGACGTGTTCGAGCAGAGGTACGCCGCGGTGCCGATGGAGACGCGTGGCATCGTGGCCGAGTGGGTCGCCGCCACCGGAGAGTTCACGATCTGGGCGGCCACCCAGGGTCCCCACGAGGTGCGCTCCGTGTGCTCGCGCGTCACCGGGGTCCCCGAGCACCGGATCCGCGTGATCATGCGCGACACCGGCGGCGCGTTCGGGCAGAAGGTCGTCCCCGGCCGCGAGGACGTCGCGGTGATGCTGGCCGCGCAGCTCGTGCCCGCGCCGCTCAAGTGGATCGAGGACCGGCGCGAGAACCTGCTCGCCGCCGGTCAGGCGCGTCACGAGCACGCGCACACCACGTTCGCGTTCGCCGCCGACGGCACGCTGCTCGCGGCCGCGGTCGATCACGTGCAGGACTGCGGCGCGTACCCGATCCCGTGGCCGGTCGGCACCGGTGCCGCGGTCGGCATGATCTTCCCCGGGCCGTACCGCATCCCCGCCGCCGCCTTCAGTCACCGGTCGGTGTTCTCGCACACTGCGGGGCGCACCGCGTACCGCGGGCCCTGGGCGTTCGAGTCGATGGCGCGCGAGGTGGTGCTCGACGTCGCGGCGCGGCGGCTCGACCTCGACCCGGTCGAGCTGCGCCGGCGCAACATGCTCTCGGCCGACGAGCTGCCGTACGCGAACGGGTGCGGCATGCCCTACGCGGCGATGTCGCCGCGCGAGACGTTCGAGCACGCGCTCGAGCTCCTCGACTACGACAGGTTCCGCGCCGAGCAGGCCGCCGCGCGCGCCGAGGGCCGCTACCTCGGCGTGGGCACGTGCAGCTACGTCGAACCCACCACGCCGGGCGTCGGGTACTACGGCAGTGAGGGCGCCACCATCCGCATCGACCCGAGCGGCAAGGTGCTCGTGTACGTGGCCGGTGGCTCCAGTGGCAACAGCCTGGAGACCACCGTCGTGCAGCTCACCGCCGACGCGCTCGGTGTGCCCATGAGCGACGTCGCCACGATCCAGGGCGACACCGCGCTCACGCCCTACGGCGCGGGCACCGGTGGCAGCCGCAGCGGTTCGATGCTCGCGGGCGCGGTCACGGCCACCGCGCAGGTGCTGCGTGAGCGCGTCGTCGCCATCGCCGCGCACTCGCTCGAGGCCGCGCCGGAAGACGTCGACATCGCGGACGGCCGGGCGTTCGTGCGCGGCACGCCGGCGTCGGCGATCACCGTCGCCGAGATCGCGGCCAAGGCGTACTACCAGCCCGCGATGCTCCCACCCGGGCTCGACGGGGGGCTCGAGGCGTCGGAGCGCTACACCGCGTCGATGATGCCGAACTGGGCGAACGCCACGCACGTCTGCACGTGCGAGATCGACGCTGCCACCGGCATGGTGAAGCTGCTGCGCTACGTCGTGGCCGAGGACTGCGGCCCGATGATCAACCCCGACGTCGTCGAGGGGCAGATCGCCGGCGGCACCGTGCAGGGCATCGGCGGTGCGCTGCTCGAGGAGCTGGTGTACGACGAGCACGGGAACCCGCTCGCCACCACCTTCCTCGACTACCTCGTGCCCACCGCGTCCGACGTGCCGACCATCGAGTTCGGCCACGTGGTGACCATGGGTGCGGGGCCCGGGGGCCACAAGGGTGTGGGCGAAGGCGGTGCCATCGGCGCGCCGCCCGCGGTGGTCAACGCGGTGAACGACGCGCTCGCGCCGTTCGGCGTCGAGATCCTGCGCATGCCCGTGCGCCCCGACACGATCGTGCGGCTCGTCACCGAGGCGACGGCCGACTGAACCGACTCGCAAACGGGTCCACACCGAGGGGGAGAACATGGGAGAGCTCGACGGCAAGGTCGCGGTGATCACCGGCGCAGGTTCGGGCATGGCGCGCGCGTGCGTCGAGGTGTTCGTGCGGGAGGGTGCGCAGGTGCTCGCCGCCGATGTCAGCGGACAGGAAGAGGAGACCGCCGCTGCGCTCGGCGCCGCGGTCGTGCCGTGCCGGGTCGACGTGACGAACGAGACGCAGGTGGAAGCGATGTTCGGCGCGGCCACCGACGCATTCGGTCGGGTCGACGCGGTGCTCAACGTCGCGGGCATCGGCAGCGGCGGGCGCTTCGTCGACTTCACCACCGAGGAGTACGACCGGGTGATGGGCGTCGACCTGCTGGGCGTGATGCTCGGCACCAAGCACGGCATCAGGGCCATGGTGCCCACCGGCGGTGGTGTGATCCTCAACTGGGCGTCGATCGGGGGCATCAACGGCTCCGCCTACACCAGCGTGTACTCCGCGGCGAAGGCCGGCGTGATCATGATCACCAAGGCCGCCGCGCTCGAGCACGGCCACGAGGGCATTCGCGCCAACGCGATCTGTCCCGGTTTCGTGGAGACCGCGATGTCGGGTGGCAAGGGCGCCGGTGAGCGGTTCCCGCAGATGATCGCGGCCACCGCGCTCAAGCGTGCGGCGCAGCCGGAGGAGATCGCCGAGGTCGCGTCGTTCCTCGCGTCCGACCGCGCGGGGTACGTCACCGGCGCAGTGGTCCCCATCGACGGCGGTACCACCGCCCGCATCGCCGGCACCTGACCGCCTCTCTCTCCAACCTGGGATCCGCGGGTCAGCCGAGCTCGTAGGCGACGACCTGGGGTGGGTTGGCGTTGCCCACGGGAACGACGAGGAGGTTGCCGGCGACGGCGGGCCAGCCGTTGGTGCCGCCACCGAGATCGATCGTGGTCACGATCCGGCCGCTGGCGCGGTCGAGGGCGACCAACTGACCCTGCACGACGGTGGTGAGCACGAGGTCGTTCACGACGGTCGCGCCGCCCAGCGGGTCGCCGGGCACCTCGGTGGACCACAGCACCTTGCCGCGCTTCGCGTCGACGGCCGCGACCACGCCGGGCCGTTGGCCGATCTTGGCACCGAAGTACGCGATCTGGTCGGGTGACAGGGTGACCGGTGCGTTCAACGCCGCGGCGTACACGACGCCGTCGGCCGTCGCGGGGGGTGTCTCGATGCCGCCGTAGGTGCCCGGGGTGATCAGGGTGGGCCCGCCCAGCGCCTGGAGCTCGTCGTTCTGGTGGGTGCCGACCGGCGTGCGCCAGCGCGGCTTGCCGGTGACCGGGTCGAGACCGACGACGATGCCGCCCTTGCCCGCCGACACCGCGACGCGCGCGCCGTCGGCGGTGGTGGCGATCAGCGCGTGCACCTGGTCGCGGTCGAAGAGGTCGTGGGGCTGCACCTGGTGATACCACTTCAGCTTCCCGGTGCGGGTGTCGAGCGCGACCATCGAGTCGGTGTAGAGGTTCGCGCCAGGCCGGCTCGACCCGTTCGGGAACTCCGTGGTGCCGGGGAACGGCGCGGGGTTGGCGACGCCCCAGTACACGAGGTGCTTCGCGGGATCGACCGCCGGCGGGTACCACGCGCCGCCGCCCGAGTTCACCGAGGCGTTGCCCCACAGGTCCGGTGACTTCACCGTGTCGAACGACCACTTCGTCGCGCCGGTCGCGGCGTCGAGCGCGTAGAGCATCCCGCGGTCGCCACCCTTGTAGATGCCCTTGATGCTCACGGGCACGGTCGCGTAGTACACGGTGCCGTCGGCCACCTGCGGCTGGATGTCCACCCCCTCGGTGGACGTGGTGGTGAGCACCCTGGTCCAGAGGACCGCGCCGGTCTGCGCGTCGAGCGCGACCGCGCCGGAGGACCCGCTCACCGCGAACACCCGGCCGTCGGCCACGGCGACCCCGAACGGCCCGATGTTGAACCCGGTCCCGTCCGCGTGCCACCGCGTCGCGCCAGTGGCGCGGTCGAGCGCGAACACGCCACCCGAGCCGTCCTGCAGGTAGACGGTGTCACCGACGACGATGGGGACGGTGCTCAGCGATCCACCGACCGGCACCTTCCACGCGACCTGGAGCTGCGCGACGGTCGCGGCGTCGATCGGCGAGCTGGTGGTGGCGCGGGTGTTGTCGAGATCGTGACCGGGCATCGCCCAGTCGTCCGCCGC
>Ga0265327_10002709_pt1 | contig 18167 bp, 11 predicted proteins | sample 41621metaG_FD_202089 | JGI IMG/M metagenome (GOLD analysis project Ga0265327, IMG submission 202089) | Rhizosphere microbial communities from Carex aquatilis grown in University of Washington, Seatle, WA, United States - 4-16-21 metaG | ecosystem: Host-associated > Plants > Roots > Rhizosphere... | reverse complement strand
CTCCTACCTGGTGCGCGGCGCGAGCCTGTTCCTCGGCATGTTCTTCCCGTGGCCGCCGTTCTACACCACGCTCGCCCTGGTGATGGTCTCGACGCTCTACACCGTGAGCTCCGGCTTCTACGGCGTCGTGCTCACCGACCTCGTGCAGGGCGTCATCGTCATGACGACTTGCGTGATCGTCGGGCTGATGGCGTGGCATTGCGTGCCCGACGCCGCCCACCTCGCCGCGACCGCGCGGGCGGTGACCGCCAATCCGGACTGGACCAATTCCCTCCCCGCCTGGCACACGCCGATGCCGCCCGGCTACGAAGCCTACTCGCCCGTCATCTTGATGGCGGCGTTCTACCTGCTGCGGCACTCGATCGGCGGCATGGCCACCGGCAGCGAAGCCCGCTACTTCGGCGCCCGCAGTGACCGCGACTGCGGCCTCCAGACCTTCCAGCAGGCGATCATGACGATGTTTCGCTGGCCGCTGATGATGGGTTTCGCGATTCTCGGCATCTACTTCGTCGCCCAGAATTATCCCGACATGTCTGCCGTCAGATCCGCCTCCGACGTGATCCACGCGCAGTACCCGGACGTCGTGGCCGCCAACTGGCACGACCTCACGAGCGACATCGTGAACCATCCCGACCGCCAGCCGGCTGCGCTGGTCCAGGCGCTCCAGCACGTCTTTGGCGACCAGTGGCAGTTCAAGCTCCCGCTCGTCGGGGTACACGGCACGATCAACCCCGAGCAGATCCTGCCGGCGGTGCTGCTCAACGTCGTGCCCACCGGCCTGAGGGGGCTGATCGTGGTCGCCATGTTCGCCGCGATGATGTCCTGCAAGAACGGCTTTGTGAACGGCTCCAGCGCCTACGTCGTGAAGGACATCTACCAGGCGTTCCTGCGACCGCACGCCTCGAACCGCGAGCTGATCCTGACCTCCTACATTTCCACGATCGCGATCGTCGCCATCGGCTTCTATTTCGGCGTCGCGGCCTCGAGCATCAACAACCTGTGGGGCTGGCTGATCATGAGCCTCATGGCCGGACAGCTCGCCCCCGGCGTGCTCCGGCTGTACTGGTGGCGCTGCAACGCCTGGGGTTGCGTCGGCGGCGCGGTGCTCGGCTGCATCGGCGCGGTCGCCCAGCGGATGCTGGTGCCCGAAATGAACGAGATCTACCAGTTTCTGCTCACGGCGGGCCTGTCCTTTGCCGGATGCATCGGCGCGTCGCTGGTGACGGCACCGACGCCGTTCCCGGTCCTGCAGAACTTCTACCGCACCACCCGCCCCTTTGGCCTCTGGGGCCCGCTGCGCGGCGAGATCACCGGCGCGGCGCGCGAGGCGATGGACCGCGAGAACCGCAACGACATCATCGCCGTGCCGTTCGTCATGCTCTGGCAGGTCACGATGTTCCTCCTGCCCATGCAGCTGGTGACAAAAACCTACGGCGCCTTCTGGGGCACGCTCCCCCTGTTCCTGATCGGCGCGGCCGGCATGTTTTGGTTCTGGTGGCGCCCGATGATGCACCGGGACGCGGGCACCGCCCACGGCGAGGAGCCGACGCCAAACCCGGCCACCTGACGCCCCCGGCGCGAGGGTCGCGATCCCGATGAAGCGCACGCACGCCTGCCTCCACCAACCGTCCTGGCGCCTCGCCACGCGCAAGGTCGAGGCCTTCGTCACCCGCCTCGGCGGCCACATCGGGCCGGTCACCTTCCACCTCGGCCGCCGCCGCGTGCAGCCGTTCGCGGTCGCACCCTGGCATGCCGAGGAGCCCCGGGGGCTCCCACCGGTCCTGGCGGCGCTGCGCGGGGACTTTTTTTGCCTGCCGTTTGGCAACAACACCCGCCCGTTTCGCGGCGAGCAGCATCCCCCGCACGGCGAGTCCGCGAACGCCCGCTGGGCCTGCGTGGCGCTGGAGCGGGACCGCGCCCACTTCCGGCTGCACCCGCGAATCCGGCCGGGGGTGATCGACAAGCACGTGCTCCTGCGTCCGAACCAAACCGCCGTCTACCAGCAGCACGTGGTTCGCGGCCTCGCGGGCCCGATGTGCTTCGGCCAGCATGCGATGCTTCGCTTCCCCGAGCGCGAACGCAGCGGACTGATCTCCACCAGCGGCTTCGCCTGGGGTCAGGTGGCGCCGGAGCCGCTCGAACGCCCGGCGCAGCGCGGCTACTCCAGCCTGCAGACCGGGGCATCGTTCCGGTCGCTCGCCCGGGTTCCGGCCGCCGACGGCGGGTGGCACGACCTCAGCTCCTATCCGGCGCGGCGCGGATTCGAGGACCTGGTCATGCTCGTCGGCCGCGCCGACCGCCGGATTGCGTGGACCGCCGTCGCTTTCCCGCATGAAGGCTACGCGTGGTTTGCGCTCAAGGATCCGCAGGTCCTCACCAACACCGTGCTGTGGCACTCCAACGGCGGCCGCCACTACCCGCCGTGGAATGGCCGCCACCTCGGCGTCCTCGGCCTCGAGGAGGTGACCTCCTATTTTCACTACGGGCTGGCCGAATCCGCCCGGCGGAACCCGGCCAACGCCCGGGGCGCGGTCACCTGCGCCCACCTCGACCCCCGCCGCCCGCTCGTGGTCAACTACATCATGGCGCTCGTGCCGATCCCGCCCGGTTTCGACCGGGTGCGCGCGATCACACCGACCGCCGACCGCCGGAGCGTGCGGTTGGCGTCGCGCAGCGGCCGCTCGGTCGAGACCCCGCTCGACGTGGATTTCCTCCAGTCCGGCGCGCTCTCCTGAATTCCCATGCCCGCCCGCACGCGCCCGCCTTCGCCCCGCCTCCCCGCCCCCGCCAATCCGCAGGCGTCGCCCCGCGCCGCAACCGTCCTTCACTACTTCTGGCAACTGGCCGCCGAGCGTCGGATCCTCGCCGGACAGTTCACCAACTTCGGCCACCGCGCCGACCTGCGGCTGCCGCGGCGGTTGTTCCGTCAGACCGGGCGCTGGCCGGCGCTCATCGGAGTCGACTACGCCGAGTTCAACGTGAAGTCCGGACGCCGGCACACCATCCAGTGGCTGATGAATGCCATCTCCGCCGGGCGCTTCGACCTCATCACGCACGACGACCTGGACACGCGCGCCCCCAACCGGGTCGCGCAGGCTTACTGGCGCGCCGGCGGACTTGTGATGGTCAGCGCGCACTGTGCCAATCCCGCGAACCCGCGCGGCGGCGGACTGCGGGACCGCGGCGTCGATCTGGCCAGCCTGCTGGTCCGCGGCACCGCCACCCACCAGAGGTGGATGCAGCAACTCGACGAGATCGCCACCGCGCTCGCGGAACTGCGGGACGCGGGTGTCGTCGTGCTGTGGCGGCCGTTTCATGAGGTCAACGGCGGCTGGTTCTGGTGGGGCCAGCCCGCCCCCGGGGTGTTTGCGCGGGTCTGGCGCCACCTGTTCGACTACTTCTCCCGCACCCGGCAGCTCAACAACCTCCTGTGGGTCTTCGGTCCCAACATGGGAGACGATGCCGCCCGCTATTACCCCGGGGACGCCTGCGTGGACCTCGTGGGATTCGATGTCTATTCGAACCGGCTCGATCCGCGGCGGGTGCGCGGCTATCGGGGACTGGCCCGGCTGCCCAAGCCGTTCGGCCTCTCGGAATTCGGCCCGCACGGATCCTTCAACCCGCCCGGCGATTTCTCCTACCCGCGACTGGTGCGGGCGATCAACCGACATTTCCCGAAGGCCTGCTACTTTCTCGCCTGGAACGCCCACTGGAGTCCGGCCGGCAACCGCGGGGCCCGCGAGCTCTACCGGCATCCCGCCGTTGTCACCCGGGCCGGCCTGCCGGCTCGTCTCTTCAATTAAGCGCCGGTCTTCCCCGTTCACGATGAAATTTCCCCTTTGGCGGCTCCTTGTGGTTCTCGCCCCCTGCGGACCTGGCCACGCCACCGAAGTGGCCCTCGCCCCCACCGGACCGGTGCGCCTCTGGCAACGCGCCGAATTCGTCGTCACGGGCGTGCCGCCGGCGCAGAACAATTTCGACCCGGACGAAATCCGCCTCGACGCGGAGGTCACCCCGCCGTCGGGCGCGAAAATGACCGTGCCGGCCTTTTGGACCGAGGACTACACCAGCCGGCGGACCGGGACCGCCGAGGAGCTGACCCCCACCGGCGGCAGCGGCTGGCGTCTGCGGTGCCTCCCCACGGAACCGGGCCACTACTCGGTGGCGCTCACGCTGGCCCGGGCCGGCGTGGCGACCCGCACCGTTTCCACCGCCGGATTTGAGGTGACGGGCCCGCCGCCGGCCGGCCACCACGGCTGGATCCGGGTTGCCGCGGACCACCGCGGCTTTGAAACCTCCGATGGTTCGCCCTTTCGCGTGGTGGGCGAGAATCTCTGCTGGGCCACGGCCGGCGGAACGATTGATTATGAAACGTGGTTCGACGAGGTCCAGCGCTCGGGCCAGAATGTGGTGCGCGTGTGGATGTGCCCGTGGTGGCTCGCGCTCGAGCAGCTCCCCGCCGCCCCGAACCACTACCGCATGGACGCCGCCTGGCGCCTCGACCGGCTGTTCGAGCTGGCCGAGGAACGCGGCCTCTACCTGGTGCTGTGCCTCGATTTCCACGGCATGCTTCAGGTTGACAACCCCAACTGGGGCGGGTCGGGCAACCTGTGGACGCGCAATCCGTATCAGCAGAACCAGGGTGGACCCTGCGCGCAACCGAACGACTTCTTCACTGATCCCCGCGCAAGGGCCTTGTACGCGAAACGCCTGCGTTACCTGGTCGCGCGCTACAGCGCCACCACCCACCTGTTCGCCTGGCAGTTCTTTAACGAGATCGACAACGTCTATGCGCCGCATCTCCTGCAGGCCCCCGACGTCGCGGCCTGGCACGGCGAGATGGGCCGCTGGCTCAAGGCGAACGATCCCGGCCGCCACCTCGTCACCACCAGCCTCACCGGCAACTCCGACCGCCCGGAGATCTGGTCGCTGCCCGAGATGGATTTTGCCGTATATCATTCCTACAACGACCCGGCTCCGGCCAAGCGGCTGGCGCGGCTGGCCGACGATTACCTCTCGCGCTACCGGAAGCCGGTGCTCATTGGCGAATATGGCGTCGACTGGCACGGCTGGGGCGGCCGCACCCTCGATCCCCACCTGCGGGCGCAGCGCCAGGCCCTCTGGGGCACCGCCCTGAGCGGCGCGGCTGGCACGGCCCTCTCCTGGTGGTGGGAGGAGATTCGGGCCGATGGCGTCTACCCGCTCTACGCCGCCCTGACATCGGTGCTCGCGCGGGGCGGCTGGCCGGAAGGCGGTTGGCTCCCGGCCAGGGTCGCACCCGCGTCCGATCAGGCACCCGCCGCCGTCGGCGAGCCCCGCGCGGACGGCGCCGTCTACACGGGACCCATCGCCCTCAACGACGCCGGCCGGCTGAAACTGCCCAACGAGGCCGCCGTGACCGGCGAACTTTCGGCCCGGCGGGCGGCGGAAACCCTTTCGGGCCTCCAGCGCGGCACCGCCCAGCCCGAGGGCCGCAAGCCGCTGCGCCTCGACGCCTGGTGGGCCGCGGGCGCTTCGTTGCAGATCCGAATCGCCGACGTGGCCGGCGCCGCCGAATTCGTGGCGCGGATCGACGGCACCGAGGCCGCGCGCCGCGCCATCCCCCGGCCTCCGCCCGAGGCCTTTCGCGGACGGACCGCCAAGGTGAACGTCGAAGTGACGCTTCCGGTCGCGGCCGGCCACCATCGGATCGAATTCGAGAATGTCGGCGAGCAGCTGCTGATCATCGACCATCTCCAGGCGACCGGCCTGCGCGAGTCGGCCTTTGCCGGCGGTTGGCGATACGAGATCGAGGTGAACGCCCTCCGGCGCGACGACCGCGCGATCCTTTACGCCGTCTCGCCGTGGGCGGTCTACCCGGCAAGCGCGACCGCGTACCGTCCGCCGCTGCAGACCGACCAGCACATCACGCTGCTCGACTGGCCGGACGGCCCGTATGAGGTGACCTGGTACGATCCGGAGACCGGCGCCGAGCTGGGACGGAATGTCGTGGCCGCCGCCGGCGGCGCCGTGACGCTCGCCTGCCCGCCGTTCGTCGCGGACCTCGCCGCGATCGTCCGCCGGGGCGCCCGGTGACCCCGGGACCGCGGCCGCCGGCACAGCTGCCGCTTGAGCGTTTGTGAGCGTATTAAGCGTTTAAGACATTTGGAGATTGCGCCCCTCCGGGGCCCCGGTTGACTGTCCCCGTGCTCGTCCCCGACCGCCAGCGCACCATCCTTCGGCTGCTTTCCGACCGCGGTCGCCTCACGCTTTCGGAGATCCAATCGCGCCTGGGAGTTTCCGCCGCGACCGCCCGTCGCGACGCGGGGCAGCTGAGTTCCGCGGGCCTGGCGCGCCGCACCCACGGGGGCCTGCTGCCGCCCGATTTCACCCTGTCCGAGCCCGCCTACTCCCGGAAGGCCGAGAAGGCGATCGGGATCAAGGTCCAGCTCGGGCGCGCGGTCGCCGAGGTCCTCCCGGAGGACGGCACGATCTTCGTCGATGCCGGCACGACCTGCCTCGAGGTGGGCCGGGCGCTGCTGGACCGCCCGAACCTGCGGATCTTCACCAACTCGGTGTCCCTGCTCTCGCTGGCCACCGACGCGCGCGCCACGGTCATCGCGATCGGCGGCGAGGTGCGGAAGATCAGCCTCGCGCTCACCGGCGCCCTGGCCCAGGGCTGGCTCGAGCAGCTGCGCTTTGACGCCGCGGTGATCGGCGCGTCGGGCCTGGACCAGGAGTCCGGCGTGTTCACCACCGAGCTCAACGAGGCGAGTGTGAAGGTGGAGGCGCTGCGCCGCGCCCGCCTCCGGATCCTCGTCGCCCACGGAGAGAAATGGGCGCGCCCGTCCGCCGTGCAGTTTGCGCCCTGGACCGCCTTTCATCACCTGTTCACCGACAAGGCCCCGCTGCGCTCCGAACGCGCGGCGCTCAACACGGCCAACGTCAAGGTCCACGTGCTGCCCCAAAAATGAAGACGGCCCGCCTCCATCGCCTGTTCAACCCGCAGACTCACCGCTGCTTTGACGTCGCCATCGATCACGGCTTTTTCAACGAGGCGGCCTTCCTGGCCGGCATTGAAAACCTGCCCAAGGCGATCGAAACGCTGGTGGCGGCGGCCCCCGACGCGATCCAGCTGACGGTCGGCCAGGCGCCGCATCTGCAGCGCCTCCCCGTGCGCCCCAAGCCCGCGCTCGTGCTGCGGACCGACGTCGCCAACGTGTACGGCACGAAGCTGCCGCGGACCCTTTTTTCGCGCATGCTCGCCGAGCCCGTGCTCCAGGCGGTCCGGCTCGACGCGTCCTGCGTGGTGGTGAACCTCTTCCGGATCCCCGGCGAACCCGAGGTCACCGACCAGTGCATCCGGGCGATCCTTCGGATCAAGCCGGAGTGCGACCACTACGGAATGCCGCTCATGATTGAGCCGCTCGTGTTCCAGCCGAACACCCAGGCCGGCGGCTACATGGTTGACGGCGACCCCGGCAAGATCGTCCCGCTCGTCCGCCAGGCGGTTGAACTCGGCGCCGATATCATCAAGGCCGACCCGACCGACGACGTCTCGGTGTACCACCGGGTGGTGGAGACGGCGGGCGGCATCCCGGTGCTGGTGCGCGGCGGCGGCAAGGCGCCGGAACTGGAGATCCTCCAGCGGACCGAGGCGCTGATCGCCCAGGGGGCGTCCGGCATCGTTTACGGGCGCAACATCATCCAGCATCCGCGCCCGGCCGCAATCACCCGCGCCCTGATGGAGGTCGTCCACAACGGCGCGACGGCCGCCGCCGCCGCGCGCCTGCTCGCTTGAACCCGGTTTCCCGCCCCATGGCCACTGCCCCTAACCCCGTCCGCCTTGGTGTCATCGGCGCCGGCTTGATGGGTCGCGAAGTCGCGTCCGTCCTCGGCCGCTGGTTCGCACTCCAGGACTTCCCCATCCGCGTCGAGCTTGTCGCGGTCTGCGACCTGCAGCCCGCCCGCCTCGACTGGTTCCGCCAGGTCCCGACCGTCCGCCATTTCGTGACCGACCAGAAGGTCCTCTGCGCGCTGCCGGACGTCGACGTCGTCTACGCCGCGGTGCCGCACCACCTCCACGAAGAGGTCTACCTGCAGGTCATCCGCAGCGGCAAGGACCTGCTGGCGGAGAAGCCGTTCGGCATCGACCTCGCCTCCGCCCGAAGGATTCGCGACGAAGCCGCGAGGCTGCAGCGCTTCGTCCGCGTGTCGTCGGAATTCCCCTTCCTGCCCGGCGCGCAGCGGGCGATCGCGCTCGCGCAGTCGGGCGCGCTGGGCCGGATCATCGAGGCGCGCTGCGCCTTCCTGCATTCGAGTGATCTCGACCCGTCCAAACCGATCAACTGGAAGCGCCAGTCGGCGACCTGCGGCCTGGCGGGTGTGATGAACGACCTCGGTCTGCACGTTGCGCACATCCCGCTGCGGCTCGGTTGGAAGGTGCAGTCGCTCACCGCCCAGCTCCAGAAGATCTACACCGAGCGGCCCGACGGCCACGGCGGCATGGCCGCGTGCGACACCTGGGACAACGCCGCCGTCCATTGCCAGGCGTCGATTGCCGGGCAGCTGGCCCCGCTGACGCTCGAGATGAAGCGGTGCGCGCCGACCGAGACCAACACCTGGATCGTGGAGCTGCTCGGCACCGAGCGCGGCGTGCGTTTCTCCACCAAGGAACCGAAGACTCTCTGGACCTACCGGCGCGACAAGGAGCAGTGGTGGGAAAAGACCGACCTCGGCTTCCAGGTGCCGTTTGCGACGATCACCGGCGGCATCTTCGAGCCCGGCTTTCCGGACATCCTGATGCAGATGTGGGCCGCGTTCTTCGCCGAGCGCGCCGGCGTGCTCGGAGCGCGCTTTGGCTGCGCGACTCCGGACGAGGCGGTCGCGCAGCATGAGCTGTGGGCCGCCGCGCTCGCGTCGCACCTGACGCAGAGTTTCGTCAAGCTGGCGTGACCGTGGCCGGAATCGGCGGTCGCGGCGGCGCGCTCACGCGCCGCGCAGGACGACCACTCCGTGGGCGGGCACGCGGCCCCGGAACCCGGTCGGCTCCACTGCCAGGTTCCGGCCCGCCCAAAGATCCCGCACCGCGGCGGGCAGCCGGGAAAACCCCAGTTCCTCCCACGACAGTGCGATTGGGATCGTCTCGGACGAACGATTGAAGATCCCGACCGCCCGGCTCCCGTCCTGGAGTGGCTTGCACCAGACCTCGAGGCTGCCGCGCTGGAGCTGCCGCGTGCCCTGCTGCCCCAGCGGATCCTGGTCGACGGCGATCAACTCGCGGTTGGTCAGCGTGGACAGGGTCGCGGTGGACATCTGGCGCAGGTCGTTCCCGGCGATCAGCGGCGCCGCCAGCAGGCACCAGAGGCTGAAGTGGGTGCGATACTCGGTATCGGTCATGCCGCCATTGCCCACTTCCAGCATGTCCGGATCGTTCCAATGTCCCGGTCCCGCGGACCGGGCAAACTGGTCCTGATTGAAGCCGATCGCGGACATCTCCGTCCAATTGTCGTGAATGTCACTCGTCGTGCGCCAAAGGTTGGCGCCCGCCAAGGGACCCCAGATCCACACCTCGCTGCCGGGCGTGGACTCGGAGAGACTGAAGACGACTGGCCGGCCGCAGCGGGCGAGCGCCTCGCCCATGCGCTGGCAGACGGCACGTCGCTCGTCCAATCGGTAGGTGCAGCCCGCGCTGCACCAGTCATATTTCAGGTAATCGACGCCCCAGTCGGCGAAAGTCCTGGCGTCCTGCTCTTCGCGCCCGTGACTGCCGGCGTAGCCGGCGCAGGTCTGCACGCCCGGGGAGGAATAGAGGCCGAACTTCAGACCGCGGCGGTGCAGGTAGTCCCCCAGTGCCTTCAGGTCGGGAAACTTGCCATTCGGGTGAAGGCGGCCGTCGGCGTCTCGGTCCCCCTCCCACGTGTCGTCGATGCAGACGTAGGTGTACCCCGCGGCGGCCATCCCGCTGTTCACCAGCGCATCCGCGATCTCGCGCACGGTGGCATCGTCGACCGCCTCGCCGAAGCGGTTCCAGCTGTTCCAACCCATTGGCGGTGTCCGCGCCAGTCCGTTCTCGGGCAGGTTGCGAACTTCGGGCAACGGGATTCGCGCCGGCGGAGCCGTCTCAGTCTCGGCCACGCGGACCGCCATCGCCACCTCTGTCGGACGCCATTCGTAGCGGACCGTGACGCGCAGGAGCGGCCCTTCCGCGTGCAGTCGGTAGTTCATGCCGAACTGGGTGTCGAAGACCGCGTCACCGTCCTCGAAGTGGGCTTTGCGCAGGGGCAGTTCCCCGCCGGCCGGCGCGAACACGCGGCCCTCGAGCCGGTCGCCGGACTGGCGCAACACGAGATAAAGAGGCAGATGGACGTCGCCCCGCCTGACCAAGTCGGCCTTCCAGGTGCCGGTCATTTCCGGCGCCGGGGCGGCGCCGAGCGCCACCCAGGCCGCCAGGCAGATGCCGGGGAGACTCCTCTTCATCCAGCCCAAGGGGAACTCGGGTTTTCGATCAGGACCTCTGAGGTTGGTGCCATGGAATTGGTGGGGCGCGCCCGCCCGTGTCGCCGTCGGAAGCCGCGGGCGGAGTCCCGTCCGCGCCGGTCAGGCGCAGGCGGCGAGGAGCTTTTTCAGGTAGGGCACTTCGCGCTTGTAGAATTCGAGAATGGCGGCGCCCGTCACATGCGGCTCCAGGGTCAGCCAGCCGTCGTAGCCGTCGCGGGCCAGGGCGCGCACAATGGCCTCCACGTTGAAGGCGGCCTCGTTCAGGGGGACGTAGCTGATGAAATCCCGTGTGCTGTCGCGCATCGGATAGCCGCGGCGGAGCCTGGGATTCGACCGGTGGTACTGACATCCACCCTTGAGGTGAACATAGCGAATATGGCGCTTGATCGTCTCGTAGGCGTGGGGAAATGGCTCGAGGCCGGCGTGGTAATAGTTGCAGGGATCATATTCCGTCCCCAAGCCCGGCGAACCGACCCCGGCCACGGCGGCGGCCACGTTCTCAGGCCGGCCGGACTCGTCATGCGCCTCGTTTTCCAGCGTGATGACGATGCCGCGAGCGCGGGCATATTCCGCGGCGGGTTTCACCGCCGCGCTCCACAGGGCGAGCGGGATGCCGACGCTATAGGTGTTCACCACCCTGGCACCGAGGGTGACCGCGGCATCAACCGCGCCGGTCAGCGCCTCGGTGTAGCGCCGCCCGCCGCCGGCGGCAAAACAAAGGGGGGCCGCGTGAAAGCCCAGCGTCACGCAGGCACAGGTCACGCCGCGCCGGCGCAGGAGCGCGGCGGCCTCGGCCACGTTGCGGTTTTCATAGCGCTGCCGGGCCTCCCGGCCCCGCACGCGTCCGGGAATGTTCCAGGGCCAAAGCTCGAGGCCCGTGATCCCGTGTCGGTCGAGCACGTCGAGAATCCTTGCGAGGGTGTGGGTGGGCGCGAGTTGTTGCCCGTTGATGGCGAGTTTCATGGCTGCGGCGAAGCGGAGAGAGTGGTTTCGACCGGCGGAACCGGGAGGCCAGCGATGCTCTGCTTCAGCGTGTCGAGCAGGATGGCATCCGCGAGCACCTCTTCCGGAGTGGGCCTGGGAGTGCGCTGGGCGAGCCACGCCGAGGAGAAGTGTTCAAACTCGCGGCGGTAGTTGTCGTAGTGCGGGAGCGCGGGGTCGGCCCTTGTATCCAAAACGAACTCGCCGTCCCGCCCGTGGCAGACGAGGTGCGCGCCCGGAGTCTGCCGGAACGCGTCCGTGATCATCAGCGTGCCGTTGGCGCCGAAAAAACCGAGGGTGCTGGCGCTGTGGGCGAAAGTGGCCACAAATGTCCCCGCCGTGCCGTGCTCGGTGACAAAGGCCGCGACGGTGGTGTCGCGCACGGCCGAGCCCCGCGGACCGATGGTGTCGCAATTCACCGGCCAGACCCGGGCGACCCGCTCGCCGAGGATCTCGCGAATGCCGAACGCGAGGTAGATGCCGATGTCCAACAACGGGCCGCCGCCCTGCGGATCAGTCCACCGCCAGCCGCCCGGCGCGCCGGGCGGATAGCAGTCCAGGCAAGGATACGAAAAATGACCGGCGACATAGGTCACCTGGCCGATCGCCCCGTCCCGCACCAGCCGCACGGCCTGCTGAAAAACGTCGCTGAACCGCGACATGTAGGCGGTCATCAGCGGCACGCCGGATCGGCGCGCCGCGTCGACCATGGCGCCCACCTCCTGGGCCGAGCGTCCCAGCGGCTTTTCGCACAAGATTCCCTTGCCCGCCGCCGCCGCGGCCTTGACCGCCCGGGCGTGGTCGCCCGTTGGCAGGGCCAGGTAGACGGCGTCCACGCCGGGGTCGGCGAACAAGGCCTCGGCCTCGGGATAGGCGCGGACGTCCGCGACACCCGTCTGCCGAGCCAGTCCCAAGGCCAGCTCACGCCGGGACGGCAGCGGGTCGGCGATCGCCACCAGGCGCGCCTGGGATGAAGCGAGCAAACCCGGAATGGACTTGTCGACGGCGATCTGGCCGCAGCCGACCACGCCCCAGCGAACCGCCGATGTTCCGGTCTTCATGGAACGAGTAGTCGCCCGCGACGCATGGCATTTCTAGTCGATGGACAGGCTGCGTTCGCCCCCGCCGCCGGTGACGGGCACCGTGAGGAAAACGTCGCCTCCCTTGCCCGCCGGCTCCACGCGAAACGAGGCGCGCCCGGGCGTGAGTTTCATCCGATCCAGGCGGGCCGCGTACTGCTGGGGAAGGTAGAACCGGCTCACGCCGTTCCCTCCCTTCGATTCCCGCCACTGGCAATGGAACTTCAACTCGCGGGGTTCCGCGCCGTATTCGCGCAGCTCGCCCGCGATGCCCTGGGGATACGGGCGGCAGATCGCCGGGAAGACCGCCTGGTCCTGCAGGTCCTTTTCCAACGCCCAATAGAGGTCGCCGCAGAGCAGACTTTCGAACTTGCGGCTGATGAATTCCGCCGCGGGCCTCGCGCCGGCGTCGCCGTAAAACGCCCCCCACTCCCCGACCACCATCGCAAGGCCGAGCCGGGTGGCGGTCGCGCGATGGCGATCGAGAATCAGGCCGAGGCGGGCCTCCGATGCCGTCGCGGCCGCCGCGGTGTCGGTCACGATGTCGTACCCGTGGGGCGCGTAAGCCTGGTGCGGGTCCCGCCGCCCCGCGGGTCCGGTCAGCGGCTCCAGGGCGCTGCGCACACCCATGTTCCCGGCGCCGTTGTTCTCGAACAGCAGAAGGTGTTCGCGATCGACCTCCCGGATCGACGCGGCCACGCGCTGGTAGAAGGGCTGCAGGACCGTGCGATCGAACCCGGTGTACAGCGGCTCGGAGGCGTCGAGCACGCGACCGTATCGGTCCAGGTCGCCGAGCGCCTTCAGCAGTTCCGCCCGGCCCGCCTTGTCCGACCACATCGCCGCAACCCCCGGGAGGTCGATCGGCGGCGTCCGGCCCGCCCGGTTCATCTCCGCCGCCATCGCCGCCATCATCGCGCCGGTGCCCTGCGGCACGACGCCGCCGGCGAACGGCTCGTTCATCAGGTCATAGCCGATGACCGCCGGCTCGCGGGCAAAGCGCTCGGCTACCTTCCGCCAAACGGCGGCAAACCGCACCTGCAGTCCGACGCCATCGGGACCCGGCCGGTTGGCGAAAAAATTGTCCATCGCCCGCTGCACCGCGGGACTGGTCACGTAGGCCTCGCTCCACGCCTCGCCGCCGGCCACGTGCGGCCGGCCGTCGGTCAGCGTCGCCCAGTCCGGCGCGCCGTCGGAAAAGCGCGCGGCGTAGAGGTCCTGGTGAAAATCGAGGATCACGCTGATGCCCTGCCGGCGGGCCCACGCGACGTTGCGCTCCAGCCAGCGGAGACACTCCTCGTTGTACCGGCCCGGGCTCGGCTCGAGCGCCGCCCAGGTGAAACCGAGCCGCACGCAATTCATGCCCCAGCTGCGCATCCGCGCATAGCCGTCCTCGTTGAGCCACGCGTAGGATCCCCAGGTGTCGTTCTTTCGCACGACGTTCAGCCCATGCAGGATCACCTGGCGACCCTGCGCATCGATGAATCGTCCGCCCTCGGCGGACATGAACCGCTCCGCGGCGCCGACCCCGGGGACGGCGATCGCGAGGGCCGCCGCGGCGACTCCGACCAGCCGCCGGGCCAACCGGCCGGGACTGCCTGCAGGCTTGGTAAAGGCCATGGCGACCACGGAACCAGCCCCCGGACGGCACCGCACGTTCCATCTTCCTTTTCGCTCACTTCGCTCGTTTTCGCTCAGATTGTTGCTGTGCCGTGGATTCCCTTCGGGAAGCGCGTCCCCGGCGACGGCCGGGCCGGCCATCCGCCGCCATGCCGCGACAAGGCGCGAAATGAATCGCCGGAGGCGAACGCCGGGGGCAAAAACGCCAGGCCCTCGCGGGGTCCGCCCGCCGGGTCGATCTCGCCGGCGCAACTGGTTCCCGCCAAGAGGCGGGCCCAAAGCCCCGCGGTCCGCCACGCCCCCGGGGGAGGCCACCCGGCCGCGGTGCTGGGCCTTTTGGTCATCGCGGGATTCCCGGCGCGCTTCAAGGCTGCGGGAGCCCGAGGTCACGCACGATCGAGGGCAAAAGTCCCGGCGCCAGGACGACGCCTTGGCGGGCCCCGGCGAGATCGACTCCGGACAACGTGACCTCCGAACTGGCGCCCTCGATGCGCAGATAGGTTGGCGCGCCCGCGGGTGCCCGGCAGCCGACGAAAGCCGCCGAGTTCACGTCCCGCAGCACCACGACCGCCTCGCCGTCCGGCTGCACCGGCGCCGCGAGCCCGTTGACCCGCAGCCCGGAAACATCCTGGCAATACAGCGTCGGCCGGTATTCCGGCGCGGTCGGCGTGACCCGGACGTCGTCGAGCACAATGTCCCGGGCGTGACGCACGAAGACGCCCGAGGCCGGCAGCGGCCCGAACATGCCGAATTCCGGATAGTCTGTCTCCGACTCCAGGACCGCGGCGGCCAACAAGGCGTGCGCCCCGTCGCGCGGGTAACCCTTTTGCGGAACCAGCCTCAGCCCGCGAATACGGACGTCCTCGACGGGATGGCCCGCCAATCCGCTGATCGAACTGGCGAACGGATTGCCGGCGAACGGCTGGACCGTGCTGGCGGTGACGTTCTCGATCAGGACGCGGCGAAGCACCCCCACGACGTGATCGTCCGGGCGCATCCATTGCCGCCCGCGATCGCCCAACCGGATGAAGAAGGCGGCGCCCACCTCGTGCAGGGTCAGATTGGACGCCACCACGTCCTCGAGAACTCCGCCGTCGACGATTTCGAGCGCCAGTCCGGCCGCGCCCGCGCTTTCGACCACCAGGTTGGCGATGGCGATCGTCCGGAAGCCCACGAGGGAGGCCGTGCCGAATTTCACCGCGTTCACGCGGGAGCGGATCACGCAGCCGGCGATGACCCCGTTCTCGCACATCGCAAAGCTCGACTTGAGGCAGATCGCGTCGTCACCCGTGTTGAAGCGGCAGCCGGTGACCCGAAAATTCCGGCAGCCGTCGAGGTCGATCCCGTCGTTGTTGCGGTCCTCGCCCGCGCTGTCGACCGAGACGCCCTCGACCTGCACGCCGTCGCAATCGAGGTAGCTCTGCGTCCACGAGGCCAGGTTCCGGAACGCCACGCCGTCGACGCGAACCTCGCGGCAGCGCACGAAACTCAACCCGAACGGCCGGCGGGCGTGCGCCTCCTGCCGACTCAGGCCCCGGGCGACGAGCTCGCGCTTTGAAAAGTTCGGATGGTCGCCATTGCCCTCGATCGTCCCGGTGCCGGTGATCCGCACGCGGTCCTGCCCGGCCGCGCTGAAGATTGCAAAGCGACCGTACTCGAGCGCCTCCGGGTAACGCGGCCGCAGGCGGCGGAACGCCACGGTGTCCACCGGCACGGGCGGCGGATTCTCCGGATAGTCGGCGAGACTCGTGCTGCCCGCCACGACGGAGCCGGGTCCGAGTTCCACCGTGACATTGCTTTTCAGGTACACCGTGCCGGTCAGGTACCGGCCGGCCGGAACGAGCACCGTGCCGCCACCGCGGCCGGCGGCGGCCTCGACCGCGCGGTTCAGGGCGGCCGTACAAAGGGTCCGCCCATCGCCGACGGCACCGAAATCCCGCACGTCGAAGACGCCGGACGCCGCCGCCGCCAGCGCCACCCCCGGCGCCAGCGCGGCGGCGCCCGACGAAAAAAGCCGGAGCAGCCAGCGGGTCATTGTCGTGCAAGCGTCAACCGGCCACCCCGCCGAACGCATTTCCGAATCCGGCCGGGTGCCGTCGCGGGCAGCCCGGTGACCAAGGGAAACCCGGGCGGTCCCTTGAAGGGGGCGGGGAACTCGCGGCGACGACAGACGCGGCGGGCGAACTCCGAAAGGGTCGAGGCGGATTCCATCGCGGTCAGGGCTTTCCGGCTCCGTCCCCTTCGGCCAGCCAAAGGACGTACTCCGATCCAGCGCCGGGAATCTCGTCAACCGTCAGCCGAACGGTGAAACGTTGGGTGACTGCCGGCAGCACACCCCGCAGCACCGGTCCGCTCAGGTGGCGGTTCGCCGCGGTGCCGGGGTGGCGCCACTCAAGCGTCCCGCACTCGCGGCCGCCGCACACGATCGCTGCCGTGATCCGTCCGGCGGGCACCGCGGCGGGCGAGTCGTTGAGGAGCCAGAGTTCCGCCGCAAACTCCTCGCCCGGCCGCCAGGTGAATTTGGTGATCCGCGCGCTGGCCATCACCGCCCGGCACGCCGCGCGGACCGCGGCGTAGGCCGGCTTCGGGTGGGCGGGCCAGTTGACCAGGCTGTTGTTCGCCGCCGTCGGCCAGGGCTCGTTGTAGCACCAGTTGAGGGCCATCGCGCTCCGGGGCTTCTGTCGCCGCGCCTCCTCGTAGAGGGCCTTGTAGCCTTCGCCCTGCAACCAGTCGCCGCCCGCGACCAGCGTCTCGAGGTCCGCGCAAGGGCCGCAGTAATGCTCGATGACCGCGGGGAAAAGCCAGGAGTCGGCCGGCGCCCACGCCTTGAAGGCGTGGTGCGTCTGCCACGCCGTGCCGGCCCGGGGCGGCCACAGCTCGGACGGCGGAATGAAGGTCGCGAGGTAGGCGGCCGGCGAGGGTCCGGGGCAGCCGAACTCCGGGTAGGCGGTGTGGCGCGCCGCGGTGATGACCTGGTGCACTTCGCGCCCGTCATCCAGGCGGAACTGGTAGGGACCGTGGCCCACGCCCTCGATTGGCGAGGTCGGGATGAACGGCGTGGAACGGTCGAGATCGTAGCAGTTTCGGTTGAGCAGCCGCAGCGGGAGCGACTGGTCGGTCATGCCGGACCATGAGTTGAACAGCTCGTTGCCGCCGGACCAAAACGCGAGGCAGGGATGCCGGCGCACGCGCCGGATGATCGAACGGGACTCCGCGTCCAGGACCCGCAGGTAACCGGGGTCGTCCTCATACGGGTTGCACGCCAGCGGAAACTCCTGCCAGACGAGCAGGCCGAGCTCGTCGCATTGCTCGAAGAAGGAACTCTTGTTGACGATCCCGCCACCCCAGGTGCGCAGCAGGTTGAAGTTGGCGTCCCGCGCCAGTTGCAGCAGCGGGCGGTAGGTGTCGGCTGTGATGGCGCCGGGAAAAATCGCCGGGGGCACCCAGTTGGAGCCGCGGCAGAAGATCACCCGGCCGTTAATTTCGAGCGTGATCGGCGGGTTGCTCCGGGATTTCGGGAAACCCTCGGGTTCATTCCACGCCCCCTCGTGCATCACGAGACGGGTCCGGCGGAAGCCCACGCGCTCCACCCGCCGGCCAATCACGCGCCCCCCGGCGTCGCACAGTTCGAACTCCGCGCGGTAGAGGGGCTGCGGGCCCTGGTCGTGCGGCCACCACAATTCCACGCCCTCCAGCCGGGCCGACGCCGCGCCCGCGCCGCGGGCCAGCCGGCCGCTCACCTGCGCGACCACGTCGCCGGCGGGTGACGTCAGGCGGCAGGTCCACCCGCAGTTGTCCGCCGCCGCCGTGGCCTGCACGGTGAACTCCACCAGGGCGACGCGCGTGGCCGGATCGAGCTCGGAGCGCACCTCGGCATCGAGCAGGCGCGCCGCCGGCCGGATCTCGAGGGTGGTTTCCTCCCAGACGCCGAGCGGGATGAGCCGCGGGTGCCAGTCCCAGCCGTAGGCGACCGCCGGCTTCACGCAGAGCCGCGCCTGGCGCGCGTTATCC
>Ga0265327_10002708_pt1 | contig 18171 bp, 19 predicted proteins | sample 41621metaG_FD_202089 | JGI IMG/M metagenome (GOLD analysis project Ga0265327, IMG submission 202089) | Rhizosphere microbial communities from Carex aquatilis grown in University of Washington, Seatle, WA, United States - 4-16-21 metaG | ecosystem: Host-associated > Plants > Roots > Rhizosphere... | reverse complement strand
CCAGAATTTCCAACATTTTTTCATGCGCAAAGTGATGTTCGTCAAGAATGCTTCGGCGTATGTGGTGATGCCTGGAGGTTTTGGTACGCTTGATGAGTTGATGGAGGCGTTGACCCTTATCCAGACTGGCAAGACCCGTAATATCCCGATTATTCTGGTGTGCAAGGATTTTTGGAAAGGTCTGCTTGATTGGTTTCAGAACACTATCATTGTTGAGGGGATGGCTTCACCAGAAGATATGAATTTGATTCAGGTGATTGATGATCCTGCCGAGATTGTCGCTGCTATTTTCAAGCATTACGAGACACGTGGATTCGAAATGTCTGCGGAAGAACGCAAGATACAACTCTATCTATAGTCTTTTTGCATTCCTTACACCAGCACGCGTGTCTTTTTGTTAAAATCAATGCATATTTCAATGCACGAGGTCATCATGCGCTATATTCAAGCTCTGCTAATATTGGCTCTTGCGGCACCAGTCGCGGTTTTTGCTGCCGATAAGCCCACCAATCTTGAGCCGCTGGAAGATTTACCACCACCTCCTGCTGGTTTGAGTGCCGATGATAGCGTAGAGCCGCAAATCACGATCACCAAAAAAGGTGATGATAAAGTCGAAGAGTATCGTATACATGGTGAGCTCTACATGATGAAAATCACGCCATCCCATGGCGTACCTTACTACCTGATGAAAGAAGATGAAAACTCTGCATGGTCTCGTCTGGATGGCCCAACGCCACCAATGATTATTCCTAAATGGGTGTTGTTTACTTTCTAAACTCAATTTGTAAGAGGGCTGCAAAGCCCTCTTTAAGCTTCTATGTCTGTATTTACTACTGTTACCAAAGAACAATTACGCACCTGGATTGCAAGCTATCCTTTAGGCGACCTGCTTGATTTGCAGGGGATTGCCTCCGGCATCACCAATACTAACTATTTCGTCACCACCACTAGCGGCCGCTATGTGCTGACCCTGTTTGAAAAAAACAGCCCTGATGAATTGCCTTACTTTCTTGATCTCATGAGACATCTTGCCGAACGAGGCATTCCTTGTCCGCACCCTGTCGCCATGCAAGACGGCATGATGCTGGGGGAGTTGAATGGCAAGCCAGCAGCGCTGGTGAGTTGTCTCAAAGGACGTGATATTGAATCCCCAAGTCCTGCGCAGTGTGCAGAAGTCGGGCGTGTGTTGGCGAATATGCATATCGCCGGGCAGAGCTTCAAAGGCGAAGGCAAGAATGCGCGTGACAATGACTGGCGTCTGGCGACAGCCAACAGCGTCATAGGGTTTTTGAATGCAGAAGACCGTGCGATGTTGGAAAGTGAGCTGGCTTTTGAGGCGTCATCAAATCACGATAGCCTTGATACGGGCGTGATCCATGCGGATTTATTCAAGGATAACGTATTGTTTGATGGTGACCATATCGGTGGCCTGATAGACTTTTATTACGCCTGCGAAGGCGCCTTCTTGTATGACGTGGCGATTGCTGCGAATGACTGGTGCGTTAAGGAAGATGGCAGTTTTGATATGGCGCGCCTGCAGGCGATGCTGGAAGCTTATGATGCAGTACGTCCATTTACTGAGGCTGAGCATGCAGCATGGTCCAGTATCTTAAGAAAAGCAGCAACCCGTTTTTGGCTATCCAGGCTATACGATAAGTATTTCCCACAAGAGGGCGAGCTGACGCATGCTAAAGATCCCGACCATTTCAGAAACATACTCAGCTTGCGCATCAAAGATAGTCAGCAGATGATGGCAATTTAAAATCAAAGAGTTAATATACTTAACAATTATTAAAGTGACAGAAAAATCATGAACGCAGCACATATTGAAGGACGAAGTGTTAATGCCGGGGATGGCTGGAAATGGATCACGCAAGGGTTCGCCTTGTTCAAATCTAATCCTGGTATGTGGATCGTGCTGTTTATTATTTATCTGATCATCGGCGTAATTCTGAGTAAGGTACCCATGATAGGGCCGATCATCCTGAATATTCTTGCACCAGTTTTTGTTGCGGGTTTTATGTCTGGCTGCCGTGATATGGAGAAAGGCGAAGACCTTGAAATCAACCATTTGTTTTATGGCTTCAAACATCATACTAGCCAGTTAATCACGGTTGGCGGGCTTTACTTTACAGGTATCATCATCATCGTCGGTATCATGTTTGCAGGGGTGGATCATGCTACTTTGCAGGCATTGCTGGATGGTCAGAAACTCAGTGAGCAACAGGCCGAAGTGATGCTGCAAAATGGCTTCTTACTCTACATGCTGGTGGGTGCTGCTTTATTGATGCCATTGATGATGGCTTACTGGTTTGCTCCACTGCTGGTGGCTTTCCATGGTTTGAAGCCGGTTGAGGCTTTCAAGGTCAGCTTCAAAGCCAGCTTGCGCAATATCATGCCATTTTTTGTCTACAGTCTGATTGCCATGGTGTTACTGATTGTGGCAGCCATTCCATTTGGCCTTGGCATGCTGGTGATGATTCCAACCATGATGGCTTCTCTCTATACCAGCTATAAAGATATTTTCCCTATGCCGGAAATTGTAGAAGAGCCTGAAGAGATTTAAACAGCTTGTAATTTGGCATATTCCAATGCCAACCACTTCAGTCCTTCACGACCAAAGTTGACCTGTACGCGCATGTCGCTGGCATTCCCTTCGTAACTCACGACAACACCCTGGCCGAATTTGGCATGTGCAACGCTTTGTCCTATTTTCCAGGGCATGGCGCTTTTCTGGTCGCTGCTCTGGTGCTTGCTCATCGTGGCAGGTAGCTCGTTATAGTCACGATCCATGCTGGCTTTGGCAACTGGTTTGGCATTCAGTCGTTTAATCAGGGCTTCAGGTATTTCATCCAGAAATCTTGATGGAATGCCGTAACGCACTTGTCCATGCAACATGCGACTCTGTGCGAAACTCAGGTAAAGCCGGTATCTGGCGCGGGTAACGGCGACATACATCAGGCGTCGTTCTTCTTCCAGCCCACTTGCTTCATACAGGCTTTGCTCATGTGGGCAGAGTCCTTCTTCCAGCCCACTGATAAAGACACCCTTAAACTCCAGTCCTTTGGCTGCATGTACGGTCATTAATTGCAAAGCTTCACGTCCGGCTTCGGCTTGATGCTCACCAGCTTCGAGACTGGCATGTGTCAGAAACTGGGTGAGTAGCGATTGGGCAACTTCGCCATTTTCATCGATGCTCATGCCGATATCCTGATTCATAAAGGCAGTGGCAGCAGATACTAGTTCTTCCAGATTGGCGACGCGGTCTTCGCCATCTTTCTCGTTCTGGTAAAACGTCTTGAGTCCGGAGAGGGTGGTGGCAAGTTCAGAGACTTCGGGCAGGCTGATACCGATGGCCTCTTCCTGCATTTGTTTGATCAGTGTGACGAACTGTGCGATTTTGCCCGTGCTTTGTGTTGCTGCTTGCCACAGGCTGCTGTTCTGGCTGCGAGCGACTTCTTGCAGCTGTTCTAGGCTGCGTGCACCGATGCCGCGGGTGGGGAAGTTGATGACTCTCAGCAAAGCTGTGTCATCCTCCGGATTGCTGATTAGTCGCAGATAAGCCATGGCGTGCTTGATTTCAGCACGTTCAAAAAAGCGTAAGCCACCATAGACGCGATAGGGGATGTTGGCTGAAAACAGCGCATGTTCCAGCACGCGGGATTGAGCATTGGAGCGATAGAGCAGGGCGATATCATTGAGTGCCCAGCCTTCCTTATGTAGCATTTTTACTTCATCGACGATGAAGCTGGCCTCGTCTATATCGTTATATGCCTGATAGAGGCGTACAGGTTCACCTGAACCTTCGGATGTCCAAAGATTCTTGCCAAGACGGTTACGGTTATGGGTGATGATGGCGTTGGCTGCATCCAGAATATTGCTATGTGAGCGGTAGTTTTGTTCTAGCTTGACGATGTTGCCGATTGCGTAATCTTCTTCGAAGTCGCGCATATTGCCTACGCGTGCACCACGAAATGCATAAATGGATTGATCGTCATCGCCTACTGCAAAAATGCTATTGCCTTGTCCTGCGAGCAATTTCAGCCACATATACTGCAAGCGGTTGGTGTCCTGAAATTCATCCACAAGTATATATTTGAAGCGGCTCTGGTAATGCTGGCGTATATTCGCGTCACGGCTTAGCAGTTCGTAACAACGCAGTAGCAATTCTGCAAAATCTACCACCCCTTCACGTTGGCATTGTTTGTCGTATTCCTCAAAAATCTCACGCATGCGTTGCGAGTGTGCATCGTAGGCATCAACGCTGTCGGCGCGCATGCCTTCTTCCTTGCAACTGTTGATGTAGCCCATTACCTGCTTGGGTGGGAATTTTTCGTCATCAACATTCATCTGCTTCATTAGGCGCTTGATGGCAGAAAGTTGATCGGAAGTATCCAGAATCTGGAAGGTCGAAGGTAATAGCGCCTCGCGATAATGTGCACGAAGCAGGCGGTTGCACAGCCCGTGGAAAGTCCCCACCCACATACCTCGGGTATTGATAGGCAGCATCGCGGAAAGTCGGGTTAGCATTTCCTTGGCGGCTTTATTGGTAAAGGTCACACCCAACAAGCCATTTGGCGAGACTTGCCCAGTCTGAATCAGCCAGGCGATACGCGTTGTCAGTACACGAGTCTTTCCGCTACCCGCACCTGCCAGAATCAATGCAGATTGTTGCGGCATGGTCACCGCTTCGAGTTGTTTATTGTTAAGGCCGGAAAGTAGAGAACTGCTTGCGATATCGTTTGTCATGATTCAATTATCGCAGGTCAACAGGACTTCGAGAACCAATAATATGTTTTGGTTTTAAAGTAAATCAGGCGGTTTATTGATTCAAGGAATTGAAATGTAAAAAGATGTTTCTTTTGGAACTAAGATAAAAAAGGCTGTGTCATAGTTACACGACGACGTAATTCGTCCCCCGCTTCTCCTCCCTGGGCGGGGAGCCTTATCCTAATGAGGCTGCTTGAACCCCGATTTTAATCCCCTTTAATCGGGGTTTTTTTTGTCTGTTGTTTGCATCTACGTGCCTTACAGGACTCGGGTTTTTTGCAGAGTATAAACGCAAATATTCTTAAATGTAAATAAATTGTAAATTTAAGAACCTTGCTGATTTGCTACAAAGTTATTGTACGATTCACGGAAAACAAAAAGCCCCGCATTTGCGGGGCTTTTTGTTTAGTCTTAACAGAACTAAAACTGATTTGAAAAATGTAACGAGTGATGCCAGTTTGGGTACGCACGGAGCGGAGGAACCGGAATGTACACTATGTACATGAGGATTCCGAGCACCGCGCAAGCCCAAAATGGCGAGCGCAGTCATTTTACATTCAGTTTTTACATCATGCCGCCCATACCGCCCATACCACCCATATCGCCACCCATTGAAGGTGCGTCATCCTTAGGCAGTTCAGCAACCATGCAATCTGTAGTCAGCATCAAGCCAGCCACAGAAGCCGCATTTTGCAGAGCAGAGCGGGTTACCTTGGTTGGATCCAGAACGCCCATTTCTACCATGTCACCATAGGTTTCGTTAGCAGCGTTGTAACCATAGTTGCCAGTACCAGCAGCAACGTTGTTCACTACTACAGATGGCTCAACACCAGCATTTGAAACGATCTGACGCAATGGCTCTTCGATTGCGCGCAGAACGATCTTCACACCAGCGTCTTGGTCGTGGTTTTCACCCTTAACCTTGGCAATCGCAGCACGTGCACGGATCAGTGCAACACCGCCGCCAGCAACGATACCTTCTTCAACGGCAGCGCGAGTTGCATGTAATGCATCTTCAACGCGAGCTTTCTTTTCTTTCATCTCGATTTCAGTGGTAGCTCCAACCTTGATCACGGCAACACCACCTGCCAGCTTGGCAACACGTTCTTGCAGTTTTTCACGATCGTAGTCGCTGCTTGATTCTTCTACTTGCTTCTTGATCTGGTCGATACGTGTCTTGATGTTGTTTTCGTTACCAGCACCATCGATGATGATGGTGTTTTCTTTGCCCACTTCGATACGCTTGGCTTGGCCGAGGTCTTCCAGTTTCACGTTTTCGAGCTTCAGGCCGAGTTCTTCAGCAATCACGGTACCACCGGTCAGGATGGCGATGTCTTCCAGCATCGCTTTACGACGATCACCGAAGCCTGGTGCCTTAACAGCACATGTCTTGAGGATGCCGCGGATGTTGTTCACAACCAGAGTTGCCAGTGCTTCGCCATCGATATCTTCAGCGATGATCAGCAGTGGACGGCCAGCCTTGGCAACTTGTTCAAGTGCTGGCAGCAGGTCACGGATGTTGGATATTTTCTTGTCGTAGAGCAGCACAAATGGGCTGTCCAGCAGAGCGATTTGGCGATCTGGATTGTTGATGAAATATGGTGAGAGGTAGCCGCGGTCGAATTGCATGCCTTCAACTACGTCCAGTTCGTTAGCCAAACCAGAGCCATCTTCAACAGTAATCACACCTTCTTTACCAACTTTGTCCATTGCGTCAGCAATGATCTGGCCGATGGATGAATCTGAGTTCGCAGAGATAGAGCCAACTTGAGCGATTTCCTTGCTGGTAGTACATGGCTTGCTCATGGCTTTCAGTTCGATCACAGCAGCTTCAACAGCTTTGTCGATGCCACGCTTCAAATCCATTGGATTCATGCCGGCAGCAACAGATTTCATGCCTTCACGAATAATCGCTTGAGCCAGAACGGTAGCGGTCGTAGTACCGTCACCAGCGATATCAGAAGTCTTGCTTGCCACTTCTTTTACCATTTGTGCGCCCATGTTTTCGAACTTGTCTTTCAGCTCGATTTCCTTGGCAACAGATACACCGTCCTTGGTGATGGTAGGGGCGCCGAATGAGCGCTCCAGAACTACGTTACGGCCTTTAGGCCCCAGGGTTACTTTTACAGCATTAGCGAGAATGTTCACGCCATTGGTCATTTTTTGGCGAACTTCATCGCCGAAACGTACGTCTTTAGCAGCCATAGTTTATTCTCCAGAGATCTTGAATTTTGATAGATAAAGGGTTGTTAGCATTAAGCTTCAACAACGCCCATGATGTCTTCTTCACGCATAACCAATACTTCGTCGCCGTCTACCTTGACGGTCTGGCCTGCGTATTTGCCAAATAAAACCTTATCGCCGACTTTCACGTCGAGTGCGATCAGCTTGCCTTGGTCATCCTTCTTGCCTGGACCAACTGCAATTACTTCACCTTGGTCTGGCTTCTCAGTGGCAGTATCTGGGATCACAATGCCAGAAGCGGTGGTGCGAACTTCTTCTACGCGTTTAACAATGACGCGGTCGTGCAAAGGACGAATTTTCATGAGTTATCTCCTAATAAAGATTGATACAAAAATTTTTAACTGATTATTTACAACGAATTTTTGTGAATTTGACCGGATGCGTTAGCACTCATGTCTTCAGAGTGCTAATAATAGGGGCGAATGCTTAATATTTCAAGTCCTACCTGTCTGATTAAAATGAGCAGGAAAACAATTTCTATGGAAAACAGAGGTCATAGTTCTGTATAGTCTTACTAACGAATCAAGGAGTCATCACCGTGAGTGATACATTATTAACAGCCGGGATACAGCAATTAAATCTAGGCTATGACGCTTTGCAAGACAGAATGTTGCTTAGGTTGGGTTTGAACGACAAGTCTGAAATGACGATCTGGTTGACTCGGCGTATCGTCAAGGCGATATGGGGCATGATGCAAAGTGCCAATATTGCGCCTTTAACTTTGCCGGATGAGTTGACGCCATCCAATCAAGGATCTATCAATGATTACGCCAAAGCAGCTGTTGCATCGCCTGCTATGCGTAATCTGGACTTTACCGAGAGCTATGAGGAACGTAAGTCCATTACGCAAGACCCGATTCTTCCTTCAGATTGCAGTATTGTTATGGTGGGTAAACAAAGTGTGTTGGAATTACGGTCACGTGAAGGTCATCTCGCGCGTATCCCAATGAACGCAGAGCTGATTCAGGCTTTAACCAATATGTTGCAACTGACCTGCAAGGACGCTGGTTGGGATTTGAATTTCTCTGCTAGCCCAATACTGATCAGCGAGCCCACCACACAACAAGTCTTGCACTAAGGTTTTCTGTGAATAATCAGGAACTGTTGCAAAGAAGTTTGCAGTCTGTGTGGCACCCATGCACGCAGATGAAGCAACATGAGTCCATGCCGCTGGTGCCGATCAAATATGGTGCCGGTGTCTGGCTTTATGATTTTGATGGCAAGCGTTATCTGGATGCGGTCAGTTCTTGGTGGGTTAATCTTTTTGGGCACAACAACACACGCATCAAGTCAGCGATTCATCAGCAGCTTGATCAGCTGGAACACGTCATCCTTGCCGGGTTTACCCACGAACCTGTCGTTCAACTTTCAGAGAAGTTAAGCCAGCTGACAGGCTTGGGGCACGCTTTCTATGCGTCTGATGGCGCATCAGCGACTGAAATTGCGCTAAAGATGAGCTTTCACTATTGGCGCAATCATGGCCAAACGAATAAAACCAGGTTTATCAGTCTGCAAAACAGTTATCACGGTGAGACACTAGGCGCTTTAGGTGTCACCGATGTAGCCATCTTTAAGGATACTTACGCGCCCTTGCTGGTGCAGAGCGCGCAGATGCCATCACCAGATAGTCGCTTGGCAGAACCTGGCGAAACTGCAGAAGCCTTTGCTGCACGTTGTGCTCAGGCACTGGAAACTTATGTTGCCATTCATCATCACGAGATTGCTGCATTTATCGTTGAGCCTTTAATCCAATGTGCGGCTGGTATGGGTATGTACCCAACGAGCTATCTGAAGCGGGCGCGCGAGATTTGCAACCAATATGGCGTACATCTGATTGTTGATGAAATTGCGGTAGGTTTTGGTCGTACAGGCACTATGTTTGCCTTTGAGCAAGCTGGCATTACGCCAGATTTTATCTGTTTGTCCAAAGGCATTACAGGCGGCTATTTGCCGTTGTCGGTCACATTGACTAGGGATGAGATATATCAGGCTTTTTATCATGACGATGTAGCCCGCGGTTTTCTGCATTCTCACAGTTATACGGGCAACGCACTGGCCTGCGCGGCGGCATTGGCAACGCTACAAATATTTGAAGATGACCATGTGCTGGACACCAATCGCCAAAAAGCCAGCATGATGAACTTGCACATGACGCAGTTATCGACATTAACTATTCAGCATCTGCGTCATCAGGGTATGGTCTGGGCATTTGATGTCCAAACGCGCGATCCAGCTTTTCAGAAGAACTTCTATCTGGCCGCATTGCAGCGCGGTCTTATCTTGCGGCCTATCGGTAATACCGTCTATTTCATGCCGCCTTATATTATTGATGATAGCGAGATGCGGTGGCTGGTAGAGCAGACCTATCAAATCCTCACTGCAATGCCATGAGCAAATTGCGTTACTTTGGTTTGATTTTTGGTTTTGTTGCCCAGATATCAGTGGCGGCAGTGCCTGAGCCTGTGGCACAGGCTTTGCAAAAAGATGGTGTATCAGCAGATAGTGTCGCGGTCGTTGTTCAAAGGCTGGATAGTGACAAGCCCCTGATTGCCCATCTGGCAGATAAGGCCATGAACCCAGCTTCCGTCATGAAGGTACTGACAACTTATGCTGGGCTGGAAATTCTAGGCCCAGCCTATCGCTGGCGCACCGAGGTCTATACAAGTGGCCAATTAAACAATGGTGTGCTCGACGGCAATCTCATTCTCAAAGGTTATGGCGACCCAGCTTTTATGAGTGAAGATTTATGGCGCTTGCTGAATAGTCTGCGAGGTCTGGGCTTACGCGAAATTCGTGGTGATCTGGTGCTGGATACCAGTTATTTTTCACCGAAATATAATGACTCTGCCGCTTTTGATGGGGATAGTTACCGTGCCTACAACGCAACCCCAAATGCACTACTGGTCAACCTCAAGTCCACCAGTTTTCGGCTTGCAATGGATGGCACGCACTTCAGTGTGCGTGCAGAGCCGGATTTGCCTGAAATCAAAGTCGTTAACCAACTCAAGCTAACCCAAGATGAATGTGGTGATTGGCGCAGTAAGCTCAGCTATAAAATCCTGCCGGCTGTCGATAAAACACAGGTCGTGACAGTGACTTTCACTGGATCATTTGCTGCAAGCTGTGGAGAGAAATATCTGGAGCTCAGCCTGCTGGATGATGCAACATTTACTCACAGTTTATTCAGGAAAATATGGCAGGAGCTTGGCGGCAGTTTGCGTGGAAGTGTGAAGCTTGGAGTGTCGCCAGAAAAAGCTGAGAAGCTCATGGAGCAAAGCTCTGATCCGCTTAATGACATCGTGCGTCGGATTAATAAATACAGTAATAACCTGATGGCACGCCAGCTTTACCTGACGCTGGGGGCAGAACGTGTTGGCACGCCAGCAACCGAGGCCGATGGCGAAAAAGCGATCACAAGTTGGCTAGCTGGGAAAGGTATGGAGTTCCCGGAGTTGGTGCTGGAAAACGGTGCTGGCTTATCGCGTTTAGAGCGCATCAGTGCAGCACATCTGAACCAGCTTTTAGTCCATGCCTACAATAGCCCGGTCATGCCTGAGTTCATGTCCTCGCTGCCCATTCTGGCGGTTGATGGCACGACTAGTCGCCGCTTGAAAGATAGCGCTATGCAGGGGAGGGTGCACTTAAAGACAGGTTCGATTGACGGGGTGCGTTCAGTCGCTGGCTATGTGCTTGATGCCAAAGGCAGGCGCTGGTCTGTGGTCTTCCTGGCAAATGGCGCACAGGCGCAATCTACCCGTGCAGCTCAGGATGCACTGCTGGAGTGGGTCTACCAGCAGCCTTAATCTGCCCGGTTTTCGGGTATCATTATGCTTTTATAATTAACACCGTTCTGGAGCGTTACATGAATAGAACCATACTGATTGCAAGCACACTAATCCTTGGTATGTTTGCGGTTAGCGGCTGCAATGCGGATACCAAAACAACTTCATCACAGGAAAAACCAGCTATGAGTAAAACCATTACCGAACTCGTCAAAATTGACACTGTTGAAGGTCAGGGGCGCGAGGCCGAGTCCGGCTTTAATGTTACCGTGCATTACACAGGCTGGCTTTATGATCCATCCAAATCAGATGGTAAGGGCGCAAAGTTTGATAGCTCGGTTGAGCGCCATGAGCCGTTTGTATTCTTTCTTGGCGGTGGCCAGGTTATTCGTGGTTGGGATGAAGGATTTGCTGGTATGAAGGTTGGCGGTAAGCGTACCCTGATCATTCCACCTGAAATGGGCTATGGTGCGCGCGGTGCTGGTGGCGTGATTCCACCAAATGCTACGTTGATTTTTGATGTTGAGTTATTGGGTATCAAATAATGAAGGCACGCATCAAGTGGGTTGAGAATGTCTGTTTCGTGGGTGAATCGGAGACTGGTCATGCCGTGGTGCTTGATGGCGCGCCAGATGCTGGTGGCCGCAATCTGGGCATGCGTCCGATGGAGATGTTGTTGATTGGCATGGGTGCATGCACCTCATTTGATGTGGTGACTATCCTCAAAAAAGCACGTCAGCCGATTACTGATTGCGTGGCTGAAATGGATGCGACGCGTGCTGACGAAGTGCCTAAGGTCTTTACCAAAATCCATGTGCATTTCGTGGTGGCGGGTAAAGGGCTTAACCCTGTTCAGGTCGAGCGTGCGGTCAAACTCTCGGCAGAGAAATATTGTTCAGCCTCTATTATGCTGGGTAAGTCTGTCGATATTACACACGACTTTGAAATCGTGGAGCCTGCACTGTGATTGATCGCCAGGCGCGTCCTGGCGGTATGATGGGGCTGCGTCATGTGGCCCTGTTTGTAGATGATCTGCAAGCGTGTCTGTTGTTCTACCGCGATGTGATCGGCATGCAGGAAGAGTGGCAGCCTGATCAGGATAACATTTACCTGACTTCTGGTACTGATAATCTTGCCTTGCAAAGGCTTGATGTTGAAAGTCAGTTTGATGGCCCACAAAGACTTGATCACATTGGTTTTGTGATGGAGACTGCCGATGATGTGGATGCTTGGCACAAGCACTTATTGGCGCATGGCACAAAGATCGCACAAGTGCCTAAAACCCATCGCGATGGCGCGCGTAGTTTGTATTGCCATGACCCGGCTGGAAATCTATTACAGTTTATCTATCATCCGCCGATTTCACAGAAGCCTGTATAGTCTTCTTGCTTAGGCTTTTACGTTCAGTGCCTGACCACTTTTGATGATATTAATCAGTCGGTCAATATTGGGGTGTTTCCCAGGATTTTGTTCAGCGTCAGCTGTATGTTCTGCATACAGTGCCAAGCCTTCTTCAGCTGCAGTCACATTGATGCTACCGTGCTTTTTCCATAGATGCTGATAGACCTTGAGAGAACCCTGGCTGCCGGCTTTGTTTTCTATTACCGCAGCCAAGCTACCGTCAGCGTTCAGTAATTCGAGTTTTTGAAGTTGATCTATGCTTGCCAGACTGGCGAGGTTTTCACTGAATGTCATGTTTAAATATGGTAAGTCGTTGTTGTCATTAATTTTGAAACCAGACCCATTGCCAGTTTAATCGGTTTGGGTAGCTCAGCAGCGCCATGCTTGATTGCAGCTTCTGCATGAGATGCTTCGTCCTTGCTCATTTGCTCAATAATTGCGCGGCTTTTAGAATCATTCTCAGGTAATAGTTCGAGGTGGGATTGCAGATGTTTGCCAACCTGCTTTTCAGTTTCCGCCAGAAAACCCAGATTCCATTTGTCACCAGCAGCACCAGCAAGCGCACCCAGTGTAAATGAACCTGCATACCATAAAGGGTTCAGTAGGCTTTTGTGGCCACCGACTTCATTGATACGTCTTTCGCACCAAGCGAGATGTTCTGTTTCTTCCTGAGATGCTTGTTTTAATGCCGCAACAATTTCCGGATTCCGCGAGGTTAGCGATTGGCCGTTGTATAAAGCCTGAGCGCAAACTTCACCGCAATGGTTGATCCGCATCAGTGATGCAATCTGACGTTTCTGGTCTGACTCCAAAGGGGCTTCAGCTATTGATTGGTCAGGGTGCACTCGGCCGCTTCTAGCCTCAGCTGCGATGGTGCGCAAGCCTTTATCGAATTCAATAATGAGTTTGTCGAGCATGATAAATATTAAAATTACCGCCAGGCTTTAAAGTCTGGCGGCATATTTCTTATTTGTGCTGAAGAATCTGCAAACCTTTGAGCAGGTTCAGTGCTTGATTAAACTGGTAATCATTTTTGGATCCCGGTTCAATTGGCGCTGGCCTGTCACCAGCCTTTTCAGCTGGCTTTGCATCCTCTGTTTTAGCTGGTTCGACAGGTGATGGCACTTCAGCTTCACCCTTAGGGTTGGCTAAGTGATGGCTCAGATCAGCTTCACGCAAGCTGCCACTTTGGTCGAACGCATTGACTGTCGTACCTTCTTCGACGTTGATGTCCGGCACAATGCCCTTGGCTTGAATGGAGCGGCCATTAGGCGTGAAGTAACGTGCGGTTGTCAGCTTGATCGCAGTGCCGTTATTCATCGGTAATATGGTTTGAACTGAACCCTTACCAAAACTTTGCGTACCAAGAATGATTGCGCGCTTGTGATCCTGTAACGCACCCGCAACAATTTCAGAAGCAGATGCTGAGCCGCCATTCACCAAGACCACCATAGGCACCGTTTTGAATTCAGCTGGCAAGCTGCGCAGGTAATCATCTTTGACGCCGCCTCTCACATAGTTCTCAGGCGCAGCAGTCAGGCGCATTTTTGCATCTTCGGTACGGCCTTCGGTATAAACAACCAGATCGCCCTTTGGTATGAAGGCGCCAGTCACACCAACTGCTGCGTTCAATAGGCCGCCAGGGTTGTTACGCAAGTCAAGAATCAGCCCCTTGAGAGGTTCCTTGTTTTGCTCGTGCAGGTTATTCAGGGCTTTTGCCAAGTCTTCACCCGTATGTTCCTGGAACTGGGTAATGCGAACATAGCCATAGCTAGGCTCAGTAAGTTTGGGTTTAATGCTTTGTGTTTTGATCACGGCGCGGGTCAAGGTGAATATCAATGGTTTGTTTTCACCTTTGCGCAATACCGTTAGTACGATTTGAGTATCAGGTTTGCCACGCATACGTTTTACCGCATCGTTGAGCGACATCCCTTTCACGAGAGCCTCATCAAGTTTCATGATGAGGTCACCACTCTTCAAGCCGGCTTTGTAGGCAGGGCTATCTTCAATTGGTGAGACAACTTTCACCAATCCATCTTCCATCCCGACTTCTATACCCAGACCGCCGAATTCGCCCTGAGTGCCAGCTTGTAAATCCTTGAATGCATCAACATCCAAATAGGCTGAATGTGGATCAAGCCCTGAAACCATGCCATTGATGGCTTCGCTGATGAGTTTCTTGTCATCAACTGGTTCTACATAATCGCTTTTAATTTTGCCGAACACTTCTGCGAAGGAACGTAACTCGTCCAAAGGTAGTTGTGCTTTATTATCTTTCTCTGCGATTGCAGAGAAGTTGAGGCTTAGCATGATGCCAAGAGCGGCACCTGCCGTAATCAAGCCAAATTTTTCAAATTTTGAACGCATCTGAAGCTGTTCCTTAAGGAATGTAGTGAAATAACACGAGCTTGGAATTAATATAGCCTTCATTTTCCGCTATTTGCGCCATGCTTGCAAAGATTGATATGGATTTCGCACTATGACCGCAAGCGTAAAAGCTGCCAACGGAGTAAACATGAACACGGAACAACAAAAGCAACACCTGCAAATCCAGTATTGTACGCAATGTCATTGGCTAATGCGTGCAGCCTGGATGGCGCAAGAACTACTCACGACCTTCGAGTCGGACATTGCCGGACTCACTCTGGTTCCGGGATCGGGTGGAATATTTGATGTCAGGCTGAATGACGAGCTGATTTTTTCCAGAAAAGAGCAAGGGCGTTTTCCTGAATCCAAAGAATTGAAGCAGTTAATCCGGGACAGGATAGATCCGGAAAGATCGCTGGGACATAGCGATAGATAGAAGTTGTGTTTCTGACATGCCGGTCTGACCAAACAGGCTGAAACTGGCTATTTTGCTTTTTCTTCTTTTGCTACGTCTTGAGGCTCAATACGGCGCCCGCCAGTAAAGTGCTTGGTCCAGTAATCATCATTGATATTCACCACCTGTATACCTCCACCCAGGGTTGCTGCATGGATAAAGCGGTTGTTGCCCAGATAGATGCCGACGTGTGAGAAGGTGGATTTTAGTGTATTGAAAAACACCAGATCCCCTGGCTGTAACTGATCTAGCGGGATATTTTGGCCAAGCTGACTAATTGCTCGAGCGCCATGTGGCAAGGTGAGGTTGGTGGCCTGATTGAATACGTAGCGTACGAACCCACTGCAATCAAAACCACTTTCTGGGCTATTGCCACCATAGGTGTACTTGGTACCTGTCAGGCTAAGTGCGCTGATAATAACTTCCTGCAGAAGTGACGACCAGTCGCTCTGGTCAGCATTCGCCAGAGTACTTTTGCTGTCAATAGATGGCTCTGCAGCTCTGGAAACAGAGCTGAACCCGAGAGCTAGCAATAGACTGAAAATGACTAAAATTCGCATGTGTATGATTTTAAACAGAATTGAATTTATTTGTAAACTAAATATTTAATTTCGTAAAGAATAACCATTCGATTAATCTAAATTTGGCAGGCTAAAGTCTAGTCTGGATTCGTGATGATGTAGAATTGTCAGCAAATGACAGTTGCGGAGAGATTAAATGAGATATCGCACGCTTGCTTCATCAAATGATGGTAAATCCACATTGCTAGGTCACAATCACGAAGTCTCTATGCGAGATCATACTTACGAAATCAATTCTGCCACCAAGCAACGTATCAAGCTTGTATTGGGTGGTATGGCAGATCGATTGCAATTGGCTGGTTTTGAACTGAAGTCGAATGGTAAACATTTAATGGCTAGTGTTGGCATCAAGGCCGCCAAACGCGTCAGTAATAAATTACACAGAATTGCAGATCGCATAGAGATCAATGCAATCAAGTTGCAGAACAAAACACGTTAAGAATATGATCAGAGAAACAATATCAGTAATGCGTGACTTCAGTCGCCTCCGTGCGATTGCTGGCATCTTGATGCGCTATGGCTGGAGTGATGTAGCAAAGCGTCTGGGTAAGCGCAGTGTGATTGGATATATAGGTAGTGCGATCACTTCAGAAGCGCCACCAGAAATTATGGCGCTGCCTATGGAAGTGCGAGCGCGGCTGGCAATTCAGGATTTAGGTCCGACTTTCGTCAAGCTAGGTCAGGTGCTCGCGACACGCCCAGATTTATTCCCACCAAGCTGGATCACAGAATTCGCCAAGCTTCAGGATCAGGTTCCACCAGTGCCATTTGAAGAGCTATTGCCTGATCTGGAAAAAGCGCTAGGTAAATCGCCATTTGAAGTATTTAAAGACTTGCAGATAGAGCCTATCGCAGGCGCATCGATTGCTCAGGTGCATCTGGCCAAATTGCAGGATGGTACGCCAGTCGTCCTGAAAATCAGGCGGCCCAATGTAGAACAAAGCATAGATGCAGATTTACGGCTTTTGTCGCACCTAGGGCGCTTGATCGAATCAGAAATGCCACAAGCCAAGCGATTCCAGCCAGGCAAGATCATTGGCCAGTTTTCAAAATCACTCAGGCGTGAGCTTGATCTTGCGCTGGAAGGCCGCAATACAGAGCGATTTACCCGTAATTTTGCCGATGATAAGCATATCAAGTTTGCCAAAATCTACTGGGATTTTACCAGCGAGGGTTTGCTGGTCATGGAGCATATTGATGGCATCCCTGGTAATGATTTGCAGCAGGCTAGAGAAGCTGGCCTCAATCTACAATTGCTTGCCGAGCGAGGCTCCAATGCAGTTCTAAAAATGGTGCTAATCGATGGCTTTTTTCATGCCGACCCGCATCCTGGCAATGTGTTCTATTTGCCGGATAATCGCCTTGCGATTATTGATTGCGGCATGGTGGGGCGCATCACCCTTGATAGACGTGATGAGATTGCCGATTTGCTTGCAGCGCTGGTATCCCGTGATATCGATACGCTAAAGGATATCCTGATCGTCTGGGCAGGCGACGCCATGGTTGATGAAGGCAAGCTCAGTGCCGATGTAGATGAGTTTATCTGTAATTATGATAATGCCCCGCTCAGGCATGTGCGGTTTAGCGCCTTGCTGAACGACCTTACTAGCATCATGCGCGAGAATCACCTTTCGGTTCCGCCGGATCTCACGATGCTATTCAAGGCACTGATCACGCTCGAAGGGCTGGGGCGTCAGTTAGATCCTGATTTCCAGATCGTGAGTCATCTGACACCATTTGTGAAAAAAATCATTATTGACCGCTATATGCCTGCGGCTTTATTCAAGCGCGGCAGACGAGGCATCACCAATCTGGCCGATGCCGTAAGCAGTTTGCCTGGCGATGTCTCACAAGTGTTGCGCGAAGCTGGGCGTGGTCGACTTAAGCTGAATCTGGATCTAAAACGGCTGGACCATTTTGGACACCAGCTGGATCACAGCACTAATCGCCTGACGATTGCATTAATTACAGCAGCCTTGATCGTAGGCTCATCAATTGTGATGACAGTAAGAGGTGGACCAACTTTATTTGGTTTGCCTGCTTTTGGTTTTCTTGGGTTTTTCCTGGCATTTGTCATTGGCTTGGTGCTGATGATTTCGATCTGGCGATCGGGTAGAGATTAAGCGCCGTTATGGAGCATGGCCATTATCTGGCATGCTCCATATCAGTGCATGCGTCTTCTCCCGGTTGCTGGAATTCTTTTATTTTCATGAATTATTGAAAGTTTTTATGCTGGCACGGCCTTTGCCTATTCCATGTCATGGATATGGCTACTGACACCCCCTTTGATGAAATGCAACTCAGTCCTGACAAGGTGCGTGAAATTTACGCAGCTTACGCGGCCTGGTTGACTAATGTTCCTAACCAACAACTCGAGAGCAAGCGACAGGAAGCAGAGCTTCTGTTCCGGCGAGTCGGCATCACATTTAATGTGTATGGTGAGACCGCAGGCGCCGAACGGCTGATACCGTTTGATATTATTCCTCGCTTGTTATCTTCCAAGGAATGGAAGCGTTTGTCCGATGGCGCTATTCAGCGTGTACGTGCGCTCAATATGTTCCTGCATGACATC
>Ga0265327_10002707_pt1 | contig 18175 bp, 19 predicted proteins | sample 41621metaG_FD_202089 | JGI IMG/M metagenome (GOLD analysis project Ga0265327, IMG submission 202089) | Rhizosphere microbial communities from Carex aquatilis grown in University of Washington, Seatle, WA, United States - 4-16-21 metaG | ecosystem: Host-associated > Plants > Roots > Rhizosphere... | reverse complement strand
GCCTTTATAAATAATTTGTGATGTCATTGCTCTATTTTTGTATAAATTTACGGTTATCAAATCATTTCATGTGAAGAAGACATATCTGGTAATGCTGCTTTTGGCGGCCACGGCTATCGCCCATGCACAGGCTGAGAAAACAAAGGAACAAAAAAAACAGGAACGAAGGGTACGAATTAATAAAATGGCAAAAGAGGAAGAAGAAGGTACCCTGGTTTACTCAAAACAATCAGCTTTTGGTTTTAAGGCAGCTACTGACGGTTGGGGTGCTTTTTACGAACATGGTAAATACAAAACAGTTACCAAAACAAGTTTATGGTGGTTTGAACTTGGCGAACATAAAAACCATAAAGAAGACAAACAAACATTTTTAGACCCTTTGGGCTACCAGGTTGGTAACCCATTTATTTACGGCAAGATCAATAATTTTTACTTTTTTAAACTGGGCTTGGGGCAACAAACACTTATAGGTGGTAAAGGCAATAAAAATGGTGTGGCGGTTTCTGCCGTTTATGGCGGCGGAATAGGGCTGGGATATTTAAAGCCTTACTATTTAACAGTGCCCGATAACAACACAGGCGGCACAAAAGATATAAAATATACTGATTCTACAGCCGGCGATTTTACCAACCCCCTTAATATAATAGGTTCGGCAGGTTTTACAAAGGGTTGGGGTGAAGGTAAGCTGGTACCCGGCGCACATGTTAGGGCTGCCTTACGCTTTGACTATGGCAGGTACAACGAGGTACTTTCAGCAATGGAAGTTGGCCTTAATGCAGAATATTATACAAAGGATATGCGTATAATGCTAAATATACCCAACAAACAGTTCTTTTTCAACGCCTATATAGCACTGGTATTTGGGAAGAGGAAGAATGTAAATTAGGATTTATGAAATTGCTGATTTACTGATTTTGCAATTGAATTGAGAATGTTATATATATTTTTAGAGCCTGGTTCGTAAAAACCGGGCTTTTTTATTGCCCCGCGTTTTTAGATGATGCCCTACACCTTTACAAACGAAAAAGCCCAGGTAAAAATAACAGTTGCCACAAAATATACAATGGCCGTAAGGGATACATTTGGCGTGCCCCCCATAGCCAATATGCAAACGGCGCTTACCAGGCCAAGGGCAATAAGTAACAGCGTAAAGGCAAATACGTACTTATATTTTTTTAATGTATCAATATACTCAAAGCGGCTTACAGGTAAAGTAAGGGTTACAAAAACAAGCGCCACAACAAACTGGTTACCGTCTTTTATGGCTGGCAGCCTGCCGCCAAATATGGCTACCATTAAAGCGCTTAACAAGCATAAGCCAACTGCCGCAGCAGTAAGCTTCTCATTTTTGGTTAACACGTATTTACCTTCGCTGGTCAGCAGCAGCATGCCATTCGCTATTGAGGTGCCAACCCATGAAAAAACAACAAACAATACATAGAGGCCTATTAATATATACGTTAGTATATTAAACCCGGCAGCATCGGACGCCTTGGTGACCAACTGTATAGATATCCAAATACCTACTACCACAGCCCATCTTGCTTTTTTTGATTTTGCCGACAACCATAATGAAAACATCAACATCCACCGGTAAGGTGCAAGGTTTGCCTTTAGCGATTCCTTATAGCCAAGCCTTGCGTTGCTGTTGTTAGGATTGATCCTAAGTGCCTGCCTAAAATGTTCGCGCGCCTGTTTGTGCTTGCCCATTTCCATAAAATGCCAGCCAAAATTAGTATGGGTTGAATCATCATCAGGGCTAACCTTTAGGGCTTCTTTTATAGTATTGTAAGCGGCCTCCTTATCCTTTAGCCTGAACAGCGATTGAGAGCGGGCGTTAAGGCACGAAAGATCCTGCGCATTTACTGCAAGCCCTTCGTTTGCTTTTATAAGCGCTTCAGCAAACTTCCGCTGCTCAATTAACACAAAAGCATACAAACCATAGTACCCTGAGTTATATGGGTTAATGCCTATGGCAGAGTGCAAAAATTTGATGGCGTTATCGTGATCTTTTGTACGGTAATAAGCAAAAGCAAGCAGGTAATGCACATAATCCTCATCTGGGTTTATGCCAAGGCATTGCTTAAAAAGCCGTATAGCTTCGTTATATGCATTGGTATCAAGGCGGCAATGGCCTATTATTTGTAACGCGTCTGCGTCTTCGGGGTTGTTTTGCAATATAGCGCCGGCGTGCTGCTCAGCTTCTTTATATCGTTTTTGCATTAACAGCAACCTTGCCCTTTCTATGTACACGTGCCGGTTAAAATCACTCATTTCTTCAGGTTAAGGTATTGCAGAATATCATCATACAAACCTGTTTCGTTAGCATACAGTGCATAATTACGTGCAGTGGCAAACCACTCCCCTGTTGTAGCCCGGTGCTGTTTTACAGCCGCTGAAATATCTTTTTGTGTAATGGGCTGTAAAACCCCTTTGTTCAAACTTTCTTCCAGCTTTGCCTCAGTTGCTATGTCTATTATAGCTTTTAAATCAGCACCGCTGTAACCCTGTGTAAGTTTAGCTATTTGTGTTGCATCAATTTTTTCTGCCGGTTTGTCCTTCAAATGAGACAGCAAAATATCTTTCCTGCTTTCTTCGTCGGGCGGGGCTACAAATATTACGCGGTCAAAACGGCCAGGCCTGCGAAATGCACTGTCAACGCTCCATGGTGCGTTGGTTGCAGCCAGAACCAATACGCCTTCGTTACTATCTTTCACGCCATCCAGTTCAGCCAAAAACTGGTTAATTATTTGCCGCATGGCGCTTTGGCGCATATCAGCACGGCTGGCGCCAAGGGCATCAACTTCATCAATAAACAATACGCAAGGAGTATTCTTCCGTGCCACCTGGAATATCTCGTGCAGGTTTTTCTCGCTGTTGCCAATCCACATATCCAATATATCGTGCAGCCCAAGGCTTATAAACTTTGCATCAATTTCACCCGCTGTTGCTTTAGCTATAAATGTTTTACCGCAGCCCGGCGGTCCATACATTAATATTCCACCACCTGTTTTTTTACCAAAGGCTTTATAAAGGCCGGGGTTTTTAACCGGTTGAATTATTTTTAATGATATTTCGTTTTTAAGTTTTTTCATCCCACCCACATCTTCAAACTTCATGGTTGGCTTTTCCATAAAGAATTTATTGCCCGGCTGGCTAAGTTCCTGCAATAACAAATCGGGATCGGCGCCGGTTTCGTTGCCGGTGGCACGCAAAACCGCGTCAATCTCCGCATCCTTAAAATTGGGCTGTTCCTGCAATACCTGCATATAAAGATCTTTTGCTTGTGGCACAGAATTTTCTTTTAACAGGCAGCGGACGAATTTTATTTTACCCTCCAGTGTCAGTGAACCTTCGTGCTGCAATTGCTCAAACAATATGATCGCTGCCGAATATTTATGCTGCCTATAGTATACATCGCCCAAGCCGGTAAGCGCTTTAAGATTGTTATTTTGGCGGCGCAAAATTTCAGAAAACTGTTCAGATGCTTCGTTCAGCATGTTCTCTTTCAGCATTACGTCTGCCAGGTGCAGGCGGAGGGGTATATTATTGGGTGAAATTTGTAAAGCTTCTTTTAACTGTTCAATCATTTCGTTCATACGCTAACTATGTAACTACAAATATAAACCGCCTTGTTTACGGTGCCCTTTGTTTTTTTGTTTTTTAACTTATACAATAAACGCATCCGTTAAGCTATTTAGGGCTATTTTAGGTGCAACCATTTTTTGGGCAAAAGCGCTATGAGGGTTTTTCAATAGAGAGTCTTCACTTCAATTACCTTATTTTCGCCCAAAATAAAATAATGGCCACCACCACAATTAAAGTAAACAGCAACGGATCGTTAAGAATAGAGGGAGATTTTGAAATAGTAGATAAAGACGGTAAGTCTTACGGCCTTAATGGGCGTGAGATAATATCTATTTGCCGCTGTGGCCATTCACAAAACAAACCATTTTGCGACGGCAGCCATAAAGGCCATTTTGAACACGATGCTATTGCATTTGATCTGCCACCAAAGAAGGCGTAAGCTATTTGGTTTTTACAAAGTACTTCAACCAACAATGTTGGTTATACGGCAAGCTGTTTAATTTGCTTTCAAAATAGCTACCATTGTACGCACCTCATCCTCATCAGCAATATATACATTGCCGTAATCGGTTACGTTTGTATTGATGTAGGTTAAAGGATTTAGTGCAGCTTTTCGCGCTGAAGAATGATATTCCCGGGCGCCACTTTCAGCAATCAGTTTTTCCAGGTTGTTAGATTTTACGCCCGCGCCGGGCATAATACTTATTCTGCCCGCTGCCTGTTTAACAAGCTGGCCTAACAAAATGCCGGCATCGGGTGCAGCGCTTAACTGGCCCGAGGTTAATACACGCTCACAGCCACAAGCTATAATGTCTTCCAGCGCTTTAAAAGGGTCTGGCGTGCCATCAAAGGCCCGGTTGCAGGTTACCCTTAAAGGCCACGCCCATTCTACAATGCGCTTTAGCCATTCAGTATCAATCTCACCATGTATGTTTTGTGTGCCAACTGAAATACCATTGCAGCCCAATATTTTGCAAGCCTCTGCGTCGTGTTTAATAATGTTATATTCATCCTTACAATAAAAATAGTTTCCTGACCGCGGACGAATAATAGGAAACAGGTCTATACCTATCTTTTCCCTTACCTGTTTTATAACACCATAGCTGGGCGTTGTTCCGCCTTCAATGGGGTTATCACATAACTCTACCCGTGCCGCACCTGCACGTTCTGCTATGATACAAGCCTGTATATTAAAAGCACATACTTCCAGTTGCTTTTGCTGCATGTTATTATTTACTAATGATTTGAATATTATTTGGCTGTAATCGAACTATTTTTTCTTCAACCCCTCCAAATACGCCAGCAGGTCAGACATATCCTGTGTTGACATAGTTGAGTACAACCCCTCAGGCATCATACTTTGCTTCATCTCTTTCATGCTTGCAACATCGCTCGTTTTAATATGCTGCTTGCTGCCTCCGGGTAGTTTAAGGTCAATATCAGTTTCTGTTTTGCTGGCTACAATGCCGTTTAGTACAGATTTGTCTTTCATATTCAGCACCCATCCTTCAAACCCAAAGCTTATACCTTCACTTGGTTTTACAATTGCATTCAACAAGCCGTCTTTTGCGTATTTGCTGCCTATTTCTGTAAGCTTTGGCCCAAAATCGTTACCATCATTACCCACCTGGTGGCACACGCTGCAGGTATTCATAAATATGGTTTTACCTTTTGCAGCATCGCCGGTAAGCGCATTAATATCTGCCATGGCAGGCGCTTTTTTGGCTGCTGCTGCCGGGCCGGCATTTGGCAGGTAGCTTTGCGCCTCAGTGCGCACACTGCTACGCCATGCACCGCTAACACTGGCCACTACACCAGGTATCAAATCTTTAGGTACTTTTTTATCTTTTAAAATTTCCAGCACACGCGCTTCGCCATCCCAGCTATGGCCAATATTACTTGCCGCCTGCTTACGTACATCCATATTGTACTTGTTTGACAGGGCAACAGTAGTAACCATATCAATAGATTCCTTTGAGCCAACCCCGCCTAATGAAGATAGCAGCCCCTTAGCCTGCGAGGTATCCTTACCATTCAATACTGCCCATGCAAGCTTACCGCCACCCTGTGCAAGTAATACGCCGGCGGCACTGCGGCCAATATTATGCTGGTTGCTGTCAATAGCCAGTTGCAACAGGTTGGGGTTTTCAGTTTTAACCTGGTAACGGCTAACTAATTCAATATATTCAGGTGTCCGCTGTACTGCCACTATTACCTGCGCGAGCGCTTTCTGTGCAACGGGCGACTGTGCCACGGTTTTATTATCAAGCGCATGCAGCACTAATTTATTAATGGCAACATCATTAGTTTTGTTATCCTCAATTATTTTAATAAGCACTGCATTTTTTGCCGGACCTGTATTAAAATCAAACGCGCGAAAATAACGCAGCCTTTGTGCAAGCGGTATGTTATTGTCAACCGCCAGTTGTGCTAAGTAAGGCACTGCTTCATCTGTTCTCGCCCGCCAAACAATGTCCTTATCAGCCTGCGACTGCAGCGGATTGTTGTTTGTTTTCGCAAGCCATGCTTTAAAAAAACTATCCCATTGCCGGTCTGCTGATATGCCCACTGCCTCCAGGTACCAGCGGTCCGTACCATCATATTCCCTGGCAAGTGTCGCCCATAAGGCGGGCGTCTGCGGGGATGAGTTATGGTGCAGTGCAAGCAAACACTCTCTCCTCACCTGCTCATCTTTATCATAGGTCAGCGCAGTTACCACACCAATAACATCAGCATTTAGTTCCCGCGCTGCGCGAATAGCTGTTATACGAATGTTGGCATCTTCATCTTTTATACCCTGTTGTATGTACTGCTGCACATTCGCCCCGGGCATTTTAACCAGTGCCCAAAAGGCCCTTGCGCGCATGCGGCTGTCAGCGCTGCTCTTCCAAAGTTTTTCCAATGCAGGAACGGCGGTTTGCCCCATAGTTTGCAGCGTGGTATAGGCATGGTAACGTGTTGAGAGGTTGGGGCTCTGCAAAGCTGCAACTGCTCCATCTGCCGTTGTATAATCTTGTTTGGGAACCGTATAAGTTGTTGATGAAGGGGGAGCAACACGATATATTCTGCCTTTTGTTTGGTCGCCAGCCTGGTGGCCGCCCACACCGGGGTCGTACCAATCGGCTACAATTAAAGAACCATCCGGAGCAATACAAACATCAGCCGGCCTAAACCATTGGTCACGGTCGCCTTTTAGTATATTAATAATTTTGGCAGAATAGCCTGCGCCACTTTTTTCAATTGAATAACTTCTCACCACATTTGGCCCGGCATCGCTGTGTATAAGCTGGCCGTAAAATTCTTTCGGCAACAAGCTGCCTTCATACACCAATATACCTGTTGGGCTGCCTGCGCCTGTTTGCAACAGGTTGGGCACTACGCCGGGGTCGTTTAAATGCCAGTGGCGAAAAGGTATGGAGTCTTCAATATTTGTTCTGTTAGCGCTCCAGCCGGCACGCGTCATTTCGTCAACATAGCCATAATTGCCATAGTCCATTACATAGTTTATGCGTACCCCGCGGTTGCCATCATCATCGTTATCGCTCTGCCACAAAAGGCCGTAGCTATCAACCGCCACTTCATAAGGGTTTCTAAAGTTTTGCCCCAGGCATTCCACATGGCTGCCATCAGTGTCGCAGCGAAAAACCATCCCCTGGGTATACTTGCGCGGGCCAATTGTATCACCATCCTGGTCAAGCACGGGCTTGCCATTTTTATCTTTTAGCTGCTCACCTGCATTACCAAAGTTGAAGTATAATTTGCCGTCAGGCCCAAAGGTAAAAGTGTGCATACCATGGTCATGCTGCTCACCGCTTATGCCTGTAAACATCAATTCTTTCCTGTCGGCCTTATCATCGCCATTATCATCATAAAACACCCACACATTGGGGCTTTGCGATACAATTACTTTATTACCCAGCACACATACACCCAGCGGTGCGTTTATTTCAGGGCCCTGGTAAAAAACCTTTGCTGTATCCATTTTACCATCGCCGTTGGTATCTTCCAGTATCAGTATTCGGTCGCCGGCCGGGTTGGTTGGGTTGCCGTTAATAGCAGGACGATAGTTATATGCTTCTGTAACCCATACGCGCCCGCGCTCGTCCACATCAATATTAGTGGGGTTTTTAAGCATAGGTTCCGTTGCCATTGTACGCACTTCAAGCCCTTCAAAAACATCAAGGCCTTTCAAAGCGTTTTCGGGCATGCGTTTTTGTGCGTCGGTAAGGCTGTCTGTTGTTGAGGGTGTTGGAGTAGTTGATGTATTGCTGTTACAACCCGCAAACATTACAGCAGCTACTACAACCGGCAGGGCTTTTACGCAGTAAAAGTTTTTGTTAAGCATTTAATATATGGCTTTAATCGTAAAAATGACAATTATTGGCTAAGTAAAGAAAGAATGGGCAGAGTACAAAGTAAATGTTTTGGGCGAAACTACATGCCGCAAACCGAAAAAGAAAAATTGTCCATGCCTGTGCACCCATCATCCATTTTAAATGCCGTTTTATGAGAACAACTTTGCATTATAAAACAAACAAAAATTAATAACATGAAAACATTTAACGTTCCTTCAAAAGAACAAGTATCCGCAGCAAACCAACCGCTTTTTGATAACCTGCATAAGGCGCTGGGTTTTGTGCCCAACCTATATGCGGTGATGGCCTGGAGCGAAACTGCGCTGGGCAAATACCTGGCCTTTCAGTCAGCAAAAACATCGTTAACCAATAAAGAAAAAGAAGCAGTTAACTTAATTGTTAGCAGTGTTAACGGCTGCGTTTATTGCCAAAGCGCGCACACGTTGCTTGGTAAAATGAATGGCTTTAGCGAAGAGGAAACTATTAATATTCGCCGCGGTTTCAGCACAGATACTAAAATTAATGCCCTGGTAAAATTTGCGAAAGAAGTTACGGAGAATAGAGGACGCGCAACTGAGCAAACGCTACAGGCATTTTTTGATGCAGGATATAGCAATGCCACGCTTGTTGATGTGATCATGCTGGTTGGTGATAAAACAATAATGAATTATCTGCACAACCTTACCGATATACCGGTTGATTTTCCGCTGGCACAAGCTATTTAGTTAATTGCTGATTTTGAGATTTTGGAATTTTGAGATGGGATGAAAACCGTTCCTTTTAAAATCTCAAAATCTCAAAATCAGCAATAACAATAATACATTCGCACAACTGTTACGCCCCAACAAAATAAACACCATGGAAAAAAGATACCCCATTCCGCCATTTACAATGGAAACTGCCCTGCAAAAAGTACAGGCGGCAGAAGATGCGTGGAATACGAAAGACCCGGCAAAAGTGGCCACAGCTTATACTATAGATACCGAATGGCGCAACCGCACTGAGTTTATAAACGGCAGGGAAGCTGTGATTGGTTTTTTAACCCGCAAGTGGCAAAATGAACTTGGTTATAAACTAAAAAAAGAGTTATGGGGTTTTCGTGAAAACCGCATGGCCGTTAGGTTTGAATACGAATGGCATAATGAAACAGGCCAATGGTACAGAAGCTATGGAAACGAACTGTGGGAGTTTGATGAAAACGGTTACATGCAGAAACGCTTTGCCAGCATAAATGATATGCCCATTACTGAACAAGAACGCAAGTTTAAATAAAACAACAGCGCGCAATGACCGGCCAAACCTTTTACACGCTTGTTAACCCGCAAAACGGTAACCTGGCATTTAAAATATTAGCGTTTGAAGATAACAGCTATTTTGACCACCTGCAGCGGCTAAATTACTATTCCATTATTTGGGTGCAGCAAGGTAGCGGCAAACTTACTGCCGACTTTACTGATTACGCTTTTACGGCAGGCGCGATGATGACCTTTACCCCTTACCAGCCTTTTATAATACACAGTGATGCAAACATCAGTGGCATTGCCATTCATTTTCATCCCGACTTTTTTTGCATACATAAGCATCATGCTGAAGTAGCCTGCCACGGCGTGCTGTTCAATAATATTTACTCACCGCCATTTGTTAGGCTTAACCACGAAGATGATGCAGTATTTATGGCTATTATAGACCAAATGAAAAAAGAGATGCAGCAGCCTGCATTGGCGCAATACGAGCTGCTGGTATCTTATCTTAAAATATTTTTAATACAGGCTTCGCGGCTGAAGGTTGAGCAGCAACCTTCCGCAGAAAATAATATAAGCAAAAGGGAACAACCATTTATATTACAAAGCCTGAAAGAAGCTATTGAACAGCATTATAAAACAAAACATTCCGCGGCAGATTACGCGGGCCTTTTGCACATAACACCAAAAGCACTTGCCAAAATAGCCAAAACCCATTTTAATAAAACACTTACTGCGCTTATTGCTGAACGCATTATTATTGAAGCCAAGCGCGAACTGTACTTGACATCAAAGCCGGTAAAAGCTATTGCTTATGAACTTGGCTTTGATGATGAATTTTACTTTAGCCGCTTTTTTAAAACGAATACCAATGTGTCCCCACAACTGTACAGAAACACAGTTGGGTTTGCAAAAGCCGAAGGCAACTAAACACCTATTTTGAGTAGGAACGCTTAACCGTATTTTCCAGCAACTGCAAAAATGCAGGTTGTTGCCAGGCTGTTGAATCATGGCCTATGGACGTGTACATTATCACACCTTTGCCGGTTGAACGGTACCATGCAACGGGATGAGTTTTGCCCATGCCGAAGTTTTTATCTTTTACCCAAAGTATATTTCCGTTGGGGTCAATCTTATCACCATCTATAGAGTAAATAATGTTAAAGCCATTGGTTTTCGGGCTGCCATAAAACACATACCATTCATCTGTTTGCTGCCATTCCACCGGCAAACCTTGTGTTAGCAGGCTATCCGTAACCGGGTTTAGCATAACACCAGCCTGCTGCAAGTGCTTTTTAAGCGCATGGTGCGAAAATTTTGCACCTACCAGGTTTTTATCATACCATTCCCAGTGGTGTGAGTTATCGCCTGCACCGTGTATACCAATCCAGCTACCACCCTGCTGTACATAGTTTTGTAAAGCTGTTTGCTGGCTGTCGTTTAATAACCTGCCGGTACAATTATTAAAAACAACTACGCTGAATTTTGAGAGTTGTTGCGTATTAAACACGCCGCCATCTTCAGTGCTGTATAAAAACCAGTTGTTGTTTATTGCCAGTTTCTGAAAAGCCTTTTTACCCGCTTCAATTGACTCGCCGTGCCTGAAACCTGTTGACTTTGAAAATAACAACACAGCAGGCTGGCCTGCCGGAAAATTAATAGAAGGTATTTTGGTTTCGTACGAAACTGGAAAGCCATTTTGAACTTTATAAACAAACAGCGACATGGCGGCCACTGCCAAAACAATAATGGCCAGTAAGCATAACAGCGTAATTTTTATAAATTTTCTCATGCGGGACGGCGGCTGTATTAAGCCAATATTTTTTTGAGATAATTACAACTGTTGGTAACATTTTGTATTGGTTGCGGTGCACCATCCTGTTCTACAAAAAAATATTTCATGCCACTTTCTTTTGCATTATCAAAAATGCGCTTAAAGTCTATTGTTCCTGCGCCAACTTCCGTTGGGCCCTGCGTGGTTTTATCAAGGTCTTTTACATGCCATAGCGGAAAACGCCCGGGGTGCAATTTAAACAATGCAACTGGGTCCTGCTTGGCTTTTGTTGCCCAGCAAAGGTCAAGTTCCATCTTAACTAAATTCTTGTCGGTATTGTCAAGAATATAATCAAACGGGCGGTGGCCCTCCACCTCATCAAACTCTGTAGTGTGGTTATGGTAAGCAAACTGCACACCCACTTTTTTGCAGGCTTCGCCTGCTTTTGTAAATACATCAACCGCTGTTTTCATTTCGTCTAAAGTACCTACAGGTATAAAACTGCTTACCAGGTAACTAAGGCCGCCCTCCGCAGCATCATTTGCCAGTTGCTGGTAATCGTCTTTAAGGTTTAGCGTTTTCGGCATATTCTTCATGGCCGCCATCATGTTGCGGATCTTTGTTGAATCCTCTGCAGTTTTCGCCATCTTTAGTACCTGTTCAACAGTTATAGGCGCTCCTCCAACGTGTGCGCTGCGCCATGTCATGCCTGCCTCTTTTACCATGGCTGCAAATTCCTTTGGTTTATAACCGTACCAGTTGCCTTTCTGCGAGCCCGCACTTTCAACCTGTGTATAACCAATTGCAGCAAGCTTTTGCAACGTGCCTTTTGCATCATTTGTCATTAAATCGCCCAGTGTGTATAGCTGAAGGCCAATTGGCCTTGCCGGTGCAAAAAAGCCTGATGCACTGCTTAAGCGGGGATATAGCATGCCGGCCATGGCAAGCATGCCTGAGTGTTGTAAGAATTTTCTCCTGTTGGTCATATGAAGTAATTTTTTGAGTGAGTTTTAAATTTTGAAATAGATGCTTTGCGCGATAAGGAAATTCTGAAAAGGTCTTTATACACCAGTGGCTTAATTTTTGTCTTGGCTTGATCCAAAAAGTACCAAAAAAATCAAGGGCGGGCCAAAACGCTCCGCAGAACCGTCCCGACATACGTTGGGACCAACGCCACCCAAGGTGTTACAGCGCACATATTTATTTTTTATCAGCCTGCCTGATACTGCATAATCCTTGAATTCTATAACTTTTAACGGGTGTATTTCGTTTGTTTTATTCGTGGCATACCGCTGAGAGTTCAAATCAACAAAAAATCATTCAGTGATTTGTTTATTCGAACGTATCTGTCATTTACCCAAATGGTGAACCCTTCTGGATTAGAATTAAATATACAATAGTTTAGCTATATCTCTATTTAGCCTTTACCCTCTCGCCTTCTACATCAAACATACCCATAAGGCTGCCTGTTACATGGTCGTCGTCTTTTTTGGTCATTATTATATTTATATCGTAGCCCTGGGCGTTAAAATAAACCGTTAATTCATTTTCCTTTAATTCGGATTTTGAAATTTTTGATATTTCGGTACCGGTTGAATCCTGCACAATACCGGTTACGGTTGAGTCTTTCTTATCTAACACAAATGTCATTTTAACATCACCATTGGGTGTGCCTTTTAGCAGCATATTCCATTTACCTGCAAAATAATCTGCGCCTGCTGTTTGCGCACGGGTGCCAATACTTAAAATCAAAATAAAAAGCGCAGTAAGCAGTAGTGTACATTTTTTCATGTTTGATCAATTTATTGTTATGAAGAAGTTTTTAGCGGCAATGACTGGAACAATCGTTATTATTAAATTTGCTAAAATTTAGAAAATGAAGATAAATGAATTGTATTTATATTTACTAAATTTTAGTAAATAAATTTTTTTGCAGGGTTCAGCAACATGAAAAGTATACAGGAAGTACGTGAATTTTTAAAGCGGGGCTATATTAACCATCGCCCACACCTTACCGTTGATTGCGCCATTTTTGGTTACCACGACGGAGAGTTGAAGCTATTGCTGGTAAGAAACAAGGTGGTAACAAAGTGGTGCCTGCCGGGCGGCTATGTAAGGAATGACGAAAACCTCGACCAGGCTGCTGCACGCCTGACGGCCGAACGTACAGGTATTGAAAACCTTTTTTTAAAACAGTTTAAAACGTTTGGAGACCCCAACCGTAACGACAATAAAGCCTTTGACCCCGACATGCTTTTTACATTAACGGGCGTTAGAATAGATAAGCGCAGCTGGCTAACGGGCAAAACTGTTTCGGTGGGGTTTTATGCCATAACAGATATTATACAGGCAACGCCGGAGCCAGATTTTATTTCAAGCGAATGTTGCTGGTTTTCGGTGGATAAATTACCTGAGCTGGGCTTTGACCACGAAGAAATGGTTACTGAAGCGCTGGCTACCATGCGTATACACCTGTACCACTTTCCGGTAGGTAAAAACCTGCTGCCTGCTAAGTTTACTTTGAAGGAAATAAAACTGTTTTACGAAGTAATGTCTGGCAAAACACTGCACGCATCCAACTTCCCCAGCAAATTGATCTCGCTTGGGCTTATTATAAAAACCGATGAAAAAAGAAGCATTGGTGCGCACCGCTCTCCTGTTTATTACAAGTTTGACGAAGCCAACTATGATAAGGCGTTAAAAGAAGGCCTGGTACTAGTTTAGAAAAAAACCTCCCCCAGGAATGAGGAAGGACATAAATACGCTTGTGTAAGAACATAAGCAAAATACACCCATTATGTATTTTTTACGTATTGAATAGATTAAAAGGCTGTTAAACACGGTGTATTGAGCAATTGAATGGGTTGCATTGCATTAAAACACCTGCAAAAACCATTAATCAAATATTTGTTTGTTTAACAATTCATCCCTTACATTTGTGCCCTTTAACGCCTAAACCATATTAAATATGTTTGTAAAACTTGCAAGTTTTATTTGTGCACTTAGCATTCTTTCTGTTAGCGCTTACGCTCAAAAAAATTTAAAAGAAGCCGTGGTAGTTTTTAATGGAGCCGATACAATAAAGGGCTTTATTGACTACAAGGAATGGTCATCAAACCCTACATTTATTTTATTTACCGCCGGTACAGATAAACCTACCAAAAGGTACGAGATAAACGATGTATCTTATTTTAATGTTATTGGGCTGGAACAATACAAACGTTACACAGTTAAAGTAAGTTTGGATGAAGCTACTCTATCTGCATTGGGCGAAAAAGATACCTCGTCAGAAATAAGAACTGTTTTTTTAAAAGCATTGGTAAAAGGCAACAATGTTTCACTGTTTTCTTACAAGGATAAAGTAAAGGGCCGTTTTTATTTACAGGAAGCAGGGGAAACAACACCTGTTGAATTGTTAAACACTATGTACCTGCTAAACCAGGCAGTAAGGGAAGAAAAGCAATACCGTAACACCCTGCGCGATCTTGCTATAAAATACCTGCCGGGCAACGATAATATTGTACAGCAAATTAACGATGCCGGTTATTACGCTAATGAAATAGAAAGCATTTGTATTAAGCTAAATGGAACTGCAGACAGCAATTTAACCACTACAACCTTTTTGCCCGGTGCATTCAGAGACCCTGTGGCCCACCCAAAGCAACAGGCATTTCGTGTTTTTGTGGGAGCCGGCATTAACGATGGCGCGCTTAAATTTGATGGCATTACTAACTATAATTCTAACTCCTACCCATTCTATACACCTGTTATAGATGCCGGTTTTGATGTAATTATTAAACCCGAGGTAGGAAGAATAGTTTTGCGCGGCCAATTGCACTACACCAATTATAAAACGGATGCATCAACGTTTTATAATTTTAACCAGTATACTGAAACGTTTACTTTTAAACTAAAACAAACCAACATACAGTTTGCACCGCAGTTATTATACAACCTGTATAACCAAAAACAATTAAAATGGTTTGTGGGGGCCGGTGCTGGTTTCAATTTCTCCAGCTATCCTTTAAACCAGCAAACATACGTTCGTGCAAGCTCCACCAACACCGAAGATGTAAATAATAACTATTTATCAAGCGCAAAACCTTTTTGGATAAATGGCTGCTTTAGCACCGGTGTTGACTTTAACAGGCTTGAGGTATCAGCGGTTTATTATCCCAAAGCATCTATTACCAAGCTGGTTGGCAACGGGGTTGACAACACATCCCTGCAATTGCGTTTAAATTTCTTTTTGTTGAAATAGGCATTGTTAGATTTATAGTGACACCGCCATTTACGTTACTGTGAATGGCGGTGTTTTACTATTTACCCTTTCTTCCCTCCTTTGGTTAGCCAACATTTCCTACCAAGCTTTCTCCAAAATAAATTTGTGTAGTCAAATAGCTACGCATATATTTGTAGCCAAATAGCTACATAATGAATTTAAGAAGAGATGTTTTCCAGGCCATTGCAGACCCTACACGAAGGGCTATACTCGTGTTGGTTGCTTCACAATCGTTAACAGCAGGTGCAATTGCTGCCAATTTTGATTCGGCACGGCCCACCATTTCAAAACACCTGCAAATACTTACTGAATGCGAGTTGCTTACCCAACACCAAACAGGCAGGGAAATTCACTACCACATAAATGCAAAAAGTATGAAAGAGATAGCAGACTTTATTGAGCCATTCCGCCAAATGTGGGATGACCGCTTTAACAAACTGGAAACCATTATGAAAAAATATAAATAACACAAGATGGAACAAAAAACAAAAATTAATGCCGGGGACGGCAGGCAAGACTTAATAATTACAAGGGAATTTGACCTGCCGGTTGAATTACTCTTCAGAGCCTATGCTGAGGCTGACCTTATTGAGCAATGGATGGGAAACAAAGTGCTGAAGCTGGAAAGTAAAAAACACGGCAGTTACCAGTTTGAAATAACTGATGCCAAAGGTAACATAGTGTTCAGGGCAAACGGTGCCATACATGAGTTTAGCCCTAACCAAAAAATAATACGCACGTTTGAGATAGAGAACACACCTTATGGTGTTCAGCTTGAAGTGTATGACTTTGAAAAGCTAACAGATGATACCAGCAGGCTAAACATGCATGTTATATATGAATCTAACGAAAAAAGAGACCAGGTGCTTAAGCTGCCTTTTGCACAGGGCATAAACTGGGCGCACAACCGCATGCAGGACATTTTAAGTAAACTAAAATAGAGGCCATGAAAAAAAGAGACAAGATCATTTACTGGATAGCAACCGTTTGGCTTGGGTTAGGCATGGTATCGACAGGTTTGGTGCAGCTATTAAAAGAAAAAGAAGGCCCCGGCGGCGTAGATAGTATGCTGCATTTAGGCTACCCAGCTTACCCGTTAACGCTGCTGGGTGTTTGTAAAATACTGGGTGTTATAGCAGTACTTGTTCCCAAAATGCCATTGTTGAAGGAGTGGGCTTATGCGGGGTTCTTCTTTCTTATGCTGGGGGCTATCTATTCGCATATAGCTACCGGCGACAACATTAAAGAAATATTTCCTGCGTTATTGTTGATGATATTAACTTTGGTATCGTGGTTTTTTAGGCCGCCGGGCAGAAAAACTATTATGGCTAACCAATAAATTAAACAATATGAACCCGAAAGCTGATTTCTATTTTAACAAAGCCGGAAAGTGGCAGGAAGAGATAAAAAAGCTACGGACCATTATTCTTGAGTGCCACCTTGCTGAAGAAGTTAAGTGGGGCTGCCCCTGCTACATGTTCGAAAAAAGCAACATAATATTAATACATGTATTTAAGGAATATTGTGCTGTTTTGTTTTTTAAAGGCGCGCTGTTGAAAGACCCCAAAGGGGTATTAATACAACAAACAGAAAATGTGCAGGCAGCACGCCAGATGCGGTTTACCAGTACCAGGGAAGTAGAAACGATGAAGGCTACGTTAAAGGCCTACATTTTTGAAACAGTTAAAATAGAAGAAGCCGGTTTAAAAGTTGAGCTAAAGAAGACAGCAGAATTTAAAATGCCCGATGAATTTAAGCAGGTATTAGATAAAAAACCGGCAGTAAAAAAAGCATTTGAAGCATTAACACCTGGCCGGCAAAAAGGGTACCTGCTACATTTTTCTTCAGCAAAGCAGGCGAAGACACGCGAGGCGAGGATTGAGAAAAGTGTACCGCAAATACTTGATGGCAAAGGGTTAGAGGATTAGAATTCTTAACGAAACATCGTCCCAATTAAAAGCAAATATGCAATCACCCGCGGCCTATTGTTTCATTAATAAATTCATCTAACTTTAATATATCCACACATCAAATTCAGCCAGGTTCTCATTAGCTTGCAATCAACACTCAAACAAACAATATACTTGTACTCCAATTAATCATTCAAAAAAAATAACGATGGCTTACGTATCAATTTATTTAAACTTCCAAGGCAATGCAGAAGAAGCATTCAACCATTACAAAAAAATTTTTGGAACAGAATTTTCTACCCCGTTAATGCGCATGGGTGATGCTCCGCCCAGAGAAGGTGCACCGGCACTATCTGACGCCGAAAAAACTAAAGTAATGCACGTGGCACTGCCTATACTTGGCGGCCTGCAAATAATGGCAACCGATATGCTGGAAAGCATGGGCCATAAACTGGTGGAAGGCAATAATTTTACTATTAGCCTAAGCCCCGATACGAAAGAAGAAGCAGACAAGCTGTATGCGGCGCTATCAGAAGGGGGCGCCGATGCAGTACCACCACATGATGAGTTTTGGGGCTACTGGGGTACGTGCAAAGATCGCTTTGGCATTCGCTGGATGTTTAACGTTATGAAGCAGCCGCAGTAGCAGCTGCGTAACAAAACTGGCCGGGTTATATGCTAATATTTAAAGCATATAACCCGGCCTTATTTTATCCAGGCATAGCGCCACTACTGCCCTGCCCACTCCTGCAGCACTTACCCTAAACAACTTCTCATACCAAACCGCTATCAAGATATATAAAATAAAAATAGTAATTTTATTGTCCAAAAGCTATTATGCGATTATTGCACTTAAAACCGCACCTGGACAATAAGGGTCTTCTGTTGAAGATGCGCAATCAGGATGATGTGCGTTTGTTTCAATACTGGCAAATCATTTATAGTGTTCAGAGCAATCCGGGTAAGAAAGCAAAAGAGTATGGCAGTTTGTTGGGCCTGAGTGTTGCAAAAATTTACCGTATTAC
>Ga0265327_10002706_pt1 | contig 18185 bp, 24 predicted proteins | sample 41621metaG_FD_202089 | JGI IMG/M metagenome (GOLD analysis project Ga0265327, IMG submission 202089) | Rhizosphere microbial communities from Carex aquatilis grown in University of Washington, Seatle, WA, United States - 4-16-21 metaG | ecosystem: Host-associated > Plants > Roots > Rhizosphere... | reverse complement strand
CCGTCATGCAACTGAGCCACAATGTGCCCGTGAGACTATTGATGGCGGCGACGGAGCCGGGCTGGTGGACCTCGAATCGCGTTCTCGTGATTACGAACGGCATCCTGGCGTTGGCGGCACTTCTGACGATTGTCTCTTCGAATCGGGTGGCGAGGTCGTCGGAAACCTCCGCGAAGCAAGAACGGGAGTCGTTGGAGGCAGCGTTTCGACCCGTCATTGTCGATGTTCCGCTCGGCGTCTACGTCACCAAGGAAAGCCCTTCGTCCATCCGTGGGCTCACTTTGACGTCCTGGACGGACCATGGGACAACGTGGTGGTCAACGGATGCTGACGGCAGCATTGAAGTGGCGGTGCCCGTTCGGAACGTGGGGACCGGTCCGGCGTTCATTCAGAGCGCTGAGCTTGTCGCAGTGGCGGCCACGACGAGGGTGGTCAAGGCCGAGATAGACCATGAAGTCTTACCGACAAACGAGGTCGGACGGACCAAGCTCACGCTGGCGGTGACCGATGCTTCATACGAGGACCTTCGAGTGGCTGGGAATATTGGCAAGCTCGCCATACGGCTTCGCTACTGCGATCTGGGGCAGACGCAGCGCCTCATGACGGTCATGTACTTCTCGTTCGAAACGAACGGTCTTGTCGGGGGCTACTCCGAGGGACGGGTTGACTACCTGGCGATCTACCGCTGTGACGAGAACTGGCTAGTTGATCCGTCCCCGATAGCGAACACGGGCCCCGCTGCCGTGCCTCCTCAGGGGGCGATCGAGTAGTCGCGTACGGCGGCTAGCTTCCGATGCTCTCGACTTTCTTCCGCCAGTCGCCGGCCTCCATGCGGTGCGGCTCTAGGAGCCCTCGGAGCGTGGCCGACGGGCTGGTGGTTGAGTAGGAGCCCTTGTCGAGCCACGAGCTTGTGGACGTCCACCCCAACTCGTCTGCGACGCTGACCGTCTCGTCGTAGCTCATGGCGTAGGTCTCGCTGGTGGCGGCGTCCTGCACCTGCCAGATGTGGACGATGAGCAGGCGGGAGAACTTCTCGTACTTGCGCGAGATGCCGAACGAGGCCGACGTCGCCGCCTTCATCTGGATCGGGCAGGCCGTGAACTCCCCGCTCTCGCCGAGGTCGAGGTAGGCGATGAGATCGACTCCTCGGTCCCGCTCGGGCCTGGCCACCTCTAGGCCGTCCCGCACGAGCTGGGAGACGAGCAGGTTCCGCCCGATGATCTCCGTCGTCTGTGAGTCCATGCGGGCACGGTACAGACAGGGTGTTTCGGTGAGAGGCACAGGAGAAGCGTACGCCGTAGGGCCGCACAGCGTGATGGATGGACCGCGCTCAGCGGTCGGTACTCGGCAGGCTGCCGAAGACCTGATCGTGGCAATAACCGAACCAAGGAGGAAATCAACAATGGCAACCCAAGCAATGACCGTCGGCGACGCCGAGCAGGTCCACCACGAGTACCTCGCTGTGATCGACCAGGTCCGCCACGAAATCTGGCAACGGATCGAGTACGGCGGCACCGAGTCCCAGTTCGATGTCCAACGGGCTCTGGAGGACCTGGGAGGCCTTCTCTCGGATTGGGATCCGATGACCGACGAGGACCAACGGCGAGACCTTCGGGCTTACTGGCAGTGGCAGCGTGTCGCTGCTGACGACGCCATGGTCGGCTTCTGGAGGGTCACCAAGCGAGGGCGGATCCGCCGGGCCTGACCGGCCGCCTGAGCGGCGCTCGTCCGGGGACCTGCCTGCGCAGGTTCCCGGCGGGCGTTGCCCGGCGTTGCCAGGGCTACCTCGACGGCCGAAAATAGCCTCTGACCAGGGAGGATGCGCTAGATACTTGGTACAATTGGTTAGGCAGCTTGGTACGTGAAACTAAACATGGAGGACCCTTTGACCCCTCAGCTACTGAGCCTGAACGAGACGGCGGAGCGTCTCGGCATCGGGCGATCGACAACCCAGACCCTGATCGACACCGGACAGCTTCGAGCTTCCGACGTCGCCACTCCTGGCTCCAGCAAACGCCACCTGCGCATCGCCGTCTCCGATATCGAGGCGTTCGTAGCCTCACGTGCCGTCAGGGCCAAGCGCTCTCCGGTCGGGGACGCCTGATGACGACGGACTCGCGGACGTGGGCGTCCGCAGAGGAGATGGACCGCTATCAGGAGGCTCGGATCGAGCTGGACAACCTGGCCGGCGGCGACGACGGCGTGGGCACATGGAGGCCGTACTCGCCGGACGAGATCCGGGAGGCCGTGAACGCGGGCTTCGAGGGCACCGAGCCGACCCAGCTCGACGTAGGCAACGGCGTCAAACTCCTCTACCCCGGGCGGACGCACGTCCTCTACGGGGATACGTCCTCGTGCAAAACCTGGGTGGCGATGCTCGGGATGAAGCAGGAGATCGAGCGGGGCAACAACGTCGTCTTCATCGACCTGGAGGACACGCTGAGAGGGGCGCTGGAGCGGCTGACGCAGCTCGGGCTGACTGGAGACCAGCTGGCCGAGCACATGATCTACGTCAACCCGGATGTCGCGCTGTTGGAGCCGCAGTACTTGGACCTCATGGCGGGCATCGCGCGCCAGCCGCAGGCACCCACCCTCGCCGTCATCGACTCCATGACCGAGCTCGCGACCCTTCACGACCTCGACCCGAACAAACAAACTGACATCAACAAGCTGCACAAGGGTCTCATCCAGTGGTTCACCAAGATGAGGACCACGGTGCTCCTCATCGACCACACGAACAAGGTCGGCGGGCTCGCTGGCTCCGAGCGCAAGGTCAGTGGCCTGAACGGGGCGGCGTACCGGATCACGCAGCGCGGGAGGTCTCGGTTCGGCCGAGGTACGTCGGGCAAGCTGACCATCGACCTCGGGGTCAAGGATCGTGGCGGATGGCAGGAGCGACACCTGACGCTCCCCAACAGCCGCCGCATTGCCCAGATCCGGCTCACATCCGATCCCGACGGCGGAGCGGTCACGGCCGAGTTCCCGCCTCTAGGGTCCGACACGGCCAAGGAGTTGGCTGGGCAGCAGCTGGCGCGAGACGCCGACCTGGACCGCAGGGTGCTGGAGGCCATCACGGACGACCAGGGCATCACGACCACGGACCTCAAGGCTGGCGTTGTTGGCCGTGGGGCCGACATCCAGGAATCGATCGAGCGTCTCGTGGCCGCCGGGAGAATCAGGAGGACGGGCGGCGAGCGACGAGGCCAGGCCGTCCACCACTACCTAGCTGACGGCTAATGGTTGGTTCATGTCCTCAGGCCCAATAGTGATTCCTACCTGCCTGCTACAAGTAGCAGGCAGGAATCACTTTTGTGGCCCACTTGGACAGCGCACTCCAGGAATCACCAGGAACCACTAGGAATCACTTCTTCCCTGTTGCCCCTTGGCGTCCACACAAGCCTGTGACCAGGGACTTTGTCCGCTTGAACGTTGTACAATCTATCTAGGACAACGGGGACGGAGGACTCATGACGAGGGAGCAGTTCATTCGCGACGCGGGGGAGCGCTACATCGCTCGATGCGAGGCACAGGGTCAGCCATGGCAGTCGACAGTTGGTGACCACATGCGGCGGGCGCGAGAGGTGTACGACCGGAGGTTGGCGGCTTAGGGGAGAGGGCACGTCTCTGCCCGGCCTTCCGGGCGCGATCACAGCGGCCCCCTCAGGCAGGTACCTGCCTCAGGCGAGCACCGCTCCCCACGCAGGCCACGTCCTTCACAGGTATGGCCGGCCTATCTGCCCGTTCGCCAATCACAACACGGCGACCCCAAGTTCGGGCACTTTCGGTGTGTGTGTCGGGCAAAAGCCTCGGATGCACCCTCGAACCACGCCGGGGCCCACGGGCGGCCCTCAGGTCACCCGAGCGACCCCCAATCGGCGAAGCAGTAGGAGTTCACATCGGTCCCTCGCGCCCGCGCTCGGGTGACCCAGGAGCAAGGAGAGCCAGCGATGCATCGAAGACATCATGGTGACGAACCTGACGTGGAGGCGACGTGAGGGTGCTGCAGACGACCGCACGGGCGGTGTGCGTCGGGGACGTCGTTCGGCTAAGAGGTCGCTTGACCACTCGCAAGGTCACGGACTTGCGCCGGACCCGTGTCGCGACGTGGTTCACGTTCCTTGGCTCGGGTGCCGAGCCTGAGCGCCATCGCAACGACGAGGACCTGGACGTCATCGTGGGGAAGCCTTGACGGCCCCGAGGCACCTGCCCGCCGACGAGCAGCGGGAGCTCGTGCGCCGTGCCCAGGCGGGCGACACGGCGGCGAGGGACACCCTGGTCGAGACGTCGTCCGGCATCGTGCACTCGCTGGCGTGGAAGTTCCGGCGCAGGAACGTCGAGTACGCCGACCTGGCGCAGGAGGCGACCATCGCCCTGATCCGAGCGATTGACAAGTTCGACGTCGACCGTGGCTCGGCCAAGTTCTCGACCTACGCGATCACGGCGGTGACCCGTGCCCTGGTGAAGTTCAGGCAGCAGTCCGAGACCATCCGGCCTCCCCACAATCGGGAGCTCAAGCCGGGCGAGGGCGTCGTCACGGCGCACCTCCACGGCACCCAGGACACTCCCGAAGACGCCTGGATCGTGACCGGCGACAGCACGGAGCCTGGTCGCAGCACCGTGGAGCACTATTCGAGCGAGACGACTGACGAGAAGCTCGGGATCGTGGCCGAGTTCCTCGACCAGCTTGAGGACCTCGACCGCCTGGTCATCGAGTACCGGCTCGGGCTGGGGGACTGGGAGGACGGCGCCCACGTCCCGCACTCGCAGAGCGAGACGTCCAAGGCCCTGCGCATGTCGGGCAGGGAAGTGGTCAACCACGAGCGGTCGGCGGTCGCCCGCCTCCGAGAGCTTGTCGAGGCGGGGGCATGACCGTCCGCTTCCTTCGGGACAACGTGCTCATCCCGCTGTCGTCCGTGCCGGAGCTCGTCGACGCCCTGGCCGCCCTCCGGGAGAACGTGCTCCACACGCAAGGGCTCGACGCCGCCATCCGGTTCGACCAGCGGTGGCGAGCCTTCGTCACGGAGGCCAGGTTCGTCGACGCCGCCTCGGACGTGCTCGATCTCTACGACGACGACGACGACGAAGAACCGGAGAACCGGCCCGACGGCCCGGATGATGAGATGAACCTGACCCCCGGCGAGGGTGAAACAGAACTGCCGGTGCCCGTCCAGGCCATCGCCAGCCGGACCACGGTCTCGACCACGTACCTGAACCGCCTCTGCCGCAACGGCGAGCTCCGCGCGAGCAAGGCGGGAGGTCGGTGGGTCGTCTCCCCGTCCGACGCCCGTCGCTTCGTCGCCGATCACCCACTCCCTAAGGAGACACACGCATGCCAGTAGACATCGACGCCGCCAACCGAGGCGAGGTCTCGATCGACGTGCTCAACACCGAGCCCTCGTCCCAGACCGCCGACCCGCTGGTCGCGGTGCAGGAGCCCAACCCCGAGGGTCCGACCTCCGCCGAGGCCCTCGCCCAGGAGGGGGAGTGATGGCGCTGACCGAGGAGTTCATCCGCGACGAGGGCACCGGGGTATCGCGCCAGGAGCCCAAGGACTCGATGCGCCCCCAGATGTCGCCAGAGCTGCAGAGCGCCATCGCCGAGCGGGACGCGGAGTTCCCCCGGCCCGACGCCCACACCGTCCTCCGGGTGCAGCCGAAGACGCCCAAGGACAAGGGCGTGCGCACCCTCGACGTCGTGATCGACGGCAGGCCCGCGACCCTCACCCTCAACGTCTTCGACATCATCAGCGCCCTCAACTCAACGCCCATCAAGCACTAAGCAAGGACCACATCGCATGAGCAAGAACAAGGCCACCGCAGTGGCTGAGTACGTGACCGAGCGCCGGGCTGGCGCCGCCAAGGCCGCCGCCTCCCTCGCGCAGCGTGCCCTCGACGGCAAGGCGACGGACGAGGACATCGAGGCTCTCGAGGACGCCATCGAGGACGAGGCCCGCTACGCCGCCATGGCGAAGGGCGTCGTGAAGGTGACCTCCGAGCCCGACCGCGGCGTCTACCGCCGAGGTGGCGAGCACTCCTACGTGAGGGACTTCGTCGCCGCTGGCGGACCGATCGGGGCGGGCGGTGGCTTCCCGACCGACACCTCTCCCTTCCCCGGCGTCGACCCCATCGCCGCCCAGGAGCGTCTCCGCCTTCATCGGGAGCAGTCGCAGATCCTCCGCAGCCTCCGGAAGGGCGACGCCGAGCGGGCCACAGCCCGTACTGGGGCGGCCACCCGCTCCGCTGGAACCTTCGCCTCCAACGACGGCAGCATCCCCGAGCAGCGGACCGGTGACCTCAGCATGGCCTCCGGAGCCGGTGGCGAGTTCGTGCCGCCGGCGTGGCTGGTCAACCCGAAGGACTACGTCTCCGTCGCCCGCTCTGCCGCTCCCGTCGCCGGGGCGATCGGGGCGGTCCCGCTCCCGGAGGGCGTGAACGAGCTGTTCTTCCCCGAGCTGACCAACGGGACGCAGCCGGTCGAGCCGCAGAATGGCCAGAACACCGCCGTGTCAGGCACGGAGGGCACGACCACCTCGTCCGCCAACAGCACGATCCCGGTCTGCATGGTGCCCGTCGCCTCCGACGTGTCGCTCCAGTTCCTGGAGCGTGGCGGCTCGGCGGTTGACGAGATTCTCATGGCCGAGTGGCAGGAGGCGCTGTGGGACGCCATCGAGAACCAGGTGCTCCTCGGCACCGGCACCTCGGGCCAGGTGAAGGGGATCGTCAACGCCTCGAACATCATCTCGGTCACGGCATCGGGCAGCGCCACCGGCCCGGCCTACGTCACCGCCCTGGGCCAGGCGGCGGGACAGCTATCCGACGCCCGCAAGCGACCGGCTGACGCCCTGATCCTGCGCCCGTCCCGGTACAACTGGCTGGCGGGGACCGCCGAGGACACGGCCACGGAGCCGCTGATCCGTCCCGGCACGGGCCTCGTCCCGTCCGACGCCGACCATGGCTTCTACGGCCCGGTCGCCGGGCTGCCGGTCCTCCTGTCGGGGGCCATCCCCGGGAACCTCGGCGGCGGCACCAACCAGGACACCGCCTTCGCCGTGCGCCTGTCGGACTACCGGCTCTACGTCTCCAGCCCGGTCATCGACTACTACCCGGACGCCTCGGGCCGAGGGAACCAGATGACGGTGCGGGTCGGGGCGCACGTCTACATCGCCTTCGTGCCCGACCGGTACGTGTCGACCGCCCAGGTCACCGGCCCGACCGTCCCGACGGGGTACTGACCGTGGCCGTCGACTGGCGCATGCGGCGCAAGGTCAAGCAGGACAACGCTGACGGCGAAAGGAGCCGAGGGAAGATGGCTGATTATCGAAGTTGGACGCCGGAGCAGCTCGACGCACTCGAAGCCTTCAACCGAGACGGCGAGAACCCTGAGGTCAGGGCCGATGCCCAGCGAGCGCTCGGGATGCAAGCCGCTCCTGCTCCCAAGACGGGCCAGGCGTGGGTGCCGAAGACGCTCCCGTTCGACGGCCTGCTCCCGACGATCCGGGGCTACGAGCACGTGGCCGAGCACCGGTCGGCGGGCAAGCCGATCACGGCCACGATGGCCGACTCGCTGGTGCGGCTCGTCAACTACGAGCGCCGGGCGGACGACATGATCCGGACCCTCTACCTCGACGCCGACCCCGATGACGTGGCTAAGCACATCGTCGGAGTCACCAAGCCGATGTACTCGGACCGGGCCGCCGCACTGGCGTGGTGGAAGGCCCGTGTCGAGCAGATCCAGCGGGATGCCCGTCCCTCACGCGAGTCCCGGCGCAAGCGCTACCTCGCCAGGGCCAAGAGCCACCGGAGCGAGTCGAAGGCTCGTCCCCGCGAGGTCATCACGGTCGCTGGCCCGACCCACGAGACGCCCGGCGTCATCGTGCGGTCCTCGATCCGAGGCGGCGTCTCCGTGCGCTGATCCACCCGCCCAAGAAGTGAGTCGCCGGTCCGCTTCCCGGTGGCTCGCGAGCCGGACCTTTCTCCGGGTCCGCAGGCCGTAGAGCGACGCGCGGGGTCATGGTCTCCACGCGGCCGCTCCGGCCAATACCTGACGGGCGATGTCCCCGTCAGTTTCTCTCTACCCTCGGCTGCGTCGGCTCGGGGGTAGAGGGGCGTCCCGGGATCGGCGGCTGCCTGTAGGTCTACACCGTCGTGTTTCGGGGGTCGCTCGGGTGACCTGAGGGCTCCAGAAGACGTGTGTACATCCCCATCCCGTCGGTATTAGATCAGCCTGCCGCCGGTTGACGGAACCGGCCACGACGGAGAGGGCGGAACATGCAGATCACCAGACCCTTGGATCGACGCGGCCCGACTCGCCTCTGCTACGCCTCATGCCCTTGCGGCTGGTCGGTCTACGGCCGGGACGTGGCTACCGAGGAAGCGGAGCGTCGCCACCGGATCGAAGAGCACGGAGCGGCGGCGTGAAGCGGCTGCGTCGAAGCAGCAGGTCGGCCGCAGTTGCCGTGCTGTTCGATGACGGTTGGGATCCCACGGCGAGACCCGACCGACGCTCGTCCGTCGCCCGGTGCGTGGCGTGCCGGTTCCCCCTCCGGACCGGCGAGGTGTCGCTGTGTGGCGACTGCGTCGCCGACATGCAGGGCGAGGTCGCGTCGTGACCCGCCTTGCCGAGGGCTGGCCGCTTACCCACGGTGACCTCCTGGTCGTAGCGGCGGCGAGCGTCACCCTGGCCGTGGCCGTCTCGCTGCTCCGGCTGCTGAACCTAGATCGAGGCCCGAAGGGGCCCACCTCTGCCCCCTGTCCGTCGAGCCGAGAGGTGCCCTGCCGCCACAGGGACATCCGCCCACCTCTCCGTGTCTCCGGACAGGGGCAGGCGCTGCACCACACCAACACACCACAAGGAGACACGCATGGCACTCACCCAAGAGGCGACTCGCGGGATTGACACACGGACGCCGGCCATCGAGGTCCACGCTGCCACCGAGGCGGAGGACCCTCGCCTGACGATCGTGTGCCACAACGACGGGCTGGTGACCGGCATGGTCATCCGGAGCGAGGCGGCCATGGAGCACCTGCTGGACGAGATCGAGCGGTGCGCCGTCGAGTTGGGGTGGTCGCCGTTGGCCTGACCCCGAGTCAGCCGCCGCTCCTCTTCCCTCGCGACGGCTGCCCCGGCGTCAGATCGGCGGCGGTATGAGAGGACGAGGAGTTCTCATGCACAAGCACGGCAAGAGACGGAAGTCGGAGCTTCGGTGGTACAAGAGGGCGGCATTCGTCATCCCGGCGGCGCTGGCAATCGGCGCTTCCGGGGTGGCCGCCGCCTTCTACATCGCCGAGGGCTCCGGCACCGGCACCACCAACGTCCCGACGGCCAACTCGCCCAGCAGCACGACGCTGGTCATCGCCTCGATCCCCGCCCTCGCGGCGGAGGCGTCCAACGGCGGCAAGCTGTCGCCCACCACGGACGCCGGCATCAAGACGGGATCGTGCGGCTGCATCGAGATGGCCGGGTGGTCGGTGACGGCCAACAACGCCAACGCCCAGGTGTCCACGCTCACGGCGTCGGTCGCCTCGTCGGGCGGCAACGTCGAGAACTCGGCCAATGGGAACGCCCCGGTGCCGGGCTGCCTGGCGTCGTGGTTCGAGCTCGGCATCCCTTCCGGCGACACGTGGAGCGGGGGCCAGTGGCCGGGGCTGTCGACCACGCTCTTCCCGGCGCAGCTACCCGCATCGGCGCACCCGACCGGGGCGCTGACGCTCCCGACGACGCTGACGCAGGGCGTCGCCTACTACGCCTACGTGCCGGTCGTGCTGGTTGACAGCGGCACGTCGCAGAACGCCTGCGCCAACGTGTCACCCCTCATCACGCTCACCGCCTCGTAGCCGACCTCCGCCAACTCTCACAGCGGAACTCTGACGGGCAGGCATCCAACTCGGGTGCCTGCCCGTCGCTTGTGTCTACACCCGTTGCCGTCATCGAACATTTGTTCGGTGTACCGTGAAGAAAGACCCAACTCGGAGTTGCGGTCAAGACGAAAGGACACCGACATGCCAGCACCAAAGGGCGTCTACTACACGAAGACCGCCGAGGAGCATCCCGTCTACCACCTGTACGGCAACTGCTCGGAGGGTGAGAAGATCGAGGCGGAGAATCTGGCCCGTGCCGTCACTGACCGGCACCTGTGCAAGATCTGCGGGAACCTGAACCCGACGGCCTAGCGCGTCTCCACCAGGTGAGCGCCGCAAGGCGCGGCGCTGACCCACGCGACGGCCCTCGGCATGCCGCTGGGCCAGGGCGACACATCGAGGGCCGTCAGCGTGAAGGGCTACTTGCGCTTCTTCCCGGCGTCGCTCCGCTTCTTGCGCCACGTGCCGGACTTGGTCCGGCTGCGCGGCTGCTTGGCGACGTACGGTCCTTGCTTCTTACCTGCGCGTCGATCGGTCATCTGTTCACCTCCTTCGAGACTCGTTCATCCGAACTCATCGATGAAGGTGGTGGACTACCGCAACCTCTGGGACCCGTACCCGGCTCGCCGGACGTAGTGGTAGAAGTACGACCCGTGCGACGCCGCCGACATGAGTCCGACGTAGACGGCGGCGGGCACGTTGAAGTACCGATAGATGGTGCCGCTGTTGAACGCCACGTAGAGTTCGGCCGAGCCGGGGTCGTACCCGACGGCGGCCAGGTTGCTCGATGCAACGGGGATAAGGGCCGGGGTACTCATCAGTCCCACGGCCCATTCACGACGATGTGAGGGACATCGGGGTGACGGTCGCCTACCAGCGGTTGGAACCGGTCGGCGAGATAAGCCTCCACACCATCACGGGCTGGCTCGTTGACGGTGGCCCAAGTCACGTAGAGCCCGAGAGCGGCATACGCCTGGATGTAGGTATTGGACCGGTGGGAGGTAAGCCGCTCCCGGAGCTGGCCCTGTCCTACGTAGACGACCTTCGGCTCCGAACCTCCGTGCCAGATCACGTAACAACCGCTTGGGTCGAACGCGATGTGGGTAAGGTCGACGTTGTTGAGGGAGCAGTTCTCGCCGTTGGCGCAACTCCTCCACGTAATCAAATACTTGCTTGTTGATGACTGTTGTGACACTGTTAGCTCGCTTCCTACAAGGGTGCCGAGCAGGGTCGGGGACTGGGCTTCGACTCGCCAAAGCAGACGCCCAGTTCCCGACCAGCTGCTCGTCGGTGAATATGAAGTTGAGGTTGAGGGAACAGACCGACAACCTCGGCACCGAGTTAACCAGATCTCGGAGGTCAATGCGAGCCTTTCGCCGCCGCGAACCTCCTGGTCAGCGGACTTTCTGGAAATAAGTTGCAGTTCAGGTGCAACCCCCGATCTCTCTCAAGGTATACCTGAGGAGAACTTGGGTGGCTCGAACTGGAACGGGCCCTCGGCGCCGGCCGGGTTGGCCCCCGAGGCCACCCCGGGGGCGGTCGAGCGGCCGCTGTCGGACTCGACCGTTCCGATGGCGGCCAGCACGGACCACGACAGGCCGGGGCAGGTGGCGGCCGCCCCCTGCTCCATGGCCGCCCAGCCGTCGGGCAGGGCCGGTTCCCGGCCCGGGTGGGTCGGCGTGCCGCCGGACGCACCACCGGACGAGCCGCCGCCGACCACGGCGGACACCAGGACGGCCACGCCCAGTACGGCGGTCAGGACGATCAGGGCGACGACGCCCACCAGCTTGCCCACGGGGGCTCCTCGGGTCGAGGGGAGGTGGTGAGCGGTGGCTCAGAGGGGGCGGCCACCCGGTCCGCAGTGCGGTCGGGCGCCGAGGGCCCAGTAGACCACGGCCGCCCGGACGGGACAAGGGCCGCGGTGCGAACCGAGCTCAGCCCGGCAGGGGTACCTCGGCCGGGATGGAGCGCTCCGACACGACGAAGGCGCCGTTGGGGCAGGCGGCCGCCGCCCGGCGGGCCCGTCGGACGAGGCGACGGTCCTCGACGGTGTCCTCGAGGACCCGCCCGTAGCCCCACTGGTCGAGCTCCACCCCGTCGGTGAAGAAGAGCGCGCAGATGGCGTGGCCCCGGCAGCGGGTCGGGTCGATGCGGACCGTCACCGTCACCGCCACGGGTCGTCACCGCCCGATCGCCCCGTCCGGCCGTCCGGCACCGGCAGCACGGCGGGGTGGTCGGCCCCCCGGCAGGGTCCACCCGCCCGATGGCGCACCACGTCGTCGCCGAAGACCTCGAGCATCGACTGCACCAGTCGGGTCACGCCGTCAGGGTGGGCGCAGGCACCGCTGCCCAGGACGGCGTCGGCCAGCCGGGTGGTGCGGGCAACATGCCGCCGGCGGGCAGTGCCGACGGCCAGCCCCTCCACCGCATCGGCCAGCCGGGGCAGGCCGGCCACGCAGGTGCCGCACTGGCCGGCCGACTCGCCGGCCAGGTAGCGGACCAGGCGGGCCGTCTCGACCAGCGGGCAGGCGCCGTGGGGGAGCACCCCGAGCAGGCCGCAGCCGGGCGCGGCTCCGACCAGCTGCAGTGCCTCCCGGGTGAAGGGCGTCTGCCAGGCCTCGTCACCACGCACCCACGTCCCCGCGAACCCGCCCACCAGCACCGCAGCCGGTGGCGAGTCGAGCCCGGCGGCCGACAGCAGGTCGCCGATGGTGCCGGGCCCGGTCAGCTCGAGCACCACCCCCGGCCGGGGCACGGCGCCGGCCACGGTGACCAGACGGGGCCCGGGCGAGGACGGGGCACCGAGGGCGTTCCAGGCCACCGCCCCGATGCGGGCGGCCACGGCCAGCTGGGTCACGGTCTCGGCGTTGACCACCACCGTCGGGCGGCCCGAGGGCCCGACCTCGGCCAGCGGGCGGGTGGTGAAGCGGGGGCGGGCCTCGCCCCCGTCGACGAACGACGCCACCGCCGAGGACTCGCCGGCCACGTAGCGGTCGGGGCCCTCCGACACCCGCCACGGCGGGCCCTGGTGGCCGGCCCGTGTGCGGGCCACGACGGCGGTGGCCAGCGGTCCGGCCGACGAGCTGCGGCCCCGGTGGCAGTGGACGACCACCTCGTCGGCCCCGAGGGCCCGGGCCAGCAGCGTCGCCCCGTCGAGCACCAGGTGCGGGCGGTGGCGGCACAGCGTGCGGTCCTTGCGGCTGGCCGGCTCGCTCTCGGAGGCGTTGACCACCAGCACCGGCCGGCCCGGCGACAGGCGGGCGGTCTCCACCTTCCGGGCCAGCGGGAAGCCGGCGCCGCCCCGGCCCTCCAGGCGGCTGTCCCGCAGCAGTGCACGCACGGCGGCGCCGTCGTGGTCGGGCGTGGCGCCCCACCGGGCCAGGTGGGCGGCCAGGGGCTCCGCCCCGGCAGCGGCGGGCGGACCCGACAGCACCAGCGCGTCGACGTCGCCCAGTCCGCCGATGCGCACCGGCAGATCGGCGAGGTTGGGCACGGCCCGGGCCGGTGCCGTCGGCACCTCGAGGTCGGGGGTGACCGTCACCGGTCGACCGGGGCCTCGTCGCGCTGCAGGCTGCCGACCAGCCACCGGGTGGCCTGCAGCACCACCACCACCAGGCCGGAGGCCGCATAGACCCACCGCAGCGTGCCGCCGTCGCTCCCGGCGGTGGCGCCGTGGGCGAGGGAGACGCAGAAGACCAGGACGGCGGCCGAGTGGACGGGGAACCAGACGGCCCGGCCGATCGACCCGGCCAGTGCGGCGGTGGCCACCACCAGGACGAGGCCGTAGAGGGCGAGGGTCCCGAGGGCCACCGGGGTGGGCTCGAAGTGCGACCGCCACGGCACCAGGGCACCGGACCAGCCGACGCCGGCGTAGCGGTCGAGGGCCAGGGCGATGAGGTGGCCGGCCACCAGGGTGACGGTCCCGGCGGCCAGCACCACGTGCGACCAGAGGATGGCGGCGGCCGACGGGCGCCGGAACCGGGCCCGCCACGGATGGCGCAGCCACAGGCCGAGGACGACGGTGGCGGTCAGCGCCAGGTAGGCGGCCACGCCGAGACCCCGTCCGAGGATCCAGGGCAGCATCCGGTTGTGGAGCAGGGACCGTCCTCCCGGCCCGGCCACCCGTCCGACGGCCAGCGACACCAGCAGCACCGCGGCCAGGAGGCCGGCCGCCCGGACCAGGTCGACGAGGGGCCGGCGTCCCGAGGGTGCGGCCTCCGGTGGCGCCGGCCGCACGTGGGGGTCGTAGGGAGCGACCGGGGTCGGCGCCGGAGGGTCGTCGAGCTCGGGCACCGGGAGGGGGCCGGGCGTCGGTCCGGTCGGGCCGGACTCGACGGTGGGGGTGGGGGTGGTCACCGGTCCCGCCAGATCACGTGGGGGTCCATCGCCCCGCTGGTCGCCACCACGCCGTCCTCGGTCACCCAGAGGGCGGCTGCTCCGTTGCGCTCGGCGGCGGCGCCGATGTCGTCCGCACCCCGGAGGAAGAGATCCTTGGCCGCCACTTCGGCGTCGGCGGTGTCGGGCGCCACCACCGTCACCGCGGCCAGTCCCCGCCCGCCGGGTCGGCCCGTGCGGGGGTCGATGAGGTGGTGGGCGGTGGCGCCCGTCACCCGCCAGCGCCGCAGCCGGGTGGAGGAGGTGGCGCAGCCGAGGTCGGTGAGGGCCAGGACGGCGACCGGCCGGTCGCCGCCGGCCGGGTCCTCGACGGCCACTCGCCATCCGTCGGGCTCGGGCCCGGTGCCGGAGCAGAAGCAGTCACCTCCGGCGTCGAGCAGGAAGTCCTCGAACTGCTCGGCCAGGACCGCCCCCGCCCAGCGGACGGCCAGGGACTTGCCGATACCGCCGAGGTCGACCGGGATGCCGCCGAGGTGCAGCTGGGCCCGGCGCCCCGAACGGAAGCGGGGCCGCCAGGGGGTGGGCTCGCACCGCCCGAGGACGTCGCCGTCGGTCACCACCGGGCCGTCCTCGAAGGGGAGCGACCGGTCGTAGCCGAGGCGCACCAGGTCGTCGAGGACGCGCGGGTCGAAGCGGCCACCGGTGCGCACGTAGGCGGCGTGGGCCGCCCGCACGGAGGCGGACAGCACCCGCGGCACGTCGTGCCACCGATCGGGTCGGGCGTTGGCCCGCATCAGGGGACTGTCCGGGTCGAACCGGGTGCACGCCGCCTCGACCGTGGCGAACACGGCCAGGGCCCGGCCCACCAGGGCCTCGTCAGCAGCCGGCCGGCCGGGGCCCGGACCGTAGACGGTCACGTCCGAGGCCATGGCCCTCGTCGTGCCGAGCACGGTGGCCACGGGTCCGGTGACGGTCACGGCTTGGCGCCGGAAGCACCCGTGGAGGTGGTCGCCGGCGGTGGGGTGGTGGCCGGTGGCGAGGTGGCGGGAGGCGACGTCGCCGGGGGCGCGGTGGCCACCGGTGCCGCGGCTGGCGGTGCCGCAGCCGCCGGTGCGGCGGACGACACGCTGGCCTGGGCCGCTCCGGCGCCGGACTGCCCCGTGGCGCCACCGGAGGCCGACACGCTGACCGACCCGCTGGTCGAGGTCCCCGTGCCCGACGTGGTGCCGGCCGCGCCGGCGGCGGCCGTGGGGGTCGCCCCCGGTGCCCCGGGCGTGGGTGTGGCGGCGTCGATGGCGGCCAGCTGGCCCCGGTCGGCGGCGATGGTCTGCTGGAGCTGGGCGATGGCGGCCCGGTCGGCGGCCACCTGTCCGGCCACCTGGGAGGCGGCCCCGGTACTCGAGGAGGCCGGGGTCGACCCCGCCGCCCAGGCCAGGGTCACGCCGGTCACCCCGGCCGTGGCCGCGGCCGCCAGTGTCGACGCGGCGACGCGCGGCCGGCGTCGGGCCGACCCGGTGCGTCCCGACTCAGTCATCGCCGCCACCGTCGTCCGAGCCACCGGCGTCGTCGGAGCCACCGCCGCCGTCGCCGTGGTGGGGCTGCGTGGTGGTCGTGGTGCTGGGGACGGTGGTGGGCGGCGTGGTGGAGGACGTCGTCGGCGGGGCGGTGGTGGTCGTGGTGGGGGAGTCGTCACCGGCCCCCTGGTTGTCGTCGTCGCCCCCGTTCCCCTGGTCGGTCCCGGTCGAGCCGGTCGGGTTGCCGTCGGGGGGCTCGCTACCCGTTGCGCCCTGGTCCCCGGCCGGCTCGGTGGTGGTGGTGGTATCCGCGGCCGGGCCCGTCGACGAGCGGTCCCGGGCGGTGGCGAGCTTGGACTGCAGGTGGTGGGCCGTGGCCTGCAACTGGGCGATGTCGCCGGCCAGGGCGTGTTCCTGGGCCTGGGCGGCGCCCACGGCCGGGGCGGGGCCGGGTGGGGTGGAGGCGGCGGCGGTGCCGACGCCGGTGGCCACGCCGCCGACGGCGAGGGCTGCCACAGCCAGCGTGCTCAGTGGGAAGGGCATGTCAGGACCTCCTGGTGGCGGGTGTGGTGGGGTGCTGTGAGTAGGTGAATGACCACGGAGAGTGAAATCATGGGGCGTGCCGTACGACGAGTCATGGTCGGAAGGTCCCCTCTCTGCCGAGCGGCGTCGGTGGCCGGCGCCTCGGTCCGCACCCCTTCCATCGTCCGTGACCGTCCCGCGTCACAGGCGGTTCGGTTGCAGCACGCGGTCGGAAGCACATCACCAGGTCGCCGGACGCCGCCCCGGAGTCGCGCGCCCGGCGCTCGGTACACTCGGACGTCCGTCCCCGACGGCGGACGGGGAGGCGACACCATGCTCAGCACCATGCAGGACGGACCGCTCCTGATCAGCGGGATCCTCCGCCACGGCCAGCAGGTCTACGGGGACAGCCGGGTGGTCACCATCACCGGGCCGGCGGCCGAGTCGGTGGAGGGCACCTTCGCCCAGGTCGCCACCCGGGCCGAGCAGCTGGCCCGGGCGCTGGGCCGCCTCGGCGTCGGCGACTCCGACCGTGTCGGCACCTTCCTCTGGAACAACCAGACCCACCTGGAGGCCTACCTGGCCGTGCCGGCCATGGGGGCCGTGCTCCACACACTCAACCTCCGCCTCTTCCCGGAGCAGCTGGCCTACGTGATCAACCATGCCGAGGACCAGGTGATCATCTGTGACGCCTCGATCGCCGGGCTGCTGGCCCGGGTCCGGGACGAGATCCCGACCGTGCGTCACATCATCACGGTGGGGGCGGGCGACACCTCAGCCCTCGGCGACACCCTCGACTACGAGGAGCTGCTGGCCGCCGAGGAGCCGGGCTACGACTGGCCCCGGCTCGACGAACGCCAGGCCGCGGCCATGTGCTACACGTCGGGCACGACCGGCAACCCGAAAGGCGTGGTGTACAGCCACCGGTCGACGTTCCTGCACACCATGGCCATCACCTCGGGCAGCTCGCTCGGCATCAGCGAGCGGGACAGCGTGCTGTCCATCGTCCCCATGTTCCACGCCAACGCCTGGGGCACCCCCTACGGCGGCTTCATGACCGGGGCCGACCTGATCATGCCCCAGCAATTCCTCCAGGCCGCTCCGCTGGCCGCCATCATCGAGCGCTTCCGGCCCACCCTCTCGGCCGGGGTGCCGACCATCTGGAGCGACCTGCTCCGCCACGCCCAGACGACCCCGGTGGACCTGTCCAGCCTGCGCATGATCACGGCCGGCGGCGCGGCCGTGCCCCGCCAGCTCATCGAGCGCTTCCGCGACGAGCTGGGCGTCCAGATGGTGCAGGGCTGGGGCATGACCGAGACGAGCCCGCTGTGCGCACTGGCCACCCCGCCACGGCAGGCCGCCCCCGACGAGGAGATCGAGTGGCGGGCCAAGACCGGCCGGATCGTGCCGGGGGTGGAGGTGCGCATCTGCGCCGACGACGGCACCGTCCTGCCCAACGACGGCGAGGCGGTGGGGGAGTTCGAGGTGCGGGGTCCGTGGATCACCGGGTCGTACTACGGCGACCCCTCACCCGACCGCTTCCACGACGGGTGGCTGCGCACCGGCGACATCGGGTCGCTCGACGGCTACGGCTACATGCAGATCAGCGACCGCAGCAAGGACGTGATCAAGTCGGGCGGCGAGTGGATCTCCTCGGTCGAGCTCGAGAACGAGGTCATGGCCCACCCGCAGGTGGTCGAGGCTGCGGTCATCGCCGTGCCCGACGAGCGCTGGAGCGAGCGCCCGCTGGTGGCCGTGGTCATCGAGGAGGGGGAGGACGTCTCGCCCGACGAGCTGCTCGAATTCCTGACCCCGCGGGTGTCGCGGTGGTGGCTGCCCGAGCGGTGGGTCATCATCGAGGAGGTCCCGAAGACCAGCGTCGGTAAGTTCGACAAGAAGGTGCTTCGGGCCCGCCACGCCGAGGGCGAGCTCGAGGTCATCGAGGTCGAGATCACCA
>Ga0265327_10002705_pt1 | contig 18187 bp, 14 predicted proteins | sample 41621metaG_FD_202089 | JGI IMG/M metagenome (GOLD analysis project Ga0265327, IMG submission 202089) | Rhizosphere microbial communities from Carex aquatilis grown in University of Washington, Seatle, WA, United States - 4-16-21 metaG | ecosystem: Host-associated > Plants > Roots > Rhizosphere... | reverse complement strand
TGTAATTTCCGTTACAATAGGATCAGTGAATGAACCTGATGCATCCAACTCTTTTTTATATTTTTCAGCTTGTTCTTTTTGTGAATCGTTATGATAAAAAATTACCGACCGATATTGTGTTCCAACATCGTTTCCCTGACGATTTAAAGTTGTGGAGTTGTGGCTTCCCCAAAATGCCTGCAATAAACTTGCATAAGTAATTTTTTGAGGATCATATACAATTTGACAAACTTCAGCATGACCTGTTTCTCCTGTGCAAACCTCTTTATAAGTTGGATTTTTTAAATGGCCTCCACTATATCCAGAGGTCACAGATATTACTCCTTCTAATTGCTGAAACACAGCTTCAACGCACCAAAAACAACCTTCTCCAAAGGTGGCAGTATCAATAGTTTTGTTTTGTTCATTCATAGTAATAGACTTTAGGTCAGGAATGGGTTTAGCATTTTTTTGTGCACATGAAAATAAGGATAAATTCAATAAACTTATCAATAAAAATCCTGAAAATGGGTTGAAATGTTTTGCGTTCATCTTATGATAAACGTAAAAAGTGGTTAGTTGGTTTTTCTTTAATTAATTGTTAAATGATTTTCTATTACGTTTCCAGTTGTTTTCAGTTGAATTCTGTTGAACTATAGAAGAAGACTTCTCTTGTTTATGAAAGATAGATGATGCAGCAATTGCAGAAATGTCACTATCATCATCTATATTTTTTAGCATTTCAGGTTTAAAATATTTATCAATGAATTTTGTATCGAATTTACCGCTTACAAATGCTTCATGTTTCATTGCAAAAGTTCCGAAAGGTAGAGTTGTTTCTATACCAGTTAAATGATAATCATCTATGGCTCTTATCATCCTATTAATAGCTTCTTCGCGTGTAGCACCAAATGTGATCAACTTAGCAATCATAGGGTCATAATGAATTGGAATTTCCATTCCTGCTTCAAAACTATCATCAACTCTTACACCATAACCTTGTGGTATTTGATATGTTTTAAGTGTTCCAATATCCGGTAAAAAGTTATTAGATGGATCTTCCGCACATACGCGCAGCTCAATTGCGTGACCATGAATCTTTAAATCATCTTGAGTGTATCCTAATTTTTCTCCACGTGCAATTCTGATCTGTTCTTTCACTAAATCTAATCCAACTATTTGTTCAGTAACAGGGTGCTCCACTTGCAATCGTGTATTCATTTCCAGAAAATAAAAATTCAAATTTTCATCCACCAAAAATTCCACAGTTCCGGCTCCTGTATAATTACAAGCCTTAGCAACATTCACTGCCGCTTCACCCATTTGTCTTCTAATCTCAGGTGTAAGGCAAGAAGAAGGAGCTTCTTCAACCAATTTTTGATGTCTGCGTTGTATCGAACATTCACGCTCAAACAAGTGTACCACATTTCCATAATTATCACCTAAAATTTGAAACTCGATATGACGAGGTGCACCAACATATTTTTCTATAAAAACGGCATCATCGCCAAAAGCAGATTTTGCTTCGCTTTGCGCAAGTTTAATTTGTTCTTCAAAATCTGATTCTTTCTCAACCACTCGCATTCCTTTACCACCGCCACCTGCTGAGGCTTTGATCAAAACCGGATAGCCAATTTGAGAGGCAACTTTTTTTGCAGCATCAATATCTTTTATCGCATCTTTTGTTCCGGGAACCATGGGAACATTAAATTTTTCGACAGCATTTTTTGCTCCTAGTTTACTGCCCATTACACGCATGGCTTCGGCAGTTGGACCAATAAAAGTTATTCCTGCTTCTTTTACTTTCTGAGCAAAGTCGGCATTCTCACTTAAAAAGCCATATCCTGGATGAATGCCATCCACACCTAATTTCTTTGCTACATCAATAATGGTATCCATTTTTAAATAGGATTGATTGGATGCTGCAGGACCAATACACACCGCTTCATCAGCATAACGAACATGTAATGCTTTTCTATCCGCTTCACTAAAAACAGCCACTGTTCTTATTCCCATTTCTTTTGCTGTGCGCATCACACGCAAAGCAATCTCTCCACGATTTGCTATAAGAATTTTTTTCATCAATAAACAATTTTGTACTAAGCAAACGTACCATTTTTTGATTCAATTGCCAATGAGGATTGGTGAATTCAGTTTTGGAAATTTACTTGATGTATCATCCCATAAAGAATCAAACAGAGAATACTATTCTTAAATAGCATAATTTTAAATACAGGATTTATCAATTGAACTTTTTCATTTTATTCATTTAATGAGGTCATCTGTTCATTTACTTTTTTCAATTTATCAATGATTTCATTGATTGCGGATTGTTGCTTCTTTATAGTATGTGGTCTGATATAAAACCAGTTGAAGGCTATCCATCCAAAACTCATTCCATATACGATGATGCGCAAAGTTAAACTCATCATTTGAGCGTACTCTATCATGTAAAGAAAAAGACCAATAGAGAGCATGATAAAATAGATAGTAAGCAATGTTTTTTGTAAAAATTCCTGTTTGTGTTTAAGTCGGATGAATTGATCTAAAAAATTCGCGTTACTGCTTTCCAAATTATTTTTAAATATGTCTTTAATTACACTGAAAGATGGAATGACATAAGAGATGATAGCAATAATAATTAGCAATGCGCCAATTTTTGTTGTAATCATTTGAGGTTGAGAAATGGATACAATGAATACAATAAATACGATTGTGCATATCAATAAAATATTTTGCAAAAGCATCTTATTACGAGTTTTCCTTTTCAGTTTGGATGCCTTTTCAAAAATTTCATTCGCACTTGGAATAGCAGAAATTTCCTGCTTCTTCCATAATCCTTTAAAATCGTTATCAATATTCATATTGTTTAAATTTTTCGGTTAACTTTTCTTTAATACGGTGAATCTTTACTCTGATATTTGCTTCCGATAATCCTACGATACTTGCTATCTCGGATTGCTTAATATCTTCTAGTTCAAGAGAAATGATGATCCGATCTATTTCCTGTAATTCTGCAATACATTTATACAAAAATTGTACTTTGTGTTCATCATCGGTTTGATTCGCATCTTCAATTTGAAATGGCAATTCAACTTTTGGTAAACGCTTATTTTTTTCAATTTGTCGTAAACATTGATTGGAAGCAATTCTGAATATCCAAGTTCCAACAGAAGACTCATTTCTGAACTTTGGTAATTGCTGCCACACAGTGATAAAAGTTTCTTGTGTGATATCTTTTGCCCAATCACGGTTGTTTACATAACCCATGCATAAGCGAAATACTTTCTGCCAATAGGTTTTGTAAATTTCTTCAAAAGTCATTTGTTATTGTTTAATGAAATTACTCAATTGTTTGTTATACCACTCTTTGTCGTCATACATAATAAAGTGTAATCCTTTTGTTGCAAAAGCTAAGTTAACATTTTTTAAATTGATAAATTGTTCTGTGATTGGTGTTTTGAAATTTACAAAATAAGATTCTAATAAAATTAATGACGGACATTTAATAGTAACAATTTTTGCTCTCAAATCAGTATTGCTAAAATCACAATACATTCCTGCAAATGTTGCCCTGTCTGATTTAACTGACCAGTTTACTACACGTTCAGTATTTGAAGTGTCGGCCAACAATCTTTGCATTCCCATTTTTTGCATTTGATAAAATTGAACATCTGAGATGGAGGTATATTGTGCAATGAGTGAACTGCAATCATTATTTTCTTTTGATTTGAAGGAAGGATTCATCAATGCCGACAAACAGGGCAAAGCATCAACTACAATAATCTTTGAAATTAAATCAGGATAATCGGCAGCTATGGCCATAGCCAAACCACCGCCCATACTATGTCCGATAATGATAGGGTGATGGATGTTTTTTTCTTGAATGTAAGTTGCTATTTCCTTTTCCCATAAAGAAAATGAAGCACCCGCTTGAGCAGGAATACCTGCGAATCCAGCCATTGTTAAAGTGTAGCAAGTAAAATCTTTTTCATAAGAGGATTTTGTTGAATCCCACACTTCACCTGAACAGGCAAAACCGGGAATAAAAATAATGGATTGATTTCCTTTACCGGAAATTTTAACATCAAACGGATAAGAGTGATGTTGACCAAAGACATTCATAGAAATTGCTACAAAAGCAAAAAGGACAGATAATTTGACAAACTTTTTCATGATATAGTTTTTTTAGTTTGTCGTTGAGATACAAATGTTTTTAAAATGTTACACTGCAGCCGATAATTATTTTATGTCAATATCATTTTCTTCTATTTGATCTAATTCTGAGGTCGACTTTATTTTCGACATAAACGTTATTGTCCCTCTTGTTCTCCATATATATGTTGCCCAGATGATACCAACAAGTAACCCCAAAACAGCAATTGAAATTCCAACTAACAATCTTGTTTCATTGGGATTTGAATAATAAACAAGTGTTCCAATTCCCAAACCAAAAAGTAGAGGAGAAGCAACTATCTGCAACCAGCTAATTGTCTTTGTGAAGAATTCGATGAGTTTGAACATAGGAATGAATTTACTACAATTTAAAATAAAAGATGAATTTGATGTCACTTTTTGAGTTCGCACGATTGTATATTTTATTTTGATAAGTCGTCAATACAATGATAGATTGGAGAAATTCCCCTCTATTAAGAGGGTGTCACGCTTAGCGTGATGTGGCGTGTATTGATTTGCGATTTTTACACCTTTCTTATTGGTAGATTTTCAATTTTCTAACACTTCCATCACCACTCTGAATCCAACACGAGGATCAGGTAGAATATAGTTTTGTGTTTTTTCAATGGTACATTCATCAAGGTAATTATCCCAACTGCCACCTTTTTGTTTTCCGTCATTTGTCATTTCAGATACATTTCCAATGATATCAAATAACCCCGAATTATTCATTTGATAGCTTCCCACTTTATTTGTAAACACCGCACCATCGAATGAATAATTATCAGAGGCTGGCACAACATTTTTAACTTTAATATTTGCCTTGGGCATTAATTTATTTTCTTTCATTTCGTAAGCGAAACTGCCAAACCAAGGAAGATTATGTCCGGGTAAAGGTTTTGAAAAAAATTCCCATTCACGTTCTGTCGGCAATCTCATCAATACTTTATTTGAACTTCTTTTTGGATTATCATTATAATTATTGGTGAGCCATTGGCAATAAAGTTTTGCTGCTTCGAGTGTAATATTTACAACAGGATAATTTTGATATTTTGGATGCCAATGATACACATCAACAGTAGGTTGATTAAAAGATTGCGGAAACTTTTTGCTCCATTGAGTGGAGTCGTACATACATTTTGAAAACTCCTCGGTTTTTCCTGATGTTTTTAAGTATTGCAGAAAATTTTGATACTCATTATTTGTTACTTCGAAACGAGTTACAAAAAGTCGATCGTCAAACTTTATAAAGTAATTATAGGGCGTATGACTAGTTTTTGCTGAAATAAAAACGAAAAAAGCACAGATGGCTAAAAGAACAAAAGAAGATTGAGTTTTCATGTTTTTTGTTTCTTTAATTTACGTTGTAGGCTTTGATTTTATTGTGGAATGAATGTTTTTTTTGAATAACTAATATTTTACTTCAGCAATGTTACGTTACCTTTTTCTGTGCGATTAAAAGTTTCATTCTTTAATCGATAGGTTACTTGCCATACATACGCATCAGCTGTGCATGGATTATTTTTAAAGGTTCCATCCCAGCCTTTGTTCATATCATTGGTGCTAAAAACTTCTTGTCCCCAACGGTTATAAATATACATTTCAAATTGAACTATACCATATCCATAACCTTTAAAAGTTTCATTCACTAAATCGTTGTTTGGAGTAAATGCATTTGGCATATATAGTTGATACGGGCAATTATCATCTATTAAAGTGGAATCACGTCCAACACAATTATTACTATCTGTAACTACTACTAAGTATATTTCAGGATTAACGGCTGCAATTTTTTGTGTGTGCTCACCTGTTGGATACCAAGAATAGGATTTAAACTTTCCTGCATCTAATATTACTGCACCAAGCTGACTTAAACATACAATAGTATCTGGTGGTAAATGCAAATGTGGTAATGCATATAAATTCAATATTGTACTGTCCTTTATTGAGCAAATTCCATTGCTTGCTGTAACAGTATATTTACCTGCGCTGGCAACTTTTATTTGTGGTGTTGTTTCACCTGTACTCCATAAATAAGTTGTGTGTTTTACATTGCTTGCATCAAGTGTTAATATATTTCCATTGCATATTGCAGTATCATGTACAAGATTAATTGGTGGTAAATTAATTATTGAAACACGCACAGTATCGGTTGTTGAACAATAAAAATTTGATGCGGTTACAAAGTATATTCCTGAATCGTGGACTGTAATAGTTGAGGTCGTATCATTTGTGTCCCATAAATATTTAGTATAGTTTACATTGCTTGCATTAAGTATAATGCTTGTTCCAATACATAAACCTGTATCATGGGGAAGATTTAAAATAGGTGGTAATTGCCAATGAATATAAAAACTATCTGTTTTTGAGCAGTTTGTATTAAGGGTTATTTTTTGCCAATACCAACCTGTATCATTAACAATAATTTGAGATGTAGTATCTCCAGAATTCCATAAATATTTTGCATTAGTGATGGATGTAGTTTGCCCAATTTTTATACTTGAGCCTTTGCAAATTGATATATCTGTTTTACCTGGATGCATTACACCATTTGCGTTTACATAAAAACTATCTATTGAAATAGTGCTATCACTTAAGTAGGTAATATTCCAATACCAGCCGGTATCTTTTACAAAAATAAAATTGGTGCTATCACCATTTAAGTTTGAATATTCAGGAATATTTTTTCCAGGAGCTGTTCCATAATTATAAAAAATAGAATCAATAATAGTTGGCACATAAGCCACCCCATTTTTACTCCATTCATACCTTTTGCCGTTAATGGTTGCATTTAATTTTACACTATCAGAAGGGCAAACACCAGCATTTATTTTGTAAAGTGTATCTAGATGATATAACTGAAAATCATCTATTGTATTTTCTCCATCTTTTTCTACAAGCCCTGTATAATTTCTAACGGTTATATAATTTGAGGTATTTTTTGCAGAAAATAATGTGGAATGGCGTTTCCATTTTCCTCTTACAGGAGTTGAGATATTAATAGTATCAATGATAGAGTATCCTGTTATACTTGTTCCTACTAATATACTGTCATAAATTGTAAAAGAATTATAATCAGGAGTATGATCATAATAGATTAACAAATATTTTTGGCTTGGGATTAATGTACTTGATATTTTAAAACTAATCATAGGTATTGAATCAGAAGGGCCAAATATTTTTGGAGGAAAACTAGTGCCATGCACTAAGCGTGTACAGAATTGACCTTGTGGGTATGGAAATAGTGTGTCTATAAAACTACAATCTTTTAAACCTGCATGTTGTGGATTGAGTATTTCAAACAAGGACTCAATTACAGTTATACCTGATATTATTATATCATAATTTCCTCTAAAATATACATCATAAAAATTTGATGCAGCAAAATTAGTAGTACATGAAAACGGTACTCCTCCATTCATATCAACTTTCTCAAAGCTTCCATTCAGAACTTTTTGAGCATTACCAATTATTGATAAGCAACAAAAAAATATTAAAATGATATATCGGTTTAGCTTTAACATTATTTCACATGTAAAGGTAAAAAAAAGCGTTAAAATTTTGCAGAAAGATTTGGAAGGTGAAATATTGAACAACGACCTTGAAGTTTTAGACCCAACAGCTAATAGCTAACTCCTAATAGCTACTTCACAATCACTGTTCCAACTTTAAGTGTAAGTATTTTGCGTTCTTCAATTAAATGCTGATGAATTTTTTGAAGAGTTTCAATTTCATCATCTGTAGTTATTCTATTAAATTCTTCCTGATTTTGGATAATGAGTTTTTCGATATGTTTTAACTTTAATCGGTTAAGTGCGGATTCGATATCTTTTAAAAAGTTAGCACCAGGTTCGTCCATGATGATGTCAAAACGTCTTTCCCAATGAGGGCTCACTTCATGTTGTTCGCTTAAAATAGTGGCAATAAACGTGGTGATATGCGGATTAGTATGATTCACGAAATCCTGAATATTTAATTTGTCCTGTTCAAGTTGTTGTGTAATTTCATTGATGATTTCGGTGATGATGGGATGATCTATTTCAATATCATTTTCATGGATCTCATGCAAAATATAATGTGCTACATTTTTATAGCCCTCCATATTTTTTGATCCATGTTCAATTATTACTCTTATAACATCTCTTTCCTGATGATCGTGTAATTGCAGGTCGAGAATGTCTTTTAACTCTTCCAGATAATTTTTCTCAATAGGAGCTTCAGGCAGAACTTGTTTGGTTTGCTGATTTTTATTTCGAAGAATTTTATTGGTTTCGTTAATGAGTAATTGCTCATCGGCTTTCAAAATTTTTGCCGATTCTTTAATAAATCCCGAACGCTTAATCGCATCAGGAACTTTGGCAATACTCTCCACAATATCCCTAATGAGTTGTGCACGTTTTACCGGATCGTTTCCGGCATCTTCCATCAACAAAGAAGTTTTAAAGAAGATGAAATCTTTTTTGTTTTTTTCGAGATAGGTTGCAAACTCAACTGGGCCGAGTTTTTGTGCATAGCTATCCGGATCTTCTCCATCAGGAAACAACACAACTTTTACATTCAGCCCTCCTTCAAGCAGCATATCAATGCCACGCAATGAAGCTTTGATACCTGCAGCATCCCCATCATACAAAACGCATACATTATCCGTAAAACGTTTGATGAGTTTAATCTGGTTTTCGGTGAGGGAAGTACCCGATGATGCCACGACATTTTCAATTCCCGATTGATGTAAAGAAATAACATCTGTATATCCTTCCACCAAATACACATAGCCAATTTTTGATATGGCCTGTTTGGCAAAATACAACCCGTAAAGTTCATTGCTTTTGTGATACAATTCAGTTTCAGGAGAGTTCACATATTTCGGACTCTTCGGATCTTTCTTTAAAAAACGTCCTGCAAAAGCAATGGGTTTACCGCTCAATGAATGAATAGTAAACATTACTCTTCCACGGTAAGCATCAAATATTTTTCCTTGCTCGCTTTCTTTGATGAGACCTGATTTTTTTAGTAAATCAACATTGAAACCATTTTTTATGGCAGTATTGGCAAAATGATCCCAGCTATCTTTGCTATATCCAAGTTTGAATTTTTTTATTGTTTCAGTTCTGAATCCACGTTCTTCGAAATAAGTAAGACCAATGGTTTTTCCTTCCTCATCATTTTCTAAAATATCAGCAAAATAATTTTCAGCAAAATTATTGATGATTTGAATGCTTTCACGTTCACTTTGACGTTGTTTTTCTATTTCAATCTCTTCGTTTGAAATTTGTTGCTCGGGCCATTCAATTTGATATTTTTCGGCAAGATGTTTTAATGCTTGAATATAATTGAGGTGTTCAATTTCCATCACAAAATTCACAGCATTTCCGGCCTTTCCACAACCAAAACATTTGTAAATTCCTTTTGCAGCCGACACATTAAAAGAAGGTGTTTTTTCATTATGAAAAGGGCATAACCCAATCAGTGATGAGCCACGTTTTTTTAACGTCACATAATCACCAACCACTTCTTCTACTCGAGCGGCATATACGATCTCATCTATTTTACTTTTAGGTATCAACTTTTTTGAAGGGAGGTAAAAATAAGAATATTATTATGAATGAAAAAATAAAGCCCCACTAAATCTCCCCAAAGGGTAGACTTCCCAAAATATATACTGGAATCTTTAGGAAATATTTATTTACTCAGTAGAATCTTTGAGTGAAATATTTTATTTCCACTGTTTACAGAGATGAAATAAATGCCATTGGTAAATCCGGTAACATCTAATTGTATGTTGGCATTCACATCAGCATGAATTATTTCATTCATGATCACTCTTCCTGCAACATCAACGATGGTCATTTGAGCTTGTTGAACAGTTGAAGGTAATGTAAGATTGAAAATCCCTGTTGTTGGATTTGGTGCTAATTTGATATTTTCATTTGAATATAATTGTTCATTGATGCCCGCAAATTCTGGAGGAAGGTCAAATGCTTGCGAACCATCAATTACAGAATTTGAGCTTCCTTGATTTGCAGAATATCCCATACCTCTTCTGGCAAAAGTATGCCAAATTAATCCCTTGTCGGCATTGCCAAAGTCCAAACTGTCGGCAAGAATAATAGCATCTCTTGAATCTAAAAATCCCGGAGAACAAGGTTGTAATTTTAACCCATCCATAACCAATTGAATGGTCTTATTATTTCCTCCTGTTCCATTATAAATATCAGCACTCCAGCCATATTTATCCACCATATTCCAATACAAATCCCATAGTACTGTGCACCAAATAACTCCTGAATAATGAACATCATAATAACCGGGAAAAATTTGAGAGTTTTTAATAGAGTCATAAGTGAATGGATTGATACTCATATTACGTGAATATTTATAAGGTCTGATACCTAAGTCAGACATTTGTTGATTCATCACATAATTCCCAATTCCTCTTCCGTCTTCTGCTTTATCACTTGGCCTTGCTGTTAGAGCCAAAGCAAAGAAATCGCTCCATCCTTCTCCTGCTTGTTCACCATTATTTAAACAATTTGAATTTGATGGACCACCTGTTAAGCGTATTGAAACTCCATGACCTGATTCGTGCACCATCACTCCATTATCAAAATCTCCGTCAATAGAATCATTGAACATTGCATTGATAGTGATATTTACAACTGAATCTTGCAATAGTTTTGTTTTTAGAGTATTTCCATTTGCTAAACTGATCATTACAGAAGGTATTGTAATATTTCCAGATCCTGACATAGTTATAGGTGTACCTGAACTATTTTGAATAACTATTACTGCTAAAGCACCACTATTTTGAGCGTTCATTACTTGATTTGAATAGGAACAAGAGGTATTTCTATCAACCAATGCAATATTTCCGGCTAATGCACTTCTGTTTTGCAATGCTCCACATCCTCGGTATGTAGTTGTATTCGAATCTTGCATCAATTTCAAACTTGCAGTGATAGCAGGATGTTTCTTTGGTCCGAAAGATGCAGGAACAGCATTGTACGTATTTGCAATTGAACTTGGAGCATTTACTATAGCATAATTTGAAGATTGTGTTGGCCACACATACATCTGCATTCTTCCATTTTGACCATCAACAGGTGCTGTAAAGTTTGCATTACTATACTGAGATGAACTTTTTGTTGCTGCACCATCCTGTGCTTCAGCATTCACATAATCTCCAGATTGCCCACCTTTATTATAATTATTATTCTGATAATTACCAGCAACTTCAGTAAACCCATAATTGTAATAAATATCATGAACAACATTATTTAAATAAAATAAGTTGGTAATAGCAGCAGGTAAATTAGAGAGACAACTTGAGTCTCGAGAATAGGAAAAATCAAAGGTTAAAGTTGAACCACCATCTGGGCTGATTCCGGGATAATCCTTTGTAGTTGTACCTATACGGTCATCATAAGCAAACACATTATTGCCTCTAGTAATGGTATAATCGGCACCAGCTACACCATCTGTATCATGCCATCCATATGGTGAAGCATTGCTTGTTGCTGCCCCTCCCACTAATTGTCGAGGAGAAACCAAAGGACTTTCGTAGGGTAAAGGCAAAACATTATATGAACCTTCTCCTGATTTAAGAACTTTATTTACCTTTAAAATATTGTCTGGTTCAGGAACTGATAAATGCTTAAAATCATATTGATGAGTATAAGCATTGTTTGAAAATGTACAACTTACTTTCCAGTTGTTCTTTTCGATGATGTTCCCATTTTGAGCATCTACTCTTATATTCCACCAATCTGTTGTTACGTTATTATAGATTTCAACATTGTAAATTAGCTTCAAAATATTTCCAGAAGTTAAATAATGGAGTTTGATTTTGATTGGTTGTTCAGAAACAGCTGGTTCGTTTAGAACGAGTAAATTATTTACCAATGGAAGGCCCGTTTTCGATAATACTTGTGAGATATTTATATTTAAAAAAGCACCAACATTTGACAATGCTGTTTGGGCGTCAATTAAAGGTTTTGGACTTTCTGCTTTTAATTTTGCATTCAATACAAAACTGTTATTTAAAGAAATTAATTTTCCATTTCTATCAATATGCATATTTGAATTTGCATCAAATATTTCTATTCCATTTACTCTTTGACGAAGATAAATATGTGTAACACCATTATGTTGATCGGTATATTGATCAGTGATAATAAAATCACTTAGATCATTTGCTGAAAGTTGATGCTCATTTTGTTTTGATGAATAGAATTCATTAATCTGAGCATTATTGAATTGAGCTGAAGCAGAAAATGTAATAAGAATGAAAATGAATAGAAATGATTTTGTCATTGTGTATGCGATAAGAGTTGTAAATATAATTGAAAGACAATCTTTGGCAAGTTCAATTTATAGAAAGATACACTTTTACAGAGATTTTACCGTAGCTTGAAGATCAATAGTAAAGTTTTATGATCATATAAAAATAATTCTTTCGATTTTATTTTATAGGTGTTAACTTTTTCTAATTGCTCAAAAAAAACTCTTTCAGTTTTATCTATAGGTTCCTTGCAAAGCATTTTGGTTGCATTGATTTTTTGAATTCCTATACTCGTATCATTAAGAAATAGTTGTGCTGAGAATTTATTACATCCGGAATTACCAACTATTTTATTTTCATCAGGATGAAAAATAATAAATGCATCTGAGGGTTTTATTTGAGGTATTTTATGGCTAGAATTTATTTTTATGAGGAACCAAGGAATGTCATCCAGCTCAAAAATATCGTCAATATCATTCTTATTTTGTTGGAGAATTTTATTTAACACAAAATGATAAGATTCTGTATCAGAAGGAGATTTTTTTGATGAGTGAACTTCAACTAAAAGTTGATAAAAATGGCCTTCTTCAAAATGAAAATTTTCAATATTCCCCGAAAATGATTTCCATTTATCGGAAATACTGTCCTTTATCTGTAAGCATTTTGTTTGTGAATTACATTTGATATAATGGTCGTTTACATATATCTTTTTGAGTTTAACTTGTGCACTCACAGTCATCACTGAAAGGAGTATTACAAAAAAAAGTTGACTATATCTTAAAAAAGCGTTCATGTTCATTTCCTATTCAAATATAGAAACAGAAAAATTAAATCACCGATTAAATTTTAAGCGCATCCCCATTTCACTTTCATCAAATTTTCCATTTTCATAAACTACATTTCCGTTTACGATTGTTGTTGTTATAACCGAATGAAATGTTGTTCCTTCAAAAGGACTCCATTTGCATTTGTATAAAAGGTTCTCTTTTGAAACGGTATATTCTTTGTTGATATCAACCAAAACCAAATCAGCATAAAATCCTTCACGAATAAATCCTCTTCTGTCGATTTCAAAAAGTATGGCAACATTGTGGCACATTTTTTCTACGATCTTTTCTAAACTGATTTTCCCCTGATGATAAAACTCCAACATGGCATTCAAAGAATGTTGAATCAATGGTCCGCCACTAGGAGCCTTTAAATATGTTTGATTCTTTTCTTCGATGGTATGCGGAGCATGATCAGTTGCAATCACATCAATTCTCCCATCCAGTAATGCTTTGAATATTTCATCTCTGTCGTGAGCAGTTTTTACTGCTGGATTCCATTTAATAAAGTTTCCTTTTGTTTCATAATCAGCATCACTGAACCATAAATGATGGATACAAACTTCGGCAGTAATCCTTTTTTCATTTAATGGAATATCATTTCGTAAAAGCGACAGCTCTTTTGCCGAGCTCAAATGGAAAATATGAAAACGAGTATTGTGTTTTTTTGCCAGTGAAACAGCAAATGATGAGGATTTAAAACAAGCTTCATCATTGCGAATTAACGGATGAAATTTTGCAGGGAGTTCTTCGCCAAATTCTTCAATATATTTTTTTTGATTTTGTTTGATCATTGGATCATCTTCGCAATGTGCAGCAATCAATGTCTTCACATGTTTAAAAATGTTTTCCAACGCAATCGGATCATCCACCAACATATCTCCTGTTGACGAACCCAGAAACATTTTTACACCTGCAATTTTTGTTTCATCTACTTTCAGCAATTCATCTAAATTTTTATTGGTGGTACCCATAAAAAAAGAATAGTTTGCAAGGGAACATTGTGATGCTCTGGTATATTTTTCTTCCAACAAATCTAAAGTAACAGCATTTGGAACTGTATTTGGTTGGTCCATGAAACTTGTTACTCCACCTGCAATTGCAGCTTTTGCTTCGGTATAAATTTCACCTTTATATGTTAATCCCGGTTCGCGAAAATGCACTTGATCATCAATCACACCCGGCAATAAAAATTGTCCTTCTGCATTGATGGTTTTATCGGCAGGCATTGCAATTCCATTGGTGTCAACTTTTTCTATATAACCATTTTTGATATAAACATCGGCATGATAAATTTTGCCTTCGTTCACCAATTTTGCATTCTTGATTAAAAGTGTGCTCATATTGTTGCGAAGATAATTGAAAATGTTTTAACGATTATCTGTCTTATTTTTTTGTACACGAAGCACACAAATTTCAAGTAAATATTAAGACACAAAGATGTGTCTTTTAATAATTTCTTTTCGTGACTTTGTCTTAAAAAGTAGGTTGACAAATAGATTCAACATATTTTTTGTACACAAAGCACACAAATTTCAAGTTAAAAATTAAGCCACAAAGTGATTTGATATTTTCTTAGAGTCTTAATTCATTTTATTTTTTTGTGCTTTCGTGTTAAAACTATCGTTTACTCAATTCTGATTTGATAGACTGAAGAAATTCTCTTACACGCTTGAGTGAATCGATGAGTTGGGCATTAGCATCAATATGTGAATCATTTTTTAATTTTTCATTGGCTCCTTGAAGAGTAAATCCTTTTTCTTTTACCAGATGATGGATGAGCCTTAAATTTTGAATATCTTTTTGAGAAAATTTCCGCGTTCCTTTTTCTGTTTTTTGAGGTTTTAAAATATCAATTTCTTTTTCCCAAAAACGTATGAGTGAAATTGGAAGATTTAAGAGTTTTGAAACTTCGCCAATGGTGTAATACGATTTTTGTATTTCGTTGTTCATTTTTTTTGTCAACAGTCGACAGTCAATGGTCGACAGTTATCTTCGTTAATTTATAGAATTTCGCAAAGCTTGAATTGAGATAATTAATGTTTCGGTTTGAACATAAAATGTTTTGAATGTTTTTTCATCTATCAATTCTCTTTTTCTTGCAAGATATAAACAACCAACAACCTCAATACCTGATCGAATGGAATAGCCAAGAAATTTTTTAATCAGGATATTAATGTCTGTTGAAAGTTGAACACCATCTTGCCAAACTCTTAAATTTTCAAACTTGAAGGGCATTCGTTTTATATTTTAAGTTTCACAGTTGACTGTCGACCATGGACTGTTGACGGTAAATTTAGTCAAACGATTGTGCAGGACGTTCAGAAAGTTCACGCATAGCGCTGTATTCTTGTTCTGTAAGATCATTAAAGAAGTAATTGATCGGATTGATTTTTCTTCCTCCTTTAATTACTTCATAATGTAAATGTGGACCAGATGAAAGTCCAGTATTGCCCACATAGCCAATCAACTCACCACGTTTAATTTTTTGTCCGGGACGAACTTTTACTCTAGACATATGACCATATAAAGTTTGGTATCCAAAGCCGTGATCGATCAATACCACATTTCCATAACCACTCATTCCATTATCAGGTTCAACAACTTTTCCGTTTCCGGTTGCATAAATTGGAGTTCCTGTAGGTGCAGTAAAGTCAATACCCTCATGCATTTTATGCGTTTTATAAATTGGATGAATTCTATATCCAAAACCTGAGGCCATTCTACGCAAGTCTTTATTTGCAATAGGCTGAATGGCAGGAATAGAAGCAAGAAACTCCGTTTTATTTGAAGCTAATTTTGTTAACTCATCAAACGATTTACTTTGAACGTATAATTGCTTATTGAGTTGGTCAATTTTTTTATTTAAATTAATTAACACATCTGAGTTTTCGTAACCTTCCAGTTCACGATATTTCTCCACTCCTCCAAAACCTCCTTGGCGAACGCTTGATGAAATAGGCTCAGCCTCAAATACCGAACGGTAAATGGAGGCATCACGATCCTGTAATTCTTTGAGGACACCACTTATTTTTTCAGTCTTTTCATTTAATAAAGCAGTTTGAATCTTATAATTTTCGATCTCACGCTTTAAGATCTTTTCTTTTGGTGAGTCAATAAAATTATAAGCGGCAATCAGGAAAATGGCACCCGCAACGATAGATGCTGATAAAAAGCCAAACACACGCAATGCAAGTGAACGCATACTTGTGGTTACTTTCTCAAAATCTAAGCTATGTGGATTATAAAAGTATTTTATTTTTGCCATAGTTACCTGTAAACGTATTTTCGCAAACTAAATTACGTAATTGCGTTTTGAAAGCGCGAAAATAACCTATTTTTTTAAATTGACGAATTCGGGAAAATACAGACCATAAAATGACAGCAGCAGAAGTAAGACAAACATTTTTAGATTTTTTTAAAAGCAAGGGACATACCATCGTTCCTTCTGCGCCAATTGTGGTGAAGAACGATCCCACGTTGATGTTTACCAACGCAGGAATGAACCAGTTTAAAGATATTTTTCTTGGAAATGAATCTGCCAAATATAAACGTGTGGCTGATACTCAAAAATGTTTGCGCGTAAGTGGAAAACACAACGACCTTGAAGAAGTGGGTGTGGATACCTATCACCACACAATGTTCGAGATGCTTGGGAATTGGAGTTTTGGCGATTATTTTAAAAAGGAAGCAATAGAATGGGCATGGGAATTATTGACTGAAGTGTATAAATTGGATAAAGATCGTTTGTATGTAAGCGTGTTTGAAGGCGATGAAAAAGAAGGTTTGGCTTTCGATCAGGATTCATACAACGAATGGAAAAAATATATTTCCGAAGACAGAATTTTACGCGGAAATAAAAAAGATAATTTCTGGGAGATGGGCGATACCGGCCCATGCGGTCCATGTTCGGAAATTCATATTGACTTGCGAAGTGACGAAGAAAGAAAAAAAGTTGACGGCTCAACATTGGTAAATAACGATGATGCTCAAGTGATAGAAATTTGGAACAATGTGTTCATGGAATTTAATCGTAAGGCAGACGGAAGTTTAGAAAAGTTGCCTGCACAACATGTGGATACAGGAATGGGATTTGAGCGTTTGGTACGCGCCATTGAAGGAAAAACTTCTAATTACGATACCGATGTTTTTATGCCAACTATTCGTTTTATTGAAAACCATTCGGGAATAAAGTATGGAGATAACTCCCTCTCCTTTGGAGAGGGTCGGGGTGAGGCCAAAACTGACATTGCCATGCGTGTAATGGCTGATCATATCCGTGCAATTTGCTTTGCCATTGCCGATGGACAACTGCCTTCAAACAACGGAGCAGGTTATGTGATACGCAGAATTTTGCGTAGAGCAGTTCGTTACCAATATCAATTCTTAAATATTAAGGAACCATTTTTATGCAAACTTGCTGAAATCATTGCTGAGAATTTTAAAACCGTTTTCCCTGAATTAAATGCTCAAAAAGATTTTGTGGTGAAGGTGATTAGAGAAGAGGAAAATTCATTCTTGAAAACTCTTGAAAACGGAATAAATTTAATTAATCATATTTCAGCAAGAATTGAAGATATAGTAAGAGGCCTAATAAAAGTAATCAATGAAAATAATTTAGAGAAGGAACTGAACACTTTGACAACGAAAAAACTGAATCTTGATAAATTTTCTGATAAAGTTGGCGTTCTTCATCTTGAATTTATTCGAGAAAGTGATTTTGATAAACTAAGACAAATATCAACTTCATATCAAGCTAATCCTGACAACACTTTACTTGAATCAGAAATAAGAAAAACAATCTGCCTTATTAGAGGTGAATCTGCCTTTTTTTTATATGATACAAATGGTTTTCCAATCGATTTAATTAAATTGATTGCAATGGAGAATGGGCTGTATGTTGATGAAAAAGGTTTCGAAGAAGAAT
>Ga0265327_10002704_pt1 | contig 18188 bp, 17 predicted proteins | sample 41621metaG_FD_202089 | JGI IMG/M metagenome (GOLD analysis project Ga0265327, IMG submission 202089) | Rhizosphere microbial communities from Carex aquatilis grown in University of Washington, Seatle, WA, United States - 4-16-21 metaG | ecosystem: Host-associated > Plants > Roots > Rhizosphere... | reverse complement strand
ATAAAGGTTGCGGAACCAAGCCTTCTGCCGCGCGTTCGGCGGCGTGTTTGCGGTATTCGTCTAGCATGGCAGTCTCTTGGGAACAGTGAAAAATAAAAATATCGGCGTCATTTCGCCAATGCCATGGGAATGTCCAGTGCTGACATGGATCAAAGCGAAGCCATCGCATCACAGGACTTATGGGAAAAGCACTAAGCACGCCATGAGCCCGGCCGCCCAGGAAAACGCCTTATGCTTCAAAGAATATGGACGCCGCTGATCTCCGTTCAGTTCGCCGACGTGTGCAAAAAAGAAGCGCACTGCGCCGAAACCGGGCAAATGCTTAGAAAAAATCTTGCGGCGGCCACTCCGCGCGGAGCGCCCGGCTGGACTCAATAAACTTCCCGCAGCCGCGCCCGCATCTGGGCGATTTTTTCGTAACTCAAAGGCTGGCGTTTTTCATCCCATTCCACGCCATTGAGGCGCAAAGCCAATTCATGGCCGGTGCTGACCAAGTCGTCAAAAACGGCGATAGGATCGTCCACTTGCGGCGGCTGGAAGAACAGCACGACGCCGGGGCAGTCGAAATTGGCCATGTCCTTGACCGGGAAAGTGCCGGGCTCCACCAGGCTGGCGACGCTGAACAGCGGGACGCGGAAGTCGCGGTCGTAGCGGTGGTAAATGCCCATGTCACCGTAAATCAGGCGCAAATCCTCCAGCGCGTCGCGCAAGGCTATCCCGTCAAAAAACTCGTAGTCGCCGGACACGACGCTGATTTGGATCAGGAAAGGCGCGCCCAAGGGTGACGTGCGGGCGGGCGGCGCAGCCTCCTCGGCGGGCGGCTGACGGGACTCTTCCATGGAAAAATATTCATTGTCATCCAACTCGTCATAGGCGGCTGGCGGCTGGTCGTCTTTCAAGGCCGCAATGCCGCCGCTCGTCCTGATCGGCTGAGGCGCCTCCGCGGAAGGCCGCCGCTCGTCGAGATCCAGTTCGTCGTATTCGCCGCGTTGGTGGATGAAATCCAACAGCTTGGCCTTGTGGCGGCCCCAAACATAGACGGCGGCGATAAGGATTGCGCCGGCCGCGCCTAACAACCAACGTAGCGTTTCACTATCCAATTGATCCATTGCATTGCCTCTTTTACAGTGCTGCGAGTTCAACGGCCTCGTCGATGTCCACCGCGACAATGCGGGAGACGCCGGGTTCTTTCATGGTCACGCCGGCCAGATGCTGGGCGATTTCCATGGTGGCTTTGTTATGGGAAATGAAGAGGAATTGTACCTTTTCTGCCATTTCTTTTACCAATTGGCTGAAGCGGCCGACGTTGGCGTCGTCCAACGGGGCGTCCACCTCGTCGAGCAGGCAGAACGGCGCGGGGTTCAATTCAAAGATGGAAAACACCAAGGCCACCGCCGTCAGCGCTTTTTCGCCGCCGGACAGCAAATGGATGGAGCTGTTGCGCTTGCCCGGCGGCCTGGCCATGATGGTGACGCCGGCTTCCAGCAAATCGCGCTCGCTCATTTCCAGATAGGCCTGGCCGCCGCCGAACAGCTTGGGGAACATGCGCTGGATGCCGGCGTTGACGCGGTCGAACGTGTCTTTGAAACGGGCGCGGCATTCGCGGTCTATTTTTTCGATGGCCTGAGTCAAAGTCGCCAGCGATTCGGCCAAATCTTGCCGCTGCTCGTCGAGGATGCTTAGGCGCTTGGATTGTTCTTGGTATTCTTCCATGGCGGTCAGGTTGATGCCACCTAAGCGACTGATTTCATCGGCCAGTTGGTTGACGCGCTGCTGCCATTCCTTTTCCTCGGCGTCTTCCGGCAAACCGGGAATGACGCTTGCCGGATCGGCACCGATTTCCTCGAATTGCTCCTGCACCGTCTGCCGCCGCACTTCGTTGCCTTGGTAGTCCAGCTTGGTCTGCTCCAAACGCTTTTTCAAAGCGTCCAGTTCGCCTGCCTTGCTCAAGCGCCGCTCGTTGAGCTGGCGAATGTCCGCTTCGGCTTCGGCGGATTTTTTACGCGCGTCAGCCAGTTCGCGATCCACGACGATTTTTTGTTCGCGCCAAGTTTCCAGGGTTTCCAATTCTTCATCCATCGGCAAATCGGTCTCTTCCAGACGACGATCCAGCTCTCGCAGACGCTCACCGCTGTGCCCAAACTGGATTTGTGCCCGCTCCCAATGCGTGCGGGTCAGCGCTTCGGTGGATTTCAGGGTGTCGCTGCGGCTATTTAGGCTATGCACACGGTCGCGGGCGAGACGCAGGGCCGCCTCGGATTCGACCGCCAGGCGTTCCAGCGTTTGTTGGCGGCTGGCCTGATCCTGGGTTTGCCGTTCCCACTCGGCCCAGCCTTGCTCGGCTTCCTGCAACAAGGCGCGCGCCTCGGCGATTTCCTCGGCATTGTGTAGCAAGCGCTCTTCCACATCGTCCCATTCCAGTTCGACTTGGCGCAAACGCTTGCGGGCTTGCTCGCTACGGGCCATGGCGGCGCTGATTTGCGACTTTAACCGGGAGGTTTCCGCAGACAGCCGATTGGCTTCAGATTGGCGTTGCTCGCGCTCGGATTCCGCTTGCCGCGCCCCCTCCTCCGCTTGGCTCAGGCTTTCTTCCAATTCGCTGATGGTCTGCCGCAGGCTGTCGCGGCTTAATTTTAATTCGCGCAATTCGCGCTCGCGCTTCAATACGCCAGCCTTGCCGTCGCCGGGCTTTTTCACCACCAGCCAACCCGGCCCCATCCAGGCACCGCCCGGCGTCACCACCGATTCATGCTCGGCCAGCGTTTGGCAGATTTCACGCGCCCTGGGCATGGAATCGGCCCGATGCACGCCGCCCAGCAAAGGATTCAAATTCCAGGCGGAGCGCACGCAATCCAACAGCTTTTCATGGGCCGCCTCGCCGACTGGCAAACCCGGCTGGCGCGTCTCGAAAAAAGCCAGGGAATCGGGATGCTTGGCGACTTCCAACAAAGCCAAATATTGCCCGGCGTCCTCCACGCAGACCGCTTCCAGATGGATGCCCAACACATTTTCCACGGCCGACTCCCAGCCTGGGCTTACGTCCAAATGCTCGGCCAGGCGGCTGGCGCCTTCCAATTCGGCTGCGCGCAGCCATTCTTTCAACGCCACCCGGTCTTTGCCCATGGCGTGTTGTTGCAGCAATTCCAAGGAGCTGATCTTGCCTTGGGCGGTGTGCAACTCGGCCCGCGTCTTGTTAAGCGCTTCCTGGCAGAGTTTGGCGCGGGCACGTTCCTCGGCGGCCTGCTGCCGCAGCGCATCCAAGCGCGTCAAAATCGCCGTTTGCTCCTCCTCGGCCAATGTCAAATGTTCTTGCAGCGCATCCAAATCGGCCTCTCTGAGCGCGGCTTCGATCTCGCTTTTCTCGATTTTAAGCCGCTCGCGGCGGCTGCGCGTATGGCGCTCTTGGTCTTCCATCTGACGGATACGCGCCCGCTGCACATCAGCTTGGGCTTTGCATCCGGCCAACTGCGCCTTGAAGCCTTCCCATTCGGCCCGCCAGGCTTTCAACGCTTGTTCGGCTTGCTGGCGTTCGGCCTCGGCGGCCAGTTCGGCGGGCCGGGCTTGTTGAATCTCCGCTTGCAGCCGCGTCAACTCCTCGCGCACGCTGTCGAGGTGTTCGCGGTCTTGCTCCAATTGCGCCTGCGCCTGCGCCTGCTCGCCGTTCAAGCGCTCGCGCTCATAGACCCAACCCTCTCGGGTTTGCCGGGCGTGCTTGATGGCTTGCTCCAGGCGGCTGATTTCGGTGCCTAGCTCATAAAAACGGCCCTGCCGGTCATTCAGCGATTGTTGCAGCGCCTCCTGCCTGTCCTTCGCCGCCGCCTGCGCGTCGGCCAGGCGCTTGTCCTCGCCGACCAGCTCGCGGAATTGCTGCTCGCATTCCAGCAGCACGGCTTGGTGCCGCTTCAGGGTCAGGTCGTATTTGCGCCAGCGCAGGCCCAGCAATTGCAACCGATAGCGGCGTTCGTCCTCTTTCAAGCTGGTGTATTTTTCCGCCTTCTTGGCTTGGCGCTGCAGATTGCCGATTTGCTTCGCCACCTCGTCGCGCACATCTTGCAAGCGATCCAGGTTTTCCTGGGTGTGGCGCATGCGCGTCTCAGTCTCGTTGCGCCGCTCCTTGTATTTTGAAATGCCCGCCGCCTCCTCGATCACACTGCGCAATTCGTCCGGCTTGGCCTCGATCAAACGCGAGATGGTGCCCTGCTCGATGATGGCGTAACTGCGCGCCCCCAGGCCGGTGCCTAAGAAAATGTCGGTGATGTCTTTGCGCCGGCAGCGCGTGCCGTTGAGGATATAGGCCGAGACGCCGTCGCGGGTGACTTGGCGTTTGATCGAGATTTCGCGGTATTTGGCATATTCGCCGGGCGCGGAACCGTCGCTGTTGTCGAACACCAGTTCCACCGAGGCCACGCCGACCGGCTTGCGCGTGGAGGAGCCGTTGAAAATCACATCGGCCATGGACTCGCCGCGCAAATGCTTGGCCGAGCTCTCGCCCATCACCCAGCGCACCGCGTCGATGATGTTGGACTTGCCGCAGCCGTTGGGGCCGACGATGCCGACCAGGTTGCCGGGCAACGGGATCGTGGTCGGATCGACGAAGGACTTGAAGCCCGCCAGTTTGACTTTTTCCAGGCGCATTTAGCGGACGCGCTCGGGAACAGCCCGGCGTGCGGAGGGGGAAATCCAGGGAAACAAGTGTCGGAGGAGCAAAACGGCGTCTGGCTGGGGCGGGAACGAAGGGCTATTATAGCGGACTAAAGCGCTTAAGCCTAAGCGTAAGGCTTGCAAAATCACCATTGCCATCCATCCACCCATTGCACAAACCCATGTCCACCGCTCCCAGCAAAACCCTAGAAACTTTCCCCAACCCGAAGCCCGGCCGCGACTACACCATCCGCATCGACGCCCCGGAATTCACCTGCCTGTGCCCGAAGACCGGCCAGCCAGACTTCGCCGTGTTCCTGATCGAGTACGTCCCCGACCTGCTCTGCGTCGAGTTGAAATCGTTGAAGCTGTATTTCTGGTCTTACCGCGACGAAGGCGCGTTCCACGAAGCCGTCACCAATCGCGTCCTCGACGATCTAGTCGCCGCCACCGCCCCCAACTTCCTGCGCGTCAGCGCCAAGTTCAATGTGCGCGGCGGCATTTACACCACCGTGGTCGTCGAGCATCGCAAAGAAGGCTGGGCTCTGCCTGCGGCGGTGGTGTTGCCGTAAAACCGCTGGAATTGCGGAATAGTCTGCGGCGGGAGCGCGGGCGTCCTCGCCCGCCGCCAAGCCCAGCCCAGTGCTACGGCAGTTAAGTCTTGACCCTTGGAGCTAAGCCATGTTTGATGAAGCTTGGATAAAAGCCAAGACTGCGCGGGGTGAATATTATTTTTCCCGGCATGGCGATGCCGAGCGGCAAAACGACAATCTTACTGTGGCGGAAGTGGAAGAGGCGCTGGTCACGGGCAGGATACTGGAACAATACCCAGACTCAGGAAGAGGCGCAAGCTGTCTGGTGGCAGGCTTTGCCCACAATGGCAAGCCGATCCATGCGGTATGCGGGAAACGCGGCGCAGATTTGGCGATTATCACTGTATATATCCCAGGCCCACCCAAGTTTAAGTCCCCCTATGAGCGAGGTTGATGATGGACAAAGTGTGCAATTTTTGCGGCCATGCGCATTTTCGCCACCGGCAGGTGCAATATATTTACCGCCATGCGGGCAAATATTTAATTGTCAACCAAGTGCCTTGCGAAGAATGCGAATATTGTGGCGAACAGTATTTTGCCGCGCCAGTGTTGAGAAAAATCGAGGCAGAGTTCCATGCGATCCACGTTGTCGGCAGACCTCCGACGCATAGCATCTCCGTCCCGGTGGAAGAATATGCCCATGCGCCGGGGAACCGTTAGCGGTGGCAGGCTGGAATGCCCTTTGGCAATTAGGCGAAAGCGCGCACTGTGGGAGCCGCGCCTCGCGGCGACTTAATCCGCGCAACGCATGGTTTTGCCGATAGACCAAATCCAGTCGCCGCGAGGCGCTGCTCCCACGAAGAAAGCCGTCTTTAACCGATTTCCCGACATGAGCCTATTCCCAAAACGCGCCGCCGCTGCGCGGCGGAAGAGCAGAAAACAGCAATAAGCAACCAGAAAACAGAAGACAGGAATCAGAAAGCGCCAGGGAAAACCCCACAACACAACCGAAAACCCAAGCCGCCGTTGCGACCGTTAGGATGGCTCCCGTAGCGAACGGCGCACCGGGCATCGCCGGATCGACTGTTCCATGAGCCGCCGCGAATTATCGGTGGCTCGGCTTCCCAAGCCGAGCCGTCCACCGGGGCACCCTGGTAACTGTCGTGCCAGCGATCCTGCACCCATTCCCAGACATTGCCCGCAGTGTCATGCAGCCCGAAGGCATTGGCCGGGAAAGAACCCACCGGCGCGGTCTGCTGGCCTGACCACGGGCTGCCGGAACCATTGAAATTGGCGCGGTTGACGCCGGGCTCATCGCCCCACCAGTAGGCCGTCACGGTGCCTGCCCTGGCCGCGTATTCCCATTCCGCCTCAGTCGGCAAGCGGTAGAGCTTGCCGGTCTTCTTGGACAACCATTGCGCATAACACACGGCATCGTCCCATGACACATTGATGGCCGGCTGCCGCCCCCGCCCCCAACCCTGGTCGCCGACATGGACATTGATTTTGTGGCCGCCGTCGCAGCCGCCGTCGTCTTCGATCAGCCGGGTAAACACATCATACTCGTCGAAGGTGACTTCATATTTGCCCATTTGGAAAGGCCGGATCGTCACCCGGTGCTGTGGCCGCTCGTTATCTTGAACGTCTTTTTCCGCATCCGCCGCGCCCATTAGGAAGGAGCCGCCGGGTATCGCCACCATCTCCGGTTGCAGGTAATAAATCCCAGCCTTGCCCAGCCAGACATAGAACCCGGCCCGCCAGGTGATGCGCTCTTGATCTACATAGCTGGTGATGCCAGCGCCCAACATCAATAGAGCCGCCAGCCCCGCCGCGAAGCTTCGGTTCTTAAGTCGCCGCCGCAAGCCCAGCCGGATGAAGCCGGCTTCTTGGCCGTTCAAATCCCCGCCGCGCTTTTTCAGCCAACGCGCCGCCTCCGTCAAGCGCGAGCCGGACAGCAGCGCCGCGCCGTCGCGCCGGGCCTTGTCCCAAGCCTCCATGGCCTCCTGCAAGCGCCTGCGCCACAGCAGGAATTCGCGGTCACGGTCTAGCCAGGCTTGCAACACCTGCCAATGGCGGATCAGCGCCTCATGGGCCACTTCCACCGTGTCCGCGTCAGTCACCAGCAGCCGCGCGTCGGCCAGGCCGAGCAGGATTTTGCGGGTGGCCGCGTCCATCTCGGCCAGCTTGGCGCGGCGGCGGGTCGGGGCTTGGGTCTCGCCGACTTGCACCAATTGCAGGAACAGCTTTTCCGCCCGCGCTTGGTCGGCGGCGGGCAAGCCTTGGTAAACGGTGTTGGCGGTGTGGGCGATAGCCCCTTCTAATTCACCGAGTTCTTCATAGTCGCGATGGCGCAGCCCGCCGCCTTGCCGGGCCTGCCACAGCTTTTGCAACACGAATTCGACCAGCGGCAAATGGCCGGGCTGGCCGTCCACGGCGTCGATGATGCGCTGCGCCAAACCCTGCTCGAACCCAACCCCCAACGCGGCGGCGGGCTGGGTGACGGCCAGGCGCAATTCCTCGGCGTTCATCGGGCCGAGGTTGACCTGCCCGCCTTGCAGCCGGTCGGACAGCGGGCGGTGGGCCAGCGCGTGGCCCATGAAATCGGCGCGCAGGGTCAGCAGCACGGACAGCTTGCCGGCTTGGGTGGCTTGCAATAACTGGTCGATGAAGCGCGTCGCCACCTCCGAGGTTTTGCCGTCCTCGCTGGCTTGCGTGTAAAGCTCCTCCCATTGATCCACCACCAGCAAGCAGCGTTGCGTGCCGGCTTGCTTTTCGAGGACGCGCTCGACCACGTCGCGGATTTGAATGACGCCATCCGCCAACGCCTGGGCTTGCTTCGCCGTTGCGATCAGGCGGTCGTTTTCGCCCAAATCCGGTTCCAACAGCGGCAGCAAACCCGCCGCCAGCCGCTGGAAAGGCCGGTCGCCGGGCACTATGGCGAGGATTTCCCAAGGCGCTTGGCTGTCCCGCCGCAGCTTCGGCAGCAGCCCGGCGCGTACCACGGAGGATTTGCCATTGCCCGAGGGGCCGACCAAGGCAATGAACCGGCGCTGTTGCACGGCTTGATACAGCATCGCAACGGCGCTGTCGCGGCCAAAGAAAAACGCCGCGTCCTCCTCGCGGAAGAACTGCAAGCCTTTGTAGGGGCAGACCGAATCCAGGGTTTCCCTGACGCGCTCGCGCAGCAAGGCGTCGGGCGGCTCGCCGCGCACGGCGGCGGCGAGGATCGCCAAGGGCAGGTCTTGGATGGGGCCGGAGCGGAAATCAACCCAGGTGTTTTGGCTTAAGAAGCCGAGTGGCGGCTCCGCCCCCGGCAGCAATACCGGGATGACCGGAAAGCCGGGGTCTTTGGCCTGGCGTTCCAGGGCAAGATTGATCTCCCGCTGCTGCCAGGAGCCTATCCCGCCCGGCCCTATGCACACCGCCACCGCGCCACAGGCCGAAAGTGCTTGCTCCAAGGCTTGCGGCCAAGGCAGGCCGGGCGTCAAATACCAGCGATCCAGGAAAACGCGCAGCGTCTGGCCGCGCAGTTGTTCCGCCAAGGCGAGAACCTGCGCGTGGTCGCGGGTGTGGTAGCTTAGAAATACATCGTGAATCACCGGTATGCCCCCTTATCCTTCCGGCTTAACGGCTTGGGTGTTTTCAGTCTGGCTGTGGCGGTTAAACTATCGCAAACCGCGACTGGAATCCAATCTAAACCCATGCAACCGATATGACCGAAACCCTGCTAAAACTCCGCCAAGCCGGCGAGGCCGTGTTGCGCACACCGGCCAGGCCGTTGACTACGCCTGAAATCCGCAGCCCCGAAATCCAAAGGCTGATCGCCGCGATGCGCGACACGCTGCGCGACGCGCCGGGCGTGGGCTTGGCCGCGCCGCAAGTCGGCTTCGGCCTGCAACTGGCGATCATCGAAGACCGGGCCGAATACCAGCAGGCGATTCCCGCCGCGCAACTGGCCGAGCGGGGCCGCGTGCCGGTGCCGTTCCAGGTCGTCATCAACCCGGTGTTGAGCGTGGTCGATCCGACGCCGCAGGTGTTTTTCGAGGGTTGCCTGAGTGTGTCCGGCTTCACCGCCTTGGTGCCGCGCGCAGCCAAGGTGCGCGTCGAGGCGCTGGACGAGAACGGCGAGCCCCGCGCGGTCGAGGCCGAAGGCTGGCTGGCGCGGATTCTCCAGCATGAGACCGACCATTTGCTGGGCAGGCTATACGTGGACGCGATGCTGCCGCGCTCGTTCATGACGAGTGCGAACCATGCCCGCCATTGGAAAGATCGCCCGGTCTGCGAAGTCTGCGCGGCATTGGGGCTGCCGCTGCCAGCGAACTAGAAACCGGCGCTCCAAGCGGTCATCGTTTCGGGTAACATACCCGCTTTTTCCAAGCTCATAAGTTCCATGAATACTCCCCGCATCGGTTTCATCAGCCTAGGCTGCCCCAAGGCGCTGGTCGACAGCGAACGCATCCTCACCCAGCTCCGCGCCGAGGGCTACGACATGACGCCTTCCTACCAGGACGCCGACCTGGTGGTGGTGAACACCTGCGGCTTCATCGACGCCGCCGTGGAGGAGTCGCTGGACGCCATCGGCGAGGCGCTGGCCGAAAACGGCAAGGTCATCGTCACCGGCTGCCTGGGCGCGCGCGAGCAAGAGATCCGCGCCCGCCATCCGCAGGTGTTGAAAATCACCGGGGCGCACGCCTATGAAGAGGTCGTCAACGCGGTGCATGAGCATCTGCCGCCTTTGCACGACCCGTTCACGCATCTGGTGCCGCCTCAGGGCGTCAAGCTGACGCCGCGCCATTATGCGTATTTGAAGATTTCGGAAGGCTGCAACCACCGCTGCACCTTTTGCATCATCCCCTCGCTGCGCGGCGACCTGGTCAGCCGGCCGATTGGCGAGGTGATGGGCGAGGCGGAGCGGCTGGCCAAGGCGGGGGTGAAGGAATTGCTGGTGGTGTCGCAGGACACCAGCGCCTATGGCGTGGATTTGAAATACCGCACCAGCTTCTGGGAAGGTCGGCCATTGAAAACCCGCTTCCTGGATTTGGCGCAGGCGCTAGGCGAATTAGGAATCTGGGTGCGCATGCATTATGTCTATCCCTACCCGCATGTGGACGCGGTGGTGCCGCTGATGGCGGAGGGGAAAATTCTGCCTTACCTGGACATTCCGTTCCAGCATTCCAATCCGCGCATTTTGAAACTGATGAAGCGCCCGGCGTCGGGCGAGGACAATCTGGAGCGCATCCGCGCCTGGCGGGCCATCTGCCCGGACATCACGATCCGCAGCACCTTTATAGTGGGCTTCCCCAGCGAGACCGACGAGGATTTCGAGGATCTGCTCGATTTTATCGACCAGGCGCAATTGGATCGGGTCGGCTGCTTCGCCTATTCGCCGGTGGCCGGCGCGGCGGCGAACGAATTACCCGGCGCGGTGCCGGAAGAGGTCAAGGAGGAGCGGCTGGCCCGGTTCATGGAATTGCAGGCGCAAATCAGTGAAGACCGCCTACAAGCCAAGGTCGGCCGGCGCGAAACCGTGTTGATCGACGAAGTCGTGGAGGAAGGTGCCGTGGGCCGTAGCCGCGCCGACGCGCCGGAAATCGACGGGCAAGTGTTCATCGACGGGGCGACACATTTGCAAGTCGGCGACTTTGTCGAGGTGGAAATCGAGGAGGCCGACGAACACGACCTGTGGGCGCATCTTGTGTAAGATCAGGCAGAGATAACATCCCCGGCGGGGATGTTATCTCAAGGTTCAAGCGATCAATGGTGGTGGCCGCCTTCGCCATGCACATGGCCGTGGGCCAGCTCTTCCAAGGTCGCGTCGCGGACTTCGGTCACTTCGACATCAAAATTCAAGGTCAACCCGGACATGGGGTGGTTGCCGTCGAGGATGACCGAGTCCTCCTGGACATCCAGCACCGTGACCAGTTGCCCGCCTTCCGCCGTTTCGGTGTGGAATTGCATGCCGGGAAGGATTTCATCGACGCCATGGAATGCCGCCTTCGGCACGGCCTGGATCAGACCGTCGTCGCGCAGGCCATAGCCCTCCTCGGGCGGAATGCTGACCTTGAGTTTATCGCCGACGGATTTGCCGGCGAGGGCGTTTTCCAATCCGGGAATGATATTGCCCTCGCCATGGATATAGGCCAAAGGCGCATGGCCTAGGGAACTGTCGATGACGTCGCCGTCGTCATTGGTGAGGGTGTAGTGGATGAAAACCACTTTTTTGGCCGAAACCGTCATGTTTTGCGCCTTTGGTGTGCGTTAAAAAAAGCGCATGATAGCGGTTTTTCGGAGAACCCGATAGCGTGAAAGCAAAAGCGCATATGCCCACCGGATTGCAGGCCATGAGCGGGCAGGAGCGTTACCTGCCCGACTTTCGCAGCTTGGCGACGACCTTGCTTTTGCTGCTGTTGGGCGAGCTTTTGGCGTTCATGTACACCCTGGCGGAGGTTTCCGCGCCGGAAAAATGCTGGGCGGAACTGGGTCTGAATTCTCTGTTTATCATGTGGGTCGTTTTGGGCAGCCAGGCGATATTGGCGGTCGTCGCCCGCAGGCTAGACCGCATGCCAGCGACTCCGGCGGGATTGTGCGTGTTCACCGTCGTGCTGGCGGTGAGTCTGCTGATGACTTGGCTGGTTGACGAGCTATCCGAAGCGACTTTGGAATCCTACGGGGCACGGGGCAACCTGCCCTTCGACCTGTTGAGCAACTCCGTCCTGGCCGGGCTGGTGACGGCGGTGGGCTTGCGTTATCAATACATCCAATACCTGCGCCGGCTACAAGCCAGGGCGGAAGGCTTCGCCCGCCTAGATGCTTTGCAGTCGAGGATGAAACCGCATTTTCTGTTCAACAGCCTCAACGCCATCGCCAGCCTGACCCGGCGCAATCCTGGTTTGGCCGAGGAGTTGACCTTGGATCTGGCCGAGCTTTTCCGCGCCATTTTGCGCAAAGACGCCCAGTTGACTACGCTGGAAGAGGAGTTATTGTTGTCGCGGCAATATTTAAACATTGAGCGGCAGCGCCTTGGCGAGCGCTTGCGCGTCGCCTGGACACTGGACGACGACGTGTTGGCCGCGCTGATTCCGCTGTTAAGCCTGCAACCGCTGCTCGAAAACGCCGTGTACCATGGCATCGAGCCCTCCGCGCAAGGCGGAATGCTGGAAATCGCCTGCCAGCCTTACAAGAGAAACAAAGTCATCCTGACCGTCCGCAATTCCTTGCCGGAAAAGGGTGAAAGCATCGACCGGCCAGGCAACGGCAGCGCACTGGAAAACCTGCGCCTGCGTCTGCAAAGCTTTTTTGGCGACGAGGGCAAGCTGACGGTCAGCATGGCCGAGGGTTTTTATCAAGTGCGCATCATCATCCCTTACACGACGAGGCTTAAACGATGAAGATATTGCTGGCCGATGATGAAACACTGTCCCGCGAGCGCTTGCGCGATCTGCTGCTGGATTCGGCTAACGGCGTCGAAGTGGTAGGCGAGGCCGCGAACGGCTTGGAGGCTTTAAATCTGGCCATCAAGCTCAAACCCGACGTGGTGCTGCTGGACATTAACATGCCGGGCCTGGACGGCATTCACTGCGCCCGCGAATTGGCGCGGCTGCCCGAGGGGCCGGCGGTGGTCTTCATCACCGCCCATGACGATTTCGCCCTGCAAGCCTTTGAAGTAGCCGCCTGCGATTACCTGCTCAAGCCCGTGCGGCGGGAACGCTTGGCGGCGGCACTGGCAAAGGCGCAACGCCTCACCCCCAGCCATTGGGAACGGCTGGACGAAACCTTGCCCGAAGCCGCACGGGAATATATTTGCGCGCAACGCGGCAACGAGGTCAGGTTGATTCCCGTCGCGGAGATAATCTATTTCCACTCCGACCAAAAATACACCACCGTCAAGACGCTAGCCGGCGAAGAGTTGATCGAAGACAGCCTGAAATCGCTGGAGCAAGAATTTGGCAACCGCTTTGTGCGCATCCACCGCAACGCGCTAGTCGCCACGGGCCGCATTGAGCGGCTGGAAAAAGGCGGCTGGGGCGGCGGAAAATTGCGCCTGCGCGGTCTAGGCACGTTGTTGGATGTCAGCCGCCGATGCCTGCCCGGATTACGCGCCCAGTTGAAACGGCTGGGGAAGGCGGAATAATCCCTTGGGCTTGCCGACCGGATGATCTGGTACAATAGCCACCTTTTTAAGGCTTTTTGGAAAATTCCATCCATGGCGCAACAAGTCATCCGTATCGCCACCCGCAAGAGCCCTCTGGCCTTGTGGCAGGCGGAACATGTCGCGCAGAGGTTGCGCACGGCTTTTCCAGGGCTTGCCACCGAACTGGTCACAATGGTCACGCGCGGCGACAAACTGCTTGACGCCCCGTTGGCGAAAGTCGGCGGCAAGGGCCTGTTCGTCAAGGAACTGGAGCAAGGCATGCTGGACGGCGAGGCGGACATCGCCGTCCACTCGATGAAGGACGTGCCCGTGGAGTTCCCGGAAGGCCTGCACCTCGCCGCCATCTTGGAGCGCGAAGATCCGCGCGACGCCCTGGTTTCCAAGCGCTACCCTTCCTTTCAAGCACTGCCGCCCCATGCGAAAATAGGCACCTCCAGCCTGCGCCGCCAATGCCAGATCAAAGAACGGCTGCCCGCCTGCGAGATTGCCAGCCTGCGCGGCAATGTGAACACCCGCCTGGCCAAGCTCGACGCGGGCGAGTTCGACGCCATCGTGCTGGCCGCCGCCGGCCTCAAACGCCTGGGCTTCCATGAACGCATCACCGAAACCTTGTCCCCGGAAACCAGCCTGCCGGCCATGGGACAGGGCGCCATCGGCATTGAATGCCGCGCCGATGATTTGACGCTGAACCAATGGCTGCGCAGCCTGCACCATCCGGAAACCGCGTTGCGGGTGACTGCGGAGCGGGCCATGAACGAGCGTCTACAAGGCGGCTGCCAGGTGCCCATCGCCGGCTTCGCCGAGCTGGCCGACGGCAGGCTCAAGCTACGCGGGCTTGTCGGCTCCCCCGACGGGCGACGGATGATCCGGGGAGAAGTCAGCGGGCCGGGCGAAAACGCGCGGGAGCTCGGCATCGCGCTGGCCGAAGAATTGCTGCGCAAGGGTGCGGACAGCATCCTGCGCGAACTTTACGCATAAAACACATGCCGGTTCTACCCTCGGGTTTCGGCGTCCTAGTGACCCGGCCTGCTGGACAAGCCGAGCGGCTGTGCCGCTTGATTGAAGACGGCGGCGGCACGGCCATCCACGCACCCTTGCAGGAAATCGTGCCGGTGGACGGCGATGAGCCAGGCCCGCGCCGCCTCAAGCAGCAGGAAAACCCAGACTGGCTGGTTTTCGTCAGCGCCAACGCCGTGCGTTGCGCCTTTGCATTGCTCGGCCCACAATGGCTTGAAGGCAAGCAGGCAAAAATCGCGGCCATCGGGCTGGCCACCGCGTGCGCCCTCGCCGAAAAAGGCGTCGCGGTAGACCTGAAACCGAAACAGCAGTTTAATAGCGAAGCACTACTGGCCGAACCGGCCTGGGCGGCGGTGTCCGGGCTACGGTTCCTGATCGTGCGGGGCGTCGGCGGGCGCGAACTACTGGCCGAAACCTTGCGGGCGCGTGGCGCCCGCGTGGAATACGCCGAGGTTTACCGGCGCGTCCCTGCCAATGTGGACATGCCCGGCTTATTGGCCCGCTGGCGGGCAGGCGGCATTGGCGCGACGATAGTGACCAGCGGCGAAGCCCTCGCCGCACTGGCGCGCTTGATGGAAGGACGCGACCAGGCGTTGCTGCTATGTACGCCGATGGTCACCATCGGCGAGCGCTTGAGTGGACAAGCCCGCGAACTGGGCTGCATCCAGGTGATCACAGCAGAGCCGGGCGACGCGGAAATTTTCGATGCGGTGCTCCGCATCGGGCGGACACTTATCAAAACACACCAACCACGGGGATAGAGCATTGGTCGACGAGGATAAACAATTCACGCCGGACGCGGAGCAAGATTTCGCAACGGCGGACATCGGGGATTCCGGTGCGGACAAAGCCCCCAAAGACAAGAAACGCAGCGCGGGAGCCTGGATGGGTTATGGAGCCCTGGTGTTCGTGCTGGTTCTCGTCGGCGCGGGGGTTTTCCTGTTGCACGAACTGCGTTCGCAGCAAGAGTCCCTAGGCAGCGGGCTGGACAAGGGCGACAAGCGAGTGCTGGATTTGCAAGGCAATATCAGCCGCCTGGAAGCCGACATCCAAACCATCCGCCAAGAAATGGTCAATGTGCAAACGGTGACCAGCACCGAAAAAAAGGATTTTGAACGCGACCTCAGCAATGAAGACACGGCCTTGACCGGCCAGATTGAAGCGCTGCGCACCGACTTGAACGGCTCCATCCAACGCATCCAGCGCCAACTGAATCAGACGCGGGGCGATATCATGGTGGCGGACGCCGAATACCTACTCAGCGTGGCCAACCAAAAGCTGCACCTGGTAGGCGATGTCAAGGCCGTGATCGCCATGATGGAAGCCGCCGACCAACGCCTACTCGACAGCGGCGACCCCGCCGCCTTCAAAGTCCGCGAAGCGCTGGCGGAGGAAATCAATGTGCTCAAGGGATTCACGCCTCCGGATATCGTCGGCGTGTCGGCCAAATTGCTGGCATTGGAAGGCAAAGTCAAGGAGCTCCCGCTGTTCCTGCCGCACTCGGAGCGGGCCAAAGAAGACCACCAGCCGGCCGTCAAACCCGTCGATGCCGACAGCGAACCGAAAAACGGCGGCTGGACATCCAACGTGGTTAAAGACATCAAAGGACTGGTGACTATCCGCCACACCGACCGCCCGGTGCAAGCCATCTTGGTTCCCGAGGAAGTGGCAGGGCTGCGCCAGGTGTTGCTGCTCAAGCTGGAAATGAGCCGGGCGTCCCTGCTGCGGGGCGACGACGAGCTGTACAAGACCAATATGGACTCGGCCTTGGCTTGGCTGGAAGAAAATTTCGACACTGAAGCGGCGCTGACCCGAAACTTGGCAGACGAACTCAAAAGCCTACAGGGCTTGCAACTCCATGTTCCGTTCCCCGATGTCAGCCAATCGTTGACCTTGCTGCGCAATATCGAAAAACTGCGCTTGGAAACGGAAAAAGGCCACCCCGCCAAGCAAGAAAAAGCCAGCAAAGTCGAAAAACCCATCGAAGCACCCGCGCCCCTCCCGCAACCGCCGGCCCCCGCCCCGCAACAGCCCGCAGAACAAAGCGACAAGCTGCCGGTGGCGGAACCCTTGCCGGAAGAAGAGGGAGCCAGACAGTGAGACGGGTTCTTCTCCTCCTAATCGGCTTTTTCGCCGCCCTCGGCGCCGCGTTCTTGGGCTTGCGCTACCTTGCCACGCACGGCGGTTCCGGCTACGTCATCATCGGCATCGGCCAGTGGTCGGTCGAAACCACCTTGCTGCTGACCTCCGTCGTGCTGGTGCTCTCTTTCGTGCTGCTCTATTTTGCCGTGCGCCTCATCATCACCGCCGTGCGCCTGCCCAAAATACTCAAAAAACGCGGCCACGAACAGCGCAGCAGACGCTCGCAAGAAGCCTTGCTGTCTGGGCTGATCGAATCCGCCGAAGGCAACTGGGAAAAGGCCGAGAAGCAATTGATCCGCCATGCCGCCAATAGCGGCGTGCCGCTCATCAACTACCTCACCGCCGCCCGCGCCGCCCACTCGCGCGGCGCGTTGGAACAGCGCGACGAATACCTCAAAATGGCCCAGGAAAGCATGCCGGAGGCCGAGCTGGCCATCGGGCTGACCAAGGCCGAGTTGCAGCTTTCCAATAAACAGTTCGAAGAAGCGCTGGAAAGCCTGACCCAGTTAGACAAGATCGCGCCCAGCCACGCCGCCGTGTTGAAGCTCAGGCACCAAGCCCTGTCCCGCGCCGAGGACTGGGAAGGCTTGAGCCGCCTCATTCCCAACCTGCACGCCAACAAAGTCATGCTGGAGGCGGAAATCAAACTGCTGGAGACCGAAACCTACAGCGCCCTGATCAAACAAAAAGCCGAAACCCGCGACGCCATCGCGCTGCGCAATCTTTGGCAAGAAGTGCCCGAGCACATCCGCAAATCCACCGGCATCCAGCAGTTGTACTACGCCGCGATGATCGAGGCCGGCGCGGAGATCGAAGTCGAGCCGCTGGTAAGACTAGCTTTAACCAAGGAATGGAGCGAAACCCTGCTCGTGCTGTACGGCTGCATCCACATGCCCGACACCGAGCAACAGCTCGGCACGGCGGAAGGCTGGTCGACCGCCCATCCCAACGACGCCATCCTGCTGCGCGTGCTAGGCAAGCTCTCGCTGCGCGCCAACCGGCTGGAAAAGGCGAAATCCTACCTCAAGTCCAGCCTGGCGGCGGAGCCCAGCGTCGAAGCCTTCCAACTGATGGGCGACGTGCTGATGAAACAGAAAGACCCGCTCAACGCCTGCCAATATTTCCGCAACGGCCTGCTGTTCGCCTCCAACGGCGTGGTGGCCTTGATCGAAGAGCAAACACTTGAAACCGAATCGGAAGAAGAAGCCGGCGGGCAGGAATTGCCGCCGCTGGAATGAGCGAGTGCTTTCTTTGACAGAATGACAAAAAGGGGCGCGGTTGCGCCCCTGTTTTTTTGCCCGGCACCACGCCCCGCTCAAATCTGCCCCAGCCGCTCCCGCAAAACCACCCACTCGGCGGCATCCACCTGCGCCGCAGGCTTCGCCTCCACCGCGTGGGTTTTCAAAGTTCGCAAGCCTTGCCGCTCCTCGGCCAAGGCCTCGAAGCCCCCGGCGATTTCCGCAAACAGGTTTCTTGTCATCGTCTGGCCTCCAGTGCCCGTCTCAAAATGTAGCCCGCATGAAGCGCAGCGAAATGCGGGGTTTCGCGGCTCCGATCATCCCGGATTCCGCAGGCTCCCTCTGGGCTACGCTGACTTCAATCCACAAAGCATCATCGCTCCCCGTGGGCATTACGGAATGCTCGAAGCACTGCGTTCATGCGGGTTTGATAGCCGGCACCTTGCGCCTTAAACCAAGCCAACA
>Ga0265327_10002703_pt1 | contig 18190 bp, 12 predicted proteins | sample 41621metaG_FD_202089 | JGI IMG/M metagenome (GOLD analysis project Ga0265327, IMG submission 202089) | Rhizosphere microbial communities from Carex aquatilis grown in University of Washington, Seatle, WA, United States - 4-16-21 metaG | ecosystem: Host-associated > Plants > Roots > Rhizosphere... | reverse complement strand
CCTTCGACGCCGTCAAGCCCGGCCAGGCCCATCAGGCGGCGGTCGGCGGCGTTGTGGCCGCCATCGGCCGCGGCGATTTTTTCCAGGCCAACGTCGCGCGTCCCTGGGGCGGACGGCTGCAGCCGGGATCGACCCCCTTCGACGTGCTGGCCAAGCTGGCCCATGACAGCCCCGCGCCCTTCGCCGGCTACCTGCGCCTGCCGGGGCGCGCGGTGGTGTCGAACTCGCCCGAGCGCTTCCTTGAGGTCACCGCTGAGGGCCAGGCCCAGAGCCGGCCGATCAAGGGCACGCGCCCGCGCGGCGAGTCGCCGGTCGAGGACCGCTATCTGGCGGAAGAACTGCTGGCCAGTCCCAAGGACCGGGCCGAAAACCTGATGATCGTCGACCTGATGCGCAATGACCTGGCCCGCGCCTGCCGCCCGGGAACGGTCAAGGTCGAGGCGTTCTGCGCGCTGGAGTCTTTCGCCAACGTGCACCACCTGGTGTCGACGGTCACCGGAAGGCTGAAGCCGGGTCTGAATGCCCTGGACCTGTTCTCCGGGGCCTTTCCCGCGGGCTCGATCACCGGCGCGCCCAAGATCCAGGCCATGCGCGAGATCGCCCGGCACGAGACGCCGCGCGGGCCCTATTGCGGCTCGCTGTTCTGGGCCGGGTTCGACGGCGCCTTCGACTCCAGCGTGCTGATCCGCACCCTGGCCTTCGAAGAGGACTCCGAAGGCTGGCGGTTCGAGACCCGCGCCGGCGGCGGCATCACCGCCGACTCCGATCCGGCCGACGAGGACGCCGAGGCGGAGGCGAAGATCGCCGCCATCCGCCTGGCGCTGACCGCCTAGGACCCTACTCCGCCGGCTCGCGCTTCTTCTCGCCGGCTTCGATCTTGCCCTGGGCTTCGTTGCCGCCCACCGAGTAGACGACCTGGGTGTTGCGGGTCTTGAGGAAGTCGTCCAGCGACATGCCGCGGAACGCCGCATAGACCGCCGGGTTCGACACCCCGATCACGGCCGCGAACTTCTCCAGCACGAAGAAGATCGCGCCATAGCGGATCAGCCCCTGCCAGTCGCGGCGGCGGATCAGGTCGCGCTCCTGTTCGGACAGGCCCCACTTCTCGAACAGGGCCTCGGGGTCGGCCAGAAACGCCTGACGGTGCTCGGGCACGACCAGCTCATGCAGGAACTTGTTGATCCGGTAGTAGGTGACGCTGCGTTCGAGATCGAAGGGATAGGTGCCCTCCAGCTTCTCGGCGCCCTTGAGCTGCTCGCCCATCTTGGCCCGGTGCGCCGCGGCCACGTTGGCCGGCATTGGCGTGTCCAGGTTCTCGTAGATCACCGTCGAGATGGCGGTCATCGAGGGCAGGTAGTAGGTCTGGTGCACCTTCTTGACGTTGGCCGAGAGCGTGCCGCGGCCCAGGAGCCACATCACGATCTCCGCGCTCTCCATGCCGCCCAGGGTGGCGTGCTCGGCATGGGTCATGCGGGTGAGGGCGACGGGGTCGTTCTCCAGCATCTCCAGGAACTGGTGGTCCCAAGGCGGGTTGTTGAAGCCGCAGCGCTCGCCGTGCACCTGGTGCGACAGGCCGCCGGTGGAGACCACCGCCACCTTCAGGTCTTCCGGATAGCTTTCCACCGCGGTGCGGATGGCCTGGCCCAGCTTGTAGTAGCGGGCGGCGCTCGGCACCGGGAACTGCAGGACTCCGCATTGCAGCGGGATGATCGGCATCGGCCAGCCGTTCTCGTCATGGTCGAGCAGCACCGACAGCGGCGAGAAGCAGCCATGGTCCAGGCCCTTGCCCTGGAAGAACGACATGTCAAATTCGTCGGTTACCAGAGAGTTGCCGATATGGCGGGCCAGGGCCGCGTGGCCCTTCACCGGAGGCAGCTTGCGATAGCCGCCGCCCTCGTCGGCCACCTTCCACTCGTCGCCGACCCCCAGCACGAAGGCCGAGTAGTGGTCGAAGAAGAACGAGGTGACGTGGTCGTTGTAGATGAGGAACAGCACGTCCGGCTGCTTCTCCTTGAGCCAGGCCTTGATCGGCTCATAGGCCTCGAAGATCGGCTTCCAGACCGGGTCTTCCTGCTTCTTGCCGTCCAGGGCGAAACCGATGGTCGGGGTGTGAGACGTGGCGATCATGCCCACGATACGGGCCATGGTGTCCTCCGGCGTTTGCGGCGCGAGATGCGGGTAGAGCCCGCTGCTTTGGATCACGGCCTAACAGCGCGAGTAAACAGGCGCAATCGCCAAGTCCTTGATCCTGCGCAAGAGAGAGCGCCCGCTCTGCACCCGCGATCTGGCGGCGGGGCGACATTGGCATAGCTAGCGCTCAAATAAGCATGGGCGGCGCGCGGGCCTCAATGGCCCGCGAGCGGCCACACCGCGGCGATCAGCGGCGGTCCGGCCAGGATCACCATGATCGACAGCGGCGCCCCCAGCCGCCAGTAGTCGGTGAAGCGGTAGCCCCCAGGGCCCGCGACCAGGGTGTTGCACTGGTGGCCGATGGGCGTGAGGAAGTCGCAGCCCGCCCCGGTCGCCACCGCCATCAGGAAGGTGTCGGGATTGAGATGCAGGCGCTGGGCGGTGAGCACGCCGATCGGCCCCAGCACCAGCACCGTCGGGGCGTTGTGCAGGAACGGCGAGCAGGTCATCGCCACCACCAGCAGCGCCCCCAGCGCCAGCATCGGCGACACGCCGTGCAGCGCCTGGGCCAGGGCGCCGGCGATCAGGTCGGCGCCGCCGGTGCGCCGCACCGCCTCGCTGATCGGCGTCAGCGCTCCGATCAGCACCAGCACCTGACCGTCGAGGGATTCATAGGCGTCGCGCATCGACAGGGCGCCCGCGGCCACCATCAGCACCGCCGCGCCGAAGAAGGCGATCGCCACGGGCAGCACGTTGAACGCCACCAGGATCATGGCGGCCGCCAGGATCAGCACCGGGCTGATGCGCCGCCGCACGCCGCCCAGGCGCACGTCCCGCTCGGCCAGGGGCAGCACGCCCAGGGTCTTGAGGATGTTCGGCAAGGCGCGCTCGCCCGCCTGCAGCACCAGGATGTCGCCGGGTCGCAGGGAAATGTCGCGCAGGCGCTGGGTGATGCGCTCGCCGCCGCGCCCGACCGCCAGCAGATTGACGCCGTACTGCTGCTTCAGCGCGAGGCGCTGGGCGGAGGCGCCGACCAGCACCGACCCCCGCTGCACCACCGCCTCCACCGAGCGCATCTCCTCGACGGCCTCGCCCTTCTCCACCTCGCGGCCCTCGCGGGCGGCCTTCAGCGGCGTGCGCGCGACCACCCGGTCGAGCGCCTCCTGATCGCCTTCCAGGATGAGCACGTCGCCTTCGCGCAGCCGGGCGTCCGGCAGCGGCGCCTCGCGCTGCTCGCCACGGGCGGCGATGGCGGTCAGGCGCACGCCGTCCTCGGCCAGCTTGAGGTCCGACACCGTCAGGGCGCTGGCCGCATCGCCGGTGACCGTCGCCTCGGTGGCGTAGGGCGCGTCGGCCACCGCTTCGGCCAAGCTGACCTGTCCCTGGCGATTCCGGGGCAGCAGCGGCCAGGCGACACTCACCAACACCAGCCCCATCGCGGTCAGCGCCAGGCCCACGGGCGCGAAGTCGAACATGCGGAACGGCTTGCCGAGGGTCTCCTCGCGAACCTGGCTGACGATGATGTTGGTCGAGGTGCCGACCAGGGTCACCAGCCCGCCCAGCAGCGACAGGAACGACATCGGCATCAGCAGCGACGACGGCGAGGTGCCGGTCTTGCGCGACAGCTGCAGCGCCGCGGGCATCAGGATGGCCAGGGCGCCGACGTTCTTGGTGGTCATCGACAGCAGCGCCGTGGCCCCGGCCAGGACCGGCACCTGGCTCGCCGCCGACTTCAGCCGTCCGAGCAGGGGCCGGAGCGCCGTCTCCACCGCCCCCGACCGAGCGATCGCCGCGCTGACCACCAGGGCCGACGCGATGATCACCACCACGTCGCTGGTGAAGCCGCCGAACGCCTTGTCCGGGCGGACCACGCCGGTCAGGACCGCGGCCAGCAGGGCGCCCAGGGCCACAAGGTCGTACCGGAACCGCCCGGAGGCGAACAGGACGACGGCGACAGCGAGGATGGCGAAGGCCAGGGCTTGATCGGGCCGCATGGAGCAGCAACGGCGGCTGACAGGGCAGGTTCCGGCGCCTTGGCCTTGGGCGCGGCCTGTTCAAGGGTTGGGCGTCGCGCCGCCGTCGGTCTCTTTGCGGCGCAGGGCTGTTGCGTTGCGGCTCGGGGCGCGGCCAATGGGAGTTCGACAGGGCAACGGCGCCCTCGGCCGGTCTGCGCGGCCGGACGTCAGGAACAGGTGGACAACGGCGTCCGCGCGGGGGATTCCCTCGCCGGGCGCCTTTTGCGTTGGAGACGGCTCGTTATGCCCCCGGCCCGCATCACGGCTGATCTGTTCGCTTCCCTCCGGCCGGAGTCGGTCTGAACCTTCCCCATGCGCGTTCTCGTCATCGATCCAGACAAAGCGCGGGCGGCCCTGGTGGCCGAGGGCCTGGCCGACGTGAAGCCGCTCGAGGTCAGAAGCGCGCCGTCGTTCGAGGAGGTCGAGACCGAGCTCGAGGCCTTCGCCCCGGACGTCATCGTCATCGCCTGCGACAGCCCCGACCGCGACACCCTGGAGAACCTGCGCGAGCGGACGGCGCACAATCCGCGCCCGGTGGTGATGTTCGTCGACCGCTCGGCGCCCGGCCTGGCCGACGCCGCGATCCAGGCGGGCGTGGCGGCCTATGTGGTCGACGGCCTGGTGGCCAACCGGGTGCGCTCGGTGCTGGAGGTGGCCCTGACCCGCTTCCAGCTGATGCAGAAGCTGCGCGGCGACCTGGCCAAGGCCCAGGCCGACCTCGCCGCCCGCAAGACCATCGACCGCGCCAAGGGCCTGCTGATGAAGGAGCGGGGTCTCGACGAAGACACGGCCTATCAACTGCTGCGCAAGCTGGCGATGGACTCCGGCCGCCCCCTGGCGGCCGTGGCGGCCGACCTTGTCGCCTACGCCAAGGTCCTGAAGGGCGGACAAGAATGAGCCCCGCGAAGCTGACCCTGGAAAAGGCCGCCATCACCCTGGGCTTCGTACCCCTGACCGACTGCGCCCTGCTGGTGGTGGCCAAGGAAAGGGGCCTGTTCGCCGCCGAGGGGCTGCAGGTGTCGCTGTCCCGCGAACCATCGTGGGCCAATGTCCGCGACAAGGTCGCCCTGGGTCTGCTCGACGGGGCCCACATGCTGGCGCCCATGGCCCTGGCCCTGACGCTCGGGGTCGGCAGCGACCCCACGCCGATGGCCGCGCCCATGGCCCTGAACGTCAACGGCTCCAGCCTCGGCGTCTCCACCGCCCTGTTCGACTCCATGCCGCCGGCTTCCGATCTGACGGGCGCCGCCCTCAAGCAGGCGCTGGACCGGCGCCGGGCCGAAGGAAAGGCCCCCGCCGCCTTCGCCGTCGTGTTCCCCCATTCGCTCCACGCCTACATGCTGCGCCACTGGCTGGCTCAGGCCGGCGTCGACCCGGACGCAGACGTTCGCATCACCGTCGTGCCCCCGCCGCGCATGCCCGAGCGGGTCGCGGCGGGAGATATCGACGGATTCTGCGTCGGCGCGCCGTGGGGCGGCGCGATCGAGGCGTCCGGCGCCGGACGCATGCTGCTGCATGGAGCCCAGTTCTGGCCCGGCGCGCCGGACAAGGTGCTGGGCGTCACCGGCGCCTGGGCCGAGGCTCATCCGCAAACCCTCCAGGCCCTGTTGCGGGCCTTGATCCGCGCGGCCGTCTGGAGCGACGCGCCTGAGAACGAGGCCGAGCTCGCCGCCCTCCTGGCCCGGCCCGAATACCTCTACGTGCCCGCCGCGGCGCTGGGCCGGGCGCTGTCCAAGGCCAATCCGTTCGGCCTGCGCTTCCATGCGGGCGGCGCCGGCTGGCCAAGGCGGGAGCACGCCCTGTGGCTGTTCAGCCAGATGCGCCGCTGGGGACAGGTCGGGCCCGGGGGCGCCGCCGCCGCCGAGGCCGTCTGCCGTCCCGACCTCTACGCCCAGGCCGCCGCCGCCGCAGGCGTCGCCGTCGCCGAACCGGCGGCGCTCGCCCCGTTCTACGACGGCTCGGTGTTCGATCCCTCCGAGGTCGGGGACTAGCGGCCGTTCGCGTGGACAGCCGTTCGGTCTGAGGGCGCCCGCGCAATGAGCGCTTTTTTGCTGCGCCGCACAAAGAAATCGCCCAAGCCTTGAGCGGTTCGGCCGGCTGCGGCGGATTCACGCCGCATTCCCTGGCTTGTCCCACCGACCCCTGACCGTCTGGGCGTGTCGCGGGACAAAGATGTTCCGCGTGAGGCCGAGAGGCCGGTCCGGCGGGGACGCCGGAATTCACACAAGGACATCGACGTCCGAGCGGGGCTCAGCCCCCGCCGGGCGTTTTTTTTTGGCCCAAGGCCAAGGAGCGGGAATGACCAGCGGACAGTTTCGGATATGGGCGGCGTCGGCGAGCGCCGTTGTGCTGGCGGCGGCGGGACAGGCGTCGGCCCAATCCCTCGCCGCGCCGCAGGCGACGGATTCAATCGCCGCGGCGATCACGTCGGGCCATCTGCTGCTCGATATCCGCGGCCGCTGGGAGCACGTCGACCAGACCAAAACCGCGACGCTGAAGGACGACGCCGACGCCTACACAGTGCGCACCCAGCTGGGTTGGGAGACCGGCGCCTGGAACCACCTCAAGGCGCTGCTGGAGTTTCAGGACGTCAGCCACCTCGGCCCCGCGGACTACGCGGTCAACGTCCCCGGCGCGGCCACCCCGCCGATGAACGGAGCCGCCAAGTCCAGGTACCCCTTGATCAACGACCCGGACGAGGTCGAGCTCAACCGGCTCCAGCTCGCCTGGGCGCCGGTCAAGGCATTCACCGCCACCGTAGGACGCCAGCGTATCCTGGTCGACGACCAGCGCTTCGTCGGCAACGTCGGCTGGCGGCAGAACGAGCAGACCTTCGACGCCGCGCGCGCCGAATTCGCCGCCGGCGGCTTCAGCGGAACCTATGTCTATATCGACCGCGTCAACCGCGTGCTCGGCCCGTCCACCGACTGGCGGTCCGACAGCCACCTGCTGAACCTGGCCTACGCCGTGGCCCCGCCGCTCCGGCTCGAAGGCTTCGTCTACGCCCTCGACTTCTCCAACAGCCCCGTCAACAGCTCGATCACCGAGGGCGGCCGCGTCACCGGCAAGGCGCCGTTGGGGCCCGTGCAGCTGACCTATGGCGCGACCTACGCCCAGCAGAGCAACTATCACTCTGGCCCGACGCCCGGCTTCAGCCTGCCCTATTACGACGTGAACCTTGCCGCGAGCTGGAAGAGGCTCACAGGGAAGGCCGACTACGAGGTGCTGGACGGCAACGGCGTGCGCGGCTTCACGACGCCGCTCGCCACCACCCACGGGTTCAACGGCTGGGCCGACGCCTGGGTCGCGCCCGGCGGCGCCAAGAGCTTCGTCGACGGGATCAAGGACATCAGCGGCAGCCTCGCCTGGCGGCCTCCGGTCAAGGCGGCCTTCTTCTTCAATCCCGAGCTGACGGCGATCTACCACGCCTTCAACGACCAGAAGACCGGAGCCGGCTTGGCGCACGAGCTCGACATCCTGGCCACCGCCTCCTTCACCAAGCAGCTGAGCGGCTTGGTGAAATTCGCCGACTTCCAGCGCAACGCCGTTGTCCCCGTCGGCACGGCCGCGCCCCCGCCGACCCGGACCAAGTTATGGATCGGCTTCGAATACAAACTCTGATCGCGCCGGAGCCCGTCGTCGCCGTGGACCGGTCCGAACGCCGCCCGATCGCACAGAAGGGCGCCTCCGAAGCGAGCGTCCTGCCTGTCATTTGTGCACCGCAGCAGAAGTCCGAGTCCCGGCGGCGGCCTTGCCTGTACGTCTGTACAACTTGAGCCACCATGTCAGGGAACACGCGCGGCAACGACGCCGCGCGACGGCCGAGAGGCCAGCCCGGCTCCGCCGCCGGGCCGATGGATCGGACAACGACGTCCGTCTGGGGATCGCACCCCGGGCGGGCGTTTTTCGTTTTGGAGGGTACCCATGTCGCTCAAGGCGATGCTGAAATCGGGCCACACGCCCACCCTGTTCTCCACGTTCCTGTATTTCGACATCAGCTTCATGGTGTGGGTGCTGCTCGGGCCGCTGGCGGTCCTGATCGGGACCGACCTGCACCTGGACGCCGCCCAGAAGGGCCTGATGGTCGCCACGCCCTCGCTGGCCGGCGCCTTCCTCAGGGTCGTCAACGGCGTGTTCGTCGACCGCTTCGGCCCCAAGAAGACCGGCATCGTCAGCCAGCTGATCGTCATCGCCGGCCTGTTCGTCGCCTGGCGCCTGGGGGTGCATTCCTTCGCCCAGACCCTGATGCTGGCCACGGTGCTCGGCGTCGCCGGCGCCTCCTTCGCCATCGCCTTGCCGATGGCCTCGGCCTGGTATCCCAAGGAGCATCAGGGCCTGGCTCTGGGCATCGCCGGCGCCGGCAACTCCGGTACGGTGCTGGCCTCGCTGTTCGCCCCGACCCTGGCCAAGACCTACGGCTGGACCAACGTCCTGGGCATGGCGATCCTGCCACTGCTGGTCGCCTTCGCCGTGTTTGTCCTCTTCGCCAAGGACAGCCCCAACCGGCCCGCGCCCAAGACCGCCAAGGCCTATCTCAAGGTGCTGAAGCAGGGCGACTGCTGGGGCCTGATGGCGCTCTACAGCGTCACCTTCGGCGGCTTCGTCGGCCTTTCCTCGTCCCTGCCGATCTACTTCCACTCCGAATACGGACTCTCCAGCGTCACCGCCGGCTTCGTCACCGCGGCCTGCGTCTTCGCCGGTTCGATGGTGCGCCCGTTCGGCGGCTTCCTGGCCGACCGGTTTGGCGGGGTGCAGACTCTCACCGTGGTGTTCGCCGTGGCGGCCGCGGCGCTGGGACTCGTGTCCATGAACCTGCCGGGCGTCTATTTCGCCGCGGCGATGTTCGTCCTCGGCATGCTGGCGCTGGGCATGGGCAACGGCGCGGTGTTCCAGCTCGCCCCGCAGCGCTTCGGCGGCGAGATGGGCCTGATCACCGGCCTGGTCGGCATGGCCGGCGGCCTGGGCGGCTTCTACCTGGCTTCGAGCCTCGGCGTCTCCAAGCAGTTCACCGGCAGCTACCAGTCAGGGCTCCTGATCTTCGCCGGCCTGGCCTTCATCGCCCTGCTGGGCGTCAGCGCGGTGCGCAAGCGCTGGAACGCCTGGTCGCTGCGCCGCGCCCAATACACCGAAGCGCAGGCGTGAGGATGGCCAGCATGAACAGACAGAAGCTGGTCGTCGTCGGCAACGGCATGGCCGGGTGCCGGGCGGTCGAGGAGATCCTCAAGCGCGACCCTCTCCGCTACGAGATCGCCATCTTCGGGGCTGAGCCCCGGGTCAACTACAACCGCATCATGCTGTCGCCGGTGCTGGCGGGGGAGAAGACTTTCGGGGACATCGTCATCAATGACGAGGCCTGGTACCGCGACAACGGCATCACCCTTCACGCCGGCCGCGCCGTCACCGCCGTCGATCCCGCCGCCAAGGTCGTCACGGCCGAGGGCGGACTCGAGGTCTCTTACGACGTGCTGATCCTGGCCAACGGCTCGGACCCGGTGCGCCTGCCCCTGCCGGGGGCGGACCTGAAGGGCGTGGTCACCTTCCGCGATCTGGACGACGTCGGCGCCATGCTGGCTGCGGCCGAGAAAGATGGCGGCAAGGCGGTGGTGATCGGCGGCGGCCTGCTCGGCCTCGAAGCCGCCTACGGCCTGGCCAAGCGCGGCATGGACGCCACTGTCGTGCACCTGATGGAAGTGCTGATGGAGCGCCAGCTCGACGAGAGCGCCGGCTTCCTCCTGACCGAGGCCCTCAAGCAGAAGGGCGTCGAGACCGTGCTGGGCGCCCAGTCCGAGGAGATCGTCGGCGAAGACGGCCATGTGAAGGCCCTGCGCCTGAAGGACGGCCGCGAGCTGCCCTGCGACGTGCTGGTGATGGCGGTGGGCATCCGCCCCAACGCCGGCCTGGCCCGATCAGCCGGCCTGAAGGTGAACCGGGGCGTTGTGGTCGACGACCAGATGCGCACCTCCGACCCTTCGATCTTCGCCGTCGGCGAATGCGCCGAACACCGCGGAATCGCCTACGGCCTGGTCGCGCCCATCTGGGACATGTGCCGCACCCTGGCCGAGACCCTGACCGACGGCGACGGCGCCTACGAAGGCTCGGTGCTGTCCACCCGCCTGAAGGTGTCGGGCGTCGACGTGTTCTCCGCCGGCCGCTTTTCCGGCGGCGAAGGCTGCGAGGACATCGTGTTCCGCGACGCCGGCCGCGGGGTCTACAAGCGCCTGGTGCTGGAAGACGGCAAGGTCGCCGGAGCGGTGCTGTTCGGCGACGCCATCGACGGCAACTGGTACTTCGACCTGATGAAGTCGGGCCGCGACGTGTCCGACATCCGCGAGACCCTTGTGTTCGGCCAGGCGGTCACGGAGGGCCTGTCAGGCCTGGACCCTAATTCGGCCGTTGCAGCCATGGCGGACACCGCCGAGATCTGCGGTTGCAACGGCGTGTGCAAGGGGCAGATCACCCAGGCGATCGTCAGTGACGGCCTCACCACCCTGGACGACGTGCGCGCGGTGACCAAGGCTTCCGCCTCGTGCGGATCGTGCACGCCCCTGGTCGAGCAGGTGCTGAAACTGACCCTCGGCGACGGCTTCAAGACCCAGGACGGGCCCAAGCCCGTGTGCAAGTGCACCCACCACGGCCACGCCATCGTCCGTACCCGGATCGTGACCGAGCAGCTCAAGTCCATTCCCGCGGTGATGCAGGCCCTGGAGTGGGCCACGGCGGACGGCTGCGCCTCCTGCCGCCCTGCCCTGAACTACTACCTGATCTGCGCCTGGCCGGGCGAGTACCGCGACGACAGGCAGAGCCGCTTCATCAACGAGCGGGCCCACGCCAACATACAAAAAGATGGGAGTTACTCCGTCGTGCCGCGCATGTGGGGCGGGGTGACCAGCGCCGCGGAGCTGCGGGCCATCGCCGACGTGGTCGAGAAGTTCGACATCCCCACGGTCAAGGTCACCGGCGGCCAGCGCATCGACCTGCTCGGTGTCAGGAAGGACGACCTGCCCGCCGTGTGGTCCGACCTCAACGCCGCCGGCATGGTCTCGGGCCACGCCTACGCCAAGGGTCTGCGCACGGTGAAGACCTGCGTCGGATCGGAATGGTGCCGCTTCGGCACCCAGGACTCCACCGGGCTGGGCGTGCGGCTGGAGAAGTTCATGTGGGGCTCCTGGAGCCCGGCCAAGGTCAAGCTCGGCGTCTCCGGCTGCCCGCGCAACTGCGCGGAGGCCACCTGCAAGGACATCGGCGTGGTCTGCGTCGACAGCGGCTATGAGATCCACATCGGCGGCGCCGCCGGTCTGCACATCCGCGGCACGGAGCTGCTCACCAAGGTCTCGAGCGAGAACGAAGCGGTGTGGGCCATCTGCGCGGTGATGCAGCTCTACCGCGAGGACGGCTTCTATCTGGAGCGCATCTACAAGTGGGTGGACCGCGTGGGCCTCGACTCGATCCGCGTCCGTATCGAGGACCCCGAGGACCGCCGCGCCCTCTACGACCGCTTCGCCTTCTCGCAGCGCTTCTACCGCATCGACCCCTGGGCCCAGCGGGTCGCCGGGCGCGAGAGCGACGAATTCAACCCGATGAGCCGACGCATGGAGTTCGAACCGGCATGAACGCGATGACCGATTTCACGGCCTGGACCGACGTCGGCGCGGTGACCGACGTGCCCCTGCGCGGCGCCCGCCGGGTGCCCACGCCGGACGGCGACATCGCCGTGTTCCGCACCGGCGACGGCCGGGTGTTCGCCCTGCGCGATCAGTGCCCGCACAAGGGCGGCCCGCTCAGCCAGGGCATCGTCCACGGCCACGCCGTGACCTGCCCCCTGCACAGCTGGAACATCGACCTCAGCAGCGGCGAGGCGATGGGCGCGGACAAGGGCAAGGGCTGCACGCCGGTGGTGCCGCTCATGATCGAGGGTGGACGCATCCTGCTCGGCTCCAAGAGACGGGCAGCCTGATCATGGCGGACGGCTCGGCCTTTCCGCCGACCGTGCGCACGACCTGCCCCTATTGCGGGGTGGGCTGCGGGGTCTCGGCGCGCGCCGCCGGCCGCGACCTCGTGCTCTCCGGCGACGCCGCCCACCCGGCCAACGCCGGCCGCCTGTGCTCCAAGGGAACCGCGCTGGGCCAGACCGTGGGGCTGGAAGGCCGCCTCCTGGAGCCGATGATCGGCAAACGGACGGTCGACTGGTCCGCGGCGATCCAGCACGTCGCCCAGGGGTTCAAAAAGGCGATCGCCGAGCACGGCCCGGACTCGGTGGCCTTCTACGTCTCCGGCCAGCTGCTGACCGAGGACTACTACGCCGCCAACAAGCTGATGAAAGGCTTCATCGGCTCCGGCAACATCGACACCAATTCGCGCCTGTGCATGGCCTCGGCGGTGGCGGCGCACAAGCAGGCCTTCGGCGCAGACCTCGTGCCGGGCTGCTACGAGGACCTGGAGCTGGCCGACCTGGCTGTGTTTTCCGGCCACAACGCCGCCTTCACCCATCCCGTCCTGTTCCGCCGCATGGAGGCCGCCAAAGCACGCGGCCAGCGCCAGGTGGTGATCGACCCCCGCCGCACCGACACCGCCGAAGGCTGCGACCTGCACCTGGCCCTCGCCCCCCAGACCGACGTGCGCTTGTGGAACGGCCTGCTGGCCGACCTGATGCGGCGGGGCGCGGTGGACGAGGCCTACGTGGCGGCCCACGTGTCGGGTTTCGACCAGGTCAAGGCGGCGCTGGCCGAGGCCGACCAGTCGATCGCGGCGGTGGCGGCGGACTGCGGCGTCGAGCCCGCCGACCTAGACACCTTCTACCGCTGGTTCGCCGAAACGCCGCGCACCGTCAGCCTGTTCTCCATGGGCGCCAACCAGTCGGCCCAGGGCACAGCCAAGGGCGCGGCGATCATCAACGCCCACCTCGCGACCGGCCGCATCGGCAAGCCGGGCGCCTGCCCCTTCTCCATCACCGGCCAGCCCAACGCCATGGGCGGGCGTGAAACCGGCGGCATGGCCAACACCCTGGCCGCGCACATGGACTTCGGCCCCGAGGAGCGCGCCCGCGTCGCCCGCTTCTGGGGCTCGGGCCACATCGCCGAGAAGCCCGGCCTGAAGGCCGTCGACCTGTTCGAGGCGGTGCGGTCCGGCAAGATCAAGGCCCTGTGGATCATGGCCACCAACCCGGCGGTCAGCCTGCCCCAGGCCTCGCGGGTGCGCGACGCCCTGGCCAAATGCCCGCTGGTGGTGGTGTCCGACTGCATGGCGTCCAACGACACCCTGCCCTACGCCCATGTGAAGCTGCCGGCCCTGGCCTGGGGCGAGAAGGACGGGACGGTCACCAACTCCGAGCGCCGCATCTCGCGCCAGCGCCCGCTGATGGCCGCGCCCGGCCAGGCCCGCGCCGATTGGCGGATCATCGCCGACGTGGCCGCCGCCATGGGTTTCGCCGACGCCTTCGGCTGGCGCTCGCCGACCCAGGTGTTCCGCGAGTACGCCCGCCTGACCGCCTACGAGAATGGCGGCGCGCGCACGCTCGATCTGGGGCCGCTCGCCGGGGTCACGCCCGATCAGTACGAGGCGCTGGAGCCCCTGCAATGGCCGGTGACCGAGGCGGGCGGGACAACTCGTCTGTTCACCGACGGCCGCTTCCAGACGCCCGACGGCAAGGCCCGCATGGCGCCCCTCGAAGCGCGCGGCCCGGCCGAACCGGCCGGCGGCGGCTTCCCGTTCTCGCTCAACACCGGCCGCGTCCGCGACCAGTGGCACACCATGACCCGCACGGGCCTCTCCGCCGACCTCTGCCGCCACGCGCCCGAGCCCTTCGTCGAGGTGCATCCGGACGACGCGGGACCCCTCGGCGTGACCGACGGCGCCCTGGCCCGGATCCGCACCCCGCATGGCGAAGCGGTCGCGGTCGCCCGCCTCACCGACCGCCAGCGCAAGGGATCGCTATTCCTGCCCATGCACTGGACCGACGCCTTCGCGCCCTCCGGCCGCTCCAACCCGCTGATCGGCGGCCACGTCGACCCGGTGTCCGGCCAGCCGGAGTTCAAGCACGCCCCCGCACGCCTCGCCGCCTATCGCGAGACCTGGCGCGGCTTCCTCATCACCCGTTCGCCCGTGCAGCGTCCGCCGTCCCTCGACCTGGTGTGGCGGCGCACGCCCCAGGACGCCGGCCAGCTGCACGAGTTCGCCGGGCGCGGCGACCAGCGCGAACGCGACGCCTTTCTCGACGCCTTCCCGATTTCCCCCGGGCTCGAGGCGTTGAGCCTGGAGGACCCGGCCACAGGCGCGCTACGCCGGGCCCTCCTGAGACACGGACGGCTGGAGCAGGTGCTGTTCCTGACCGTCTCCGGCCGCCTGCCGCCGCGCGACTGGCTGGCGAGCCTGTTCGCCGCCCCCGAGGTCTCGGCCCAGGACCGCGTCACTCTGCTCGCCGGCCGCTCGGCCGCGCCCATGCCCGACGCCGGCCCGATGGTCTGCGCCTGTCTCAAGGTCGGCGCCCGGCGCATCGAGGCCGCCGTCGTGTCGGGCGCCGCTTCCATCGAGGCCGTGGGCTCGGCCACCGGCGCGGGGACCAACTGCGGCTCCTGCCGCCCCGAGATCGCCAGGCTCATCGCCGCACACCATAAGCACGAGGCCGAACATGCCGCCTGAACAGCCGAAGGTGATGCTGGTGGGCGCCGGGCCCGGAGCGGCCGACCTGCTCACGATCCGCGCCCTGCGCGCCGTCGAAGGAGCCGAGGCCCTGCTCTACGACGCCCTGGTCGGCGAGGAGGTCCTGGCGCTGGCCCCCCGCCGCTGCCTGCGCATCCGCACCGGCAAGCGCGCCGGCGGCGCCAGCATGAAGCAGGCCGAGATCAACGCCCTGATGGCCCGCCTCGCCCTCAAGGGCCTGAAGGTCGTGCGGCTCAAGGGCGGCGATCCGTCCGTATTCGGACGGTCAGGCGAGGAGAAGGATTTCCTGGAGGCGCGCGGCGTGGCTGTCGAGGTGGTTCCGGGGATCACGGCGGCCAGCGCGGCCGCCGCCCAGTTTGGCTTCCCGCTTACCCATCGCGGGCAGGCGCGGCGCCTGCTGCTGCTCACCGCCCGCGTCCACGACGGCTCGCTCGACACGTCCGGATGGGCCGAGGCCGCGGCCGACCGTGAAGCGACCCTGGCGGTCTACATGGGCCGCGACAGCGCCCGCATGATCGCTGACGGCCTGATCGCTCTCGGCCGCGATCCGTCGACTCCGGCGATCGCCGTGGAGAACGCCGGCTCCCCGGAAGCCCGCCTCATGACCGCATCTCTTCAGAGTCTCGGCGACGCCATCGAGGCGGCCGCGCCGTCAGGGCCGGTGCTGCTGGTGATCGGCGAGGTCGCGGCTAGGGCGCGGACCGAGGCGGCTTGGGCGGCGGGGGTTTCGGGGCCGGCTTCGGCAGCGGCTGCGGCCTGCCGAGCGTGAACAGCGGGGCCTTCCTGGCCTTGATCTTGGCCTTGGCCGGCTTGGGCTGAGCCCGTTGCAGCACGATCTCGGCCGCGCGCGCCTTGCCCTCGACCGGCAGAACCGCGCCGATCTTGCGCAGCATCATGTCCTCGCCCTCGAGGTTCAGCACGCCCGAATAGACCATCTGGGCGACCGCCGGATCGGCGATGCGGATCGGCCGGGCGACATAGCGGTTGAGGTCGGCCACCACTTCCGACAGAGGAGCCTTGTCATAGGCCAGGCGATGGCTCTCCCAGGCGAAGGCGTTGGCGGCGTTGACGCTGCGCACCGACGGCGGATCCTGCCCGTCGCTCCAGCTGACCTCCTGGCCGGGGCCGGCGTTCAGGCCTTCGGCGGCGCGATCCGCGGGATAGATCCTGGCCTGGCCCTCGCGCACGGTCAGCACAGTGATGGCGCTGTTCTGGCTGGTCTCGCGCAGGACGTTTATCTCGCCCCCGGCGATCTCGATCACCCGGTCGCCGGACGAAATCAGGAAGGGACGGTCTTCGGAGGGGGTCATGGTGAAGGCGGCCTCGGCCTGGCCCATGCCCACGCGGCGGTCGTCGTCTTCGTACACCACCCGCACCTGAGAGGCGCCGTTCAGCCGCACCACCGACTTGTCGGCCAGCAGGATGCGCCGGATCTGACCCTTGACGTTGCTGTAGACCGTCCACGCCGGCGGCGGCGGGCGCAGCAGGTTGGGGCCCCAGATCAGGCCGACCACCAGGATCATCAGCAGAGCCGGAATCCACAGCTTGGCCCTCAGGCCCCGAGGCGCCTCGCTTGGCGTGACGATGTCCGGGTCTGGGCTCACGGCGGTCCTTGTGCAGGGGCGCGTGGCGCCGGATGTCCTGCTTGTCTCCCGGCCGGGGCGCCTTGCCAAGGGCGCCTGTAGTCGCGGCGGCTAGAGCGCGTTAGGCGAAAGTGTATGCGGTTTCGCCGCCCGAACGCGCTCACACTGTAGGATTCTAGAGCACGATTCAGCGGTCAGGTTGATTCAACCTGACCCCATCGTGCTCTAGACCGTCGGACGGCGCGCGACCATCGGAGTCGGCCTCATGGCCCTGGCGCCCTCGCCGCCTTCCAGCCCCAGCCGGTGGCGCGCGCATACCTCCAGGAACGCGACCAGGGCCGCGGTCATGCCGCCGCGCTCGGTCAGGGCCGCATTGGCCAGCAGGGCGTCCACGTCTTCCTGCACCGCCTCGGGCGGCAGCTCGACGCGGGCCCAGGAGCGGCCGGTGAGCTGCTCGAGCCGCTCGCGCCCACTTCTCAGGTGGCCGGTTTCGATCTTCCACGGCGCTGCCGGATAGAGCGCGGCGATCCGCTGGAACTCCTCGGCCGCCTCTTTCGGCAGGCGGCCGTCGTCTGCCCCCACTGCGGCGACAATCCAACCCATGAGCCCACCTCCGATACCGATACGCGCACCGAGGCTTGGCCGCCGACCTAGGCGGAAAGATGGCGCTAAGACCTTCATCCTGTAGCTGAATTTTCAGCCGGGCGGACAAAAACTCGTGTTGTCGCCGCCGGGCGCGGTGCGATTTCTCCGCTAGCCGCCGGTCAGACGGTTCAGGGCCGCCTGGTACTGCGAGATGCGGTCGGTCAGATATTTGGGCACGCTGCCGCTGGACGAGCTGTCGGTCGCCGGCGCTGTGGTCATGTCGCCGTAGATGGTGCGCACGGTCGACAGGGCCAGCTGCAGCGCCGACTGCGCCTGCTTGATCGCGTTGGAGGAGCTCAGGTTCAGGCTCCCCGGCAGGGACAGGTTGTAATAGCCCTTGAGCTTGTTGGTCGCCGGCAGGGCGCCGACCTTCTGCGCCCCCGGCGCCGTGGCCTTGGCGGTGAGGGCGTCGGTGGTGATCAGGCCTTCGGACAGGCCGAGGGAGGCCAGGGCGTTGCGCCCCGCCGGCCCGGCCTCGAGCTCGATCGGCGTGCGATCGTTGAGCGGCTTGATCTGCAACTGGGTCTGGCCCGAAAACGTCAGGGTCTTCACGTCCACCTGGAAGCCCAGGGCGCGGCTGATCTTGGCCCCCAGGGTCTTGTAGGTGTCGTTGGCGGCGATGGTGATCAGCTTGGACGCGCCGCCCTGTCCCGTACGCACATAGAACTGATCTCCCGGCCGGGCCGAGGTGTTGGCTACCACCTGGTCGGAGGCGGTGAAGTCCACCTTGCCGCTCGGCAGGCCCAGCTTGTCGAGCATCGAGGCGCCCTGGGTGCTGACGGCGATTCCAGCCGGGGCGGCCACCCCGTCGCGCCCGGCGTACTGCCGGCTCCAAAGCGTCTGGCCGGTGGCCGGATCGAGCTCGGCCACGAAGCCGTCGCTGGTCTGGACCACGTCCTTGCCCACTGTCTTCGCGCCGGTCGTCACCGTCCCGGCGACATAGACCTTGCCCCCGGACACCGTGACCCCGCTGGCCGCCTGATCGTTGGTGGTCCCGCCCAGATACGCCAGGGTGTCGCTGGGGGCCGACTGAAGGTTTCCGGCCAGACTGGCCACGAAGGTCGCCTTCTTGGCGCCGGCGTAAGCCTGAGTCACGGTCCCGGCGTCGAGCGCGCCGTTGTGGGTCGAGCCGGCCACCACCACCGATCCGTCCGCCTGCAC
>Ga0265327_10002702_pt1 | contig 18194 bp, 16 predicted proteins | sample 41621metaG_FD_202089 | JGI IMG/M metagenome (GOLD analysis project Ga0265327, IMG submission 202089) | Rhizosphere microbial communities from Carex aquatilis grown in University of Washington, Seatle, WA, United States - 4-16-21 metaG | ecosystem: Host-associated > Plants > Roots > Rhizosphere... | reverse complement strand
GCTGGATCTGGTGGCCGAAGCCGCCCATGACGCTGGTCGACACGAGCATCAGCGCCACCCCCAGGCCCACGCCGAGGATGGAAATGAGCGTGAAGAACGACACCCGTCCGGTCGGGAAGAGCTGCTTGAGGGCGAGGTAGACCGGCCAGGGCATGGAAAGCGGTAAGCGTAAAGCGAGAGGCCTAAAGCCCGTGCTGCCAACCTCGTTTCTCAGTTTCGGATTCTGCCCGCGCGCTCACAGGAGGGTGCCTACGGATCGATTGCTTTTTGCCTGTCACTTTTCGCCTACACCTGCGGCACCGCGCCGCCCGGCCGCAGCGAGGGGAACAGGATCACGTCGCGGATGCTTTCGGCCCCGGTCAGCAGGATGCAGAGCCGGTCGATGCCCACGCCCATGCCGCCCGCCGGGGGCATGCCGTGCTCGAGCGCCAGCAGGAAGTCGTTGTCGAGCTTCTGCTGCTCCTCGCCGACCTGCTTTTCGAACATCTCGCGCTGCACAAACGGGTCGTTCTGCTCCGAGTAGGCCGGCGCCACTTCCATGCCGCCGATGATGAGCTCGAAGACGTCGATCAGGCCGGAATCCTCCGCGTTGAGCTTGGCCAGCGGGCAGAGTTCCTTGGGCAGGTGCGTGACAAAGGTCGGCTGGATGAGCGTCGGCTCGATCTTCTTGCCGAAGATCTCGTTCACGATCTCGTGGGTCTCCCAGTCCGGGCGCACCTCGAGGCCGAGTTTCTGCGCCGCCCCGGTCGCGGCCGCGCGGTAGCCTTCGGTGCCGCGGAGCGCACTCAGCCTGGTCCCGGCCGCCGCGTCGATCAGGTCGAAATAGCGCGCCGTGCGCCATTCGCCGGCGAAGTTGATGGTCTCGCCGCTGGCGGCGTGCTTGATCTCGAAGCCGCCGATGACGTCGCGGCACAGGTCGTTGAAAATGGCCCTGATGAGGTCCATCATGCCGTGGAAATCGCTGTAGGCCTGATAGACCTCGAGCATGGTGAACTCGGGGTTGTGCTTCCGGGACACGCCCTCGTTGCGGAAGATCCGGCCGATCTCGAACACGCGGTCGTAACCGCCGACCAGCAGGCGCTTCAGGCGCAGCTCGAGCGCGATGCGCAGATAGAAGTCGGTGCCGAGCGCGTTGTGGTGCGTGACAAACGGCCGCGCCGCCGCGCCGCCGGCCACGCCCTCGAGCACCGGCGTCTCCACCTCGATGAACTTCCGCTCCGCGAGCGTCCGGCGGACGGTGGCGACGATCCGGCTGCGCAGCATCAGGCGCGCGCGCGACTCCGGGTTGACGATCAGGTCGAGGTACCGCTGCCGGTAAACCTGCTCCGGATCGGTCAGGCCATGCCACTTCTCCGGCAGCGGTCGCAAGGCCTTCGAGACCAGCTGGAATTTCTCGACCTTCACCGTGACCTCGCCGCTCTTCGTCTTGAACAGCGTGCCCCCGGCCCCGATGATGTCGCCGAGATCGAGCTTCTTGAACGCGGCGTAGGCGTCGTCGCCGACCACGTCCTTTTTCAGGTAAAGCTGGATCTGCCCCTGTTGGTCGAGAATCTTGACGAACTGGCTCTTGCCCATGTCCCGGATCACCACGAGCCGGCCCGCGACCTTCACCGGGACGACGTAGTCCTGCCCGTCCACGTAGGCCTTCAAGGCCTCGCCCGAAAAATGGGTCTGCTCGCAGTTGGCCCGGAACGGGTCCGCGCCCGCGGCCCGCAGGTCCTGCAGCTTCTTGAGCCGCACCGCATACTGGTCGTGGCTGTTGTCGGGAGGAATTTCGCTCATGGAGCGGGGCAGATTTGTTTGTGCAGCCGCCCGGCGCAAATGGAAAGTAGGCCGGGTCCGCCCGGCCGGCCGCACGCCCCCGTCTCAGTGGACCGGGGCCGGGGAGACCCAGAATGTCGGGCCGTCCAGCACCCAGCCGGCCTTCTCCGCCCACGGCCGGTCGTCCGGGTTGACCAGCCAGAGGCTTCGGCTGTCCTTGCGGTAGCGATAAACCGGGACGAGACCCGCCGACAACTGCGTCGGGGCAACGTACCCGACCACACCCTCGTCGGCGTACCCGGCCTTGACGGCGGCCACGACGTCCTCCGGCTTGGTTGTCAGCAGCCGGTCCGCGCCCTTGTCGTTTGGGCGCGCCATCCGGTGCAGGGCCGCCGCGCCCGGCTCGGCCGCCGCGAGGAAACGGAACTCTCCCTCGATCTTCCAGGGACCCTTGGCCAACCGGTCCTTCTCCGCCGGATCGGACACCATCACGGCGTCCTGGGCTTCGGAATTGAGGAGCAGCCAGCCGGCGTTTTGCGCGGCGGCGGCGAGGGGCATGACCAGCAGAGCGAGCGTGGCGAGGAGCCGCGCGGGCCGAAGGTGACAGGTTTGGATAGTTTGCACGGAGAAAGTATTGGGCCCGCGCCTTGGGGATATTGACCCGTCGGATTTACGTTTGTGCCCGCGCGGGCCGCCGGCCCATAGTAGCGATCTTGACATGCCCGCCGCCATGAGTGCAACCGCCGAAAGCCGCACCCTCGACTGGGGCCGCACCGGCTATGCGGATGCCTGGCGGCGCCAGGAGGACCTCGTCGCGCTGCGAAACACGGGCGGCATCGGCGACACCCTCGTCCTGACCGAGCACGAGCCGGTCTATACGCTCGGCGTGCGCAAGGACGCTGCCCGCAATCTGCTCTGGGACGATGCCGAGCTGAAACGGCGCGGCATTGAGATGCACGTCACGAACCGGGGCGGTGACATCACGTTTCACGGGCCCGGCCAGATCGTCGGCTACCCGATCGTAAATCTCGGGCCGCGCAAGGACCTGCACGCCTACCTGCGGTTCCTCGAGCAGGTGCTGATCAATTCCGTCGGGACCTTCGGATTGGTCGCCGACCGCAATCCGGGCAAGACCGGCATCTGGCTCGGTCCGCGCAAGATCGCCGCCCTTGGCGTCGCCGTGAAGAAATGGACGACATTCCATGGTTTCGCCCTCAACGTGAACACCGACCTCGCGCCGTTTCGCGGCATCATTCCGTGCGGCATCGCGGCGGCGGACGGGACCGTGACCTCGATGCAGGCCGAGTTGGGGCAGCCGGTGGATCTCGACGGCGTGAAGCGCGTCGTGGCGTCCGAATTCTGGCGGAGGCTGCCGGAGTTTTTTCGGGAAACCTGAATTGGACAGAATAAACAGAACTTACGGAATGGGGCCGCCAACTCCCGGGGAACATCACCGCGCGTTCACTTTGTTGACGAAGCCCTTCGAATATTCGCCGTGAAACTGCTGCCTCCGGAAACCACTGCCCAGGCCGGCAGCGGAACATGACCGCCCCAAACGCGAACGCCTCCCCTTCGCGTCGCGCCACCTGGATCGGCGCCGCCGTGCTTGCGACCGGCATCGGCCTGGCCTTCGCAAATTCGTTCCGCGGTGTGCTGGTGCTCGATGACCTCGGCTCGATCCGCGAAAACCCGACCATCCGGCACCTGCTCACGGCGCTCTTTCCTCCCGATGGCGGGCTGACGGTCAGCGGCCGGCCTCTCCTGAACCTGTCGTTCGCCCTCAACTATGCACTCGGCGGCGACTCGCTGGCTGGCCTCCATGCGGTCAACCTCGTCATTCACCTTCTCGCCAGCCTGACCCTCTTCGGCCTGGTGCGCCGGACCCTGCGGCTCCCGTCAGTGGCGGCGAGCCCGGGCGAGCCTGCCGACTGGCTGGCCCTCGCGATCGCGCTCGTCTGGGCGCTGCATCCGCTGCAAACGGAATCGGTCACGTACGTGGTGCAGCGCGCCGAGTCGCTGGCGGGGTTGTTTTACCTGCTCATATTCTACTGCTTTGTCCGCGGGGTGCAGGCGCCGGCGTCCGCGCGCTGGTTCGACCTGAGCATCGCGGCCGGCATCCTCGGGGCGCTCACCAAGGAGACAGCCGTCACCGCCCCGCTGCTGGTGCTGCTGTACGACCGCGTGTTCGTGAGCCGGTCGTTCGAGGAAGCCTGGGACCGGCGGCGCAGCCTGTATTTCGGCCTGGCTTTGAACTGGCTGGTCGTGTGCTGGCTGGTGGTCGGCACGGGCGGCCGCGGCGGCACGGCGGGCTTCGACACGGCGGTTACCTGGTGGGAATACGCGCTCAAGCAATTCGAGGCGATCACCCTCTACCTGCAGCTGACCTTCTGGCCGAGCCCGCTCGTCCTCGACTACGGAACCAGCGTCGCGCTCAGCGGGTCGCAGCTCGCCACGGGTGTCACGGTCGTCGGCAGCCTCCTCGCGGCCACCGCGCTGGCCCTCCGGCGGCAGCCCGCCCTCGGGTTCCTCGGTGCCTGGTTCTTCCTGATTCTCGCCCCAACCTCCAGCGTGGTCCCGGTGGCGACTCAGGTGATGGCGGAGCACCGGATGTATCTCCCGCTCGCCGCGGTCGTCGTCGCCGTGATGCTCGTCCTGCACCGGCTCCTCGGCGCGCGCGCCGCGTGGGTTGGGTTGCTGCTCGCGGCGGCCGGCGGCATCGGGACTGTGCACCGCAACCGCGACTACGGTTCGTGGGTCACGCTCTGGTCGCAGTCGCTCAACTTCGGCGAGAGCCTCCGCGGACACCTCAACCTCGGCCAGGCCCTCGAGGAATCCGGGCAGCCGGAGGCCGCGATCACCCATTATGTCGCAGCCCTGAAGCTCCAGCCGCACAATCCCGCCGCCCATAACAACTGGGCCAATGCGCTCGTCGATCTCAACCGACCGGAGGAGGCGTGCCCGCACTTCGAGGAAGCACTGCGTTTCAAGCCCAACTACGCCGAGGCGCATTTCAACTATGCCAACACCCTCGTCCGCCTCGGCCGGCTGGACGAGGCGGTCGGACATTACCGCACGACGGTGCGCCTCTCACCGGCCCATGCGAAGGCGCACTATAACCTCGCCAACGCCCTGGCCCTGCTCGGCCGCCTGCCGGAAGCCGTCGAAAGCTACCAGGCCGCCGCGCGCCTGGCGCCGGACAACGCCGCGGTGCATTGCAATCTTGGCAACGCGCTGATGCAGTGGCGTCACGCGTCGGAAGCGGCCGCGGAATATGAGATCGCCCTGCGGTTGGATCCCCGGAACGCCGAAGCCGCGCGGAACCTCCAGCTCGCCCGCCAAGCGGCCCAACCTCACTAGGAAAGACGCCCGCTGCGCCCAGAAGCGACCGTTCGTCCAGAACCCTTTCCACCACCGATTAACACAGATAAACACGGATAAAGGTCCGCTTCTGCCCGGATTGTCCTGAAAAATCTGTGTGCATTTGTGTCCATCTGTGGTTTCCGTTGATTGCGATGACCGCCCTCCGCAAACCCGACTGGCTCCGCGCCAAGCTGCCGTCCGGCCCCGGCTACCAAGCCACCCGGCGAATGGTGGAGGACACCAAGCTCCACACGGTCTGCCAGAGCGCGCAGTGCCCGAACATCGGCGAATGCTGGTCGCGCGGCACCGCGACGGTCATGATCCTCGGCAACATCTGCACGCGCTCATGCAACTTCTGCGCGATCCAGGTCGGCCGGCCGACCGAACTCGACCTCGGCGAGCCCGCGCGCGTCGCCGACGCCGTCGCCCAGATGAACCTGCGGCATTGCGTCATCACCTCCGTGGCCCGCGACGACCTGAAGGACGGCGGCGCCAGCGTCTGGGCCGCCACGATCCGCGCCACGAAATACCGGAATCCCCATTGCGCGATCGAGGTCCTCGTGCCGGATTTCAAGGGCCACCTCGACCAGGTCGACGTCGTCCTCGACGCCAAGCCCGACATTTTCAACCACAACGTCGAGACCGTCGAGCGGCTGCAGCGGCCGGTGCGCGTGCAGGCGCGCTACGATCGCAGCCGCAGCGTGCTCCGCCACGCCAAGAGCCGCGGTTTCACGATCAAGACCGGCCTCATGCTCGGCCTCGGCGAGAAGCCGGAGGAGATCGAGCAGACCCTTCGCGACCTCGCCGGCGACAAGGTCGACATTCTCACGATCGGCCAGTACCTTCAGCCGACGGCCCAGCATTGGAAGATCGACCGCTGGGCCCCGCCCGAGGAATTCAGGCACTGGAAGGACTTCGCGCTCGCCGCCGGCTTTGGCGTCGTCGAGAGCGGCCCGCTCGTGCGGTCCAGCTACCACGCCGACGAGCAGTCGGCGAAGTACACCGGCGACGAGCACCTCAACACCGTCAACTCGCTCGCGGGCGCGTGAGCAGTGATTGAGCGGGGCGGCCGGCCCGGGCGGATGGCGGGACCGGCCGTTTCGATTGTCATGAAGGGTGGTGCGGCGAACGCCCACCTGCCCTCTCATGAAACTTGATAACTTTGCCCGGGGTCTGTGCGCCGGGGCTTTTTTCGCGGCCCTGCTCGGGGCGCAAGCGGCCTCCGACTACGCGAATCCCTACGACTTCACCACGCTCGCGGGCGTCACCAGCATCGGCAGCAGCGACGGGCCCGGGGTCGTCGCCCGATTCTTTTGGCCCAGCAGCGTGGCGGTGGACGGCGCCGGCAACCTCTACGTCTCCGACCAAAAAAACAACACGATCCGGAAAGTCTCTCCCGACGGAATAGTTTCCACCCTGGCGGGGACACCCGGAGTGCGCGGCAGCGCCGACGGCACCGGAAGCGCCGCCTCGTTCGCCAATCCGGAAGGCGTGGCGGTCGATCCGTCGGGCAACGTCTATGTCGCCGACAAGCTGAACAGCACCATCCGCAAAATCACCCCCGACGGAGTGGTGACGACGATCGCCGGAGCGCCCGGAGTCATGGGCACCACCGACGGGGTCGGCAGCGCCGCCCGATTCTCCGGGCCCACCGGCGTGGCCGTCGATGCGGCCGGCAACGTCTTTGTCGCCGACTGGCTGAACAACACCATCCGCAAGATCACGCCGGCGGGTTTGGTGACGACGCTGGCGGGCACCGCGGGCGTTTTCGGTTCGGCGGACGGCACCGGGCCGGACGCGCAGTTCTTCTATCCGTTCGGCCTCGCGATCGACGCCAACGGAAATCTCTTTGCCGCCGAAAACGGCAACTATGCGGTGCGCAAGATCACGCCAACCGGCGTCGTTACCACCGTCATCCCGATCGACGCGCATGTCTACGGTTCGTCGGTGGCGGTGGACCGCCTCGGCAATCTTTACGTCAAGGACTCGGGCGCCCTGCGCAAGTATGCTCCCGACGGCACGAGCACGTTTTTGGCGGGAGTCAAGGACACCGCTGGATCGACTGACGGCCTCGGCGCCGCCGCCCTGTTTGGCGGCACGGCCGGCCTCGCCGTCGACGCGGCCGGCAACGTCCTGGTCGCCGACCGCGACAACAACACGCTGCGCCGGGTCACGCCCGCCGGCGCGGTCACCACGATCGCCGGCCTGGCCCCCGACCGAAGTGTGGGCGGAAACGACGGTGACGAGGCCACGGCCCGGTTCAGCGATCTGGCCAGTGCGGCCGTCTCGTCTTCCGGCGATGTCTATGTTGCCGACACCGTAAATTCCATCGTCCGCAAGATCACTTCGGCGGGCGCGGTGACCACCCTGGCGGGTTCCCCGGGGCAGGCCGGCAACGCTGACGGCAAGGGCGGGGCGGCCCGATTTGTGGCTCCCCGTGGAATCGCGGTTGACGCCACCAACACCGTGTTCGTCGCTGACGCCGGCAACGACACCATCCGCCGGATCACCCCCGATGGCCAGGTCACGACCCTCGCGGGGATTCCCGACGGCACATCGGGCAGCACGGACGGCGCCGCCGCCCGGGCCCGATTCTCCCGGCCGTCCGGCCTGGCGATCGACAACGCCGGCAACCTTCTGGTCGCGGATACCGGCAACCACACCATCCGCAAAATCTCTCCGGCCGGAGACGTGAGCACCTTGGCGGGATCCGCCGGCATCCCGGGAAACGCCGACGGCCTCGGACCCACGGCCAGCTTCCGCGAGCCCACCGGCGTCGCGGCCGGCGAAGGTGGCGTGGTCTACATCGCCGACTCGGGCAACCACCTGATCCGGAAACTGTCACCCGACGGAACGGTTGCCACGCTCGCCGGCAGCGGCGCCCTTGACCCGAGTTCCGACGGCACGGATGGCACCGGTTCCGCCGCTCGATTCAAGTTTCCGTATGGAATCACGTCCGACGCCGCAGGCAACGTTTACGTCGCCGACTCCGGAAACAACACGATTCGCCGGATCACCGCCGCCGGTATCGTCACTACCCTGGCCGGCCTCGTCGCGGCGCCGGGTCACGCCGATGGGATTGGAAAAGATGCCCGCTTCCTGACTCCCCCGGGCATAACGGTCGATTCCCGCGGCGTCCTTTTTGTAACCAGTGGCTCAACGGTTCGGGCGGGGCGGCTCGCCGGGCCGCCGCAGATTTCCACCCAGCCGGCGAGTCAAACGGTGGCCGCCGGCGCCTCGGTGCGCCTGGCGGTGACGGCATCGGCCGTTCCGGACCCGACCTACCAATGGTATTTCAACGGCAGCGTGTTGAACGGCGCGACTGCGAGCACCCTTGCCTTCACTAACGCTCGCGCTGCGGACGCCGGTGACTACACCGTCGTCGTCGCCAATTCACTCGGCAAGGTCACGAGCGACAAGGCCACGTTAACCGTCAGTGCGGCGGCGGCGCCGGTGGCAACGGGGAGCGCCGGCGGCGGAGCCGGCGCGTTTGACGCCGGCTTTGTGCTGGCGCTTCTCGGGTTGAGCGCGGCGTGCCTGGCGAGGTTCCACCTCGGGCAGGCGCCGGGCGGGGGCGGCGCCGCACGACGCGGCGGTTGAACATTCCCCTGGCTCGATTGGCTGGGCATCGGACTCGATTCCGATCGCCTTTCCTGGCGGCCCGAGGCCCGCACCGGGGCCAGGTCGGGTGCACTTCGACCGTCACAGAATAGCCTCGCAACCAGCTGCTGTGGGGCTAAATTTTTGTGGGCAAACGCCCCTGGAATGAACACCAAGAAGCAAATCGTGGAGAACTGGCTGCCCCGCTATACGGGGGTCAAGCTCAAGGACTTCGGAAGGTACATCCTCCTGACCAATTTCGACCGTTACGTCGAACTCTTCGCGCGCTGGCACAAGGTGCCGGTTCACGGGCGCGGCAAGCCGATGCTGAACGCCACCGCCGGGGGCATCACCATCATCAACTTCGGCATGGGCAGCGCGACGGCGGCGACAATCATGGACCTGCTGACGGCGATCCGCCCGAAAGCCGTCCTCTTCCTGGGCAAGTGCGGCGGCCTCAAGCACCGCGCGAAAATCGGCAGCCTCATCCTGCCCATCGCCGCCATTCGTGGCGAGGGCGCCAGCAACGACTATTTTCCACCCGAGGTGCCCGCGCTCCCCGCCTTCGCCCTCCAGAAAGCCATCTCCACCACCATCCGCGACCACCATTGCGACTATTGGACCGGCACCGTTTACACCACGAACCGCCGCGTCTGGGAGCACGACTCCGTGTTCAAGAAATACCTCAAGAGGATCCGGGTCATCGCCATCGACATGGAAACCGCCACGATCTTCACCACCGGCTTCGCCAACGGGATCGTCGCCGGCGCCCTCCTGCTCGTGTCCGACGAGCCGATGACACCCGAAGGCGTCAAGACGGCCGACAGCGACCGGAAAGTCGACGAGGAGCATGTCAACATGCACATCCGCATCGGCATCGATTCGCTGAAGCAGCTCATCAACAACGGCGTCACCGTCAAACACCTGCAGTTCTGACGCGCCGCGGGTCCGGCCGCCGAGGCGAAGGCCCCCGGCGCCGTCCCGCCCCACCTGTCCCATGATCTTCCGGATCCGCGGTGCCATCTCCAACTGCTACCTCCTGATCGGCGAGCAGCCGGTGCTGGTGGACACCGGCGCGCCCGGGGACCTGAAGCGCATTCTCGCGGCGCTCAAGCAGCACGGCATCGAACCCGGCCAGCTCGGGCTCATCCTGCTCACCCACGGGCACAGCGACCACGCCGGCTGCGCCGCCGAGCTGCGGCGCCGAACCGGGGCGCAGATCGCGCTGCACATCGGCGACGCCCCGCTCGCGCGCTCCGGCCAGAACGGCGTCCTCGCGGCGCAGGACGCGATCGGCCGGCTCGTCCGGCCGTTCCTCAACGAGCCGTACGAGGCGTTTGAGCCCGACATTGTTTTCCGCGAGGGCATTTCCTTTGAGCCGTACGGGCTCCGCGGCCGCGTGCTGCCCACGCCCGGTCACACCCCCGGGTCCATTTCGGTGGTGCTCGCCAACGGCGAGGCGCTGATCGGCGATGTCCTGCGCGGCAGCCTGGTCTGGCCGAACAAGGCGCGCGACCCGTACTTCTGCAACGACCCCGAGCTCAACACCCGCAGCATCGTGCGCCTCGCGCGCGAGGGTCTCCTCCGGTGCCACCCCGGGCAGTTCGGCAGTTTCCCCGGCTCGCAGCTTGGAAAGTTCCTCGATCCCGCCTCGGGCGGCGAGAGCCTCGCCCTCTCCGGCGAGCCGGTCTGAGGCCTCCCCGGCCCGGCCCCCTGAACATGTCACCTAATACGTGACATATTTCGCCTACGGCAGGTGCGGTATTCTGGCGGGTGGTGTCGCCGGCGTGGGTGCGTCAGGGGATGGCCAACCCCCCACCTCCATGGACCTCCCCACTGATCCCCGCGTTGCGAGCATGTTGGAACTGGCCGGGATGCTCGAGGAACTGGCGCGGGAGACAATCGTGGCGGGCGTCAAGGCCTACAAGCGCCGCCACCGCGTCCGTCGCGGCGCCACCCCGCGGCCCGGACCGGATACCCCCCTGTGGAACGAGCTGGCCCGCCAGGTGGCGTCCCAGCTTCGGCGCCACGGCGACAAGGTGACCCTCGGCCGCACGCTGGGCGTGCCCCGCCAACGGATTCACCAATATCTGGTGGACCACAGCGCCAGCCCGGACGCCGAACGAACCCTCCAGCTCCTCGTCTGGCTGCGGGCCCGGCGCGCGCGCCACCCGCCCGGAGCCGCCGGGAACATGTCACGTAATAAGTGACAAGATCCGGGGGCGGACGCGCCCGTTGTCCGCCACGGCGAACCCGGACGCGACCGGGCGCCGTCTCGCCGCCCGCCCCGAAGGGAACATGTCACGCATTAAGTGACAAGTTCCGCGGGCGGCGCCCGGGTCACGGCAGCACGTCGATCCAGAAGGGCGCGAAGGCCTCGTCGCCGCCGAGGTTGACCTGCGCCCAGATCACGTAGCGCCCGGGCGTTGGGATGGTGACCTTGAACGACAGCTCCGGCTGCCGCGCGTCGGGTGGTTTGGAGAGGTCGGTCTCCTGTGGGTGCAGGTGGGCGAAGCCGCTGCGTTGCTCGTCGAAGGCCACGAGATGGGCAAACGCCCCCATCACCGGCTGGAGCGGCACAGTCTTCTTGTCCGTGCCGGGACTCTCGATGCGCAGCTTCAGGTCGATGGGCTGGCGGGCGTGCCACAGGATCGGACCGAGCAGCTTGAACTCAAAACGGCCGACTTGAAAGGTCGTGTTGGGTGCGCGGCTCACCCGCGGCACCTCGCCGGGCACCGTGAAATCCGCCGCCGCATAAAGCCCGCGCTGGGTCGCGACGGGCGTGAAGTCCGCGAAGACCCGGTAGGTGCCGGCCCGATTCGGAGTCAGCGCAAACACCCAGTCCCCGGCGCGCCGGCCCGGTTCGGGATGGAGGTGCTGGTAGTCCTGCAGGGTCGGATCGACCACGAGGAGGTGCAGCTTCTTCGTGTGGGCGACGAGCAGATCCTCGGGCGCAATCGCCTTGCCGCTGGCCGTGCGCAGCGTGAGCGTGAACCGCGATTCCTGGTTGATCTGCGGCGGCCGATCCGTCGACAGCGTAAGCGCGACCGGCGAGCGGGCGGCGACCACCGGGATGAACTGCGGGTTGGCCGGGTCGCAGAACTCGAGGGCGGTCCGGCCCTCCACGCGAAAATCCATGTGGTTGAGGTTGGTGCCGGTCGGCAGCCAGCGCACCACGAGGAACAGCGCCAGCGCGGCGCCCGTGATGATCGCGATCTGGCGGCGCTGGACGGAAGAAAGCATCGGCGGGCGGATGCCTCCGCCGGCCTCGCGGGGTGCGGGCACCCCGTCTCCACGCTGATCGACTGCGCTCATCACTTCTTCATTCGCGCGATGAATTCCGCCGGTTCCCACTGGCTGCCGTCGACCCGGTGCACGATCCGGCCCGACTCGTCGATCAACAGCGTGGCCAGCGTGTGCTTGATGGTGTCGCCGTCGAATTCCCGGATGATCCCCATCTGGACGAGCAGGTGCCGGACCGCGGCATCCGGCCCGGTCAGGAAGGTGAAGTTGGATGTGTCGATGCCGCGGACAGCCGCGTATTCCTTGAGCACGCCCGGCGAATCGTTGGCCGGGTCGAACGAAATCGAGACCAGCTCGAGGTTGCCAATGCCGGCCGCGCGCGCCGCCTTTTGCAGCGCCATCATCTTCAACGTGGCCGCCGGGCACATCGTGGCGATCGGGCACCGCGTGAAAATGAAGTTGAGCATCACCTGTTTCCCGCGGAACCGGTTGATCGACACCGCGCGGCCCTCCTGGTCGAGCAGCGTGAAATCGGGCAGCGTCTCGCCGACCTCGCGGTAGGCCTCCTTGCCGCGAACCGTCGTGTCCTGCGCCAGCGCGTTCGCCGCCGCGTCGATTTGTCCGTTGGTCTGGGCGTCGTCCGGCCAGATTTTCTCCAGGTAGAGCTTGTTGTCGCGCAGCACCATCTCGCCGCGGATGCGCTGGCCGGCCCGCGCGATGCCGGCGTCGCTCGCGCTGACGATGAACTCCATCGTCATCGACGGCATGTAGTCCGGAATCGCGTCATGATGGATGATCAGGATGTTTTCGACCGCCTTCACGGTCACCACCTCGCCCTTCAACGGGTGCCGTTCCTCGGCGGGGCGGCCCGGAACCGGGGCGGCGGCGACGTCGCCCCGCTTCGCGCAACCGACGAGGGCCAGAACGGCCATAAGCGCTCCTGCGGCCAGGCGGGCGCCGGTCGAATATCTGGGCTTCATCCCGCACACCAATTTGCCAATGCGGGGAATTGTCAAAAGGTTTGCGCCCGGCCGCGGCCGGGTATCACTTCAATTTTCCCGCCCCCGCCACCCCCTGATGAACCGCACCACGACCTACAAACCCGGCCTCGCCTGGTTCGCCGCCCTCGGCAGCGCGTGGGTTTTCGTGCTGGTGGCCCTGGGCGCCTTCACCACCACGATCGGCGCCGGCATGGCGTTCCCGGACTGGCCGCTGTCCAACGGATCAGTGAACCCGCTCGGCTGGCTGACCGAGATCGACAAATTCGCCGAACACTCGCACCGGATCAGCGCCACGCTGATGGGGTTGGTTTCGATCATCCTGGCGGTCTGGCTGTGGTTGACCGAGGCGCGCGGCTGGCTGCGCCGGCTCGGCTGGATGGTCGTCGGCCTGGTGGTCCTCCAAGGCGTCGTCGGCGGCCTGCGGGTTCTCCTCGACCACTTCCAAGTCGGCCTGGTCAACACCAGCGTCGGCCGGCTCTTTGCGATGCTGCACGCGTTCCTCGCGCAGGCGTTCGTGTGCTCGCTGTTCGCCCTGGCGGCGGGCTGCTCCCGCTCCTGGATCGAGCGCGGCGGCGGGTGGACCGGTCCCGCCTCCGCGCGATTGCGCCGGATCGGCGCGTGGTGCGTCGGGCTGCTTTTCGTCCAGTTGTCGATTGCCGCGATCGTTCGCCACAGCTTTGCCGGCATGGCGATCCCGACCTTCCCCTACTCGACGCCCGACGGCGCGATCCTGCCCGCCGCCTGGAGTTTCGGAGTCGGCATCCAATTTGCCCACCGCCTCATGGCCGGTATCATCGGGCTCGCCCTGGCCGTCTACGGGCATTTTCTCTGGCGGGAGCCGGCCGCCCCGGCCGCGCTCCGCTGGGCCGGTATCGGGCTGCTCGCGCTGGTCGCCCTCCAGATCGCGCTCGGTGCGGAGATCATCTGGACCGGGCGCAGCGTCTCGGTGACGACCGGCCACGTGCTGGTGGGGGCGCTGACGCTGGCCAGTACGTTTCTCGTGACCTTCTTCGTCCAACGCGACACGGTCGAGGCAACCGTTCGCCAAGCCACGGATAGTCCGGCGCCGCAGGCCGGACCGGCCCTGACCCTCGGAGCCAGCCGATGATGACCAACACCGACAGACAAATTCCCCTCCACACGGCGTCGGCGGTCGTTCCGCGCGCCACGTGGCGTCATTACCTCGAGTTGACCAAGCCGCGGCTGAGCTTCATGTCGGTGACGACGGCCATGGTTGGCTACACTGCCGCGGTGCCGTTTTGGGAGTGGCAGCGCACGCTGGTGGTCATGGTCGGCACGGCGCTGTGCGCCGGTGGCGTCGCCGCGCTGAACATGTGGATGGAAACCGACACGGACGCGTTGATGGAGCGGACGGCGCACCGGCCGTTGCCCGCCGGGATCGTCCAACCCGGCTCGGCGTTCGTGCTCGGGTGGATGTTGTGCCTGGCCGGACTCGCGGTGCTGTTTCTCTGGGTCAACGGACTCTCGGCGTTTCTCGCCCTGGCAACGATCATCGCCTATCTCGCCATCTATACCCCGGCAAAGCGCTGGTCGCGGTGGAACACCGAGCTTGGCGCCATCAGCGGCGCGTTGCCCCCGCTGATCGGCTGGGCGGCGGCCGGGCGGACGAACCCGGGCATGGGCTGGTCGCTATTCGCGATCATGTATGCGTGGCAGATGCCTCATTTCTTCTCGCTCGCATGGACCTACCGCAAGGACTACGCCGCTGCCGGCATGCCGATGCTGTCGGTGGTTGATCCGACCGGCACCCGGCTGACCCGCCGCACGTTCATTTGGGCGTCCCTGCTGGCGGGGGCGAGCGTGTTCCCGACCCTCCTCGGCTACTGCTCGTGGTATTACTTCGCGTTGGCGGTGCTGCTCGGGCTGTGGATGCTGAAATCCGCGTTCGTTTTTCTTGACCCCGTGAGACGAGAGAAGGAAGCCCGCCGGTTGTTCCTCATCACGCTCGGGTACCTGCCGCTGTTGTTCGGGGCGATTGTCGCGGACCGGTTTATATTCAAGCTGTAGGAGCGTGTTTACACGCGACTCGCGCGAACCCCGAGCCGTTGATTTCCTGGCAGCCGGCTCCGACCACCAGACTCCATGACCGTTCACCAAATCCCCACGATCAATGCCGCGTTGAACGCCACGGCCACGGTGCTGATCACGGCCGGCTTCGTGTTCATCAAACAGGGGAACAAGGACGCGCATCGCGCCTGCATGCTGACCGCCGCCGTGGTGTCGGCGCTGTTCCTGGTTGGCTACCTGACCTACCACGCCCTGATGCGCGGAGTGCACACGCCCTTTGGCGGCGACGGGCCTATCCGCACGGTCTATTTTGTCATCCTGTGGACGCATATTCCGCTGGCTGCGCTCGTGGCGTTCATCGTGCCCCGCACCTTTCTCTTTGCACTCAAGGGGGACTACGCATCGCACAAACGGTGGGCCGCCTTTACCTTTCCGATCTGGTATTACGTGTCGGTGACCGGCGTATTGGTCTATTTCTTCCTCTACGTCTGGTGGCCGGCGAAGTGAGCATGAAGGTGGAACCCGGCCTCAGGACGGGTTCGTCGGCAGACCAAGAGCGAAATTCCGTGCAGCCCGTCCCGCCACGGCCTTTCAACGGTGGAAGATTGGCGCAACGTTGATCGAGGCCAGAACTGGCTCGTCCGGAGGAATCGGCCCACCCCATGCGGCCAGGCGACCCCGCCCTCCAAAAAAAGAGCCGGGCAGCGCCCGGCTCGCAATTCGCAAACTATTCGCTGGCAACGATTACTTTACAACCAACACTCCCTTCATGCCCGTAAGGAAATGAGCCGGAAAGCTGCAGAGGAACGGGTACTCGCCCGGCTCGGTTGGGGCCTTGAAGTTGAGTTCGTCGGTCTGTTTTGGTCCGAGAAGCTTGGTATGGACGATGATCTTGTCGGCCATTGATGCCGGGATATAGTCGGTGGCAGCGGCGGTGACGGCAGCGTCGGCAAACGCCTTCGGATCAGTGCCCTTCTGGAGGAGGATGAAGTTGTGGGCCATGGCCTGCTTCGGCATCGTGCCGATGTTCGTCAGGCTGACTTTTACATCCTGACCGGGCTTGGCCTCGATCAGGTTGAGGTTGTATTTCATGCTGTCGCCGGCGGTGAGCTCGACCGTGACCACGGACGAGGCCGCGGCGGCCGGAGCGCTCGCCGAAGTGTCATTTTTGCCGCAGCCCGCCAAGGCCACGAGGCCGCAGGCCAGCAGGAGGAAAGAAGCTTGGGATTTCATGAGACGTTTAATCTTGCACAGTCTCCCGCGGCAATCAATGCCGCATCGCGTTTTAGACGAAATCTCATGCCCACGCCGACCCTGCTAATGCCGTCAGCCTCCGGCGGTTGGCTCGTCGCCAAGGCGCTCCGGAGCCATTGCTTTTTTTGCGATTGAAATGCTGGATAATTTCCAAACGCTGGCGCCTTGGCCCCGGTTCGGGCCAATTGACGCCACGTCCCGCCACACATGACCCGTATTAGTTCCGACCTGCGTAAATACTCGCGCCCGGCCATAGCTTTGCTTGGCCTGATTTTCCTCACCCTCCTCTCCGGCTGCAAACTGGCGGAGGTCTTCGGCCTCCACGGCCCCCAGTCGACCTACGTGACGGCCGGACCCGTCGCCAAGAGCCAGTGGGACCTGTTCATGGTGACGGTGTACGTGACCTCGTTTATCTTTGTGGTCGTGGGCGGCGTGCTCGCGTACGCGACGGTCAAATTCAAGGCGCGCTCGGACGCGGACGAGCATTTCGAGGCCCCGCAGGGCCACGGCAATCCGCTCGTCGAAATGGGACTCATTGTCGGCTCGGTCCTGCTGCTGGTCATCATCGCGATCCCCACCCTGCACGGCATCTGGTACACGCACGACGTGCCGGACGCCGAAAAAGGCGAGGCGATCGACGTCACCGCGACCGGCTACCAGTGGTGGTTCAAGTTCGAATACCCCACCGAGCACGTCGCGCTGCCGGGCGGCGGTGACGCCCCGCTGGCCACTGCCAATGAGCTCGTGGTGCCGGCCGGCGTGCCGATCCGCGTGCAACTGCGCACGGTGGACGTCATCCACAGCTTCTGGATCCCGAAGCTGGCCGGCAAGGTGGACATGATCCCGAACCGCGGCAATTTCCTGTGGTTCAAGGCCGACAAACCCGGCTACTACTACGGCCAGTGCGCCGAGTACTGCGGCGATTCCCATGCGATCATGCGATTCCGCGTGATCGCGCTGGCGCCGAGCAAATACATCCAGTGGCTCGACAACCAGAAGAAGCCGGCCCGCACCGCGAGTGCCGCGGCCGTCGCGGCCGAGGACGCCAAGGTCAAGGTTCAGTTCGCATCGCTGGAGATGCCCGCGGTCGGGCCTCATTCAACCCTCGCGGGCAATCCGGAATTTGACGCCGATCCCTTGAAGGCGTGGCAGGAAAAGCAAGTGCCGGCCGCCAACGAGGATTCGGTCCTGATTGCCAAGGGGCATGACCTGTTCGGCCAGAAGACCTGCTCGAACTGCCACACCATTCGCGGCCATGGGCTCAAGAATCCCGACGGCCAGACCTCGCCCTACGGCGGCATCACCGCGCCCGAGCTCACCCACGTCGGCGCGCGCTCGTCGATCGCCGCGGGCGTCCTCGAAAATTCCCCGCAGCGGATGAGCCAGTGGCTGCATGATCCCGAATACTTCAAACCCGGAAACAAGATGGTCCACGGCATCGGCGGCATGGCCGGTTACTACAAGCTCGATGACGGCAAGATCATGGTCGAAAATGGCAAACCCGTGCGGAACATCGTGCTCGATGAGCAGGAAATCGACGCGCTCGTCGCGTACCTGCAGAGCCTGAAGTGACCACGGAAGCCGAGTGAAAGTGAGAGTGAAAGAGCAACCAGCCGCCCCTCGCGTCGCCTTCCGCCCAACTCTCGACCACATTTTTGCACTCCGGCCCACGTCGCCCTCCCTTTTCCTCGCACTTCCGCTTTCACCTTCACTCTCACTTTCACTTTTTCCTCTATGGCAGAAGCACTGGTAAAATTAGATTACGTCGACAAGGGGCACTCCGAGGCCCGCCCAATCGAGTTGTTCGGCCGGCCGACGACGAAGACCGGCCTGGTCGGCTGGCTCACGTCGGTCGATCACAAGAAGATCGGCATGATGTACGGCGGCGGCGCCATCCTTTTCTTCCTCATCGGCGGCCTCGAGGCCCTGCTGATCCGCACGCAGCTG
>Ga0265327_10002701_pt1 | contig 18194 bp, 10 predicted proteins | sample 41621metaG_FD_202089 | JGI IMG/M metagenome (GOLD analysis project Ga0265327, IMG submission 202089) | Rhizosphere microbial communities from Carex aquatilis grown in University of Washington, Seatle, WA, United States - 4-16-21 metaG | ecosystem: Host-associated > Plants > Roots > Rhizosphere... | reverse complement strand
CCGCTTTGCTCAGCGCGCCGCTGCTTCCCTGGAAGTCTTCGTAAGCGGTCCACGCGATGTCGAAAGTTGTGAACAGCGAATTGAAATCGGCATCCGTCGGGATGCGGACCGCTTCTGGATTGAAATGGAGATTGCCCAACTCTCCGGATCTTATTTTGGCGGTAATTCCATCCAGGTATCGTTGCTCGTCCTCGCTGAACAATCGCCGGCTGAATACCCCGCCACACACGAAGAACCACGGATGCCCATCGCGGTTCGCCTGCTCCGCGACCTTCAGTAGCGTCAGCAGGCCCTTGCGGCGTTCCAGCCCGATCAGCCCGATGATTTTCCTCCCTCGTGCCTCTGTTAGAACGGCCTCAGCCAGCGCTGTTCGTTCAGCGGGCAATTCGGTGTTCGTGGCATCGGGATACGGTACCACGCTCTGGCCGATGTAGGTCTGTAGCGACTCATTGAAGCGTTCGTCCAGTACGCCGATCCCCCGGCATAGCCCACTGCGCATCAGGGCATCCCCTTTTGCCAGGAACCGTGCTGCGCGGGTGACGGACGGCGCTTCCGCATGGTGATGATTGCGGAGATAGAGACCACTCCACGGACGGCCGATGGTGCTGGCCGGAACCGCAGGCACCGGCAGGAACCGCAGGTAGCTGTCCAGATACGGGAAATAGACGAGGTCGGCCACCCACCCGGCCGCCTCTTCGGCCGCTTCCAGAATCGCTGCCGCCCGCTGCCAGCGCTGGTAGGTCCGCCACGGATCTCCCTCGAACCGTCCCCGCAAAAAACTTCTCTTGCCCGTCGGCAGCAGATGCATCGAGATCCGATCCGCCGCATCATCAATGCCCCGTTGGGTCGCCGTTTCGATCGCCTCTCTCGTGGCCGCGTCCGGGTCGGGACAGAGGCCGATCACCCTTGCTCCCGCCTTGAGAAACGACGCCGTGAACTGGGAAAAGTACATCGGATGATGCCCGACCCAGAGCGGGTCGATCAGCGCGACGGTGGGGACTCCGGGGCGTGGGCTCATGAGACGGCAGGCTGGGGCAGGCGGGCTGAGGCGTGGATCCAGGAGGCACGCACCATGAACGATTGAGAAAGCCCGGCCATCACCCCGAAGATGATGGCCGCGAGCCGCTCATCGAAGGGATTCGAGGTGAAACTCTCGCTTACCAGACAGAACACCGCCACGAACGGCAGGAACGCCAGCCACTGGTCGGGCCCCGGATCCGTGGCGTTCGCACGCGCCGCGCGCAAGCTGATCGTCATCGTGCCTCCCAACAGCAGCAGGTAGGCGGAGACTCCGATCACGCCTCCGGAAAACAGCGAGTTCGTCCACAGCGAATGCCCCCCGAACCACACGTCGTAGCCCAGCTCCATGTCCGCCGGGAACACCTGGTGGATCTCCGCCATGTAGGCCGGATCCCAGTAGTAGGAGGCACCGATGCCCTTGCCGTTCACGTAGTGCACCGGGTCCTTGTTGAGAATGTGCAGAATCGCATCCGCCTCCGCCCTGCGCGTCAGGTAGGAGATGTCGGATTTCACATTCCGGTCGGAGGCATGGTGGAACAGGCGCTCGTTCCAGCGTTCGATCATCGTGGGTGCCACCGCCGCCACGCCGCCGAGAGCCACCAGGCCGATGCCGGCCACCGCCCCGAGCGGCATCAGCCGCCGCGGCAGTTCGCGGAATTGGAAAATCCCCCAGAACCGACCGATCAGGTAGCAAAGCGAGGCTGCGAACCCCCCCGCGATCACCGGAAACAACAGCGACCGCGTGATCGTGATGAAGATGCCGGTGAACAAAATTCCGAAACCCACCGGCAGCCGCCAGTCGAAGCCGCGCCGCAGCAGCACGCAGCACGCGATCCAGCCGGCCAGCCAGTTGTTGGCCGAGCTCTGCACCTCCACCCGCACGGTGTCGAGCTGCACCCCCTTGAACAGGAATCCCTGTGCGATCCGCCAGACGATATTCGTACACGCCGCCACGAATACCGGTGCAACGATTCGCGACGGCCGGATCCCCACGCACCCGGCGATGTGGGCATTGCAGATGCCCGCCAGGCAGAGAAACAACGGCAGAATGATCCGCAGCGAGTGGCCCGGGTTCACTCCTTGGACGAACGCATTCGCCAGCATGAACGTCAGGAACCCGCTCCACAGCAGGATCAGCCACGCGCCCGGCCGGATAATCAGAAATCGCCAGCCGTGCCACAGGATCACCAGCGTGGACAGGCCCGCCATTCCTAGAAACACGAGCTGGTCAATCCCCGCCCCACCGCCGCCATCCGCGCGCGCTTCCTCCGCCCGGTAATCGAGCGCAAAGGATAGCAGGTACACCCACAGCCACAGCTCCACGCGCCCGGCCACTGGCGAGACCGGCACTACCACGGGATCCACGGCTACGGACGCTTCCTCGCTCATGCCATGGAAGCTGAAAGTTGTTCCAGAGCGGCCGCCAGCACCGCGCCCCGGTCCGACCACTGGAATGCCTCTCGGCACGCCGCGAGCGATCGCTGCGCCGCCCCATTCAGAAATTCCAAATCATCGATGTGGTCGGCGATGGCATCGGCCAGCTTCTCCGGATTGTCCGCCGCGATCACGTCCTGTTTCGGATTGAGCGGCAGCCCGCTGAGCGCCGGCTCCAGCGCCGCCAGCGGCAGGCCACGGAACACGTAATCCAGCGCCTTCAACTTGAAGCCACCACCCAGGGCCTCCGGAATCACCCCCATTCTGGCATCCGCCAGATAGGGATCGATCGAAGGCACGTTGGAGTGGAAGTCCGCCCACGGATAGCGCTTCGCCAGACCCGCGAAAAACGCCGGATCGGCTTTGCCTGCCACAGTGAACCGCAGGTTCTCCGCTCGGAACCGGCGATCCGCGGCGGCGAGAAACGTCTCCAAATTTCGCCGTTTCGCCAGCCACTCGAAGGCACCGGCCAACACCACCCGCCGCGACGTGGCCTTGGTGATCGGCGGGGGTGTTTCCACCATGAGACCCTGATAGCCCGGTGGCAGGCAGATCACCGGCTTCCCGAAGAATTCGCGGCGGAAAAGCTCCTGGTCACGTGGAGTGATCGCGGAAATGAGATCCGCACGCCGGCACAAGGCCCGCTCCAGGCGGGCGTATTTCCACGAGTCCCACTTCAGCGCCGCACGAAACAGAATCGAGCCGCCGCGTTCACCCGCCACCTGTTTTCTGACGGAGGCTTCATGGTTGTGGGCGAGGTAGGCCACCCGCGGCTTTCCCGATTCAGGCAGCAGCGAAAGAATCCACCCGCAGGCCGCCTGATCGATGATTACCCAGTCCCAGTGCCCCTCTGCCGATATCTCGTCGAGGGCCTCACGCATGCCCGGATTGCCCAAGCGGTAGGCATCGCTCGGCAGCATGGAAAACAGCCCGCGCACCCGCCCCTTCGGGATCCATCCGTGCAGCGACCAGCTTACCTCCGGATTGGTTTCCTCCGGTGCCTTGGCCGCGCGATGGGCCAGCACGGTGAGCTTGAATCCCGGAATGGCGGCCAGTGACCGCAGCAATCCCCGCGAGTAAATCAACTCGCCGCTGTCGGCCGGACGCGGGTCCTGTCGGGTGATCCAGAGGCAGCGCATCAGATTGAAGTATGATGAACCGCAGATGGACGCAGATGGACGCGGATAACAGAGAGAGCAGATCCAATAATCTTCATCTCATCCCTTCTTTCATCTGCGTGTATCTGCGTCCATCTGCGGTTGAATTTTTCCTGAGTCAGAAATGTTTCGCCAGAATCCCCTCGAAACGCGTGGCCGTCGGCCCGATGGCAAAGGTCCTCTCGGCGTAGGCGCGGGCATTGCGGCCGGTGTTCATGCGCCGTGCATCATCCGTTAGAAGGGTGCCCGCTGCCGAGAGAAATCCTTCCAGATCGTCCGGCTCCACCGTGATGCCCGCATCCTCCTCACGCGTGATGCGCGCGGCCAGGTTTTCCGTCGGCACCGCCAGTAGCAGCGGACGCCCCGCACAGAGGTAGCTGAGGGTTTTCGAAGGCACGGAAAACGTTCCCGCCGCCGGCTCCAGGATGCCCACCAGCACATCGCCGCTGGCCAGCACCTGCGGCAGCTCGGCGAACGGCTGATACGGCAGCAGCACCAGATTCGGCAGCGAATCGCCCGCCTCCTTGCGCAGCCACTCGATGCCGATCCCTTCGGAAACGACCACCACCCGCACCTTCGGATCGTGGGCGAAACGTCGCGCCAGTTCCAACAGCAACGCCGGATTGTGCTTCATCCCGATCGTGCCGGAATAGAGGAACACCACCTTGTCATGCAGGTCATGGCGGCGGGCCCAGGCATTGTCCTTCGCGTGCTCGGGAATCTCCTCGATGAGCGCCCAGTTCGGCACCACCGCCACCTGCTTTTCATTCACGCCGAACTCGGAGGCCAGTATCGGCGAAAAGTCCCCGGTGATTGCCACGATCTGAGAACTCCGCCGGAACTGCCGCCCTTCGAGAAACTTGTAATACGCCCCCACCGCGAGACCGAGGACCGGGAGTTTCTTCCGCAGCAGCTTGTCCACCGCCAGGCTGTAGAAATCCTGGAGCCAGTAGTAAAACCGCCCGTCCGCCGCCAGCGTGGCCTGCGTGATCGGCTCCTGCACTTCGGTCGGCGTGTTGCCGGAAAGCACCGCATCCGGCTTCCAGTCGCGAATGAACGCCCCGGCCCGTTTCCCATAGCCGATCTCCATGTTCCGGCGGCGGAGAAAGGAATACTTGTAGCGCGGATAGTCCGGATCCATCGGGATCTCGTGAAACGCCAGCGTGCCGGGGTCGTCGGCGCGACATTTCAAATCCCCGCGCGGAGTCTGCAAATCACTGGCGAATACGTGTGCTACCTCGTGGCCGCGGCGCGCCAGTTCGCGGCTCAGCGCCGTCGGGAACGCGTGTCCCGCGTAATCGTGAATCAGAATTCTCATGGGGAGCGGGGGAGGGGAGACTCCGCGGGCCTTTGGCGCATCCTATTCCGACCACCCCCCTGCGGCAATCCTACGGGATGGCGTAAGGGTAATTTTCCGTAACTTTTTCCAGACGGGACCACATGATCTCGCAAAAAGGAGGCGAGACGGGCGTCTTGAAAACTTGGCGGAGACCTACACGATCACCGGCACCACCTCAATGCCCACCATCGAACTGATTTCCATCGGCTGTAAAAAGGTGCCAGATCTTCCGAACTATTCCAGCTTCGCCTTCATCGCGGAAACTGGCGTGCAGTCCCACCGCGGGCTTTTTCAATCGTCATTCGATCTATTTGATGGCGTGATCGTTCACTTGGCGAACAAGGCGTTCGAGGGCACCGATGGATGCTGGTTCGCGGGACACCTGGTGGATTTTGGCAGCCATGGAACTACGCTGGGGTTCCGGCCCGAGGTGATTCCGGATCTGCGGCATCTGATGCTGAAGCTTCTGGCGGCGTCTGCCGGTGGCTGGATCACGTTCTCGACAGACTACCAATTCGGCGGCCGCAGGCGGGAAAGGAGCAAGGTGGGATTGTCGCAATTTTTTAAACTGCATGATGGCGGCATGCTCCGGTTCAATGAACTCTGGTTCATCCACGGGGAGGGGGAGTGAGCCTGGGGGGCGGGGAGAATCACTTTTTTCCCCGGCATTGACGACCCGGAAATTGGCCGCATAATCGCCCGGCTGGGCGCGCGAATCGGGCCTGGCAAGGGCAAACGCCTCCAATTCCGCCGCAAGGCACCCTAATCATCATGACCACCATCGCCATCAACGGCTTCGGGCGCATCGGGCGCCTCGTGTTCCGCGCCCTCGTCGAGCAGGGCCTCCTCGGCACCACCTTCAATGTTGTCGCCGTCGGTGACATCGTGCCGGCTGACAACCTCGCCTACCTTCTCAAGTACGACTCCACCCAGGGCAAGTTCGCCGGCACCGTCGGCTCCAAAAAGTCCTCCCCGGAACTGGAAGAAGACGACGTGCTCGTGGTCAACGGCCACGACATCAAGGTCGTCAGCGCCCGCACGCCGGATGGCCTTCCCTGGAAGGAACTCGGCGTCGAAGTCGTCATCGAGTCGACCGGTCTCTTCACCGCCGCTGAAAAGGCCAAGGGCCACATCGTCGCCGGTGCCAAGAAGGTCATCATCTCCGCTCCCGCGCAGGGTGAAGACGGCACCTTCGTCGTCGGCGTGAACGATCACACCTACGACCCCGCCAAGCACCACATCATCTCCAACGCGAGCTGCACCACCAACTGCCTCGCTCCCCTCGTCCACGTCCTGCTCAAGGAAGGTTTCGGCATTGAGGAAGGCCTGATGACCACCGTCCACTCCTACACCGCCACCCAGAAGACCGTCGATGGTCCCTCCAAGAAGGACTGGAAGGGTGGCCGTTCCGCCGCCATCAACATCATTCCCTCCACCACGGGTGCCGCCAAGGCCGTCGCCCTGGTTTGCCCCGAAGTGAAGGGCAAGCTCACCGGCATGTCCTTCCGCGTGCCGACGCCGACCGTCTCCGTGGTGGACCTCACCGTCAAGACCACCAAGGCCACCTCGCTCGCCGAGATCAAGGCCGCCATGAAGAAGGCCTCCGAGACCTACCTCAAGGGCATCCTCGCCTACACCGAGGACGAAGTGGTCTCCACCGACTTCATCCACGACGACCACTCCTCGATCTTCGACGGTGGCTCCTCCATCGAGCTGAACTCCACCTTCTTCAAGCTCGTGAGCTGGTATGACAACGAGTGGGGCTACTCCAACCGCGTCATCAACCTCCTCGACGACGTCGTCAAGAAGGGTATCTGAGTTCCCTCTCGGGAATGACTTTTTTTCAAAGCGGCGGCCCGGCATTCCGGGCTGCCGTTTTTCTTTCCCGCCGCCCGGGCTTGAGGGCAGGGGAAATTGACGGCCCTTCACGGCTGGGTGACGTGCACCCGGAGGAAACGGCGGGGCAGGGTACCGATCGGAGTGTTGTCGCGGACGATGAGACTGGTGGCCGTGTTGGTTTCGACCGTGGTGCCAGTGGTGGTCCAGGAGGCACTGTCGGTGAGCGTGCCAGTGGCGATCACCGAAACAGTGACGTCGGGGGCGGCGGGGTTTTTCGGAACCGAGAGGCGGAGGTATTTCTGGCCGGTGACGATCTCCGTATCGAGCACGGTGGGCAGTTTGCCCGTCTTGGTGGGGTCCATGCCGAGGGCGTATTTCATCAGCAGGGTGATGCCGTCGTGTGTGCTGTCGGTGGAGGGAGACAGCGAGGTGGAGAGTCCTTTGGCCGCGAGCCACTGCTGATAGGGAGTAAGGGCGGTGTAATTCACCACCAGGGAATTTCCGCTGACGCCAATGGAAAAGACCCCGGCGAGGGCGTTCGTAAAGGCCGTGGTATCGACAGTGAATTTGTCCGCGCTGAAATTGAGAATGCCGCCCGAGGCGGTGGCCAGGGTCCAGGTGGCGTTGGCCTGTTTGTTGAAGTTCCCCACGGCGCCGGATGCTCCGGCAGCGGTGAGGGAGACGAGGCGGATGGTGAACTTGTTCGCGGAGGTGGCCTGCAGGTCGAGGGTGCCGGAGATGACGAGGTGGTCCTGGCCGGTGGACAACGAGGCATCGTTGAGACCGAAGGTGCCGATGCCACCACCATTCCAGATTTCAGCGCCGGTGGCGAAGGTGCCGATGGCGCTGCCGCCGGGGGAGAGGTTGCCGCCGGCGGAAACAGTGACGCTGCCGGTCTGGGTGCCGGTCCCGCCAAAGGTGCCGCCGCTGGCGATGGTGGCGGCACTCCCGGAGGAACTGCCGTTGAGCAGGAGGGTGCCGCCGCTGATGGTGGTCTTGCCAGTGAAGGTGCTGGCCCCGGTGAGCGACAGGGTTCCCGTGCCAGACTTGGTGAAGGGGCCGGTGCCGAGAAGGGCACCTCCGTAGGTGGTGCTGGTTCCGTTGTTGCCAATGTTGAGCGTGACGGTGGACGGAATGGTGAGATTGCCATTCCCTGCGAGGGAGCCGATCAGCGGAGAGTTGATGCCACTGCCGAAGAGGATATCGCGCGAGGTATTCTGGACGAGGTTGGCGTTTTTCAGCGCGTTGTTGTGATTGATCGAGATCAGGCCGCCATTCCAGCCGGAGGAGGCCGCGTTGGTGGTGAGGGTGCCGGTGTAGGCGGTGTTGTCGCCGCTGAGGTAGAGGACGCTGGTGCCATAAGGGTTGTTGGCATTGTCCACGGTCAGATTGCCGGAGCCGCTGAGCGCACCGCTGAAAGTGAGGACCTTGCCGCCATACTGGGTCTGGATGGTGCCGCCGCCGCTGGTGACGTTGATGGGGCCCGACAGGACGTAGATTCCGTCTTCATCGCGGAGGATGCCGCCGTTGAAGGTAAATGGATTCGTCAGGGTCAGGGTGGCAGTCGTGGTGATCCACAGTTGGAGGGTGCCGGAGGCCAGGGTGACGGTGCCGGTACCGAGAGCGCCGGTGTTGCTGGAACCGCCAGTGCCGAGGCTGAGCATGCCGCCATTCACAAGGGTGCCGCCAGTATAGGAGCTGGCGGTGGTACTCGAAAGGGTGAGGATGCCAGCCCCCGTTTTCGTGACGCTGCCACTGCCGCTGATGGTGGAGGCGTAAGTGAATGCGGAAGCGTTATTAAAGACGAGCGCGGCATTGTCGGTGACGGTGCCGGGCAGGGCACCCGAGTTGACCTGAAGTGCGCCAGCGGAGATCGTGTTTCCGCCGGTGTAGGTGTTGGTGCCGCTCAAGGTGAGAACGCCTGGCCCGGTTTTCACCAGGGGGCCGGTGCCGGTGATGGTCGCGGTGATGGCGGCATCGACCTGGGCATTGACCGTCGTGGAGGCGGTTAGGGCGAGATTCCCCAGGCCGCTGGCGAGGGTATAGCCGCCACTGGCGAAGGTGAGGCCGGAGGGGGTCATATTATTGGCCAGGGTGACGACATTGCCGGTGGTGGTGCCGACCCCGAAGGTGGCGATGACGCCACCGGGCCAGGTGGCATCGGCGGTGCCGTTCCACCAGGGATTGGTGCCGGTGGCCCAGTTGCCACTGCCGTCCTGGGGGCCGGTGGTGGTGGTATCGGCATCCCAAAGGAAGGCATTGCCGCTCGCGGCGGTGGTGGCGGAAGAGGTGGGGCTGGACGAGGACGAGCCCCAGGCATTGGTGGCCACCACCGAGTAAGTGTAGGTGGTGGAGGCGCTTAGGCCGAAATCCAGATAAGTCGGATCGGTGACGGTGGCGATGACGCTGCCATTGCGGGTCACATTGTAAGTGGCCGCAGAGGGAACCGCGGGCCAGGCGAGACGGATGAGATTGGCCGCGAGCGCGGTGGCGGTGGGAGCGGCAGGGGTGGCGGGTGGAGCGTTCACGGTGATGAACGCAGGCGCGGAGGAGAAGGAGCCGCCGCTGGAGACGACTTGCGCATAGAGAGTGTAAGTTCCCGCAGGCACGCTGTTCCAGGCAAACGCATAGGGTGCGGTCGTATCCTCACCCAGAAGCGTGGTGCCGTTGTAGAACTGGACCTTGCTGACCGTGCTGCCATTCGGAACGACGGTGGCGGCGAGGTTGATCGTGGCGGGCGAAACGAAGCCGCTGCCATCCGCGGGACTGTCGAGCGAGACAGTGGGTGCTGCGGTAAGCGTCGAATCCCGGAGGGCGGTGATCTGGGCGAGCGTGAGTGCCTGGGTGAAGACGGAAAATTCGCTCATCTGACCCTTGAAACGGCGGATCGTCTGGTTGGTGTCCCAGCCGAGATACGAGGTGCCGGCGAAGGCTTCCGCCGTGTGCGTTACTCCGCTGTGCACGGCGGAAACAAGTGAACTGCTGCTGCCCATGTACATGGTGGCCTTGCTCGGCTCGATCACGACGGCCACGAAGGTCCAGACCCCATCCGGCACAGTGAGGCCGGAGTTCCATGACCAGTTGTCATTGTTCCAGGTGTAGTGCAGGTCGTTGGAAGGGCCGAAATGGAGCCCGGCCTGGGTGCCGTCCCGGCTGTATAGGAGGCCGGACCAGGCGGTTTGCGAGCCGTTGCGCTTGATCCATCCGGCGATGGTGACGGTGTTGGAGTTGAGATTGAGTGGAGGCAAGGCGACATCGGCGTCGGTGCCGTTGAGTTGGAGGGCGGGCTGGCCGGGATCGAGGCCGTTGTAGGGGCTCGTGCCGATGGTCCCCCCGGCGTAGGCGAGTGAGCCCTGGCCGGTGCCGTTGAAATTGCCGACCGAATCGGCGAGGGTAGGACCGGCGGCTTCGTTCAGCCGCCACCAGGCGGCGGGTGTTTTGGCCAGCATTCCGGCGACGTAGGGTGAGGGGGTGCGCACGCTCACGCGGGCCGGGTTGCTGGTCGCGCTGCCGTTCGCGGTGGTGACCACCAGGGTGTAAAGCCCCGAGTCCGATGCCTGGAGGTTGGTGAGAGCCAGCGTGGTACCCGTCGCGCCGGAAAGAGCCGTGCCGTCCTTTTTCCACTGATAGGTGTAGGGGGCGTTCCCGACCACCGATGCGGACAGGACCACACCCTGGCCGGTGAATGTCGTGCTGGCGGCGGGCGAGATGGAGCAGGAAGGAGCGCCAAGAACCGCACCGGAGAGGCTGACATGATCGAAGGTGGCGTGCGGGATGTATTGCAGCAGGCTGGACGAGGAAAATTGGAAAACCCCGGCGCAGAGGGTGGTGCCGATGCCGCTGATGGTGACGCTGTTCGACTGCGTCCACGTCACCCCGTCCGGGGAAATCGAGGTCACGAAGGTGTCGCCGGTGCGCTGGAGTTTCAGCCACTTGTTGGCGCTGCCGAGATTGGAGGAGGTGGCGTCGGGCGCGCCGTTGCCCCCGGCCATCGTACTGTCTTCGTAGTAGATACCGCCGTCCACCTGGCCGAAGGCGGCGGCATAGCGGGTGGACGACTGGTTGCCGCCGAGGGGATTGCCGGTGTCAGGGTCGAGGCTGGCGCGGAGAATGATGCCGGCCTTGGCGCTGCCGTCCGGCGTCGTGCCGTCTGGGAGGTTGGCGTAGCTGGTGATATCGGCGAGGCGGGCGATGAGCGTGCAGTCGCCGGTCACCTGGCGGGTGATCATGTTCACGGAATCTCCAGAAAGCGCGAGCGTGTCGGCGGTGGCCTTGCCGCCGGTCGGGTAGGTGTGCAACTGGCCGATGGCGGTGAGTGTCCACGGGGAGACATCCATGTTCACCGTCTTCACGGTGGTCTGCGGCGTCGAGTCAATGGTGTAGCCGGTGTTGTAAACGAGGCGGGCGCGCAGGAGATTGACGGACGCTTGCCCGAGAAATGCGTTCACCATGTAGGGAGCGGTGGTGGCGGAGCCGAGGAAGACGTCACCGAGGTAATATTGGACCTGGTTCACGGTCGCACCACTGGCGGTCACGGTGGCGGTGAGGGTGACGTTGGCCCCGGTGATGGTCGAACCGGTGGCAGGGGTGGCCAGGGCGATCACGGGTTCACTGCCGGACGGGACGCGGTACCATGCCGTGGGCGGCACCGCGGTTTTGGAAATGCCCGGTCCTTCATAGGCTAGGGAGACATCATCCAAGTCGGTGGTCTGGCCGCGTTGGGTGGAAAAGGCGTAGAGCACGCTGACGCTGTGAGTGCCGGCGGCCAGGGCGATCGCTCCGCTTTTTTCGCCGGGCTGGTGGAGGCCGTCAAAGTTCACGACCTCCACTCCGTCGATGACGAGCTTGCTGCTGTCGAAAGAGGAGAGGGTGAAAGTGTAGAGGCCATCGCCGGGGATCGAGATGTAACCGCTGTGCTGGAAGGCATACTGGCTGCGGCGCTGGCGGGCGGTGAGATCGAGGTCGTCATCCGCGCCCTGGAGCACGGGGGTGAGGGTGGTGAAGTCGGGAAGGGTGGTCCAGGAGACGCCGCTACCAGCTTCATAGTACTTGTAGGACAGGCCGTTGACGGCATTGGCCAGGGTGGTGGCCGGAAGCGGCGTGGCGGTGGCGGGCGTGATGAGGACCGGTGTGCCCGCATTGTCGAAAATATCGGTGATCGTCAGCCGGACATAGGGCGTGGCGATGCCGGAGAGGGTGAGGAGTTTCTGCCGCGTTTCGGGTTCGTTGGCGCTGAAGGTGAGGGCGGCGGTGCCGGTGTAGGTGGAGTTGTTGAAGACCTCGATCTTGTAGCCGAGCTGCGGGGAGCTGGTGGCGGGCTCGTCCCACTGCACCAGCAATTGTGTCCCGAGGACCTTTGCGCCGGAGCTTGAAACGACGATCGGATCGAATGCCGGCGTGGCGGCCTGGGTGATGGTAAGCGTCTTGGTGGTGCCGATCACGTTGGGCGTGTAGGAATTGCCCAGAGGATCGACGGTGACATTGTACATGCTGCTGGCGAAGGCATAGGTGCCGTCACTGCTCAGAGCCGCGTAGCCTCCTTTCCAGGCGGGGTCGTTGCTGTTGAGACCATTCCATGAAATGCCGATCTTGTTGGCGGATTGGATGGTGCCGGTTGGCTTCCCATACTCATGCACGTAAGCATTGCGGAAATCGATCTGCTTCGCACCGTTGTAGGGCGGATAGCCCTCCATGAAGCCGCCGAGGCCGGTGACGCCTTTCGGGGCGAAGGGTATCTGATAGGTGCCGCAGTGATACCAGTTTCCAGTCGAGCCATCGCGGATCCATTCGCCCGCGAAGCCGGTATGAGGCGTGCCGTCGGCGGGCCGCCAGCAACGGAGGGCGAAACGGTACCAGACGTTCGCCTGCTCGCCGAAGCTGGGCATGTCGGTGAGGCCGCCTGCGGTGCCTTCGCCACCATTCCCATCGTGGCCGCTGGTGGTCGGGCCCATGTAGGTCACTTTCAGGGCGTCTCCCGCCGTGATTGGATTGCTGATCGGCCAGGTGGACCAATGCCAGAAGCGGCCGTTGGAATCACCGAAGCCGGTATAGAAGTCGAACGACGCGCCTTCATCGCTGACGACCGGATAACCGTTACCGAGGAAGGGACTCCAGTTCCCCGCCTGGAAATACGGGCGGCGTTCCTCCACTGTGACCCAGTCAAGCGTGCCGCTGGTGGTGTAGCTGCGGCCATCGGCACGCGCCGTGCGGGGGACCAAAGCGAGGACGGCCAGGGCAGCAGGGAGAATGACGGATGATCTCATGCGATGAACGACTGACCGGCGGGGCTAGCTTCCTGACCGGCTTGAATTCAAAAGGCAGAATTCCAAAGAAAGGGCAAGAAGGGAACTCGCTGACCTCCAAGGAGAAATCGTTGAATGCCACTGTCAATCCGCTGTCATCAATGAATGCCAGGCATCCGTCATGCGATCGAGGCTGAAGGCGTCCTGGATGTGATGGCGGGCGTTTTGACCGAGGAGTCGTCGTTGGTCCGGGGATTGGGCCAACTCGATCATCGCCTTTGCGAAAGCGTCCGCGTCGTAGGGTGGCATCAGCTTTCCCGTGATGCCGTCGATTACCTGCTCGGAGGCTCCGCCGATGTCAGTGGCGATGACGGGGAGACCGGCCGCCAGCGCTTCAAGGGACGCGTTCGGACAGCCGGCGGGATTCGAGATCATCACGAAGACATCAAGGCCGGCGTGAAAGGCAGCCAGGTCGGCAGGCTCGCCCACCCATTCGACAGGTAACCCTTCACACAGGCCCAGGAGGCCAGCGGCGTAGTCTTCACTGCCGGTTTCGGCTTCACCGGCGATGCGCAGGACACTTGGCGGAAGACCGGGCAGGGCGAGGCGATAGGCGGCCAGCAGGTCTTCGATACGCTTGTTTGGGCTCAGCCGTGCGGCGGTGCCGAACACCAGCACTCCGGACGATTGCCGTGGCGGGAGCAGGGGCAGAGGCACGCCGTTTGGGATGACATGCACCGGCGCGCCGAGCTCAGCCGCTCGGCCGGCTTCGGCGCGATACTTGACGACGACCGCGTCGAGCAATCGCCCGTAGTCGGCTGGCTCGCAGACCGGCAGCCCTGGCGTCTTGAGATCAAGCCAGCGCTGCATCGAGGCGAAGAACATCTCGCCGGGGCTCACGTCGATCACCCGGGTGAATAACAGGCGATCCGCGAGCAGGAACTTCGAGGCCGGCAGGGCATTCCAAAAGACTAACGAACGCGGCGGATCGGCCGCCAGTTCCGCCAGGATCAGATCGGCCGAAGCGAGATGATCGATCATGCCAACTGGCGGCGGAGTGAAAACCTCGATACCGGCTTCGATCAGCGCCCGGCGGCCGGGCGTGGGCCGGTCCGGATATTCCTGAAGCAGCGCCACACGGACGCGGAGACCTCGCTGATGAAGTTCCACTGCGAGCCGCCTCAGCGATGATTGCGCCCCGCCAGTCGAGAGGTTGTTGGTCACGAACCAGAACGTTTCACCCGGGCTCGCAGGGCGGTCCAAGGATTGCCGAATCAGCCGGGCCGAACGATCCGCCATGCGGGCAACGCTAAAATCCGTCCGGACCTGATCGCGATTGGAAGGAGGCGGGTCCAGCAGCGCCTCGGCGAGCACGGCGGCAAATTGCACCGGATTCGCATCAGCCGGAACAAGCCGCAATGCTGGGCATCGGCTCGCGATTTCCGCCGTGCCTCCCACCGCTGTGGCCACGACCGGCAGCCCGGCCGAAAGCGCCTCCAGATGCGCCAGGCTTAGCCCTTCATGCCCGCTGCACGAGACTAGCACATGGGCCTCTGCCAGCACGTCTGGCACCTCCTTCGACCCGTTGGTGAACTCCAGCGGGATCCCGTGCTGTCTCGCCGCCGCTTCGAGCTCCTGTCGGCACGCCGGCGCGGTCGGGTGGCGGTCCGAAACCTCACCTGCCACGATCAAGCGCAGCTCGTGTGGCCGCCCTCGGCGCTGCAGTTCCTCGCGGGTCGCTGCCAGGATGCCGGGAAGCAGGTGGAGTCGCTTCTGCGGTCGCGGATTGGCCACGCAGGCGATCGTGAATCCTTCGCCTCCAGGGACGGGTCGCGTCTTGAAGGGTTCGATGCCGTTCCACACCGTCCGGACCGGAATGCCGGGCAGGTGCCGCTTCAGGTCGCGGGCAACGGAGTTGGCACAGGCCAGGAACAAGGTGACATCGCGCGGTTCGAGGTCCGTCCAGCCCGCTGGCCAGCCTTCAGTGGTATTGTGGACCGTGACGATGGACGGCAGGCCGATGTGGCCAAGAGCCCGCGTGTCTTCCGTGCCGGTCAGGTGAAGGTGCAGCGCATCGATGCCATGGTGAGCCGCTAACTGTTTCACCGCCTCCGCCCGGGAAGCCCGGGAAACGTGCGAGAGATCGACGGCGGGAGGGGCATCCCGCAAGGTCTGGCGCAGGGGCTTTCCCAGCACTGCGAGCAGGGTGCTGACGCCGAAGGCTGGCAGGTGCCGCGCCAGATCGGCGGCGACCTTTTCGGCACCGCCGTGTTGCAGGCTGGTGACGATTTCCAGCACTCGCGGCTGCGTGTCGCGGGAGAAATCCAAGGCGGAAAAATGGACCAGGCGGGTCCCGTCCGGCAGCGCTTCGCCCCTGAGCCGCGCCTGAGCGGACTCAAGCGTGGGATGCCACTCGCAGTCCGGTGGTGGCAGCGCGGCCACGGCCATGAGGTGGCCGCCGTGGCGGGCTTGCAGGTCGAGCCATGGATCGTCTCCGGCACCAAACGGCGGCAAGCCGATCGCGATCGGCGGGCGGGCGCTCTCCGGCAGAGCCATGAAATGATCCGGCCGCGCCAACCAATAGCCCGCCCTCAGCAGGAGCGCGGGTGCCTTACCCGGCATCTCGCCGGCATCGAGCAGCCGCACGTTTTCAATGCCCGCTGCCGTCAGGCTGCGGACGCTGCGGGCTGCCAGCCACGGACGGCGGCCATCGCCTCCGAACACATACGCGAAAAACGGAGCCATCCTCGATCAATAGGCGGCCGGATTGTCGGGAGGATCCGATCGCTGGAAGTCATTTCCATAAAGCGGCGTGGTAGTCTGATGCCCATAGTGTGGGGAGTAGCTGCTGCCGGACATCATGCCGGCGGCCATGGAAGGCACGTGCGAGAACGATGCCGACAGCGGCCGGCTGCCCGTGAACACGAAGTGCCCGCCAGGTCCCGGTTGATAAATGATCCGGCTGCGCTGTTCGCCGCCGTTCACCAGGCGGTAGATGACATCGAGAGCGGTGCCGGCGGCGAAGTCGGTGTTCAGCCAGAAGCCATCATCGGCCATGCGGATCGTTTGTCCCTGCTGCTGCGGCGGTGTTGGCGGCAGATAGCTGTTCGGGTTGCGCGGCACGCCTGGTGGCAGCGATGACCGGCGGTTGGCAGCCTTCACGATGGCAATCACGATCGCCACCACGGCACCGAGACCAATCAGCGGGCAGACCAGACTGCCGAAGGAAAATCCGTCCGATCGGCTCGCGACGACCGGGTAGGTTTCCTCGGACCGCAAGGGAATGACCGGGATTGAAGTTGACGGAAGCGTTGTCACGGCTGCCTTGGCGAGGGGTTCGACCGACATCACCACCCGGAAGCCGGTGTCGGCATTCCGGCTGCGCGGGTCGGCTCGGAAACGGGCGGCGCTGCGGGTGTTGCGGAGGTCCCGGTTCCATGAACCACCACGCAGGACCCGCCTCGGTTTGTCCGAGAGGTTCTGGTTCGTCTGCAGCGGATCGGTCGTCGGGCCGGCAGGGTAGGGGGCGTACCAGTCCTGGCACCATTCTGCCACATTGCCGCCGATATGGAGGCCCCAGGAATTGGCCGTGATCGAATTGGCGGCACGGGTTCCATTGCCGGCATTGGTCTTGTGCCAAGCCAGGGCTTCGCGGCCACCCGCCGCTGCCAGGGTCTCGGTGCCATCATGCCAAGCGGCCACATTTCCGGCGCGGCAGGCGTATTCCCACTGGGCCTCGGTTGGCAGGGTCACCTTGGAGCCCATCTTGCCTTGCAGCCAGCCGCAGAACTTCTCCGCATCCGGGAAGGTGATGAGGCACACCGGATCGCCGGGTGACTGGCTGAAGCCCGGGTTCTTCCAAGTGAACTGCTTTTGCTGAACGAGGGCCTTGCCATCCCAGCCGAAGCCGCCGCTGTTTCCGGACTCGGCTTCGGTGCGGTAGCCGGTTGCCAGGGCAAAGCGCTGCCACTGGGCCACGGTGACGGCGGTCTTCCCGATGAAAAACGGCTCGGTCAGGGTGACCGTCCGGGCGGCCTCGTCATCGCCGCGGCCTTCCTCAGTGGTCGGGGAGCCTTCGGTGAAGGTGCCGGCTTCGAGACGGATGACGTCCAGCGTGACGCCTCCTCCCAGGTCGAGAGGGCGCGTTTCGTTCGCCAATGCCAGGCCGGCGGCGATCCAGAATGGGATTCCAGCAATCCATGATCGGTGCATGTAAAGGCAGACTAGCGGCAAACGAAAGCCGGGCTCAATTCTCATTTGAAGCCGCGTTTCCACCGGCTAGAGTGGCCGTGTCCCCGAAAAAAGACGCCGGTGAATGCAAGTTTAGGCTTGCGTCCCCCTGTGTGTGGGGTATTCACCGCGCCCCGAATTATGGCTAAGAAGAGCTGGATCGCACGCAACGCACACAAGGCAGTCACCGTTGCCAAATACGCCGAACTCCGTCAGAAGCTGAAGGAGGAGAAGGACTATATTGGTCTGACCCTGCTTCCGCGGAATGCGAGCCCGACGCGTTTGGTGAACCGCTGCGAATTCACCGGCCGTCGCCGCGCTTTCCTGCGCCGCTTCAAGCTTTCCCGTATCAGCTTCCGCGAACTGGCCAGCGCCGGCATGTTGCCCGGCGTGACCAAGTCGAGCTGGTAAGCTGGCACGCCACGCGCTACCTTTCTGACCTGGGACGGAAACTGCCCGTTCCCAGGTCTTTGTAATGCCCATCTACGAATACGTTTCCGAAGCCCCGGAGGACCCCGAGCGATCGTGCCGCATCTGCGCACGTGGATTCGAGCTGCGCCGTCCGGTGGACCGGGCACCTCTGGAGAAGTGCCCGCTGTGTAAGCACCCGGTGAAGAAAATCATCTCGCGGGTCAACACGCCTAAGATTGCCAAGCCGCTCTCGGTGAGCGACGCCAAGGCCGCGGGATTCACCGTGCTCGAACGCCGTGACAAGGGCGTTTATGAGAAACTCTGATCTCCCGTGATGTCCGCCTTGTCCGTCATCACCCTGCTCGCCACGGATAATGTCCCGGCCGAGCTCCCCTCGCTGGGGATCTGCCTGCTGTATTTGGCGGGCATTGCCTTTTTCCTGCTGCTCAACGCGTTCTTCGTCGCCTCCGAGTTTGCGATCGTGAAGGTGCGGCCGAGCCAGCTCGAAGCCTTCGCGAAGGA
>Ga0265327_10002700_pt1 | contig 18197 bp, 13 predicted proteins | sample 41621metaG_FD_202089 | JGI IMG/M metagenome (GOLD analysis project Ga0265327, IMG submission 202089) | Rhizosphere microbial communities from Carex aquatilis grown in University of Washington, Seatle, WA, United States - 4-16-21 metaG | ecosystem: Host-associated > Plants > Roots > Rhizosphere... | reverse complement strand
ACAGCGATGCGCAGATCCGAATTGCAAGGACGGACACGTTCCTGCTCCGCCATGTCAGCCGGCATTGGCGATCTCTTCGATCCCTTCCGACAATCGGTCGCGTACCTTTAGGAACTCCTTCGCAAATCGGGCCGCATTGACAGCATCCCCCATGACCGCATCGTAAAAATGGCTGAGATCACATAGAACCCCCAGATCCTTTGGATCGATGGCATGAGCTTCCAATAGGCATTGCTCGGCATCTGACAGGTGGCGACCGTTTTCATCGTCCTGCAACTGGATTAATGAGGCTTCGAGGGCCAAAAGATACGGGGAAACGTTACTCGCGCCCTTCAGTTCGCCCAATTTCGCCAATGCGCCCGTTATGTCCCTGGCCTGCCAGAGGATTTTGAGAGCCTGGAGCTTTGCCCGGTTTCCTTCAGACATTGGAAAGGCAATCTCCCAAGTTCAATGCACCGCCGGAGCCTCCTTCGGGGCGATGCCGGCGATCTTCTGGCCGGCGGTGAGGTCGGCGAGGTCGCGGACGACCATGAGACCTTCGCGCTTGATCGGGTCGAGGCCGCTGGGCCACTCGGGGGTGACGTTCAGTTCCTCGATGGGATCCTTGGTGCGGCGGACATAGTCCTCGATTTCCTTGGCGGGATCGTAGGTATGGAAACCGGCACCGCGTGCGATGTCATCAAGGGTGATCTTGGTGAGGCGCAGGGTCCTGGCATCCTGTTCGGCGATGGCCTTGAAGCGCTCGCGGCGCTCGTCGTTGCGCGCGGTGAGACGGGCGTCCTCCTCTTCGGACTGCTTGCGGCGCTGGTCGATATTGAGGGACACGAGGTTCTTGCGCTGCTCGGCGGCATCGCGGGCGGTGTCTTCCTTGAAGTAGGCGAAGTCCTTGTCCTCGGCGATGCGCTTGGCGCTGAGCTCGCGGAGCCGTGGCAGGTAGAGGGATGAGCGGCCGGGAGGATTGAATCCGGCGGCGGCGCTGATGCGGTCGTGCGGGAATGCGTGGCGCTGCGTACGTTCGAGGCCATCGTCGGTCGAAGTATCGGGAGGGGCGGGAAGCACGATGTCCGAGGCGACGCCATCCAACTGGGTGGAGGACCCGGTGGGACGGTAGAATTTCTGGATCGTCACCTTGAGCATGCCGGCCCCGTCATGGCCGCCGAACATGGGGAGATTGCCGCTGCTGGCGAGATCCTCGGTCTCCTGAACGGTGCCCTTGCCATAGGTGGAGCCTTCGCCCACCACGACCGCCCGGTTGTAGTCCTGGAGGGCACCGGCGAAGATCTCACTGGCGGAGGCACTGCCCTGGTTGGTGAGCACGACCATCGGGCCGGTGTAGAGGGGCTTGGCGACGGTGCTGCCCTGGGTTTCCACGCGTCCGTGTTTGCCCTTTTCCTGCACGACGGGTCCCTTGCCGGTGAAAAAGCCGGTGATGCGGCAGACCTCATCCACCGAGCCACCGGGATTGTCGCGCACGTCGAAGATGAGGCCGTCGATCTTTTCGTCGGTGAGCTTGCGCAGCAGTTTCTCGACGTCCACGGAGCAGCGGGTCTTGCCGTCCTCGAGGTCGGCGTAGAACGACGGCAGGGTGATCCAGCCGATGCGGTGCGGCACGCCGCTTTCCGGGCCCTTCGATTCGATGATGCCGGCGCTGGCCTGGGCGTCCTTGATGTCCACGCGGCCGCGGGCGATGGCGACAATGCGGGTATCACCCGGGGCGTTGGCGGCGGGCTGGACCTTGAGGCGGACGATCATGCCGGCCTTGCCGTGGACGAGGTCGACGACCTTGTCGCGGTCCATGAAGCGGACGTCGGTGAAGGTGCCGGAATTGGCGGAGTCCACGCCGAGGATGCGGTCGTTGAGCTGGAGGTTGCCCTCGCGATCGGCCGGACCGCCGACGATGATGCCGGTGATGCGGGTGCCGCCGTCATCCTCGGACTCGAGCTCGGCGCCGATGCCATCGAGTTGGTTGCGCATGGAGTCGGTGAAGCGGCTGGCGTCCCGCTCGATCATGTAGTCGGTGTGCGGATCGTAGGACTGGGCGATGGCCTCGAGGAGGGTGCCGACCATGTCCTCGGGGGTGGTGTCCTTGACGGTGCGGAGGTAGCGCTCGTAGCGGAGGGCGATCTTTTCGCGGGGCGGGAGCTCGTTGCGGGTGGGATCGGGCTTGCCCTGGGCGGCGGCCATTTTCACCTGCAGTTCGCGGGTGAGGATCTCGGAAAGGACGGCGTCCTTGACCTGGCTGAGGAAGAGGCGGTTGGCGTCGGCCTCGTCGGCGGGCCAACTGGCGTCCTTGCGGCTGAGGGCGGCGGTTTCAGTGCCGGTGAAATTCGGAACCTGCTTCAGGTACTGGCGGGCGGTTTCGCCCCGGGATTCCACACGGGCGCGGAACAGACTGAAGATGTCACCGGAGACCTCGGTGGCCTTCTTCTGGAACAGGGCGCGGAAGAACGATTCGTCGTAGCGTGAATGCAGCAGATCCACGTCCTGGCGGGTGAAATAGACGCGGTTGGGATCGAGCTGGCGCAGGTAGTCCTCCAGAAAGCGCTGGTTGGTTTCCTTGGAAAAGGCGAGGCCGGTCAAGTGGCCATCCTGGAGCATGACAGCCACGGTGCGGCCGATGTCGTTGAAATCCGCCTGTCGGGCGCGGCTGCTGCTGACAACCACGAAGACGCTGAGAACCAGGGCGGCGGAGCGGAGCACGGGGACTTTCATGAGCGCGGAAACACGGTCGGGACCGCGAAAGGTCCGGAATCGATGTGCCACCATAAGCGCCGGTCGCGGGAAAAAGCGAGCAGGACTTTTGACCGTTAGGGGGGGCGACCTGAGAAGTGCCGGGTGATCAGTGATCAGTGATCGGTGGAAGAGGAGACAAGGGGGCCTCCCCGCTTGATCACCTTTTCGATCACCAATTCGAGAGTGCAACCCATCTTCCCGACGTTGGACCGATCCACTTGGTTGACCAATTCGATCTTTTTCAACTCACCCACTTCATGACAATCGACAGAGATGTCTTCAGTCCTGGACATTTTCTGAAGCCGTCCGGGGTTTCGGATTGCCATCGCAACGGGTGTGTCCAGCTTCCTGCCGTTGATTTCCGAGGCGACAAATTGAAGTCCCTCTGCCGGGTGCCCCGAAAGAAACAGCTTCCCCCCCGCCTTGAACTGCTGCCCAACGGGAATTCCGCTTCGACCAATGAGGACGTAGTCGATTCCGATTTTGGCCGCCTCGACCGGCTTCTGGTCGGCCAACACTTGTGCGGCGACGAAGAAAAAAGAAAGGCCTGAGGCGGAAACTTTCATGAGCGTGGAAATGCCACCGGAACCACCGGAGATCCGGAATTATTGTACTACCAAGAGCGTGGATTTGACGACCAAGCGAGCAGGACTTTTGACCGGCAGGAGATGGACGGAGACGTGCCGGGTGATTGGCGGACGCCAGCCCCGCCCGGGTGTTCCCACTCCGGCTACGCCAATGGATCGGATACGCAGAGCGCCCCGCCCTTATTTCTCCGCAGGTGCCGGGAGGATACGGAAGGCCACTTCGCCGGTGCTGCCTTCGCCGCTCCACACCTTGGGTGCGGTGCCGCTCAGGGTGGCGGGGGCGGCGTAGAGATTGAAGCCGAGCTTGTACTCCCCCGGGCCGGTGGGCGGGAATTCGTCCTTGTGGCCGCCGCTGTCGATGAAGCTGAAGGCGGGCAGTGATTTACTACGATCCCAGTCGAGAACCGCGGTGCGGGTGATGGTGTAGGAACGGTGGGCCGGAATGATGATATCCTGCGGCGCGATGACCGCATCCTTCTTGCGATCAGCCACGATCTGCGTGTGGGACGCATCGTAGACGGCCAGGTGGAAGCTGCCGCTTTCCGGGAAGACAATATCCTCATTTCCGGGATTGGAAATGCGGAGCTGGACGCTCACCGGGATCGTCTGGCTGCCATCCTTCGGGGCCAGCCAGTCGGCCTGGGTGACAGCGGAGAACTCCAGGCCGCCGATGGCCTGCGGTGGGGTCTCGCGGATCACCATTGGCGTTCCGAGAGTCGGTGGCGGCTCGTCCAGCGCGCCCTGCAGGACGATACCCGCCACGGCGAAGTAGATCACCAGCCCGGTGACATCGACGAGGGTGGCCACGAACGGCGCGGACGAGGTAGCCGGGTCGAGGCCGACCCGTTTCAGCAAGAATGGCAGCATCGAGCCGGAAATCGTGCCCCACAGAACCACGCCAACCAGCGAGAGGCCGACGGTCATGGCGACGAGGCCCCAGTGGACGCCGTAGACATTGGGAAAAACACCCGCCCAGACGGTGATGCGCAGGGCACCGATCACCGCCAGGATCAAGCCCAGGGCGAGGCCGGAGAACAGCTCGCGGCGCATGACGCGCCACCAGTCGCGCAGGCGCACCTCGCCAATGGCCATGGCGCGGATGATCAGCGTGGCGGCCTGGGAGCCGCTGTTGCCACCGCTGGAAATGATCAGCGGCACGAACAGCGCGAGGACAACCGCCTTTTCGATCTGTTCCTCGAAGTGCCCCATGGCAGTGGCGGTGAGCATTTCGCCCAGGAAGAGGACGATCAGCCACGAGGCGCGCTTCTTGACCAGCCGTGCGAACGAGATGTCCATGTACGGCTCGTCGAGGTGCTCCATGCCCCCGAGCTTCTGGATGTCCTCGGTAGCCTCCTGCTCGGCCACATCAAGGACGTCATCGACGGTGACGATGCCGACGAGCCCGCCGTTGCCATCAATGACCGGCAGCACGGTGCGGTCGTACTTCTGGAAGGCCTGGACCGCGGCCTCCTGGTGGTCGGCGGCGTTGAGGGACTTGACCTTGCCATCGCGCAGGTCGCGGACCTTGCGGTTGAGCGGAGACAGCAGGAACTCGCGGATGCGAACGTCATCGAGCAACTTCCCATGGTCATCGACGACGTAGAGAACGTTGAGGGTTTCGCTGTCGTTGCCACGGGCGCGGATGTGGTCGAGCACGCCCTGCACGGTCCACTCGTCGCGGACGGTGAGGTACTCGGAGGTCATCAGACGGCCGATGGAATCCTCGGGGTAGTCGAGCAGGCGCAGGGCGATGCGGCGTTCCTCGGGCGAGAGCAGCTCGACAAGGCGGGCGCAGACCGGTGTCGGAAGTTCTTCCAGCAGCGCGGTGCGGTCGTCCGCCGACATGGCATCGAGGATCCGGGCGGAGTCCCGGCTGCTCATCGCGTGGATGAGTTTTTCCTGATTTTCGACCGGCAGGTACTCGAACACCTCGGCGGCCGAGCTGGTCGGAAGGAGGCGGAACAGCACCGCTTGCTCCTCGGGGGGCAGAGGCAGGATCGCCTCCGCGAAGTCAGCCGGCGTGAGGGTACCGAGAACCTGCTTCAAGCCGGAAAAGTCCCCGCTCTGGAGACGTTCCACCAACTGTTGTTGCAAGGATTCGGAATTCATCGTCGGCGGCTAAGCCGCGATTATCCGGCCCGCAGCAAACCCGCAAGCGCAATGGCAGTCGGTGACGCATTCTTTGCGGGCAGCCGGCGGTTGGTGGCGGCCATGCCGGAGTGGATGGTCCCTCGCATCCAGGCTCACGCCCGCAGCGGCAGGGTCTTTCCAGGTTGCCAGGATCCTTCCACCAGCAGGCGGCGCAGGGTGTCGGGCAGGCCGCGCGAACGGTCGGTGAGGAGTGAATTGAGTAACAGGAAGCCCACGCGGCCGATCTCCGCGGGCTGGAGATCGATGCCGGCTTCCACCGTGGGAGCAAGGACACTGGAAATGGCGAGGCCGATGTCCTCGGGCACGCGCAGGCCGGTGCTGCGGATGAGTTCTCCAATGGCAGGGTCGTCACTGAAGATGGCATCCGGTCGGTGCTCATGGACCCAGTTCAAAAAGGCGGAGCGAAGCTGAAGTTTGCAGATGCCTCCGGTCGTGAACACCGGCAGCCGCAGCACGGGCGGCACCTGCTGTTGGGCGATCAGGCAGCCTGCCTGGAACGAATGCCCGTCGTCCATCTCACTCTCTCCTTCCCGGCTGACGAAGCCCACGCGCGCATAGCCGGCCTCGCGGATCCGGCGGAAGGCCAGGCAGGTGTTTGCCACTTGGTCGGCGGCCACCAGATGGCAGCGGGGTTCCGGTAGGGCGCGGCCGAGACGAACGATGGCGTAGTCCTGCCATGGAAAACCGGTCCAGTCCGGCATGGCGGTCTGGGGTGGAATGAGCAGCCCGTGAATGCCTCGGGCGCGCAGGGCCTCGTGAAGGCTCTCGGCGGTGTGATCGGTGCCCAGCCGGAATTCCTCCAGGGCGTAGCCGAACTTGGCGGCAGTCGATTGGGCACCGGTCCAGCACTGATCGAATTCCTTCAGCGACCGCAGGTGCTCCGGATGCGGCCAGGCATTGATCCAGGCGAGCGCGGCGGTTACCGGCCCATCCCGGGCCCCTTTTCGATAATGGGACAGCGCCGCCAGCATCGGATCCGGCCGGTAGCCGAGGGCCTCGGCGGTGGCCTGTACGCGCTGCCGCACCGCCTCGGTGATGCGGTTGCTGCCACGCAGCGCCAGCGACACCGTGGCGTGGCTGATGCCGAGCTCGGCCGCGATGTCGCGCATCGTCGGCCGGGGCTTTGGCGATTCGATATTCATAACCGGTGGGGAGCGGAGGACTCCCGGATTCGTTCGGAACCCGAAAATTCAACTGGGTAAATGGTGAGGAGGTGACGACCACTTGTCAAAACATCCATGAATGGCGACGATGACAAATGCGTCTTCGCATGAGCCGCATTTCTGCCATGACCGCCGTCGGGAGCCGCCCATTCACTGGCGCGGGAGGCCGTTTCCCGCAGGTCATGGGCGGCGGCCAAGGGGATTTCCCAATCGCAACCGCCATCCTGACCATGGCGCAATCGAACGCATCCAGCGGATTGCACGGCTTCGATTCACTCTTGTCGGCCGGACATCCATCCGCAGAAATACGCCTTTAGATCTAGTAAAATCACCACCAATCGCCATCCAGACAACGGAATCCACTCCATATTACAAACCCTCATCTGTCGCAATGTGTGGATCGTGCAGGATTGAACCTGACGCCAGGGAGGTCACCATGGGAGACCATTATGAACGCGACGCCCTATACATTCGCCCAGGACATTTATGCTGCTCATGGCATCGATGCCGAAGCCGTGCTCCAGCAACTTTCCTCGGTGCCGATTTCGCTGCACTGCTGGCAGGGCGACGACGTGGGCGGATTTGAGAATCCGGAGGCCGGACTCAGCGGCGGCGGCATCCAGGTGACCGGCAATTACCCCGGCCGGGCGCGCACGATCGATGAGCTGCGCCAAGACCTCCAGCAGGCGCTGACGATGATCCCCGGCAAGCACCGGCTGAACCTGCACGCGTCGTATGCCGATACCTCCGGCCGCAAGGTCGAGCGCAACGAGCTGACGGCGGAGCATTTCCAGAGCTGGATCGACTGGTGCCTGAGCAACGGCCTGGGCTTGGATTTCAACCCGACCTTCTTCGCCCATCCGCTGGCCGAGGAAGGCTTCACCCTTTCCAGCAGTGACAATGGCATCCGCCAGTATTGGATCGAGCACGGCATCGCCTGTCGCCGCATCGGCGCGGAGATGGGACGCCAGCTCGGAACCCCCACGGTGACCAACGTCTGGGTGCCGGACGGCTACAAGGATCTGCCGGTTGACCGCAAGGCCCCCCGCGAGCGGCTGGAGGCCTCGCTGGATGAAATTTTCCGCGAGTCGATTCCCACCGCGCATCACCTCGATGCGGTCGAGCCGAAGTTGTTCGGCATCGGCTCGGAATCCTACGTCACCGGTTCGCATGATTTCTACCTCGGCTACGCGGTGAAGAACGCGAAGCTATTGTGCCTGGACGCCGGTCACTTCCACCCGACCGAAAGCGTGGCGGACAAGATCAGCTCGGTGCTGCAATTCGTGCCCGAGATCCTTCTGCACGTGAGCCGCGGCGTCCGCTGGGACAGCGACCACGTGGTGATCCTGGATGATGCGACCAAGGCGATCATGGAGGAACTGGTGCGCGGCGAATTCCTCGGTCGCACCCACATCGGTCTCGATTTCTTCGATGCCAGCATCAACCGCGTGGCCGCCTGGGTCATCGGCACCCGCAGCACCCTCAAGGCCCTGCTGCTGGCCATGCTGGAACCGACCGCCGAACTGCGCGAACTCGAAAAGGCCGGCGATCATACCTCACGCCTGGCGCTGTTGGAAGAATCGAAGTCCCTGCCCTTTGGCGCAGTCTGGGATGAACATTGCCGCCGCCACGGCGTGCCCGTCGGACGCGAGTGGCTGAAGCAGGTGAAGGGCTACGAAGCCAGCGTTCTGGCCGGACGTTGAGTGGTCGGCCTGTTGATGGAGTCCATCATGCCTCGCGGTTGATGGTGAAGAGGAAGAACCAGGACGGCGATTCCCCGGTTCTTTCCATCAACCATCAACTTTGAAGAGGCTTGGCGGATGGAAGCCGCCGCCACGGTTCAGAGCTTCCCCTGGCCCGTCAGGGTGACGCGCACATCCCCGATGAACACGCCAGCGCGGACTTCGAGGGGGATGCGGTCGGTATCGTCCGAGATCCACATCGTCGAGTTCTTCATCTTTTTGTAGGGCTCCAGCTCCAGCGTGGCCGGATCGATGCCGAACATGACGATGCCAAGGCGGATCGAGGCGCGGCCGTTGTGCGGCTCGCGGCTCTCGACGTTGACCTTCACCAGGTAGGCGGTGTCACCAGGCTGGATGACGAAGGAGAGCTTGTCGCCATTGTCGAGCTTCTGTGAGCGCACGAACAGCATCGACGAGAAGAGGTCGTGCAGCGGGGAGAAGGCAAAGGTCTTCTTGTTCTTGTACTCGAAGCCGTTCGCATTGATGTGGACGGTGCGGTTGATGGTCACGCCCTTGCCATCGTAGTCGAGCTGGTCGGTGATGTGGCGCTTCCCCGTGTCCTCGACGGAATTGAAGAGCTTCGGCGCGTAGGTGGCGGGATCGAGCTCGGACCAGTACCAGCACTTGAAGTTATAAAGGGCGCTGGCCGGTCCCATGCTGGTGCCGGTGGCGGTGACCACGTAAGAGCCGGGCTTCGAGATGCCGGGGTTGCCGAATTCCAGGTGGATCGCTCCGGCGCTGATGAGGCCCTTCCAGCTCGCCTGATAGTCGAGCTTGCACGGGGCCAGCTTGGCGAAGGGAGCCGCCGCAGGCGGGGTGAGATCGGCCTTCCAAGCCGGTGCCGCCTCGACGGCCGGCATCAGGAACAGGAGGGCAGCCATCCATCGCATGACGGAAAGAATGCACCAATTGCGCCGCGGCACAACCGGGGAAACGGAATGGACGAAACGGCCACAGCCGTGCGATTCCATGAGGGTGGGTCTGGGCCGCATGCGATTGAGACGCGGCGGTGGGGCGATCTATTCGATCTAGCTGCACTCATCCGATCATGGCTGAATTCTGGGAACAGTTCAGGGGGGGGGGGGGACCCGCGTGGTTGCCTCGATGTCCTTTGCGCCCGAGGCTGGGGGAACCGTGGCGGCGGTTTCCAACGGCCAGCTTCTGTTTCAAATCATGCTTCCTGAATGCCGAAAAGATTTTCGAAATCTACCCCTTGAAAATTCAGGAATTTTCCGGGCTGAACTTGAAGACGCACGGCGGTTGGAAACCTTCGCCTCGGTTCGCGAGAGCCATCGTCACTTTATTTGGCGGGCGCGCTGATGTAATCTGCCAGTCCCGGGATACGGGACGCTCTTCCCAGCCTGAACTGTCACCAGTTCAGCTACGATCCAAACAGTACACAAAAAAGCCCGCCGGGTCGGGCGGGCTTTTTTGGAAAGGGGATGCGTGATGTCTTACGCTCCCGGCAGCTCGATGAAGCCTTCGAGCTTCCGGATACGCGTGGGGTGGCGCATTTTGCGGAGGGCCTTGGCTTCGATCTGGCGGATACGCTCGCGGGTGACCTGGAACTGGCGGCCCACTTCTTCAAGCGTGCGGCTGTAACCGTCCTTGAGGCCGAAGCGCTGTTCGAGCACTTCGCGCTCGCGCTCGGTGAGGGTGTCGAGGACGTCCTTGATCTTCTCCTTGAGCATCGAGAAGCCGGCTTCCTCCATCGGGTTGTCGGCTGACTTGTCTTCGATGAAGTCACCGAAGGACGTGTCATCCGAATCACCGACCGGGGCCTGCAGCGAGATCGGCTGCTGGGCCATCTTGAGCACGGCGCGGACGCGTTCCACGGGAAGGTGGATTTCCTCGGCGATTTCCTCCGGGGAAGGCTCGCGGCCGTATTCCTGGACCAACTGCTTCTGCACGCGCATCAGCTTGTTGATCGTCTCGATCATGTGGACCGGGATGCGGATCGTGCGCGCCTGGTCGGCAATCGAGCGGGTGATGGCCTGGCGAATCCACCACGTGGCGTAGGTGGAGAACTTGTAGCCGCGGCGGTATTCGAATTTCTCGACCGCCTTCATCAGGCCCATGTTGCCTTCCTGGATCAGGTCGAGGAAGGAGAGGCCGCGGTTGGTGTACTTCTTCGCGATCGAAATCACGAGGCGCAGGTTGGCCTCGACCATCTCGGTCTTCGCCTTGAGCGCTTCCTTCAGCCAATGGCGGAGTTGCTTGTTGGTCTCCTCGAAGTCTTCGGCGGTGTGCCAGACCTTCTGTTGGAGTTCGCGCAGCTTGGTCTGGAACTCCTTGTCCTCGGGATCGGTCTGGAGCTTGCGGGTGTATTTCCAGAACTTCTGCTGGTACTCCTCCACGAGCTCGCAGAAATCCTCGGTGACCTTCTGCTTGAAGTAGAAGCGGGTGTAGAGGCGGTGAAGCGTCTGCAGGTTCTTCGCGAAATCGTCGTCGAGCTTCTTCTTGCCGCGAGGGTTCTTCACCGAGAGCTGGCGGAACAGGTCGTCGTTCTCCTCATGGAGCTGCTTGAGCTGGTCGCACTGCTTCGGCAGGATCTTCATGTAGCGCTCGCGGGACTCGATCTTCTTGTCGAGAATGACGCGGTCGAAGCGCTCCTTGCCCTTGTTGAGCTTGTCGGCGAGCTCGAGGTAGCAATCGGCGGTGAAGCCGAAGAGGTGCAGCTGCTTGGCCACTTCGATCTCGGCATCCTCGATGCGCTTGGAAATTTCAACTTCCTGCTCGCGGGTCAGCAGCGGCACCTGGCCCATCTGCTTGAGATACATGCGGACCGGGTCGTCGAGGATGTCGAGCTTCTGGTCGGCCTTGACGTCTTCGGTGTCGTCATCGGCTTCGTCGCGCTTCTTGTCCTTGTAGCGGTCGACCTCGGAAGCATCGATGATGTCGAACTCCATGTTGCGCAGGCGCTCCATGATGGCCTCGACATCCTCCGGATCGACCAGGTCGTTCGGGAGGATTTCGTTGATGTCGTCGTAGGTCAGGTACTCCTGCTCCTTGGCGAGCTTGATGAGTTCGCGGATCTTTTCCTGGATCTCAGGGGTATCGATGCGGCGCTTGGCCTGGTCGGAAATCGGCTTGCCGGCGGCCTTGTCGGCAGCGGCGGTCACGGCGGCGGCCTTTTCCTCGGCGCGGGTGGGCTTCGCGGCCTTGGGCACGGCGGCCTTCGGGGCAGGCGTCTTCGAATCGCTGCGGGAAGAAGTCTTGGGGGGTGCGGCAGCCGGAGGGGTGGTGGCGGCGGGTTTCGCAGGAGCCTTGGCAGGAGCCGGAGCTGGGGCTGCCTTCGCTGCCGGAGCGGCTTTCACGGCCGGGGCCGGGGCCGGCTTGGCGGGAGTCTTGGGCGCGGGCTTGGCCGGAACCTTGGCAGCGGGCTTCACCGCCGCGGCCTTGGCTGCGGGTTTCGCGGCCGGAGCTGGCTTTGCTGGAGCTTTGGGAGCGGGCTTGGCGGGGGCTTTGGCGGCCGGCTTCGGAGCGGGCTTGGCGGCAGGTTTCGCAGGAGCTTTCGCCACAGGCTTGGTTTTTTGGGGGGCCGGCGCTTTTGCTTTCGCTGCGGGCTTCTTGGAAGGAGCTGTCTTTTTCGCCATGGGAAGCTTTGGGAATACCGGGAAACAAACGGGAAATCAGGGCACAATCCGACTATTATAGCACAATAGGGCCGGAACCCCGTCGCGGGCGCGAATGATGCGCCGCAACCCTGACCCGTCAAGATTTAGTTTGGGTGCAACACAACATCCTAGCGCGGGAACCCATGGGAACCGCAAGTGCTTTCGGAGCCGGCCGCGGGAATTGCGGAGTCCATGCGCAAACGATGCGTAGCCGGGATGGAAACCCTTCGGGCTCGCCGGGGCAGACAAACATGCAGCGTCCCCTACGCGCGCTTCTTCCATTCCTTCTTCGCCACCGGCTTCTTCGGCATCGGCGGCAGTGTCTCCTCCACGAGGAAACGCGCGCCGATGCCCTTGATCATGCCCTGGATTTCCTTGCCCTCTTCCAACAGGGCGCGCAATCGCTCCGGGGCGATGCCGGGTTCGTTCAAGGCCGACTTGATCCGTGCATCCCGCTGGATGAGCACCTTGGCGGCGAGGATCGACATGGTATCATGAGCCGCTTTCATCGGGTCCTCATGCGCGCGCTGACTGCCGTGTCGAAGCTGGTTCAGCGCCAGGCGGTCGGCCTCGGGCAGGGTGCCCAGGAAGGTGTTCACCGCAGCCGGTTGGCCGGGGTCCGGGTGCCCACTGAGGATTTGTTCCAACAACGAAATCCCGGCCAGGTAATCCCCCGCCTCATGCAGGGTCTCGAACTGCTCCGATAGAAAATGCTGCGCCTCCGCCGATTCCAGGGCCAGCCCGCAGAGGGCCGCCACGGTGCCATCGACTGGCGTTGGCTCGATCACCTCCGGCTCCGCCGCACCTGTCGGTGATTGGCGGCGCAATTGCTGCCGGGCCGCCCGCGCGGTCTCCTTGCCGGTGGCTTCCTTCAAGGTGGAGATCCCCACCTGCAGGCGCGTGGCCACGTGCATGATCTGGGCCTCCCGCATGACCGCATCGCTCATCAACGCCAGCAATTCGGCGCAGTCGTTGGTCATCGCGGCCCGCGCATTGGTGGAGGCCATCGAGCCATCGGCATTCGCACGATCGAGCTTGAAGTCGAAAAACTCGCGCGAGTTCGCGATGCGTTCCCGGAAGGACTCCGCGCCGTGAGCCTTGACGTAGGTATCCGGATCGTCGCCCTTTGGCAGTTCCACCACCCGCACCGCCAGTCCCTCGGCCGCGAGGATCCTGAACGACTTCTCCGCCGCCGCGAAGCCGGCGTTGTCGCCATCATAACACAGCACGACGGTCGGCGTATATCGCCGCAGCATCCGCGCGTGCTGGCCGGTGAGCGCGGTGCCCTGGGTGGCCACGGCCTGATCCACGCCCGCTTCATGGCAGGCGATGACGTCGATCTGGCCCTCGCACATCAGCGCGGCTTTTTCACGCAGGATCGCCTTCTTGGCGCGGTCGAGGCCGAACAGGATGTTGCTCTTCTTGAACACCGCGGTCTCCGAGGTGTTGACGTATTTCTTCCCAGGGTTGTTGCCATCGCGCAGTTCACGGCCACTGAAGCCCACCACATCCCCGATCTCATTGCGGATCGAGAACATCAGGCGGCCACGGAAGCCGGAGTAGATACCCGAGCGCGGGTTGCCATCCTCACGCAACCGCACCATCCCGGAATCCACCAACTCCCGGCCGGTGATCTTCTTTTCCCGCGCCCAGTTCTTGAAAACCTCCAGGTCGTCCGGCATCCAGCCGACGGTCCAGCGCTCGGCCATTTCCCGTCCGAAGCCGCGGGATTTCAGGTAATCGCGGGCGTGCTGGGCGTCCGGAGACTTCAGCAGCAGCTCGTGCATGAAATTCGCACTCTCCCGCAGCACGTCCATCAGCCGTCCGCGGCTGCGCCGTGCCTGGTCGGCGTGGGGATCGGACTCCTCCTCGACCACGGCGATGCCCGAGCGGGCGGCCAGTTTCCGCACCGCGTCGGTGAAGGTCAGGTTTTCGTATTCGCGGACGAAGGAAATGGCATCCCCGCTCTTGCCGCAGCCGAAGCAGTGAAAGAACTGCCGCGCCGGCGAGATGCTGAACGACGGGGATTTTTCGTTGTGAAACGGGCACAGCGCGCTGAAGCCGGAGCCCGCGCGCTTGATCGGGATGTACGAGCCGATCAAATCCTCGATGTTGGTCGCGGCCAATACCTGCTGGATGGTTTCTGGAGGTATCTGCGCCACAGGGAGGCCGGAGTATGGCCAGCCACTTCCGGACCGGCAACGCTGGAAAGCTGAAATCGGACATAGGGGCACGGAGGCACTGTGGTTGGTCCGCCCTTGAGTGGCCAGTTGCCGGTGGTCAGTGGCCGGATCAGAAGGAAGAGTGCCCCTCCGGATTCTTTCTCGCTCCTCACTAACCCCCGGCCACTGGCCACCGACCACTCAGTGGCGGACCGGCCATTGAACGACCTACCGGAGAATCGAGGGGGGAAACTACGCAATTCATTGAACACGATTTGCAAACGGATGCGTCCTGTGGCATCGCTCAATATGTGAGTCACCAAGACTCCATTTGGCATCACCTGATCCTCCTATGAAAATCGTAAGCAAAAAAGCCGGTGGCGAAAGCCGCGAGGTATTGCTCAAGGAATACTTCATCACCGCCTCTCTCATCGCGCTCCTGAAGCGTGTCGGTGAAGAAGCCGCCCGTGTGGCGAAGCCGACGCCGAAGGCCGAGCCCGCGCTCGTCCGGGTGCGACACTGATCCTTTCCTGGTTGCTGGTTGGTCTCGTCCCGTCCGGTTCGCAAGAGCCGGGCGGGGCATTTTTTTGGCACGTGCCGGGCCGCCTCCGGGGACGGAAGATGATAAAAAACGCCTCACAATTTTCATCGAAATCCTTTGATTTTCGCGGCTAACAGTGCCATTCGTCATCACAGGTGGGACGGCTCCGGTTCACACGCGGTTTCGCGCGTGGCGGGAAGGGCCGCCGCTCCGACCCAAAACAGCAACACTGATAAACCGAGATGAAACCTCTGACCATCATGGCCGCCCTGCTCGGCCTCACGCTCGCCGCCTCCGCCGCCGATCCGAAGCCCGCTCCAGCCCCGGCTCCCGCTCCCAAGACGGATACCCCGAAGAAGGCTGCCGAGCCCAAGGCTGAAAAGGTCATGCCGATGCACCACAAGGCCGATGAAATCGACACCACGGCCATGACCTTCACCTACACCACGGAAAAAGGCACCAAGGTGGTCAACAAGATCACCGATAAGACGATCATCATGCAGGGCGACAAGCCCGCCAAGTTCACCGACATCAAGGTGGGCGACGTGATCTCCGGCTCGCACATCAAAAAGAGCGACACGGAATACGAAGTGGTGAAGATCACCAAGTTCGCCGCAGCTCCGGAAAAGAAGGCTCCTGAGCCGAAGACTCCCGAGCCCGCGAAGAAGAAGTAAGATTTTTCCGCTCCGGCGCGGGCCCCGTGCCTGTCGTCATTCAACGGCCTTCCCACTCCGCCCCCTGCCCCGGCAGCCGGAGGGGAAGGCCGTTTTTCGTGGCCGTGGCTGTGCCGTCCCGGCGCAGCCACGCTTTTTCAAACCTAGGCTTTCCCCGGCGGCCCTGGATCGCTAGTTTTAATCGCGATGACGCTGGATGAGGCACGACGTATTCTCGGCCTGGGACCCAATGAGGCCCCGGATGCCCATTTGAAGGATTTTCAGGACGCACGCGGACGCATCGCGGAGATGGTGCGCACCGCTCCGAACCCGACGCTCGCGGCCCGTTATCACGCCGGACTCACGGAATTCGACCGCGCTCTCGCCACCCTCGCTCCAGCAGCCGTGGCCCACGTGCCCGTGCCCGTGCCCGTGCCGGAACTGGAGCCCGCTCCGGTCGTCGAGCCGGTGGTGGCAATCACTCCGGCTCCGGAACCGCCGCCCGCATCTGAGCCGGTGGCTCCGCTGGAGCCCATCGTCGCGTCCGTGCCAACGGCAGCCCTGCCGGCCGCGGTCGTGGAATCGACGCCGGTGTTCCGGCCTACGGTGGTGTCGAACCCGGTCGTGCAACCGCAACCGGTAGTCCTTTCCCAGGCCGTGGTGGTCACGCCCGCCGTGGTCGCCAGCCACATCGGCGCGGCCCCCCCGCCGGCGCTGCCGGTGCCCGCTCCGGATCCCCTGCTGGTCGCGACTCTCGCCCCGGTAGTCCCCGTGGCCACCTTCGCACCGCCTGAGTTGGCGACCGCGCCGGCCTACGTTCCGCCCCCCGCCCCGGTGGTGGTCGCGACCCCCGAGCCGGAGGCGGAAGCCGCCCTCCTCGCCGTGGCCGCCGCGCCGACCCAAGGCCTGCCGATCGACATTGCCACGCCCACCCAGCCGCTTCCCGCCGAGGCGAAGGCGGCGGTGAAACGGAAGAAAAATCCCTCCCGGCCCCTGATCTGGGCGCTGGGCGTCCTGCTCTTCGGCGTCGGAGGCGGCTACGCCTACCTGCTGTTGGAGGAAGACAAGCGCCTCGAGCGTTCCGCCGAGATCGCGAAGCTGGAAAACCAGGGCTACCATTTCATCGATGACCACAAGTGGGCCGAAGCGCGCGCCATTGTGGAGAAAATCGAAGCGCTCGATCCCGGCTCCGAAATCGCCATGGACCTGCGCCGCTCGCTGGAGATCGCCGTGGCCGAGGGGAAAAAGGAATCCCGCCACATCAGCCACGATAGCTCCTCCTACGCTTTCGATTTCACCCGTCCCGACCAGATGTCCCGCGCCCTCTCACAGATCATCGCCCTCGGCTTCGCCATTCCCGGCGCGGTCGCCGCCACTCCCGACCCGGCACCGGCAGCCGCGACGGAAAAATTCTCCACCGAACTCGCCGCCGCCCGCAAGAGCCTCGCCGCCCACGAATGGGAGGCCGCCATCACCACCGCCGCCGCCATTCTCAACCAGGCCCCCGACCAGCCGGAGGCCAAGGCGATCCTGGCCGAGGCCAGCACCGGCAAGGACCGCGAACCCGCCGACCTGGCGAAGGCCCGTGAACTCCTCGCCACCGCCAAGCAGCACGACACCGGCAAATACGACGCCGCCGGCTACGCCGCCATCCATCAGGCTGCCCTGCTCGCGCCGAAGGATCCCGAGATCCGCGCGCTCTCGCAGAAGCTTTCGTCCTACCCGCGCACCCTGAAGGTGCCGGGTGATTTCGCCTCCGCTGCGGAAGCCTTGGCCGATGCCCACGATCACGACCGCGTGATCCTGGCCGAGGGAACCTCGATCGGGCCGCTCGTCGTCAACAGCGCCGTGGAATTACAGGGAGCCGGTGCCGACAAGTCACTGGTGCAGTGCCCCGCCCTCGATGGCGCGGCGATCACCTTCGGCCCGGACGCGAAGGGAGCCCACGTTTCCGGCCTGAAATTCCGCCACTCCTCGCTGGACACCTCCGGCGAGCGCTTTTCCGCCGCCCTCGTGCGCGGCGGTGATGTCACCTTCAGCGACTGCCAGTTCACCGAAGGCGCCGGCCACGGCCTCGCCGTGATTGATGGCGGCCAGGCGATTGCCAGCAAGTGCCGCTTCTCCAGCAATGGCTGGGACGGGGCCTCCGCCAGCGGCAGCGGCTCACGGCTGGAAGTCCGCGATTCCGAAGTGACCAACAACATCGAGCACGGCCTCGACGTCTGGGGCGGTGCCTCCGGCACCTTCACCGGCAACCGCTGCGAGGGCAACAGCCGCAACGGCATCCTCATCGACGCCGGCCCGGCCACCGTGACCGTCACCGGCAACCAGGTCCGCAACAACCGCGAATGCGGTATCGACCTCACCCGCGGCACCCTCGGCAAGGTAACTGGAAACCTCATCGGCGAAAACCGCCTCGGTGGCCTCGTCATCCGCACCGAGGCCACCCGCCTCGAAGTCACCGGCAACAAGATCCATTCCAACACCCCCTGCCTGGTCCTGGAAAAAGGCGTGCCGCGCGCGCCCTACGAGCAAAACGAGCTCAGCTCCGACCTTGCCGACCATCCGACCCTCATCGTCGAGAACGTCGATTTCAGCGCCGTCCCGCCGGAGCCCGAACCGGTCCCGGAAGTCACGCCCCCGCCGAAGCCCACCACCCCGGCCCCCACCAAGCCAAAGACGCCGACGAAGACCAAGAAGAAGAGCTGAGGGCCGGCGAGCCGGATGGATGCCCGCCCTGATGTAGCCGCGTTCGTGACAGACTGTTGCAAAACCCCCTTCCGAAATGCGAACCTCGGCTCCATGGCTGACGCTTGCCTGCGAGGGGTCGATCGGGATCAGGAACTGC
>Ga0265327_10002699_pt1 | contig 18200 bp, 11 predicted proteins | sample 41621metaG_FD_202089 | JGI IMG/M metagenome (GOLD analysis project Ga0265327, IMG submission 202089) | Rhizosphere microbial communities from Carex aquatilis grown in University of Washington, Seatle, WA, United States - 4-16-21 metaG | ecosystem: Host-associated > Plants > Roots > Rhizosphere... | reverse complement strand
GGATCCGATGATGGCCGATAAAGTTTATTTGCTTCCGCTCACCGTCGAAAGCATTGAACAGATTTTGGAAGAAAATAAAATTGATGCCGTGCTGCCAACTATGGGCGGCCAGACTGCGCTCAATCTAGCCAAAGAAGCAGAAGACCTTGGCGTATGGCAGAAGTATAATGTGCGATTGATCGGCGTAGATATAAAAGCGATTGATAAAGCAGAAGACCGAGAAAAATTTCGTCAGTGGATGATCGAGATGGGCATTCCTGTTGCTATTGCAAAAACAGCAAACTCGTTTTTGGAAGGAAAAGAATTCGCACAGGAAATCGGTTTTCCGTTGGTGATTCGTCCATCATTCACATTGGGTGGAACAGGTGGAGGTTTTGTGAAAGATAAAGATGAACTGGATGAGGCATTGAATCGTGGTTTGCAAGCTTCCCCCATTCATGAAGTATTGGTTGAGCAAGCCGTCCTCGGCTGGAAAGAATTTGAATTGGAACTGCTTCGCGATGCTAATAATAATGTGGTGATTATTTGTACCGTCGAGAATTTCGATCCGATGGGCGTTCACACTGGCGATTCAATTACCGTCGCGCCGGCAATGACTTTGAGCGACACAGCTTTCCAATTGATGCGCAATACAGCAATAAGGATGATGCGTGACCTTGGAAATTTTGCAGGTGGCTGCAATGTGCAGTTTGCGCTCAATCCAAATACAGAAGAAATCATTGCGATTGAAATCAACCCACGCGTTAGCCGTTCATCTGCGCTCGCTTCAAAAGCAACTGGTTATCCCATTGCAAAAATTGCAGCGAAGCTTGCCATCGGTTTTAATCTCGATGAATTAAAAAATCAAATCACGCAAACCACTTCAGCATATTTTGAGCCAGTGCAGGATTATGTAATCGTGAAAATGCCTCGTTGGAATTTTGATAAGTTCAAAGGTGCTAATGACACGCTTGGATTGCAAATGAAAAGCGTTGGTGAAGTAATGGCTATTGGAAGAAGTTTTACTGAAGCTGTTCAGAAAGCTTGTCAGAGTTTGGAGAACAATGCAGTTGGTCTTGGCTATTATGGAAAAAGTTTAATGCACGCAGAAGAGCTGCTTGAATATATTAAGGTGCCAAAATGGGATCGCATTTTTAGAATCAAAGATGCATTGATGGCAGGCATTTCTGTCGGCACTATTTCAAAAGCAACGAATGGCATTGACAGATGGTTTTTGTACGAGATACAAAAGATCTGCAACATGGAAAAAGTGTTGGCGAAATATAAAATGGACACGCTTCCAACAGAAGTGCTGAAAGACGCGAAGGATATGGGTTTCAGCGATGAGCAGATTTGCAGGATTTTGAAAGATGGAACTGAGGATGCATTATATGAAAAAAGAAAAACACTTGGCATCACTCGTGTTTTTAAAATGGTTGATACATGTTCTGCAGAGTTTGAAGCAAAGACTCCTTATTTCTACTCAACTTTTGAGAGTGGCAATCATAACGAAAGCATTGTGACCGATAAGAAAAAAATAATCGTGCTTGGTTCTGGCCCAAATCGTATTGGGCAAGGAATTGAATTTGATTATTGCTGCGTTCATGGCTTGCTCGCTATTAAAGAGTGTGGCTACGAAGCGATCATGGTGAATTGCAATCCGGAAACTGTTTCAACTGATTTTGATATTGCTGATAAACTTTATTTCGAACCGGTTTATTGGGAACATCTTTGGGAAATCATTGAGCATGAAAAACCAGAAGGCGTTATTGTTCAGCTTGGCGGACAAACTGCTTTGAAGCTTGCTGAGAAATTGCATGAAAAAGGAATCAAGATTATCGGCACTTCTTACGATAGCATGGACATTGCAGAAGATCGTGGCCGTTTTAGCGATATGCTGAAAGAACTTGATATACCATACCCTGATTATGGTACTGCTTATGATGTGGACGATGCAATTAAAGTTGCAAATAAAGTTGGTTATCCAGTTCTTGTTCGTCCAAGCTATGTACTCGGCGGACAGCGCATGCGTATTGTTATTAATGACGATGAAGTAGAAAAAGCAGTGATCAGTTTGCTGAAACATATTCCTGGAAATAAAATTTTAGTGGATCATTTTCTTGATCGCTGTCAGGAAGCAGAAGTGGATGCCATTTTCGATGGAGAAAATTTTCATGTGATGGGCGTGATGGAACATATTGAGCCGGCAGGTATTCATAGCGGCGACAGCAATGCAGTTCTTCCTGCTTTCAATCTTACTCCATTGGTTGTAACAACGATGGAACATTATGCCGAAAAAATTGCAAGGGCATTAAATATTAAAGGGCTTATCAATATTCAGTTCGCGATTAAAAATGATAAAGTGTTTGTGATAGAAGCAAACCCACGTGCATCTCGCACTACACCATTCATTGCAAAGGCTTATCAAATTCCTTATTTGAATATTGCCACCAAAGTAATGATTGGCGCAAACAAGCTCACTGATTTTACATTCGAGAAAAAACTAAAAGGCTTTGCTATCAAAGAACCAGTTTTTAGTTTTAATAAATTTCCAGGGGTTAATAAAGAGCTCGGACCGGAAATGAAATCGACTGGAGAAGCAATACGTTTCATTAAAGATTTGCGCGATCCATATTTCAGGCAGTTGTATAAGGATAGGAGTATGTATTTGAGTAAGTAATTGTCTGAACTGGGATTGTGCGGATTGTTAGGATGAATGTGATAATTTATCTATTAAAAATATTTTTCTTTTTTGTGACAGATATTTTATCGATGGTGTAATTTCAACTCCTTACCCCATCAATCCCAATCATCCCAAAAATCCCAGTTCAAACATGAACAAAGAAATTCAATCCATCATTAGAAATCTCCAAAACGTTTTGGGTGGCGAACCTTGGTATGGGGAACCTGTTTATAAAATTTTAGAAGATGCCGGAAAAACAGATGTATTTAAACATCCTGCAGAAACGCAGCATTCGCAGATTGAAATATTATACCACATGGTCACTTGGTCTGAATTCACACTTAATAGCATTCAGAAGAAAGAAAAGAATATTATCGAAAACATTGAATCACTAGACTGGCGCAGCATTACTTCTCAAGAGCATACATGGGAAAAGGGAGTGGGGCTTTTAAAAGAATCAACTAAAAATATTATTGGGCTATTACAAACTTTAGATGATGACTCATTAAGCGATAGTATAGACTATAGAAAATATGATAAACGATTTCTGTTAAACGGTTTGATTCAACATCACATCTACCATGCGGGACAAATTGCTTTCATAAAAAATTTGTGCAGATAGAAAATACAGATGAATGCATTCATTCTCTCAACTCGTAAAAATTGGGGTTTTAATATCATGATAAAATAAAAAAAACCACTTCTCTTCCCTTCCTTGATCCCACCACTGTTTGCGAAACTCCATACATTTCTTTCCGTCATAATCATATTTCGCAATGAAGCGGCTTTTCATTTGCTGCAATTGCGGCGCAACATCGCCACCAAAAAATATTTTTTCTCCGTCATCAACGATCCAAAAAACCTGATGATATGGACAATGCGCTCCTGTTAATTCATATTTTATATAACCATCGATAACGCCACCCCCATCCAAGAAAACAACTTTGTCATTATTTTTTAAGCATTCCAAATCTTCTGTTACATAAGATGGAAACCCTTTTTCAAAAGCAAATTCCAATTCTTTTTTTTGAACATAATAAGTTGCATTGGGAAAAGAAAGCTCGCGCAAACCAGTTGTAGGATTTATCTTGCTCAATCCACCTGAATGATCTTTATGCAAATGACTCATCAAAACTTTTGAAACTTTTGCAGGCTCGATGCCAGCATTCAAAAGGTTTTGATGTATTTGAAGAATGCCATTATTCTCAAAACCCAATCCTGAATCAAGCACTAAAATATCTTCTGGAGTAATCACTGCGAATGGCTGAACCTCTACCAACAATGATCCAACTTCTCTTTGTTGCAGATTGTCTTTATTAATATCAAAAGGGATAAATTTTTTTGATTTGCCGACTGTGAAAGCACCTTCGCTGAGCGGGATAATAGTCATAATTAAATGTAGTAAAAGTCTATTGAAGTCCGAAAGACGGAAAGACCGAAAGTCGGGAAGAAAGATTCTAGCTCAGAAAAATTCTTTCAGACTTTCGGTCTTCCCGACTTTCTGTCTATCGCAATACCATTTGTCGGTCTGCGTCCAATCTTATTAAAATAAAAAGCATAATGGTGAATGTGAGCAACGATGTTCCTCCATAGCTCATGAATGGTAATGGAATACCAACAACCGGTGCAAGCCCAATCGTCATGCAAACATTCACTGCGATATGAAAAAAATAAACGGATGCTACACCATAAGCATAACATCTGCTGAATGTGCTTCGTTGTCGCTCGGCAATAAAAATTATCCGCAAGAGCAGCACCAAATAAATCCCTAGAAAAACAATGCTGCCAACAAAACCAAAACCTTCGCCGATGGTACAAAAAATAAAATCAGTACTTTGCTCGGGAACAAATTCATAACGTGTTTGTGTTCCTTTCAATAAACCTTTGCCAAGTACGCTTCCACTACCAATGGCAATTTTGCTTTGTTTTACATTATAATTGTTGTCCTTTTTTTTGCCTCCGCTTTTTTGTTCTATTTCTAATGCTGCTGCTTCATTTTTCGGAACATAATCTTTGCCAATCGCGTCGTATATTCTTTTTACCTGATAGGCTTTGAAAACATGATCAAAAATAAAAGGCACAACAAACCTTTGAATGCCCACGCACACAAACCAGATGCCTACGATGAGAAAAAGTATGCCGCGATTTCTTTTAACCTGACGGCGCAAAAAATAAATGGCGATGGCTGCAACTCCTGTTAATATCAGTGCAAGCAGATTCGGATCCAACAAAAGAGTAGCGACTACCAGCACTGCGAATGAAAAACCAACCACAAGAACCTGAGGTGCTAGACCCTCTCTGAACATTACTAAGAAAAAAGAAAAATATACCAGTGCAAGCCCGGTTTCTTTTTGCAATATAGAAAGCATTGCAGGCAACAGCGTAATAGAAGCAGCAATTAACTGTGATCGTGTTTTATAAAAATCGGTTTCTATTCTTGATAAATATTTTGCGAGCGCAAGGTTCACAAATATGGTACAAAGTTCTGCAGGCTGTAATTGAAATGCATTACCAAAACGGATGATAGATTCTGTTCCCTTAACTTTTGAATGAAATACGAACACGAGCAACATTAAAAAGATCCCAAACGCATAACCAAGGTTTGCAGTTGCAGTAAAAAATTTACTATCAGTCAACAAAATAAAAACACCTACAATGCCACCCATTATAAAGTATAGCAGCTCGCGACTATAATCTGTTTTCAAAGAAATAAAACCTTGCAAGATATTATCCGTGTCTCGATATGTTGCAGCAAAAATGCATGTAACGCCAATACAGCATAATATAACCCAGATCCATACGAGTGGCCAATCAATACCTTTTGTTATACCTGCATTTCTTTGGTTCATATTTATTTTGTGGAATCAGCTTTTGGTTTTATAATTTCTTTCGGCTTTATCATTGGGTTTTTAGTACTTGGCGGAGCAATTGTTTTTTTCAATGTATCCAATAACGCAGCGCGAGAAGAAGGAATGATATATTTCATGAGCCTTGTGCTATCGTGCGTTTGCAAAGCACGTTTGGCAGCGTTTGTTGAATCCTGAAGAAACTGGAGACGAACAAAATATTTCGGCATCAGATCAGTAGCGGCAATCATCTCTGCTTTTTTTACGCTCTCAGGTCTTAATGTATCATTCAAGTATTTCTCCGCTATTAATGAACCGATTGGCGCAGCCCATGCTGCTCCGTAACCCGCATTTTGTACAACAACTGCAATCGCAATTTTTGGATTTTCTCTTGGCGCAAAACAAACGAACATTGCGTTGTTTTTTAGTTTCGTCCTTCTGTGTTCTACCACAAGATAATTTTCCGCCGTTCCTGTTTTTGCGCACATATTTATTCCAGGGATTCTTACCGCCCTTGCAGTGCCGATTTCAGTCACATCCTGCATGCCGCTGATCACTGTTTCATACACATCATCAGGAATATGAGTGAGCACTTCATGCTTCGTTTTGTATTTATTCAGTAATGTGTCTGTTTCTGTTTCGCCATCGATGCTTTTTACAAAATGAGGAATATAAAAATACCCTTTGTTGGCAACGATGCACATAGCATTTGCCATTTGCACCGGAGTGATAAGCATTTTATCCTGACCGATTCCCATGGTTACCATCGTGCATGAATTCCAAGAATGATTGTAATCTTTGTCGTAAGATGAAGTGTCAGGAATATTGCCGCCATCTTCACTTGGCAGATCAACACCAATGCGATGCCCAAGACCAAATGCATTTACATATTCTTTCCATTTCATTAATCCTTTTCGGGTGCTATGAAATTGTGGATTATCGATGGTTTGCCTGAACGTGTTGCAAAAAAATGAATTGCATGAATGTGCAATTGCTAGGCGAAGTGTTGCTGCATGTCCAGCAAATTTTTCATCACATTTTACAGGATGGCTACATGCTAAATAAACACCATGACAATCATAGCCACTTGCGGGGGTGATAACACCTTCGTCTAAAGCAATCAAAGCGCCCAATGGTTTATAAGTTGAACCTGCAGGATATTGCCCTTTAATAGCTCTGTTGAACAATGGGGATGTAACATTGAGATTCAGCAGCCCATAGTTTTTTTGTTTGTCAGGACCCGTCAATGAATTGGGATCGAAATCAGGGCTTGATGCCATTGCGATGATGCCGCCAGTTTTTGGTTCGATGGCTACAATAGCACCCACTTTATTCGCTAACAATTTTTCGGCAAATTGTTGCAGGGTAACGTCAATGTATGTACGTAAATTCTTTCCTGCTATTGCGGGGGTATCATAGATTTTATTTTCATAATGGCCAACCAATCGGTTCTTATTATCCTTCAGCCAAAATTCTATCCCGCGCTGTCCCATCAATTGCTTTTCATAATATTGCTCGAGGCCATTTCTTCCAACATAATCGCCCAATTGATAACCACTTGATCGCTTCATCACCGCAGAATCCACTTCACCCACATAGCCCATAATATGTGCTGCGGCATTGAAAGGATAAATTCTCACAGGCCTTTCCTGTAGGTTGAAACCTGAAAACCGCCAGATATTTTCTTCGAGCTTTGCATAAAGATCGGGCTCCAGCAAGTCTTCAAATATAGTTGGGCGAAAAGGGCCGTTCTTAAATTTTGCATCTAAAATACGATCGCGAAATTCTGCAGTGTCAATCCCCATTATCTGACAGAAATATGCTGTGTCAATGTTTTTCACCTGTGAAGGCGTTACCATCAGGTCATATAAAATTGCATTGTTCAAAATTGCTTTCTGGTTGCGATCGAAAATGATGCCACGGTTCGGGTAAATCCTCTTTGGGAAAAGCGCATTTTCCTGCGCCAGTTTTTTGTATTTGCTTGAAAATATCTGAAGGTTGAATAATTGTGCGAAAATGATTAAGAACATCGCTCCAAAAATGAGGCGGATAATATTACTGCGCGATTGATTGAATACCGACATGTGGGGCTAACGATTTACAACAACTTTTTTAGAAAGACAGCGTAAAGATATAACGGCGGAATTATGCTGCATAGTAAAACTGAAAAGAAATTTAAGAAGAGGGTGAGAGGTTTAAGGAAGAAGGTATAAGGTACATGGTATAGGCTTTCACATCTCGAATCCTGCATCTCGTATCTATCATCCGCGCCTATCGCCTCCGCGATTATAATCTCTCCCTACACCGTATTCGTCCTGAATTGCTCTTTCCTGAAAAATAATAATTCTGTTAGAAGGATCAATAATAAGCTAATGGCTGTTGTGCCAATCACTTTTCCAATAAAGAAAAAGAATGTGCCGAAGCTCATCCATTCTAAAAATACAAGAAATGAATGATGAAGAAGAGTTAATACCAACACATAAGTTGCGTAAGGTGCAAATCCCATGCTGGTTACAGAAGGAGATGCATAATTTTTGTCAGTTCCTTCCTGCGAAATCATCAAGTTAATAATGAACGGGCGCACATACGCGATAAGCGTGCAGGCTGCGGCATGCAAGCCGGGCGTGTTTGTAAAATAATCAAGAGTCAGCCCGTATATAAATCCAATAAATGTCAGCCAAAACCTTGGCAAGCTAAACGGAAGCCATAGTATAAATAAAAAATACAGATATGGAACGATGAACCGATGCAATGGTGGCACTTTAAAAAGCACGAACACTTGCACGAATATGAACAAGACAAAACGAAAAATATTTTTTAACAGTTCACTCATTGAATTTTTTTACGGGTTGAGTCTTCCAATCTTTTTTGCTCGTCGAATTGGGTATTGTCAATTACATAAACATATTGCACATTAAAAAAGTTGGTAGCGGTTTTTAACTTAACAATATAAAAATTACTGCTTTTATCTTCCACTATTTCATTCACTGTGCCAACCAAAATACCTGGGGGGAATAAGGATGAAGTTTCGCTGGTAACAATGCTATCACCTTTGTTCATCTTGGCACTTTTAGGGATGTCTTTTAAAGTAACGAAAGATGGATTTGTTCCGTCCCATTCCACTTTTCCGCGTTCGCCGCTATTTTTCAATTTCACCACTACAGTATATTGCCGATGAAGCATGCTCATCACCACAGCAAAATTCGGGCTGGTGCTAACAACAGTGCCGACAATCCCAAGCGGGCTGATAACACCCATGTTCGGTCTTATTTGTTGGGAAGAACCACGATGTATGGTAAGGTAATTTGTTTGTGAAGAAACCGAGCTCCCCACCACTTTTGCTTCTCTATAAATATATTTCTGGATTTTTTTGAGCGAATCAATCATCAAAGTATCCGTCATCAATCTGTTCAGCTCACCAGGCGCTTCATAATTTGCTTTTAGTAACTGGTTCAATCTTTCGTTTTCTTTTACAAGTGCATCGTTTGTTCCTTTCAACCGAAAATAATATTCTATTCCATTGTATTTTTGGTTGAACCTTCCGGTTATCTCACCAGCAACATTTGAAAATGCTGCCTGATGAAATTTATTATATTGAAAAAGAAAAGAAAGAGAAACTATCTGCAACACCAGGAAGAAGAGAAAATTAAAATACCTTCTGATGAAGAGGAAAACATTACGCACTGAGAAAGTAGTTTTAGGTTTAAGGTCTTAGGTTTAAGGTCTCAGGTTTAAGGTTTGAGCTTCATATACCCTATGCCTTATTCCTTCTACCTTTCACCTTACCTCATTACAAAAGGATACCTGTCATAATTTTTTAAAGAAATCCCTGTGCCGCGAACAACGCTTTTTAATGGATCGTCAGCAATGTGCACAGGCAATTTAATTTTCTGACTCAATCTTTTATCAAGACCTCTTAGCAAAGCCCCGCCGCCAGTAAGATACAAGCCGCGGCGATAAATATCTCCAGCCAATTCAGGAGGTGTTGTTTCCAAAGCTTTCAATATAGCTTCTTCAATTTTGAAAATGCTTTTATCTAAAGCCTCAGCAATTTCCTGACAGCTTACCATAATTTGTTTTGGGATACCGGTAACCAAGTCGCGACCATTAACCGGAAAATCATCTGGTGGGTTTTCCAAATCTTTCATCGCAGCGCCAACCTGAATTTTAATTTGTTCAGCAGTGCGCTCACCAATCAATAAACTATGATAACGGCGTAACGCTTCCATAATATCAGCAGTAAATTCATCACCTGCAATCCTGATCGACTGATCGCAAACGATACCTGCCAGTGCAATTACCGTAATCCCGGTAGTTCCACCACCAATATCAATGATCATATTACCGACTGGTTCTTCCACATCAATACCAATACCAAGTGCAGCAGCCATCGGCTCGTGGATCAGATAAACTTCTTTTGCGCCCGCTTGTTCAGCACTATCGCGGACCGCACGTTTTTCAACTTCAGTAATGCTCGATGGAATGCATATCATCATTCTCCAGCTTGGAGGGAAAAGCGGTTTCTTTGGGTAGATCATTTTTATCATCTCACGGATCATCAGCTCAGCCGCGTTGAAATCCGCAATCACACCATCTTTTAAAGGTCTGACTGTGCGAATGCTCTCGTGTGTTTTTTCGTGCATCATCAATGCGCGTTTGCCCACAGCCAGCACCGTTTTTGGATTGTTTCGGTCAAGAGCAACAATGCTCGGTTCGTTCACCACTATTTCGTCGTCGTGTATGATGAGAGTGTTCGCAGTGCCAAGGTCCATTGCGATTTCTTGTGTAAGGAAGTTGAATAAGCCCATTTTGTGGAAAGTCAGATTTTAAGTAATGCCTGCAAAATTGAAGTAAATAATCGGAATTAACAAAGTAAGACTTTCTTGCGCAATAGTCATTTTTTTATTCTGCTGATTCCTGAAGCCTCAAAAAGCAGGTGAACGCCTTAACAACGATAATCTATTGATTGTATTGCTTATTATCCTACTTTTAGAATCATTTCAATCTTATCCAAATATTATTTTGGCAGCTACAATGATTGACTAACTGCATGCTTTTACCAGAATCTATTTAACTCTTCACTACCAACAATTTTTTATGAGAAAGGTTTTATCACTCTTCGCTCTCTTTTTCTTTTCGAACGCATTCCTGTATGCTCAAGATATAGCTCAGATAAAAAAAGATTTTGTAGAGCAAATGAGCAATGGAAAAATTCCCTATGGCAATAACCCAGCAGCAGGAAAATATTATGATATCCGTGGTTTTAAAATGTATTGCGAAACTTATGGCGAAGGGCAACCACTATTAATTATTCATGGCAATGGTGGCTCAATCAATAATTTTGTTTATCAGATCCCCTATTTCTCTAAAAAATACAAGGTGATTATTGCCGACAGCAGAGCGCAAGGCAAATCGAAAGACGATGGTGATTCGCTTACTTATGAAATGATAACTGATGATTATGCCGCGTTGTTGACTGCAATGAAAGTTGACTCAGCATTTGTGATTGGCTGGAGCGATGGCGGCATTGAAGGGTTGATGCTGGCTATCCGTCATCCAGAAAAAGTGAAAAAGCTTGCAGTCACCGGAGCTAACCTTGTTCCTGATACCACTGCAGTATTTCAGGAAATATGGGATGTGGTGATGCCGGAATATACTGCATTAAAAAACAAGTCTCCAAAAAATGCAGAAGAAAAAAACGAATGGAAGTTAATGCAGTTATTAGCAAACCAGCCTCATATCCCAACAACAGATCTGAATAAAATAAAAATCCCAACATTGGTAATCGGTGGCGATCATGAGGTCATCAAACCGGCTCACACATTGTTGATTTTTCAGAGCATACCAAATGCCGATTTATGGATTTTGCCAAACTCGGGTCATAGTACGCCTGTTGTTTATAAAGATGATTTCAATAAAAATGTTGATGATTTCTTTTCACATCCTTATCGTATAATTGAAAAAGAAGGAAGATTTTTTTAGAGAGGTTTTATGTGACCAGCTTAAGGATTATTATTAAGCATTCTTGCGTCGCACTCTTGTACTGAAGGATTTCTATTCAGCAATTATCGGAACCACTGATTTTATGCGATTGAACTGATTCGTCGGACAAATAATCTCAAAACAAAATCAGGTGAATTATTCAAATCAGATAAACCCTGGTTCAGACAATGAACCCTAACCTTCTTTCCATTTCGTTGCTAAGCTGTGGCAATTTTTTTCTTTCAATCAGAAAACTGGTTAGCTGCGCGATTTCTTTGAAGATATAATGTTTGTTGAGCGCAGATTGCAGATAGTTTTTTCCTGTGCTTCCTCCTGTTCCAATGCGTGTTCCAATTGTGCGATGCACCATGCTCATGTGGCGATAGCGCCAAGTGCTAAGCTGTTCATCAATTTCCAATAATTGATTTAATAACTGATAAGGCAATTGCAGAACCGGATAGCCGCGATAGAGCATGATGAAGAGTGCGGAGCGGTTTGCGTTGTTGGAGAGAGAGCGATGGTCGATGGTAGATGATGGATGGTCGGGCTTAAAAAAAATGTCGTCAAATAAATTCAAGTTACTTTTTTCAGCATCGGCCAAACTTTCATTATAACATTTTCTGTATTCGCTCCAGAATGGGTGCAAATTTTTTTCATCGATTGAACGATCAAAATTTTCCCAATTTTTCTCTTCATTAAAAAAAGGCATCCGTTCAAGCCAATTGTTCACCAATTGCAATAAAGAAATTTCCTGCTCCGCATTTTTCACGATATCGATTTCTTCTTTTCTTAATTGTGACACATAATACTGTTGCCCGAAACGATGTTCGTATTTCAATCCCAACCTTGCTTCCAATGTTTTGAACTGCCAACTCTGAAAACCAGATGCAGGACGAAGCATATCACGAAAATCCAAAAAATCCATCGGGTTCATCGTCTCCATCACATCAATTTGATGAACCAGCAATTTCAAGATCGTTACACATCTTGACAAGCGATGAACAACGGTTTGCAACTCTGGCGAATTATCATTCAATGAAGGCTTTCTCATTATTTTGCAAACAGCATTCACTTCAAACAACAATTGCTTGAACCAAAGTTCATACGCCTGATGAATGATGATGAACAACATTTCATCATGAGCAGGTTGATTTAGTTTTTCGCTCTCAGGAAATTGTGCGTTAAGGATTTTATCGAGCTGCAAGTAATCGTTGTAATGAACTTCGGATGGCATTGGCAAATTTTTGGCAAAGAAACGAAGAATGAAGAAAGAAGAGACAAGGAACAAGGAGAAGGCACAAGAGACAAGATTACAAGGAACAAGGATCAAGATTCAATGAAACCTTATTATGCGTTTCTCTGCGCTTCTGCGTGAATACTAATTCTTTAAAACAGTTTTCACATCTGCGCCATCTCTTATTTCTTCGGTTGCTGTTTTTATCAACGTATCATTAAGGGTGAGGCTACCAAAAATTTCTTGTTTATTATCAGATGTTCTTCCCAATTGTACATTCACCCATTGCGCTTTGTTGTTCACCACTTTTATCACAAATGGTTTCATGGTTGAATTTACTACTGCAGATTTCGGAACGATGAATGTATTTGCATTTCCATCCAACGGTACAGAAACTTCAGCGACCATTCCCGGAAGCAGTTTATGATTGTCATTGTTCACATCCATTTCTGTTCGCTGTGATCGCAATTTCAAATCGAGCGCTCCGGCAAGTCTTGAAACCTGTGCCTTAAAAGTTTCGTTAGGCAAACCATTAACGGTGAAGCTTACCTGATTTTTTTTATTCAGATAACTGGCATAAGCTTCAGGAACGCTTATCACCAAGCGCAATTTTTTCTGTTCCTGCAAAGTGAAGATTGGAAGATCAGATCCTTTTCCCGCTGGACCTACATACGCGCCTGCACTCACATTGCGAGCACTGATCACGCCACTGAAAGGCGCACGTATTTCGAGGTAATTTTTTGTGTCAGTTATTTCTCGATATGATGCTTTCTCTGCTTCCCATTGCGCATAATCTGATTTTTCTTTTGAAAGCGCTATTTCCAAATCATTTGGGGAAATGGTTCCTGGCGTTTTGCTTGTTTCAAACAATCGATCGTAAGTTGCTTTGCTCGCAATATAAACCGCTTCTGCCGATTTCAATTTTGATTCTGCACCTGCCAATTGAGAATTGATTTCCGGCGCTTCCATCACTGCGAGCAATTGTCCTTCTTTTACTTCACTACCAACATCAGCATATAATTTTTTGATGAAGCTGCTCACCTTTGCATAAAGATCTACTTGCTGATAACTGATCAATTCACCAGGCACTTGAAATGAAGAATTCAATTGTCCGCTTTGCAAATTGAAAGTTTCATGTGCAGGGGCTTCCGTTGGTGTTTTCTTTTTTTCCACGGTTTCTTCTTTAGCGCTTGAAGATCCACAGCTTTGCAGAATCATTGCTAATAAAAGCAGTGAACTCAAAATTTTTATAGCATTTAATTTTGAGAGAAATGTATCACCTAAACTGTTCAATAAAAACCTCATCTTTTATTATTTAAAATATTTTTAATTGCCCGCGGGCGATTCCTTTTTTTCTTCATCATACAACGAAGCGATATAATGAACGCTGTCTTTATCTTCAGGATCAAGTGACACAGATTGTGTGCTTGCTTTTCCTTGCACCCATGCAAATACCATTGGCAAAATTAATAATGCCGCAAATGTTGATGCGATCAATCCGCCGATAACAGCTCTTCCCAATGGAGCAGATTGATCCCCTGCTTCACCAAGACCTGATGCCATCGGTATCATACCAACCACCATCGCAACGCTCGTCATAATGATTGGACGAATACGAACAGCAGATGCTTGTCTTGCTGCTAACAATGCGTTTCCATTTTTCATTCTTAATTCTTCAGCGTTAGTCACTAATAATACTGAATTGGAAATAGAAACACCGACCGACATGATAATTCCCATGTACGATTGAAGGTTCAAAGTTGATCCTGTCAACAATAATAATCCAAGAGAACCAACCAATACTGCAGGCACGGTACAAAGCACTACCAGCGATACTTTAAACGATTGAAAATTTGCTGCAAGCATTAAAAATATTACCACAATCGCAATAAGCAACCCTGATTGAAGGCTATCTAATGTTTCTGTCAAAACTTCTGTTAGTCCTTTTGTTTGAATGGTTAATCCGCGAGGCAAATCGCCAATTGATTTGATCGCTTTATCAACATCAACAGACGCAGTGCCCAAATCTTTTTTATATAGATTAGCAGTAACAGACAAAACCGGGATGACACCGATATTATCGTTTTCTCCATAAATACTATCGGTGCTGATATTTGCAACTTCGCCGAGCACAGGCCTTGCATGATCTGGACTGATGGATATCTCACTTACATCCTGAATGCTCGTCATTTGGTTTTCAGGAATTTCAACCTGCACATTATAACCCAAACCAACTTTTTGATCGAGCCATATATTTTTTTCAGTGAAACGTGATGAAGAAGTAGCTGCAACCATAGAGCGTGAAATATCATTCAGATTAGCACCAAGCTGCGCAGCTTTTATCCTGTCGATATTTACTCTAATAGCAGGATAATGTATCGCTTGCCCAAGCTGCACATCGCGGAGATAAGGAATCTGTTTTAGTTTTTCAATTACTTTGTAAACATATTCTTCATTCTGCTTTTTATTTTTGCTCATCACTCTCACTTCAATCGGCGTGGGCGATCCCTGGCTTAATATTTTATCAGTAAGCTCGATCGGCTCAAAAGATAATTTCACATTTGGCAGCGCTTCTTTCATCTTCTCCCTGAACTTATCTTTCAAATCATCCATATTCGTTTTATAATCTTCTTTCAAAGCTACTTGTAGCACTGCTTCCTGCGGGCCAGCCATAAAAAGATAAATTGGGTTTGTAGAAAATGTGGATCCATGCATACCAACCATTGCAGAAGTGATAGATACATTTTCTTTTCCAACCAAATTATTTAATACCGATAATGTTTTCAGCACATCCTGTTCTGTTTTTTCAATGCGTGTTCCATCTTCATCGCGCAGGCGAACCTGAAATTGTCCGGTATTTGATTTTGGCAACACATCTCTTCCAATCATATTCAATAAGAAAAAAGCAAGTGCTAATGAGCCCACTATATACAAAATCACAATCGGTTTGCGATAAGGGATCACCTTATTCATTTGACGTGCATACAACAATCGGAACCTCTCAAAGCCTTTGATTTTTTTCTTCTTGTCTGCTTGTTTTGCCAGCAATAAATCACGCTGTTGCCATGTATCTTTTTCTGATTCTTTTGGAATGCCGGATTCTATGAAAGCTATATCATCATCCGTTTTTCCCTTATTAAAAAAATGCTTCAATCCTTTTTTTGCTTTTTTGATTGGGTGATGTTCTTTCATCATCCAATTTGCAAGAACCGGCACGAGCGTTTGCGCCATTAAATAAGAAGTTATCATGGAAAAACCAATCGCAAGAGCAAGTGGCAAAAATAATGACCCAGGAATGCCGCCCATTGTGAACGCTGGTGCAAACACAGCAAGGATACAAAACAAGATTAACAATTTTGAAAACGCAATTTCCTTACACGCATCCCAAATAGCAAGTGCTTTTGGCTTGCCCATGTCCATGTGCTGATGTATGTTTTCAATTGTCACCGTGCTTTCATCAACCAAAATACCGATCGCGAGTGCAAGCCCGCTCAAAGTCATAATGTTGATGGTTTGATTAAATAGCGTAAGAAATAATACACCTGATATAATACAGGTTGGAATAGTTATGATTACAATCAATGCGCCTCGTGCATCGCCTAAAAACAATAATACCATCAAGCCTGTAAGAATAGCACCGATTGCTCCTTCGCTCAACAAACTTTTTACAGCATTGATCACATACACTGATTGATCAAATTCAAAAGTGAGCTTTACATCTTCCGGCAACAAGGCCTGGAAACGAGGAATTGCTTTTTTAAGATTCTGTACTACTTCCCATGTTGATGCCGATGCAGATTTTGTGATGGGCATATACACAGAACGTTTCCCATCTACCAACACAAAACCTGTTGTGACGTCGGCGCCATCTTCAACGGTTGCCACATCTTTTAAATATAGATTTTGAACACTGCCAGTAAACAATGGAATGTTCTCAAAATCTTTTACAGTTTTGATACTTGTATTAGCAGGAGTGAAGTAGTTTTTATCACCGATGCGCACGGTCCCTGCAGGTGTTGCCTGATTGTTGATGCGCAATGCAGTTACCAATTGATCAGGTGAAAGATTATGTTGTCGAAGCAATTCTGGATTTGCTTTAATAACAATCGTTCGTGCATTGCCACCAAATGGTGCTGATGAAACAAGACCTGGAACAGAAGTGAAACTTGCGCGTACATACACATTTGCTAAATCTTGCAATTCATTATTGCTTCGAGTGGGGCTGCTCAAGATCAATTGACCAACGGGCAATGTGGATGCATCGAAGCGGATAATAAAAGGCGGGTTAGTGCCCGGTGGAAAACCAGCCTGCGCCCTATTACTGAATGTAGAAACTTCGGATGCAGCCTGCGCCATATTTGTGCCCGGATAAAAGGTAAGCTTCATTAAAGTGAGACCCTGAATACTTTTAGTCTCGATACTTTTTACGCCGCTCACAAACAACATCAGGTTCACATAATTCTTTGCAAAATATCCTTCCATCTGATCTGGGGTGAATCCGCCATAAGGATGAGAAAGATAAATAACAGGCAGATTCATATTCGGGAAAATATCAATCTTCGCAGTTACCACTGCTTTAATGCCAAAGAAAAATAATCCCGCTACAAGAACAAGTATCGTGATTGGTTTCCGTAATGCCGTCTTGATCAATCCCATAATAATATTTTTGTGTGAATGATGAATTGTCAACAGTGAATGAAAAAAGACATTCACTATTCACCATTGACCATTCACTACTTCACTTGCTTCATAAACAAATCAAAGTCGCCAGATGCCGCCGCTTTTAATAACAATGCCTGCCACACATTAATATAAGCCACACTTCTATCTGTTTCTGCACGGTTTAAATTATATAATGCCTGTTGCACATCAACAATATTCGTCAGTCCATTTTTATACAAAACCGTTTTTTGCAAATAGGCATCCGATGCTGCTTTGTATTCTATCGGTACTTCTTTAATGCTATTAATGCTGTTTTCAATTTGCTGATCGCTTAATATCAATTGATCTTTCAGTTGCGTGCTGATGAGATCAAATTCATTTTGATAAGCAGCGGTAACAAACCCTTGCGCTTTTACCTGTTGTTTTATTTTTGCGGGACTGATAATATTCCATGCAATACCAAGACCAAACACATAATTGTATCTGCTAGGATTAATGCCATCAAAATAGCTTTTTGAATAATTATCGAGCGCAGGGGTATAGGTATTATCAAAACCTGAAGCTTTTCCCTGAAATGCGCCGAACAAATTCAGTCCTGGGTTAATGCTTTTCTGCAAATATTTTTCTGTTGATGAACTTTGTTCAATCCTGCTTTTATAAAATTGCACTTGCGGATTATTGGCAACAGGGAAAGAAGTATTGTATGAAGATGGCGTGCTTGCAAAATAGCTGCTATCTAAAAACAAAACATCAGGAACGATATTGATTAGTTGGCATAGCTGATTGCGCTGCTGCTGCTCATTATTGATTGATT
>Ga0265327_10002698_pt1 | contig 18200 bp, 17 predicted proteins | sample 41621metaG_FD_202089 | JGI IMG/M metagenome (GOLD analysis project Ga0265327, IMG submission 202089) | Rhizosphere microbial communities from Carex aquatilis grown in University of Washington, Seatle, WA, United States - 4-16-21 metaG | ecosystem: Host-associated > Plants > Roots > Rhizosphere... | reverse complement strand
CCCCCAGGGTCTGGTGAAGGCCAGGTCGTCGTCGAGCCAGCCGTCCACTCCGGGCGCCAGCCCCTCGGCGTAGGAGGCCAGCAGGTCCTCGGCAAACTCGTCGGTGAGCACGGCCCGGTCCACCTCGGGGAGCAGCGATCCCATCGACGCCACCATGCTCTCGCTGGTGGCGCCGTCGAGCTCGTGCCGGGCGCGCTCGAGGAAGATGCGTAACGACGCCTCGCCCTCGATGGCCGCGGAGAACTCCTCGACGTTGTCCTGCCCCATGCCGGCCATCCACTCGAGGCCCTCGGCCCCGAAGGGAGCGACCCCGGCGATCACCAGCACCCCCAGCACGCCCTCGAGCCGCGCCCCGCAGGCCAGGGCGTGCGGGCCCCCGCCCGACCAACCCGCCACGTAACACCGCTCGGAGCCGAGGGCTTCGAGCACCCCCGCGGTGTCGGCCACGACGTCGGCCACGTGGCGCCCCCGATGGCGGGTCGAGCCCCCGTATCCCGGGCGCGAGGTCGTCACCAACCGCAGGCCCCGGGCATGGACCGCCCGCTCGAGCCCCCGCACCGGCGTGGACGCGCCGGGCGTCCCGTGGTGAAAGACCAAGGGGATGCCGTCGTCAGGACCGCTGACCCGCACCGCCAGGGCCCGACCCTGGCTCACCGCTATCAGGTCGGTAGCGACTCCCACGGCGCCATCCTTCCAGACCGATACCGACCTCAGCCGATGGGCACCAGCTCTCGGGCCTCAACCTTCCCCAAATGTCCGGCCGCGGTGGTGAAGGCGACCCGCGTGCCGACGTCGATCATGCGGCTGCCGTCGGCAATGGCCGTGCAATGGAAGGGCAGCTCTCCCCCGGCGTCGTCGGTCACCTCGCCCAGCCCACGCGGCGCGTCGAAGGCGGTGACGGTGCCGGTCCGGAGCATCTCAGTGGACGATCTTCGACAGCGCCATCTCCAAGATGTCGGTCGCCCCGTGGTCCTTCAGTGCCGGGATGAGCGTGTTGATGTCCGACTTGGGCACCACCGTCTCGACGGCGAAGCCGCCGTCGCCCGAAAGCTCCGAGATGGTGGGCGCACGGAGCGCCGGCAACAGCCCGATCACTGCTTGGAGCTTGTCGGCCGGCACGTTCAGCTTCACCAGCACCTTCTCCCGGGCCTCGAGGGTGCCCTGCAGGAGCGTGAGCAGCTGGTCCATGGCGTGGCGCTTCTTGGGGTCGGCCGCCGCCTGCGGGTTGGCGATCAGCTCGGTGTGGGAGACCAGCAGGGTGTCGACGATGCGCAGGCCGGCTGCTCGCAGCGCGCGACCGGTCTCGGTGATCTCGACGACGCAGTCAGCGATGTCGGGCACTTTGGCCTCGGTGGCGCCGTATGAAAGGGAGATCTCGGCGTCGACGCCGTGGGCCGCCAGCGCTCGTCGCGTCAGCTCGGGGTACTCGGTGCTCACCCGCACCCGGTCCCCGGCCAGGTCGGCCACGGATTCGACCGGCGAGTCAGCGGCCACCGCCAGCACGACTCGGATGGGATTGGCCGTGGCCTTGGAGTACGACAACTCGCCCAGCGAGACCACGTCGACGCCGCGCTCTTCCACCCAGTCCCGGCCGGTGATCCCCAAGTCGAAGAGGCCGTCGGCCACGTAGATGGGAATCTCCTGGGGCCGCAGGATGCGCACCTCGTCGACCCGCGGGTCGGCGATGCTGGCGCGGTAGTCGACCGAGGACGAGCGGCTCACCGCCAGGTCGGCCGCGGCGAAGAGGTCGAGGGTGGCCTGTTCGAGTGATCCCTTGGGCAGGACGAGCCGCAGCATCCTCAGATCGTAGAGCGCAGCAGCCGGTGCATCTCCACGGCGGTGACGGCGGCCTCCCAGCCCTTGTTGGTCCGGTCGGAGCGGGAGCGCTCGAGCGCCTGGTCGACATCGTCGGTGGTCAGGACGCCGAAGACGACGGGGATGCCGGTGTCGAGCTGGACCCGCTGGATCCCGGCGGCACACTCACCCGCCACGAAGTCGTAGTGGCCGGTCTCCCCCCGCACCACCGCCCCCAGGCAGATAACGGCGTCGCAGGAGGCCGAGAGGGCCCGGGCCACCACGGGCAACTCGAAGGCACCGGGCACCCAGGCCACCTTCACGTCGGCGCGGTCGACGCCCAGCTCTTCCAGTCCGGCCAGCACGCCGTCGAGGAGGCGGACGGTGATCCCCCCGTTGAAGCGCGCACAGGCCACCCCGACCCGCACTCCGCGGCCTTCGTGGTCCCCCTCGAGCAGCGCCCCCACCCGTTTGGCGAGCCCGGCGATGGCGCCGTCGGGCAGCTCGGTCTGGTCAGAGGACGCCATCGAGGCCTTCGAGCAGATGGCCCATCCGCTCCCGCTTGGTCCGCAGGTACTCGATGTTCTCGGGGTTGGGCGAGGGCTCGAGCGGGACGCGCTCGGTGATGTCGAGGCCGAATCCCTCGAGCCCCCCGTACTTGGACGGATTGTTGGTCATGAGTCGCATGGTGGTGACGCCGAGGTCGACCAACATCTGCGCGCCGATGCCGTACTCGCGGCTGTCGACCGGCAGCCCCTGGGCCAGGTTGGCGTCGACGGTGTCGTGACCGCCCTCTTGCAGCTGGTAGGCGCGGATCTTGTGGGCCAGGCCGATGCCGCGGCCCTCGTGACCCCGAAGGTAGATGAGTACTCCCCGGCCTTCGCTCTCGATCAACTCGACGGCCGCCCGAAGCTGTGGGCCACAGTCGCAGCGCAGCGACCCGAAGACGTCACCGGTCAGGCACTCGGAGTGCACCCGCACCAAGACGTCGGGGACGCCGTCGACGTCCCCCATCACCAAGGCCAGGTGCTGTTCGCCGTCGAGGGTCGATTCGTAGACGTGGGCCGTGAACGCGGCGTCCTCGGTTGGGATGCGGGCTTCGGACACCCGCCGCACCAGCTTCTCGGTACGCCGCCGATAGCGGATGAGCTCGGCAATGGAGATGAGCGGCAGGTTGTGGGTGGCGGCGAACTTCTCCAGCTCGGGCAGGCGCGCCATCTCCGACTTGTCCTCGGTCACGATCTCGCAGAGCACGCCGGCCGGGGTGAGCCCGGCCGCCCGCGCCAGGTCGACCGTGGCCTCGGTGTGACCGGCCCGCTTGAGCACGCCTCCGGGGCGATAGCGCAGGGGGAAGATGTGGCCCGGCCGGTTGAGGTCCGATGGTCGGGTCGTCGGGTCGATGAGCGCGGCGATGGTGGCCGCCCGGTCGGCGGCCGAGATGCCGGTGGTGGTGGCGTGCCGGGCGTCCACACTCACCGTGAAGGCGGTGCGCTGGGCCTCGGTGTTGGCCGACACCATGAGAGGGAGATCCAGTCGATCGGCCCTCTCGGGCATGAGCGGGACGCAGATGACCCCCGAGGTGTGGGCCAGGAAGAAGGCGATCGTCTCGGGCGTGGCCGATTCGGCCGCCATCACGAGGTCACCCTCATTCTCCCGGTCCTCGTCGTCCACGACGACCGCCATGCCGCCTCGGGCGATGGAGGCGATCGCCTCTTCGATCTTGGAGAAGGGCATCAGGCTGCCACCTCCAGTCGCAGGTCCGGTCCGAGCTGGTCGACCGAGACCAACCGGCCCCGCCACACCTCGTCGATGGTGGGGGCCCCGGGGCCCGAAAAGAGCGGCACCCCGTCGTCTCCACCCAGGAGCGCCGGGGCGAGGTAGACGACGTAGCGGTCGACCAACCCCGCCGCGTGGAAGTCGTGGGCGACGCGGGCGCCCCCTTCCACCAGCAGCTGGAGCACGCCGCGTGACCCGAGTTCGTCGAGGACGTCACCAAGGTCCCCCGACAGCTCCACCGCCGGGTGCACCCGCGCCGCCTCGGGGGCCCGGCCGAGCACCACCCGCAGGGGCTGGCGACCGCCGTCTTCGTCGAGGCGGACGGTGAGCTGCGGGTCGTCCGCCCGGACCGTCCCCGCCCCCACCAGCACGGCATCGGAACGGGACCGGAGCCGATGGGCGTCCCGGCGGGCGTCCTCGCCGGTGATCCATTGGCTGGAGCCGTCGGGAGCGGCAGTTCGGCCGTCGAGGGTGGCCGCCAACTTCAAGACCACCCACGGTCGGCCGGTGCGGCGGTGCTTGAGATACGGCGCGAGCTGCTCGGTGGCGGCCGCGGCACCGGTACCGATCTCGACGTCGACGCCCGCCGCACGAAGTCGCTCCACCCCTCGGCCCGAGACCTTGGAGTCCGGGTCGAGCAGGGCCACGACGACCCGGGCCACTCCCGCCTCAATCACCGCGTCGGCACACGGCGGGGTGCGGCCGTGATGGGCACAAGGCTCGAGGGTGCAGTACAGCGAGGCCCCACGGGCGAGGCTTCCCGCGGCGACCAAGGCCTGGGCCTCGGCGTGCGGGCCCCCAGGTGGGGCGGTCGCTCCGAAGAACGCTTGCCCGTCGGGGGTCACCACCACGCAGCCGACCCAGGGGTTGGGCGCCGTGGTCCCGACGACGGTGGCGGCGAGGGAGAGGGCCTGGGCCATATGTGCCTCGTCTGACTGGTCGGCCACTCGACTCCCTCCTGGCCCAATATTAGAACACGTTACAGTTTGTGTCCAGACCCGCTGGTCACAGACGCAGAGCCGACCTGAGCTTCGGACCCACCCGACCGAGGCGGGCTCAGGAAGCGGCCGTGGCCAGGGCGGACCGTCGAATCGTCTCGGCAGCCTCCCAGGGACGGTCCTGTCCGAAGACGGCTGAGCCTGCCACCAGCACGTTGGCCCCCGCCGCCACGACCCGGGGTGCGGTCTCGGGGTCGATGCCCCCGTCGACCTCGAGATCGACCCGACCGGTCAACCCCCGGCGATCGAGGTCTCGGCGCACCTGGGCGATCTTGGGGAGCACCTCGGCCATGAACTCTTGGCCCCCGAACCCCGGGAACACGGTCATGCACAAGACCAGGTCGACCTGGTCGAGGTAGGGCTCCAGGGCCTCGAACGGCGTATCGGGGTTGGCGGCCACGCCCGCCCGCAGCCCCAGCCGGCGGGCCTCGGCGACGAGTTCGGCGGTGCCCCCGACTTCTACGTGCACCGTGCAGCCGTCGGCTCCGGCCCGGGCGAACGCTTCGAGGTAGTCGCCCGGGTCGGTCATCATGAGATGGCAGTCGAAGAACAGCCCCGAGTGACGGCGCAGGGACGCCACGACTGGCGGCCCGAGCGTGAGGTTCGGCACGAAGTGGCCGTCCATCACGTCGACGTGCAACCAGTCGGCGGCCGCCGACACCTCCCCAACCGCCTCGGCCAAACCGCCGAAATCAGCCGAAAGGAGCGACGGCGCCACCTTGAGCGTCCCGGGGGTACCCGGATCGATGTGCACCAACGCGAGCATAGAAGACCAGGTCACGCCGACGGGTACCGTGCTCGCCCCGGTGCCTCGAGGGTTCGACCCGAGGCGCTTCGCTGGTGTGCGCGGCTGGCGTGGGCGGTCGAGCCGCGCGCCGCCGATCCCGCGCTCGGGCGTCGGTGTTCGTCGTCAGGCGAAGCAGGCCCAGCAGAGGATGCGTGGGAAGGCATAGAAATACGGCCGCTGCTCTCCGAGCGCGCCGAGCAGTCGGGCCCGGTACAGGTCGACGAATCGCTCGAAGGAGGCCGGGTCGAGGCGGGCGCGGTAGGGGGTGAGCGCCGTGCCGGACACCCAGTCCACCACCGACTCCGTCGACTCGAGGTGGTGGCCGTAGACCTGGAGACGAACGTGGAGCTCGACCGCACCGAGGCCGTCGAGCAGCTCGGCGTAGCGCTCGGGCGCGAGCACGGCGGTGCCGCGGTCTTCCACCGGTCCGCTCCAGGCGAACTCGGGCTCGGCCGCCAGCGCCTTGGCCACCGTGTGCGACGGATGGCCGAAATTGGCCGGGACGCCGAAGGCCAGTTGGCCGCCGGGCGCGATCCCCTGGCGTAGCCGGCCGAGGAGGGCGGGGTGGTCCCCCACCCAATGCAGCGAGGCGTTGGCGAAGACGAGGTTGACCGGCGGTCCCCGCCAGTCGGCGAGGTCACCGAGGGCGAAGGTGAGCCCCGGCACTCCCGTTGGGGCCTCAGCCAGCATCTCGGGCGAGTTGTCGATGCCGGTGGTGGTCGCCGCTCGCACCGACCGGTGGAGGTCGGCGGTGAGCCGGCCGGTCCCGCACCCGAGGTCGACCACCGTCCCGCCCTCGACCGGGCGGCACAGGGCGACCAGGTCGTAGAAGGGCTGGGAACGCTCGGCCGCGAAGCGGTCGTAGAGGGCGGGGTCCCAGCTCACAGTCGCTCGCCATCGGTGATCCGCGCCCCGCGCCGCCAGTCGGCGGCGTCCATGGGCCGGCCCCCCTCGGGCTGGACTCGCAGGAGACGGAGTGATCCCAAGCCGGCCACGACCGCGTCGCCCACCATCGTGCCGGCCGCGGCCTTCGACGTTTCGTCGGACACCTCGGCCGCCAACACCCCGAGCCGTCGGCCTCGGAACGTCGTCCACGCTCGCCCGACCCGCACGACCCGGGACAGTTCGTCGGCCGGGCGGTCCCACCGCAGCTCGAGGTCGGCCGGCGTCACCTTCTCGGCGTAGGTGGCCTCGCCCTCCTGAGGTCGGGGCTCGGGCAACGGTCCCGAGAGCAGGTCGACGATGAGCGCGCTCCCCAGCCCGACGAGCCGCCCGCGCAACGCCTCGGCGGTCTCGGTGTGGGCGATCGGCACCTCGTTGCTCACGTAGACGGGACCGGTGTCGAGACCGGCCTCCAGCGCCATCAGCGAGACCCCGGTGACGGCGTCGCCGGCCAGGATGGCGCGCTCAACCGGCGCCGCGCCGCGCCAGCGTGGCAGCAGGGAGAAATGGATGTTGACCATCGGCACCGCGGCCAAGAGGTCGGCCGGGACGATCCGTCCGTAGGCGACGACCACGCCGAGCTCCACGCCGGCCCCTGACACCGCGGCCAGATCGTCGGTGACGTCGATCCCCAGCTCGGTGGCCGCCTGCTTCACCGGGCTGGGGGAGGTGGCCGAGCCTCTTGCACGACGGCGATCGGGTCGGCTCACGACGAGGGCCACGTCGTGGCCCGCCGCGACCAGGGCCCGCAACGGGGGCACGGCGGCCTCGGGGGTGCCGAGGTAGGCGAGACGCGTCACCCGAGCGCGGGGGCCACGGGCCTCAGACCTAGATGCGGGTCAGACCGTCGGGGTCGTGGGCCAGCACCCGGGTCCGCAGGAGGCGTCGGGCTTCCTTGCGCTGGTCCTCGTCGAGCCGCTCGACCAAGAGGATGCCGTCGAGATGGTCGAGCTCGTGCTGGAAGACCCGGCCTTCGAGCGTGTCGGCCTCGATCGAGCATTCGTTGCCGTCGAGGTCGAGGCCGACGAGATGGACACGGTCGGGGCGGACGATGGGCCAGCTGAGGCCGGGCACCGAGAGACATCCCTCCTCGTAGGTCCACTCCCCCGAGGTCTCGACGATGCGGGGGTTGATCACCGTGCGGGGACCGTCGCCCACGTCGTAGACGAAGACCCTCCGCTGGACCCCTACCTGGTTGGCCGCCAACCCCGTCCCCGGCGCCTCGTACATGGTGTCGACCATGTCCTCGACCAGGCGCGCCAGGCGCCCGTCGATCTCCTCCACCTCGTTGGCACGCTGGGTGAGGACGGGATCGCCGTACTGGCGGATCGGGAGCACCGGTCCATTCTAGGGTCACACGTCGGTCGGATCGACGGTGAGCCGGAGCGTCTCGGCCGGCCACGGGGCGGCGGCCAAGGCGTCACAGAGGGCGCGGTGGTCCGGCGCCCGCAGCAGCCACCGGCCGTCGCCGAGGTCCGCTCCCCCGAGCGCTTGGGCGTACTCGACCGCGCCCGCCCCCGAGGCCACGGCCAGTGCGGCGAACGGCGGCAGGTCGAGCTCACGCCGCAGCTCCCTCTCGTCGAGTCGGTCCGGATCACCATGCACCGCGGCGGCCAGGACGTCGTGGTCGGGCAGGCGGGTCTGCACGAGCACGACCCCCGACCCCGCCGACCCCCGGCCACCCACCAGCCTCCCGGCGCGGGCCAGGAGCGCCAGTGCCTGTTCGGCTGCGCTGAACCGAGGGGCCAGCAGGTGCTGGTCGAAATCCAAGAAGACCACGGCCGCGGCCCGTCGCACCCGGTGCAGCACCGCCTCGGTGCCGACGATGACCGCGGCGTCGGGCACCTCGGCGCGAGGACCCGACACCTCCCCCACCGGCTCGCCGAGGAGCGCCTCGAGTTGGTCGCGCACCATCGACACCCCCTGGCGCAGCACCTTCATGGTGGTGGCTCCGCACCGGGCGCAGACCTGCGGGCGGGCGGCACCGCAGGCGCGGCACGAGAACACATCGTCGGCCGCCTCGACGGGACGGCCACACCGCTCGCAGCGCGCCAGCTCCCCGCAGGCGCGACAGGCCAACAGGCGCGCCCGGCCCGTTCGGTTGAGCACGCAGACCAAGGGGCGCAGATCGAGACGTGCTAGCTCCTCAGAGAGGATGCCGGTGCGCGGATCGGCCCCACGTCGGTCGAGGACCGACACCGCCGGCCAGCCGGCGGCTTCCTCGGGACGAGCCGGCACGGTGAGCGGCCAACGGGCGGCCTGCACTGCCGTCGGGGTCGGGCTGAGCGCCAGGAACGGCGCTCTCTGGCGAGCCGCCCGTTCAGCCAGCACTTCGACCGCGTCCCATCGGTGGCGGTAGGCCTCGTCGTGTGCGTCCACCACGACCGCGCCGCCGAGCCGCGGCACGGGGGCCCAGGCCGACGTGCGCGACCCCACCACCACCGGCCAACCGGCTGCGGCCTCCGCCCAACTGCCGGCCACCTCGATGCCCCGGCGGCGAAGGCGCGCCGAGAGCCGCTCGGCCCACCCGACGTTCGGCACCAGCACGACGACGCTGCCAGACCCCGCCGCCGAGAGAGCGTCGAGGATGGCAGGCAGCGGGTCGGCCGCGGGGGGAAGCCGGTGGAGTTCGGCGGTGCGCGTCGCCGTCGGGCGCCCTCGGGTCGAAGGCGGTTCGGGAAGGTCGCGCACGTTGCGCTCGGGGGAGGCGGCGCGCAGCAGCGTCGCCACCGGCACCGCCCACCTCCAGGCGGCCCACTCGGCCACGGCCACCACTTCGGGCGGAGGTCCGTGACCCGAAAGGGCCACGAGTGAGCGGAGCGCCACCCCGGCGGGGGGCTCGACCTCCGAGCCCACGACCCAGCCCCCGACAGGCCGGCCGTGGAGCCGGATGCGGACACGGGTGCCGACGGGGAGGGCGTGGTCGGCGAGGTAGTCGAATTGCTTGGCCACTGCCGGCACGTCCGGCAGGACGCGAACGACGGTCAGAGGCCCAGGGCGCGCCGCAGGTCGTCGACCCGCGGGGTCGCCTCCCAGGTGAATTCCTTGTCACTGCGGCCGAAGTGGCCGTAGGCGGCGGTCCGGCGGTAGATGGGCCGGCGCAGCTCGAGATCCCGGATGATGGCCGCCGGCCGCAGGTCGAACAGCTCGCGGACCACCTCGGCGATGCGGGCCGGGTCGGCCGACTCGGTGCCGAACGTCTCGACCAGCAACGACACCGGATGGGCCACCCCGATGGCGTAGGCCACCTGGATCTCGCAGCGACTGGCGGCCCCCGCCGCCACCACATGCTTGGCCACCCAGCGCGCGGCGTAGGCGGCCGAGCGGTCGACCTTGGAGGGGTCCTTGCCCGAGAAGGCGCCGCCGCCGTGCCGGGCCATCCCGCCGTACGTGTCGACGATGATCTTGCGCCCGGTGAGTCCGGCGTCGGCGTGGGGCCCGCCCAGCTCGAAGGTGCCGGTCGGGTTGGCCATGATCCTCATCGACTCGGTGTCGAGGTCGGTCGGGAGCAGCGGGTGGATGACGTGCTCGCGCAGGTCCGGCAACAACAGGGTCTCGAGATCGATCCCCGGCTGGTGCTGGGTGGAGATGAGGACGGTGTCGATGGAGACGGGGCGCCCGTCGTCGTAGACGACGGTCACCTGGGTCTTGCCGTCGGGCCGCAGGTAGGGCAGCACCCCGACCCGGCGCACCTGGGACAGCCGCTGTGCCAGTCGGTGGGCCAGCCATATCGGCAGCGGCATGAGGTCGGGCGTCTCGTCGCAGGCGTAGCCGAACATCATCCCCTGGTCGCCGGCGCCCTGGGCGTTCAAGAGGTCCTCGCCGCCGCTCCCGGTGCGCAGCTCGAAGGCGGCGTCCACGCCTTGGGCGATGTCGGGCGACTGGCCATCGAGGGCCACCATCACTCCGCAGGTCCGGCCGTTGAAGCCGTAGGCGTCGTTGTCGTACCCGATATCGCAGACCACCTCGCGCACCAAGGTGGGGATGTCCACATAGGTCTCGGTGGTGATCTCGCCGGCCACCACCACCAGCCCGGTGGTGAGCAGCGTCTCGCAGGCCACGCGGCTCATCGGGTCGGCGGCGAGCAGGGCGTCGAGCACGGTGTCGGAGATCTGGTCGGCCATCTTGTCGGGGTGGCCCTCGGTCACCGACTCGGAGGTGAAGGTCGTCCTCACGCCGTTCTTCCTTCCTTTCGGTGCGCCACCACCCGGTCGAGGACGGCGTTGGCCACCTCGTTCTTGGAGCACAACGGCACCTCGGTCGTGCCTCCTTGGGCATCGAGGATGGTGACCGCGTTGGTGTCGTGGTCGAACCCGGCCCCCGGTGCCGTGACGTCGTTCACAACCAAGAGGTCGACCCCCTTCTTCTCGAGCTTGGCCCGCCCTCGTGCCGCCACGTCGTCGGTCTCCGCTGCGAAGCCGACCAGCACCTGACCGGGACGCCGTGAAGCGACGAGGCCGGTCAAGATGTCGGGGGTCGGTTCGAGCACGAGTTCGGGCACCTCGTGCACCTTTCGATCGGCCACCGCCTTCGGACGGAAGTCGGCCACGGCCGCCGCCATGACGACCACATCGGCTCGGGCCGCGGCCGCGCCCATGGCCTCTTGCATCTCGGCCGCCGTCTCCACCCGCACCACCTCGACGCCGACCGCCGCGGGCAATGCCGCCGACGTCACCAGCGTCACCTTCGCCCCGCGGCGCGCCGCGGCCTCGGCCAGGGCGTGGCCCTGCTTCCCCGAGGAACGGTTGGTGAGATACCGCACCGGATCGATGGGCTCGCGGGTGCCGCCGGCGCTCACCACCAACGAGAGGCCGTCGAGGTCACCGGTGTCGAGCAGCGCCAGCGTCCGGGCCACGATGGCCGTCGGCTCGGCCAGGCGTCCCGCACCCGAGTCACCCCCGGCCAGCGGCCCGACGTCGGGGTCGAGGACGTACACGCCGCGCCGGCGGAGCGTGGCCAGGTTCTCCTGGACCGCCGGGTGCTCCCACATCTCGGTGTGCATGGCCGGGCAGACGAGCACCGGTGCCCGGGTGGCCAGCAACGTTGCCGTCAAGAGATCATCGGCCATGCCTGCCGCGTACCGGGCCAGCAGGTGAGCGGTGGCTGGCGCCACCACCACCAGGTCGGCCGACTGCCCCAGGTCGGTGTGCGGGATGGAGCCGTCGAACAGGCCGGTGCGGGCCGGCTCGGAGGCCAACGCCGAGAACGTCACCGGGCCGACGAAATGCGTGGCCCCCTCGGTGAGCACGGGCGACACGTGGACCCCGGCCTCCACCAACCGGCGGCACACCTCGACCACCTTGTAGGCGGCGATCCCCCCGCAGATCCCGAGGACGACCCGGCGCACTAGCCGGCGGCCGGGCCCTCGTCCTCGACGGGTGCCTCGTCGACGGTCGTGCCCTCGAGCAGGACCGGCCCGCCCGCCTCGCCCTCGGCTTCAAGCTCGACCTCGACCTCGCCCTCGGCTTCAAGCTCGGCCGGGTCAGGTCGGGTGTAGGTAGCCTTCCCCGCCGCCACTTCCTCGAAGGCGATGGAGAGGGGCTTGCCCGACACCGAAGTCACCTGAGGCGGGACGACGCGGCCGAGCCCCTCGCCGAGGCTGTTGTAGTAGGAGTTGACCTGCCGGGCACGGGCCGAGCCCAGGGCCACCAGGGTGAACTTCGAGTCGACCTTGTCGAGAAGCTCCTCGATCGGCGGATCCATCAACGTGTTGCGGCCAGTGGCCATCAGAGAACCTCCATGAAGTCGCGCGAGCATAGTGGCCGGCTGGGGGCCGGCCGTCTCACCACGAGAATCAGCGCTCGGTCTCCTTGAGGAGCTCCGCTCGCTGCTTGGCCCCGAGACCCTGTAGGCGTCGGCTTTCGCTGATGCCGACGGTCTCCATGAGCCGACGTGCCTTCACCTTGCCCAGACCGGGGAGGGACTCGAGCACCGAGACGACCTTCATCTTGCCGACGGTCTCGTCCTTCTCGGCCATCTTGAGCAGCTCGGCCAAGGACAGCGAGCCCAGCTTCAGCTTCTCCTTGACCTCGGCCCGCTCGCGGCGGACCCTGGCGGCCTTCTCCAGTGCAGCCTGGCGCTGCTCGGGCGTGAGTGCAGGCGGTTGAGGCATGCGGCGACTGTAGCGCCTCCGAGCTGGCAGGTCACACCAAGACCTCGGCCAGCTCGTCGCGTGCCCTGGTAGCAGCGGTGCGCAGACCCTCGACCGAAGGGCCGGCGGAGAGGACCGAGCGCGACACGTTGGGCAGCACAGACCCGGTGGGGCAGCCTGCGAACAGCGTGCCGACCGCGTCGGCGGTGGCACCCTGGGCCCCGACCCCCGGGGTGAGGATCACCCCGCCGAGACGGGTGAGGGGAAAGGACGACGGGGCGAGCGTCGCCCCCACCACTGCGCCCACCGTTCCCGGGGCGGTGGTGGCGTTGAGCTCGGCGATGGCCTCGAGCATCCGGTCCTCCACCGAGGTCCCGTCGGCCATCAAGGCCTCTTGGAGCGGCCGCCCCTCGGGGTTCGAGCTGCGGGCCACCACGATGACACCGCGTCCCGTGGCCACGGCCCGGTCGACGAGGGGGGCGAGCGCTCCCAGGCCGAGGTAGGCCACCGCGGTGACGGCGTCGGAGGCGAGGGGGCTCTGCGGGTCGAGCCAGGCGCGGGCGTAACCCTCCGCCGTGTTGGCGATGTCCCCGCGCTTGGCGTCGGCCACCACCAACAGCCCGGCCTGGCGTGCCGCGCTCAGGAGCTCCTCCAGCGCGGCGAAGCCGGCCGAGCCGTGACGCTCGTAGAAGGCGACCTGCGGCTTGACCACCCCCACCGTGCCACTGAACGCCTCGATGCAGCGCGCCCCAAACGTACGGAGCCCCTGCGCGTCGTCGGGGAGCTCCCACGCCGCCAGCAGATCGGACGACGGATCAATGCCGCAGCAGATCGGGCCGGTGGCCCGCACCGCGGCCGCCACGCGGGCGGCGAAGTCAGCCATGGGCACTCGCCACCAGCTCGCGCACCTGGGCCACACCCCGTCGCCGACACCAGCGGGCCAGGTCCGCCAGCACGTTCCACGCGGCGCGCGGATCGAAGAAGGTGGCCGTGCCCACCTGGACGGCGTCGGCCCCGGCCATGAGGAACTCGACCGCGGTCGCGCCGTTGTCCACCCCACCCACGCCGACGATGCCCGCCTCGGGGAAGGCGGCGCGACAGTCGAAGACGGCGCGCAGAGCCACCGGATGCAGCGGTGGACCCGAGAGGCCGCCAGCCACCGCGTGGCGCTCGGCGGGTTCGAGCGACATCCCGAGCAGGGTGTTGGTGAGGGTCAGCGCCTCCGCACCGGCGCCGAGGGCGGCGCCGGCGATCTCCACCAGGTCGCCCACGTTGGGGCTGAGCTTGGCCCACCGAGGCAGCCCAGCCGAGCCGGCCGCCTCCACCGCCTCGGCGGTGGCCGTGGGCGAGTGGGCGAACATGCGCGAGCGGTCTTCCACGTTCGGGCAGCTCACGTTGACCTCGACCGCCACCACTCCGTCGGCGCCGGCCAGGTGGCCGGCGGCCGCGCCGAACTCCTCGACCGTGCGCCCCCACACGCTGGCCACCACGCGGGCTCCGGTGGCCACCAGGCGAGGCAGCTCCTCGTCCCGCCAGGCCGAGACCCCGGGGCCCTGCAACCCCACCCGGTTGACCATCCCGCCGCCCGCCGCCACGACCCGGGGGGGCGGGTTGCCCGGCCAGGGGGCCGGCCCCAGCGACTTCACGACCACCGCCCCCAGCTCGGCGAGGTCGCCGTAGTCGGCCAGTTCGGTGCCGACCCCTGCCGTTCCTGATGCCGTCATCACCGGGTTGGCCAGCAGCACCGACCCCACCGCAGTCCGAAGGTCAGGCGCCATGGAGCTCCTGGAGCGAGCGGACGGCGAGGGGGTGGTCGGCCCAGTCGGCGATGCCCGCCGCCGCCGCCCGGGCCGCGGCCAGGGTCGTGAGGCAGGGCACCTTGTGGGCCAGCGCGGTGGCACGGATGTGCATGCCGTCGGCCCGCGGCCCGCGGCCACGCGGGGTGTTCACCACCAACTGCACCTTGCCCCCAGAGATGAGCTCGACGGCGTCGTCCGCCAGTCCCTCCTCCCCCACCTTGGCCACCAGCGTGGTGACGGTCACCCCGTGATCGCGCAGGTAGCCGGCGGTGCCGAGGGTGGCGGCCAAGCTGAAGCCCAGCGCCTCGAACTGTCTGGCCACCGCCAGTCCCGCCGGCTTGTCGCGCGGGGCCAACGATAGGAACACGGTCCCCGCACGCGGCAAGCTGGTGCCCGCCGCCATCTGGCTCTTGGCGAAGGCCAGTCCGAAGGTGGTGTCCACTCCCATGACCTCGCCGGTGGAGCGCATCTCGGGGCCGAGGAGGGTGTCGACGCCGGGGAACCGGTCGAAGGGCAGGACGGCCTCCTTCACGCTCACGTGCGAAAGGCTCTCGATGGCGCCCTCGGCGCTGAGCAGCCCTTCGGCCCGCAGCTCGGCCAGCGTCGCCCCCACCATCACCCGGGTCGCCACCTTGGCCACCGGAACCCCGGTGGCCTTGGCCACGAAGGGCACGGTCCGGCTGGCCCGGGGGTTGGCTTCGAGCACGTAGGCCGAGCCGTCCTTCACGGCGTACTGCACGTTGAGCAGGCCGCGGACGTCGAGGGCGGCGGCCAGGGCGCGGGTGTGGCGGTCGATCTCGGCCAACACCGGTTCGGGGAGCGTCTGGGGCGGCAAGGCGCAGGCCGAGTCGCCCGAGTGGACCCCTGCCTCCTCGACGTGCTCCATGACGCCGCAGATGAGTACCTCGCCGGTGGCGTCGCGCACGGCGTCCACGTCGACCTCGACCGCGTCCTCCAAGAACCGGTCGACCAGCACAGGTCGCTCGGCGGTCACGCCGCCCTCGCGGGCCAGGTCGCCGAGCCCCTCCATCACCCGGCGCACGCCGGCGTCGTCGTAGACGATCTCCATGGCCCGGCCGCCCAACACGTAACTGGGCCTCACCAGCGCGGGGTAGCCCACGCGGTGGGCCACCTCGAGCGCCTCGGCGGAGGTGGTGGCCGTCCCCCCGGGCGGCTGGGGAATGGCGAGCGACTCGCAGAGGGCGTTCCACTGCTCGCGGTCCTCGGCCCGGTCGATGGAGGCTGGCGAGGTCCCGAGCACCAGGTTGGCGGGGATCGAGCCGGCCAGCTTGAGCGGGGTCTGTCCACCCAGAGCGACGATCACCCCCACCACCGCTCCCCCCGAACGTTGCTCGACGTCGATGACGTTGGCCACGTCCTCGGCGGTCAGCGGTTCGAAGTAGAGCCGGTCGGAGGTGTCGTAGTCGGTCGACACCGTCTCGGGATTGCAGTTGACCATGACGGTCTCGAACCCGGCCTCGCGCAGCGCCATGCTGGCGTGCACGCAGCAGTAGTCGAACTCGATGCCCTGCCCGATGCGGTTGGGCCCCGAACCCAAGATGATGACGCGGCGTGCCTGTGAGGACTCGACCTCCTCCTCCTCTTCATAGGTGGAGTAGTGGTACGGCGTGTGCGCCTCAAACTCGGCCCCGCAGGTGTCGACGGTCTTGAAGGTCGGGCGGACCCCAGTGGCCAGGCGCTGGGCACGCACCTCGGCCTCGTCGCCACCGAGCAGGTAGGCCAGCTGCGCATCGGAAAACCCGAGCCGCTTGGCCCGCAACCACCCGGCCCGGTCCATCTGGGTCACGCTCCCGGCCGCTTCGATCCGGCGCCGTTCGTCGGTGATGCGTCCGACCTGAGCCAGGAACCACGGGTCGATGCCGGTCCGCGCCTGCACCGTCTCGAGCGGGAGGCCGCGGCGCAAGGCTGACTCGACCTCGTAGAGACGCTCGGGGGTGGGCGACGTCGCCACCTCGTCGTCGCCCACGGCGTCGGCCGCTGCCTCGGCCGGGTCGGCGTTGAGTCCGGCGCGGCCCTGCTCGAGCGAGCGCACCGCCTTCTGCAGCGACTCGCAGAAGGTGCGGCCGATGGCCATGACCTCGCCCACCGACTGCATCCTCGTGCCGAGCAGCCCGTCGGCGCCGGGAAGCTTCTCGAAGGCCCACCGCGGGATCTTGGTGACCACGTAGTCGATGGTCGGCTCGAAGCTGGCCGGGGTGGCCCGGGTGATGTCGTTGGCCACCTCGTCGAGGCGGTAGCCGACGGCCAGGCGGGCGGCGATCTTGGCGATGGGGAACCCGGTGGCCTTGGAGGCCAGGGCCGACGAGCGCGAGACGCGGGGGTTCATCTCGATCACCAGCCGGCGACCGTTCGCCGGGTCGACGGCGAACTGGACGTTGGACCCACCCGTCTCCACCCCCACCCGCCGGAGGCAGGCGAAGGCGTCGTCGCGCATCGCCTGGTACTCGACGTCGGAGAGGGTCTGTGCCGGGGCCACGGTGATCGAGTCACCGGTGTGGATGCCCATGGCGTCGAAGTTCTCGATGGTGCAGACCACCACGCAGTTGTCGGCGTGGTCCCGCATCACCTCGAGCTCGTATTCCTTCCACCCGGCGATGGACCGCTCCACCAGGATCTGGCCGACCGGGCTGGCATCGAGCCCCTCGGCGGCCAGGCGGGCAAAGGTGTCGCGGTCGGGGGCGATCCCCGTGCCCTTCCCCCCCAGGATGTAGCTGGGCCGCACCATCGCCGGGAAGCCGAGGCGCTCGGCCGTGGCCATGGCCTCCTCCAATGTGTGGGCGAACCCCGAGGGCGGCACCTCGAGGCCGATCTCCTGCATGGCCGCCTTGAAGCGGTCGCGGTCCTCGGCGGTGCGGATGGCCTCGGGACGGGCCCCGATGACCTCCACCCCCTCGAGCGCCCCGCCGTCGAGCAACTCCATGGTGAGGTTGAGGGCGGTCTGCCCGCCCAGGGTGGGAAGCAGGGCGTCGGGCCGCTCGCGCTCGATCACCGCGGCCAGCACCTCGAAGGAGAGCGGCTCGACGTAGGTGCGGTCGGCCGTCTGGGGGTCGGTCATGATCGTGGCCGGGTTGGAATTCACCAGCACCACGCGGTAGCCCTCTTCGGTGAGCACGCGGCAGGCCTGGGTCCCCGAGTAGTCGAACTCGCAGGCCTGGCCGATCACGATCGGACCGGACCCGATGACCAGGATCGATTGGAGGTCGTGGCGACGCGGCATCAGCGGGACCCGGCCATCAGGGCGGCGAACTCCTCGAAGAGGTACCGCGCGTCGTGGGGCCCGGGGCCGGCCTCGGGGTGGTACTGCACCGAGAAGGCACCTGCCCCGGGGTGGCGGACGCCCTCCACCACCCCGTCGTTGAGGTTGACGTGGGTCACCTCGGCTCCCGGGACGTCGCGCACCGCGTAGTTGTGGTTCTGTGCCGTCACTTCCACCCGGCCGCTCGACAGTTGTTTGACGGGGTGGTTGCTGCCGTGGTGGCCGAAGGGGAGCTTGAAGGTCGTGCCCCCGAGCGCCGTCGAGAGCAGCTGGTGGCCGAGGCAGATGCCGAAGATCGGTACGCGGCCCAACAGGTCGACGATGGCGGCGGTCGGTCCGGGCAGGGCGGCCGGGTCACCCGGTCCGTTGGAGAGGAAGACCCCGTCGGGCTCGATCGCCAGCACGTCGGCAGCGGCCGTCGAGGCGGGAACGACGGTGACGGTGGCGAGGGCGGAGAGGTGGCGAAGCATCGTCTCCTTCACCCCGAAGTCGTAGGCGACCACCCTGAACCGTCCGGTCCCCCGGACGTAGGGCCCCTCGGTGGTGACCTCGCTCACGAGGTCGCGCCCGTCGGTCGAGGGGGCGGCGGCGGCCGCGGCGGCGAGTTCGTCGGGGGGCGCCGTCCCGAAGGCGCACGGCATGGCCCCCCGGTCGCGCAGGTGCCGGGTCAGGCGGCGGGTGTCGACGCCGGTGACGGCCGGCACGTCGTGGCGGACCAAAAAGGCCTCCAGAGCCT
>Ga0265327_10002697_pt1 | contig 18206 bp, 17 predicted proteins | sample 41621metaG_FD_202089 | JGI IMG/M metagenome (GOLD analysis project Ga0265327, IMG submission 202089) | Rhizosphere microbial communities from Carex aquatilis grown in University of Washington, Seatle, WA, United States - 4-16-21 metaG | ecosystem: Host-associated > Plants > Roots > Rhizosphere... | reverse complement strand
TGACCATCGACGCCCGCGACGCGGCGGCGTTCGACGCCCGACTGCTGGCGCATCTTGAGTCGACGTATGAGGTGGTGCTGCGATGAAGCCGTGGCTCGCCGTTGCCGCCGGGGTCTTCTGCATCGGTTGGGGCGGAAACCAGTTCACCCCGATGCTGATCGAATACGTGCACCGCGCCGGATACTCGCGCGTGGATGTCGACGTCCTGCTGGGTGCCTACGTGCTGGGCCTGATCCCGGGCCTGCTGGTCGCGGCCGCCATGTCGAACCGCTACGGCCGGCGCCCACTGATGATCGCCGGGCTGATCAGCTCGGCACTGGGCAGTCTGATCCTCGCGACCGGCGAATTGGGCGGATTCCCAGCACTTTTCGTGGGCCGGCTGCTCTGCGGGCTCAGTGTCGGCGTCGCAATGGCTGTCGGCTCGACCTGGATCGCGGAGTTGTCCGCACCGCCGTATGACACGGCCCCGTCGGGCGCCGGCGCTCGCCGGGCTTCGATCTGGCTGTCGCTGGGGCTGGCGATCGGCCCCTTGTGCTCGGGCCTGCTGGCGCAGTTCGCGCCGTTGCCGTTGACCCTGACGTATCTGGTGCAGGCGGCGCTGTGTGCGCCCGCGCTCTGGCTGGTGTTGACCCGCACGGTGGAGACCCGGGGTGCTCGCGTCAGCGGAGACCTGTTGTCCCAGTTGCGGGTTCCGGCTGCCACGCACCGCCGCTTCGTCCGCGTGGTGGCTCCGATGGCGCCGTGGGTGTTCGGCTCCGCGGCCATCGCGTATGCCATCGTGCCGGCCCTGGTCGCCGACCGGCTCGGCTCGTGGGCGCTGCTGTACACCGCGGGCCTCACGGTGCTGACGCTCGCTTGTGGCGTGCTGGTGCAGCCGGTCGCCCGGCGGCTCGATGACCATTCCAGCGCCCGCGCCGTCGTGGTGTCCATGGTGCTGATGTCTGCGGGAGTGTTCGCCGCGGTTGCCACCGCGGTGACGCGCTCACCGGCCATCGCGGTGCTGGTGGCCATGCTGCTGGGCAGTGCCTACGGCATCGCCATCGTGTCGGGGCTGCTGGAGATTCAGCGCATCGCCAAACCCCACGAGTTGGCCGGGGTGTCCGGCGTGTACTACTCGTTGGCGTACGTGGGCTTCCTGCTGCCGGCGGTGCTCGCCGCACTGGCCCACTACGTCAGCTACCCGGCGATGCTCACCGTGGTCGGTCTACTGGCGGCAGTGTGCACCGTGATTTGCGCGGCAGGCTGGTCCAAACACCTGCCGGCCCGCGTCTAGCGATTACGGAAGACGTTGGCAGCCAGGTAGAGGACGTAGCCGACCACTCCGACGGTCGCGACCTTGCGGGTCTGCGGCACGATCAGGCCGACGCCGAGCGCCGTCTCGATCGATCCGTTGATCTTGAGGTGCTGGTCGATGTCCTGCGGGAACGCCGTCGCGGTGATGGATTGGAACAGCTCCGGCTTGACGAAGTGCGCCAGCCCGGCCAGGGCCAAGCCGATCCCGGCAAGCAGGCCCTTCTTCCCAGCGGTGTTCTCAGCGGCGTCGGTCACTGTGGTCCTCTCTGATCACGAAATCTTGTAGTCGCTCAACGGAAATTCGGATGCTTCGCGGATCGCCGTCTCGGTCGACGACGGCCGCAGCAGCGTGGGCTCGCCCGCGGGGTTGAAGTAATACGAGTGGGCGCTGGCGCAGTTGCCGAGAGTGAACAGCGAGTCGCCGAGCAGTTCGGTCATCCGGTCGAGGAATGTCGTGTTGGCTTCCTCGGTGACTTCGAACGTCGTCGCACCGCGCCGCTTGACCTCGGTGAAAAGCCGGTCCATCAGCCGCATCTGGTACTCCATGGTGTTGAAGAAGTTCAACCCCAGGAAGGCGTACGGGCTGGCCAGGCTCAGGTAGTTCGGGAAGTACGGCATCGACACGCCCTGATAGGCCTGGAAACGCGTTTCGCGCCACCACTTTCCGAGATCGCGGCCCTCGCGGCCGATCACCTCGATGGCGGGGAAGTTGGCCTCCCACAGGTCGAAACCGGTGGCGAGCACCAAGGTGTCGATCTCGACCTTGACGCCGTCGTTGCCGATGATGCCGTCGGCGACGATGTGGTCGATGCCGGCGTCCTGCAGGTGCACATTGGGCCGGTTGAAGGCCTGGTAGTAGCCGTTGCTGAAAGTCGGCCGCTTGCAACCGAAGTCGTAGTCCGGGGTCAGCCGGCGGCGCAGCTCCTTGTCGCGGATGACGAAGAACCGGTGCATCTTCGACAGGTCGGATGCCGAGATGTTGAAGCGGCCGCGGAACATGCCGTAGTGCCGGACCCCGACGGACACCATGACCTCGTAGATCGAGTCGGTGAGCCAGCGAAGTACGCGCTGCGTCAACGGGAATCGGGCGAACATCTTCTTGGCCCGGGCGCCGAAGCGCGGGTCGATCTTGGGGACCACCCAGATCGGCGTGCGCTGGAACACCGTGAGGTCGGCGGCGGTCTTGGCCAGTTCGGGGATCAACTGCACGGCGGTGGCGCCGGTGCCGATGACCGCGACGCGCTTGCCCGCCGGGTCGTAGTCGTCGTCCCAGTCGGTGGTGTGGATGACACGGCCGTCGAAGCTCTCGATACCCGGAATCGCCGGGATGTTCGGCTGCGACAGGAAGCCCGTGGCAGTGATCAGATAGCGGGCGCTGAGGGTCTCGCCGTCGGCGACGCTGATGCGCCAGAGCGAGGCCTCCTCGTCCCAGCGGGCGCCGTTGACGACGACGTTGAACTGGATGTGCCGGCGCACGTCGTACTTGGCCGCGACATCGTCGGCGTACCGCTTGATCTCGGGGCCCGGGGTGAACAGGCGCGACCAGTTCGGGTTGGGCTCGAAGAAGTACGAGTAGGTGGTGGTGGGCACGTCCACCGCGAGGCCGGGGTAGTGGTTGACGTACCAGGTGCCGCCGAGGTCGTCCTCGCGCTCCAGGATGGTGAAGTTCTCGATCCCGAGTCGTTTGAGCTGGATGGCCGCACCGATACCGGCAAACCCTGCGCCGACGATGACCGCGTCGAACTGCTGCGTCGTCATAGTCAGACGGTACCTCAGGTACCGCTTCGCGCCACGAACACAAGAGCCGCGGCAACCGCCAGCGCGGGGACGTCCAGGGTTTTGGATCCCAGGTCATGCCGGGCCCCGGTGATCTCGATGAGCTCTGTCGGCGCCGGGATCAGCTGGGCCGCGGCGGTGAGCTCGTCGATGCTGCCGAACGGGTCCGCCGTGCCATGCGTGAAGACCGTCGGGACCTCGATCTGGCCGAGGTGCTCGGTGCGCGCGCGCTCGGGCTTGCCGGGCGGGTGCAAGGGATAGGAGAACAGCGTCAGCGCCGCCAGGTCGGCGCCCTGAGCCGCCACCATCGACGTCATCCGGCCACCATAGGAATGGCCGCCGGCGATGACCGGCCCATCGGTCAGCGTGTGCGCCAGTTCGATGGCCTCGATGATGCCCTGCTGATCCGATGCCGCCGAGTTGGACGGCGGCCCCTTCGGGCGGCGGCGCCGGTAGGGCAGGTTGTAACGGATCGCGAGCCAGCCGTGGCCGGCCCATTCGTCGCAGAGCCGGATGATCAGCGGCGCATCGCGGTTGCCGCCGGCGCCGTGGGTGAGCAGGACCGTGCCCTTGGGCGTGCCGGAGGGCTCGTGCGCGACGCCCGCGATGGTCTCAAGCGCTGACTGGATGCTCTTCGCGCGAGCGCTCATCGCTGCTGCAACCGGAAGAGCGCGTTGACCGGACCATGGCCGTGACCCAGCGGATAGGCGGCCCGCAGGCATTCGGTCACCCAGCTCTTGCCGAACGCCACCGCGTCGGGCACCGAAAAACCATGTGCCAGTGCGCAAGCCGTGGCCGCGGCGAGCGTGTCGCCGGCGCCGTGGTCATGGCCGGTGTCGATGCGCTCGGTGGTGAACTCGTGGAAGTCACTGCCGTCGTACAGCAGGTCCGGGCTCTGATCGCTGGACCGCAGATGTCCGCCCTTGACCAGGGCCCATTTCGGGCCCAGGTCGTGCAGGGCCTTGGCAGCGTCGCGCTGGCTGGCCTCGTCCACGACGTCGATGCCGGTGATCAGCCGCACCTCGTCGAGGTTCGGGGTGACCAGGGTGGCGATCGGAAACAGCTGGGTGCGAACCGAATCCAGCGCGCTCGGGTGCAGCAGCGGGTCACCGTGCATCGACGCGCACACCGGGTCGACGACGAGCGGGACCTGTTCGCCCACGTCACGCCAACTATCTACGACCGCACCGATGATCTCGGCCGAGGCCAGCATGCCGGTCTTGGCGGCCTGGATGCCGATGTCGTCGGCCACCGTGGTGATCTGGCCGCTGATGATGTCCAGCGGCAGCTCGTGAAAACCCTTGACCCCCAGCGAGTTCTGCACCGTCACCGCGGCGACGGCGACGCACCCGTGCACGCCGAGCATCGCGAAGGTGCGCAGGTCGGCCTGGATGCCGGCGCCACCGCCGGAATCCGAACCGGCAATGGTCATCACCCGCAGGGGCGTCTGGCCCGGCGGGGTCAAGGGCAGGAAGTTCACTTCGACATCACGGAGCCAAGGGTAGATACACCCGGTTCCCGTGGTCGGCGAACTCCTGTGATTTCTCGGCCATGCCCTGCGCGATCTCATCCGCGTAATCGGGGGCGACCCCGTCCGGGTAGGCGTCGCGGATGTCCTGCGTGATGCGCATCGAGCAGAACTTCGGGCCGCACATCGAGCAGAAGTGCGCGGTCTTGGCGGGCTCGGCGGGCAGCGTCTCGTCGTGGTACTCACGGGCGGTGTCCGGGTCGAGCGACAGCGCGAACTGGTCGTGCCAGCGGAACTCGAAGCGGGCCTGCGACAGCGCGTTGTCGCGGTCCTGGGCGCCTGGGTGGCCCTTGGCCAGGTCAGCGGCGTGCGCGGCGATCTTGTAGGCGATCACCCCGTCCTTGACGTCCTTGCGGTTGGGCAGGCCCAGGTGTTCCTTCGGGGTGACGTAGCACAGCATCGCGGTACCGGCCTGGGCGATGATCGCCGCGCCGATGGCCGAGGTGATGTGGTCGTACGCCGGCGCGATGTCGGTGGCCAGCGGGCCCAGCGTGTAGAACGGGGCCTCTTCGCAGAGTTCCTCTTCCAGGCGCACGTTCTCGACGATCTTGTGCATCGGGACGTGACCCGGGCCCTCGATCATCACCTGCACGCCATGGCTTTTCGCGATCTTGGTGAGCTCGCCCAGGGTGGTCAGCTCGGCGAACTGGGCCTCGTCGTTGGCATCGGCGATCGAGCCGGGACGCAGACCGTCACCGAGGGAGAAGGTGACGTCGTAGCGCTGCAGAATTTCGCAGAGCTCTTCGAAGTGCGTGTACAGGAACGACTCCTGGTGGTGCGCCAGGCACCACGCCGCCATGATCGAGCCGCCGCGGGAGACGATGCCGGTGACGCGCTTGACCGTCAGCGGGATGTAGCGCAGCAGCACGCCGGCGTGCACGGTCATGTAGTCGACACCCTGCTCGCACTGCTCGATGACGGTGTCGCGGTACAGCTCCCAGGTCAGCAGGGTGGGATCGCCGTTGACCTTCTCCAGCGCCTGGTAGATCGGCACGGTGCCCACCGGGACGGGGGAGTTGCGCAGGATCCACTCGCGGGTCTGGTGGATGTCCTTACCGGTGGACAGGTCCATGATCGTGTCGGCGCCCCAGCGGGTGGCCCACACCATCTTGTCGACCTCTTCGGAGATCGAGGAGGTGACGGCGCTGTTGCCGATGTTGGCGTTGACCTTCACGGCGAAGGCCTTGCCGATGATCATCGGCTCCAGCTCGGGGTGGTTGTGGTTGGCCGGGATGATCGCGCGGCCGATCGCGACTTCGTCGCGCACCAGCTCGGCCGGCACCCCCTCACGCTCGGCGATGAAGGCCATCTCGGCGGTGATCTCGCCGTCCCGGGCGCGCTGCAGCTGAGTGCCGCGGTCTTTGACGACGCCGGGGCGGCCGGGCAGGCCCTTCTCCAGGTCGATGGTGGCGGTCTCGTCGGTGTACGGACCCGAGGTGTCGTACAGGTCGAGGTGGTCGCCGGTGGTCAGGTTGACCCGCCGGAACGGGACCTTTCCACCGTCGGGAAGTTCCCGGTAAACCTTCGTGCTGCCCTGGATGGGGCCGCAGGAAAGGTCGTTGAATACAGCAATTGCGGACATCTGCATACTCCCTACGCCGGCATTACCCGGTCAGGTTCATACGGTCGACGGCGCCATTCAGCCGTCCTCTCAGCGCACCAGGGTGTGCGCTCCCGCGCGGACAGGTCCACCGTAACGGATGGTTTCCGGCATCACACCAACTCGTACGTAACGCACAGCTTGAGATGCCCGTATACCGGGAATCGAATTGTCATGAGGTCGTTTGTATAGCTAACATATGTTTTTCTGATATTGGAGCGAACCCGACTGATGACGACTGAAACCGAGCTCACCGAGCAGAGTGACACCGCGCTCGCGGCAACCGCCCGCCGCCGCGTCCAGATGGACCACGACCACCCGCATTACAAGTGGGTCGTACTGTCCAACACCACGCTGGGCACGCTGCTGGCCACCATCAACGCGTCGATCGTGCTGATCTCGCTGCCGGCCATCTTCCGGGGCATCGGGCTGAACCCGCTGGCGCCGAGCAACGTCAGCTACCTGCTGTGGATGCTGATGGGCTACCTCGTGGTCACCGCCGTCCTGGTGGTGCCGTTCGGCCGGCTCGGGGACATGTACGGCCGGGTCCGCATCTACAACCTCGGCTTCGTCGTCTTCACCCTGGCGGCCGTCGCGCTTTCGTTCGATCCGTTCCACCTCGGTGGCGGCGCGATCTGGCTCATCGCCTGGCGGGTCATCCAAGGCGTCGGTGGCGCCATGCTGATGGCGTCGTCGTCGGCGATCCTGACCGATGCCTTCCCGGCCAACCAGCGCGGCATGGCGCTCGGCGTGAACATGGTGGCCGCCGTGGCCGGGTCCTTCCTCGGTCTGCTGATCGGCGGATTCCTCTCCGAGTGGGAGTGGAAGGCCGTGTTCTGGGTCGGCATCCCGATCGGCGTGATCGGCACCATCTGGAGCTACCGCTCGCTGCGCGAGTTGGGCTCGCGGTCGCCCGGCAAGTTGGACTGGGCCGGCACGGTGACGTTCGGGCTCGGCCTGACGGTGCTGCTGCTCGGCATCACGTACGGCATTCAGCCGTACGGCAATTCGCCCACGGGCTGGGGCAGCCCCGCGGTGCTCGGGTCCATCGGCGTCGGCCTGCTGCTGTTGGTCGCGTTCTGCTTCGTCGAGCTCAAGGTCGAGTCGCCGATGGTCGACATGCGACTGTTCAAGTCGGCGACCTTCGGCATGGGCAACCTGGCCGGGCTGTTGTCCTCGGTGGGCCGCGGTGGGCTGCAGTTCATGCTGATCATCTGGCTGCAGGGCATCTGGCTGCCGCTGCACGGCTACGACTTCGAATCGACCCCGCTGTGGGCGGGCATCTACCTGTTGCCGGCGACCATCGGCTTCCTGGTGGCGGCGCCCGTCGCCGGCACCCTGTCCGACCGCTTCGGTGCCCGGCCCTTGGCGGTCGGCGGCATGTTGCTCATGGCGGTGACTTTCGTTGCGCTGCTGTTGATCCCGGTCAATTTCGAGTACTGGCAATTTGCGCTGTTGGTGCTCCTCAATGGCGTCGGCGGTGGCATCTTCACCGCGCCGAACACCGCGGCCATCATGTCGAGCGTGCCGGCCGATCAGCGGGGCGCGGCCTCAGGTGTGCGGTCGACGTTCTTCAACGCCGGCAGCTCGTTGTCGATCGGCATCTTCTTCTCACTGATGGTCGTCGGGCTGGCCGGTACCCTGCCGGCCGCGCTGTCCAGTGGCCTTCAGCAGCAGGGGGTTTCGGCTGACGTCGCGCAGCAGGTGGCGGAATTGCCGCCCGTCGGCAGCCTGTTCGCGGCGTTCCTGGGTTACAACCCGGTGGGCGAGTTGCTGGCCCCGTTCCACGCCCTGCAACAGCCCGGCGTCAACGCCGCCACGCTGACCGGCCAGAGCTTCTTCCCGCAGTTGATCACCGAACCGTTCCACTCCGGCCTGGTCGTGGTGTTCGGCGCGGCGGCGGTCATGATGCTGCTCGGCGCGGTCGCGTCGATGTTCAACCCGGGCACTTACGCGACGGAGCCCGGCGCCGACAACCAGGCTTAGTTTCCGTCACGCCGGTCAGCGGTCGAAAATGGCTGACAGGTAATCGGATTCGGGTATCGACTGGCACGCCAGCCGGACCCCGATGCCGAGTTCGTAGTCGTCGAGGGTGTCGTTGATCCGCATGCTGACCTCGCCCTCGCGGACGGTGTATGCGCAGGCGCCGCAGTTGCCTTCACGGCATGCGTAGGGTGCGTCGATGCCGCGGGCCAGGAGGGTGTCGAGCAACACCTCGGTCTTGGGCCACGTGATTTCGTGGGTTTCCCCGTCGATTTCGACGGTCGCGGTCGCGGACTCTGCGGCGGCGCTCGAAGGGCTCCGTTCTGGGTTGGCGAAGGCGTCCGTGGTCAGGGAGACGAAAACCTCACGGTGCACGTGCTCGCGGGCGACGCCGGCGTGGTGCAGGGCTGCCGCGGCCACATCCATGAATGCGGCCGGACCGCACAGATACGCCGCGGTACCTGCGCCCGGCGTCTCGGGCAGCAATGCGCGCAGCCCGGCCTCGGTGGGAAGGCCGGACTCCGACTCGAGCCAGTGGGCGATGGTCAGCCGGTCCGCATGCGCGGCAATCAGTTCCGACAACTCGGCGTCGAAAATGACCGAATCACGGTCGCGGTTGGCGTAGACGAGTGTCGCCCGGCGGGCGGACTGTAGGAGTACGGCGCGGATCATCGAGATGACCGGCGTGATGCCGCTGCCGGCGGCCACGAAAATCAGCTCGGTCTCGGCGGGGCGGACAGTGAAAGCGCCTGCGGGCGTGAGTGATTCCAGCGTCATTCCGGCCGTGGCGTGGTCGCACAGCCAATTGGATGCGAGCCCGCCCGAGGTGCGCTTCACAGTCACTTTCAGGTGCTCGTCGGTAGTGGGGCTGCTCGACAGTGAGTAGCACCGCGAGACCGCGCCGTCCGACGCCGGGATACGCAGTGTCAGGAACTGCCCGGCCTGATAGGCGAAGTGTTCACGGGCATCGTGCGCGGCAGCCAGGACCAGCGACACGGCGTCGCGCGTCTCGGTGATCACCTCGACCACGGTCAACTCGTGCGTTGCGGTCATGGGAATTCCTTCCGTCGTAGGGCCAGGTCAGATTGTCGCCGCTGACTGTGCCATTGACAAATGGCACAGTCGATGGTGTCCTTTTGCCGTGACGGAAACCGATCGGGCAACGTTGCCCGAAGTACCTATCCGTGCGTCGCTGCGTGCGACCGTTTCGGCCACGGTGGCCCGGTGGACGCTGGGGAATCTGACCAGCGTCATCCCCATGAACCAGCCCGGTGTGTGGTTCGGGCGCGGGCTCATCGCCACCATCATGGAAACCTTCGGGTCCATGCCCGGCGGCACCCGGATCATCCCCGTTCGCACGCCCGAGATGCGGGGCGAATGGGTGCTGGGCCCGGGCGTGGAGTTCGGCAACCGTGCCGGTTACTACGTGCACGGCAGCGCGTACGTCATCTGCTCGGCACGTACCCACCGCAAGCTGGTGGCGCGCTTGTCCGAGGCGACGGGCCTGCCGATGTTCGTGGTGGACTACCGCCTGGCCCCTGAACATCGCTTCCCGACTGCGGCCGAAGACGTCGAAGCCGGATACCGCTGGCTGCTGTCGGAAGGCTATGCGGCCTCCGACATCGTGATGGGCGCCGACTCGGCCGGTGGCCACCTGACGTGCGACATGCTGCTGGCGCATGCCGGCGACGCGAACTTCCGGCCTGCGGGAGTGGTGTTGTTCTCGCCGCTGATCGACGTGACGCTCGGGCTCGCCCTGGAACAGGAGAAGGCGACGTACCGCGATCCGGCGATGTCGGCGACCGCGGCTGCCCGCATGGTCGGGCTGTACACCGAAGGCCAGAACCTGGCTGATCCGCGACTGCGACTCGACTTCGCGAAAGCGGACTTGTTGCCGCCCATGCTGATTCAGGTCGGTGGCTTCGAGATGCTGCGCGCCGACGCCCGTTACCTCGATGCGGAGCTGCGGCGGGCCGGCGGCGCCAGCACGCTCGAGGTCTGGCCCGGCATGGTGCACGTCTTCCAGGCCCTCCCGCATCTGGCCCCCGAAGCCGCACCGGCTCTGCGCCGTGCCGCAGCCTTCATTGCCGATGCCTACAGACGATCCAACAAACTCGAAGAGGTGAGCTGATGATCGGTCTGGATACGATCCTCAATGTCTTTCGCGGCGAACGCCGCTCGGACAAGGCGAAGGCGGTGGTCACCGGCGCCGGCAGTGGCATCGGGCGATCGTTTGCCCTGGAGCTGGCGCGGCGGGGTGGCGAGATCATCTGTGCCGACATCAGCATGGAGCGCGCCAACGAGACCGTCGCGCTGATCGAGCAGCTGCCGACCGGCAAGGGTCACGCCGTGCAGTGCGACGTGTCCGACCGCACCGCCATCGAACTGCTGGCCAAGCAGGCGCAGGAGATCTTCGGCGGCGCACCGACCCTGGTGATCAACAACGCCGGTGTCGGCATCGGCGGAAAACCGGTGGGCGACATCGGCTTCGAGGACTGGGACTGGGCCCTCGGCATCAACCTGTGGGGCGTTGTCTACGGCTGCGAGGTCTTCACTCCGCTGCTGCGGGAGGCCGGCAAGGGCGGCATCATCAACGTGGCCTCGGCGGCCGGATTCGCCGCCGCGCCGTCGATGGCGGCCTACAACGTCTCCAAGGCCGGCGTGATGTCGCTGTCCGAAACCCTGGCCGCCGAACTCGACGGCACGGACGTCGCCGTCACCGTGCTGTGCCCAACCTTCGTGAAGACCAACGTCTTCACCGACGGCCGCATCACGCCCGGCTCGATGAGCCTGAGCCAACAGCTGGCCCGCTGGACCGGCCTGTCCGCAGACAACGTCGCCGCCCGCACCCTGGACGCGCACGACGGCGGCCGCCTGTACGTGGTGCCCCAACTCGACGCCACCGTCATCTGGCACCTCAAGCGACACTTCCCCGCCCTGTACGTCCGCGGCGCCGGACTGCTCGGCCGACTTCTTCCCGAGAACTGAAAGGACACATCATGGCAATGGATCTCGATGAGATGTTGCAGCGGATCAAAGACAAGCAGTGGGCCCTGGCCGACATCGACTGGGATGCCCCGGGAGCCGAGCTGATCGAGCCCGAACTGTGGGCCAAGCTCAAGCCGTTCATGACCGATCTGATGTGGATCGAGAACGTCGGTGCCCGTGGCTTCGCCGCGCTCGCCAAGAAGGCCCCGACGCCGACGCTCAAGAGCATCTACGAGCACTTCCACGCCGAGGAGCAGAAGCACGCCAACGCCGAGCTGGCGCTGATGCGGCGCTGGGGCATGCTCGAGAACGACGAGGTGCCGCCGCCGAGCGTCAACGTGCAGCTGGTGATCACCTGGCTCGACAAGTTCTCCGACGGCATGTCGCTGTCGATCCTCGGCACCGTCATCCCCATGCTCGAAGTGGCGCTGGACGGCGCGCTCATCAAATTCATCACCGATGAGGTCAAGGATCCGGTGGCGCAGGAAGTGTTCAAGCGGATCAACTCCGACGAATCCCGCCACCTCGCCGTCGATTTCGAGGTGATGGACATCATCGGGCACTCGGGCATGCGCAAGCTGGCCGTCGACTTCGTCGGCAGCTGGATGAACCCGGCGCTGGTCGTCGGCACCTTGAGCTACTTCCCCCTGCTCAACAAGATGCGCGACAACATCGTCGCGATGGGTGTCGACGAGGAGCGCCTCTACCAGGCGATGCGCCGCTTCCAAAGTGTCGGTGAGCGAAGCGCTTTCGCGCGCCGGGTGCCCATGTACCGGTTCGTCTCATGGCACGCCAAGAAGGTGATCGACCGTACCTCGAAGTACCACTGGCTGGCTGACTCGCTGGTGGTGGTCACCGGCGCCATTCCGATGCCGCTGGTGCGCAACACGCCGAGCTGGTCGAACGAGATGACCTACGAGCCGGTCGCGTAAAGGAACACACAGCAATGACACTTTCGACAGCCATCATCGGTGCCGGGTTCGCCGGCATCGGCGCCGCCATCCGGCTCAAAGAGCAGGGCATCACCGACTTCGAGATCTTCGAACGCGGTACCCGGGTCGGCGGCACCTGGCGTGACAACACGTATCCCGGTGCGGCGTGCGACATTCCGTCGCGTTTGTACTCGTACAGCTTCGCGCCCAACCCCGACTGGTCGCATACCTACTCGGGCAGCGCCGAAATCCTCGGCTACATCGACACGATGGTCGAGTCCGCGGGCATCGCGCCGCACATCCGCTTCGGCCACAACGTGACCGGTGTGGAGTACGACGAGGTGGCGGGGGAATGGACCGTCAACTTCGAGGGACGCGAGCCGGTCCGGGCGCGCACCGTCATCGTCGCCTCGGGGCCGCTGGCGAACGTGAGCTTCCCGAAGATCACCGGTATCGAGACCTACGAGGGCCACAAGATCCACAGTGCCCGTTGGGATCACGACTACGATTTCACCGATAAGAAGGTCGCTGTCGTCGGCACCGGCGCCAGTGGTGTGCAGATCGTGCCGGAGCTGGTGAAGGTCGCCAAGTCGGTCAAGGTCTTTCAGCGCACCCCGGGTTGGGTGATCCCGCGTGCCAACAGCTCCACCTCCGGTTGGCTGAAGCGAATCTACAAAGACGTGCCCTTCGCCGAGAAGCTTGCCCGCTCTGCCTGGTTCTGGGGCCATGAGTCGGTCGCGCTCGGCGTGGTCTGGGACAGCCCGTTCACGCGGGTGGTCGAGGCGCTGAGCCTGGCGAACCTGCGTATGCAGGTCAAGGATCCGTGGCTGCGTCGCCAGCTGAAGCCGGACTTCTCGGCCGGCTGCAAGCGGCTGCTGATGACCAGCGACTACTACCCGGCACTGCAGGCCGACAACTGCAAGCTGGTGACCTGGCCCATTGCCCGGTTGTCGCCCAAGGGAATTCGCACCGTGGAGGGCGTCGAGCACCAATTCGACGCCATCGTGTTCGCCACGGGTTTCGAGGTGTCCAAGGCCGGCACCCCGTTCCCCGTCATCGGCATCGACGGCAGGGAGCTGGCCGCGGAATGGAGCCGGGGCGCGTACGCCTACCGCAGTGTCGCGGTATCCGGTTATCCGAACCTGTATTTCACGTTCGGACCCAACTCAGGACCCGGCCACAGCTCCGCATTGGTGTACATGGAGGCACAGATCGACTACATCGTCGAGGCGATCTCCAAGCTGCTGCAGTTCGGCTGGAAGTCGCTCGACGTACGGCCCGAGGTGCAGGCCCGCTACAACGAGGACATCCAGCAGCGGCTGCAATCCACGACGTGGAACTCCGGCTGCCAGAGCTGGTACCTGACCGACGACGGTTTCAACGCGACGATGTTCCCCGGGTTCGCCACCCAGTACGTCAACCAGTTGAAGAGCGTCAATCTGCACGACTTCAAGATCACTGCTGAACAGACCAGCGGTGCGTCAGTCCTGACCGCATAGAATCCGCTGGTGGCTGAGTACCGGATCGACGACCTCGCGCGCGAAGCGGGGACGACAACCCGGAACGTCCGCGTCTACCAGGAGAGCGGCCTGCTGCCCCGGCCTCAGCGCCGGGGCCGGGTCGCGATCTACACCGACCGGCACCTGAGCCAGTTGCAGGCGATCGTCCGCCTGCTCAGCGAGGGCTTCACCGTCAAACACATCCTCAAGTTCCTCACCGGCCTGCAGCGCGGTGAGGGGCTCGTCGAGGTGCTGGACCTGGCCGAGCTCGAGGAGCTGGTTATCGCGCCGTGGTCGAATCCCGAGGCACAGACCATGACGCGCCAAGAGTTGGAGATGCAGCTCGGCCGGCTGGACGGTGCGACCATCCGCCGGCTGGTCGCCGGTCGGATCATCGAGTCCACGGACGACAAGGACACCTACCTGGTCCCCGACCGTCGAGTGATCGACGACTTCGCCAGGCTCATCTCCCGCGGCATGCCATTGGCGGCGATCCTGAAGACCACTACGGCGGTCGACAAGAAGCTCGACGACGCGGCCCGGGCCATGACCCGGGCCGGACACGCCGAGGTGGTCCGGCAGCGGGGGCCGGGCTGGTACCCCAGCAACGACGTCGAACTTGCCTGGGCCGCCGATCTCATCGACGCCATGCGCCGCGTATCTCGCCGATCTGCCCACGCTAGCCTTGACCGCGCGTTAGATGAAGCGGTGCGGGCCGAGCTTCGGCAGTACCAGCAGGAGGCCAAGGATCAGGGGGCTCCTGCCGAACGGAAGGCGTGAGTCATGGCAGGGGCACACGAAGCTGGGGCTGAGTCCGGCAAACGGAAGCGACGCGGACCGAAGTCACTCGTCCAAGCAGTGTTCGCGTTGATGGATGACGTCGCCGAGCTACGGAAGTCGTCGCAATACATCGCCGACAACATCGCTGCTCTGAGCGTGAGTGCTGCCGGTATCGACCGGCACGCGGAATTGATCGCCAGCCAGATCACCACCCTGACCGAGGCCGCGGCCGGCATCGACACGTCCGCCGAGAAGATCGCGTTCGGCGCGAATTCGATTGCCGCGACCCTGCCGAGCCTGCAGCGACTCGCCGAAGTCGTGGAGCCCCTCGACAACACGGTGGCTCGGCTCGGGTGGTTCGTCGACCGGATACCCGGCGGCAAGCGGAGCTAGCACAACCCCATTGACAACCGTCGCGGCGGGACGTTAGCGTCGAACAGCGAGTAGACCGATCGGTATACTGCTGCCGGGGTGCCAACGGCGCCAAGGGAATAGGGGAACGTCATTGGCTGATGTGGAGACGCCCGCAACGAGATCCCTGGTCCCCGTGACCGGCGTGTTCGGCTGACAGGCCTGGCGGCGAACGGCTATGAACCGCACCATCGGCATCGGTCAACTGCGCAGTGCCACAAGGTATTATCTCGAACTTGCCGCAAGTGGTGAGTCAATCACGGTCAGACGTAGAGGCATTGATGTGGCGTCGATCCATCCCCCGGAGCGTCCGATTCAGGAACGGCGCCGTCGGCTGCCTTCGCCAGGCTACTTGGCGATTCGGGTAGCCCTTCCGGCGTTCCGTGCCGCGGCTGGTCGTTACCTGAACATGGTGGCCAATGGTGCCGTCGTCGAAATTTACGATCACGGTCAGTCGGCCGCCAGAATTACCCGGGTATCCGAGGCATAGTTCGGCAGCAATTTGCCTTGGGCGTCAAGGAAATACCTCAAGCGATGAGGTGTGCCGATCGGCTATTGCTACCCGCTGGAGATCAGAGGAACGTATTCGGTGGACCGGCGGCGCCGCTGGGGCGCTGCCCCGATATAGAGGGGGTGGGCCGTGTACGCACGCTCTACCACTATTCACGCACAACCCTCGGCCATCGACGCGGGAGTGGCTCACCTCCGCGATGAAGTGATGCCCAAACTCCAAGAGCTGGACGGCTTCGTCGGCATGTCGCTGCTCACCGACCGTCAGTCTGGCCGCTGCATCGCGGTGACGGCGTGGCAGTCGGAAGAGGAAATGAACGCTGTCGCCGAGCAGGTTCGGCCGATCCGCGAACAGGCGATCGAGATGTTCGGCGGCGCCGCGACCGTCGACGAGTGGGACATCGCCGTGTTGCACCGCGCTCGTCAGATTCCGGAGGGCGCATGTGCGCGGGTGACATGGGGACATGTCGACCCGGCCCACGCCGACGCCGCCATCGACCACTTCAAGATGAACATCGTGCCCGACAGCGAGGCGCTCGAGGGCTTCTGCAGTACCAGCTTGCTGGTCGATCGGAACACCGGCCGCGGCGTGGGCTGCACGACGTTCGACAGCCGAGAAGCCATGGAGCGCAACCGGGATGGGGCGCGCACGATGAAGCAGATGCGCATGAAAGAAGCGGGCGCCGACGAACTCGACGAGGCTGAGTTCGACGTGGCCTTCGCTCATCTGAGGGTGCCGGAACTCGTTTAGCCACTACCTGGGCGACGACGGCCGCTCACGACGGTGAACCCGTGTGAGTGGCCGCCTCGCGCCAATATTGCGAAATGCCGAGTCGGACGCGTCGACATGGAGACAATGCTGACATGCCAGTCGAGTCTTTCGACCACGCAAACATGCTGCACCGGGCGATGCGCGGTCTAGCGGCCACAAAGGCCGGCCGGGTGCTGTTCCGGCCGACGGCGCATCACCTGGACCAGCTGGTCAGCAAGCTGACCGGTGGCAAGCGTAGTTTCGCCGGGATTGCGGCGGGCCTGCCGACCGTCATCCTGACCACCACCGGCGCAAAGTCGGGAAAGCCGCGCACCGTAGCACTTTTGGGAATTCCACACTCCGACGGCGTCGCCGTCGTCGCGGCCAACTACGGCGATGCCAGACACCCCGGCTGGTATCACAACCTCAAGGCGAATGCGGCCGCGACGGTGACGCTCGACGGTGATACCTGGGACGCCACCGCCCGCCTGGCCAGGCCCGGCGAGCGCGAAGAAATCTGGGCGAGAGGTATCGATCTCTACCCCGGCCTCACCAAGGAACGGGAGTGGGCCGGGAACCGGCAAATCGAGACGTTTGTTCTCGAGCGACGGTGAGTGGCACACCAGGTCACTGACTCCGGCGGCGTGCAGACCAAGAATGTCCCAAGCGCCGGGCTGCATGCTTCATTCACCACAAAGCAGCAGATCGACGACAGTGTCGCCGAACAAACAGAGAGGTCGAGTCACATGACGCGACGAATCACACGACTGGCCGCGGCGGCACTGTTGTCCGGCGGAATGAGTCTGGCCGCCTTCGGATTGAGCGCCGGCACCGCCCAAGCAGAACCCTCCTCGGGTACCTGGTGTCCGGGCCAGCCGGTCCCCGGAGGCTTCACCGAGGTCGACTGGGACTGGACGACCTGCCACCGGTACAACCTGGTACACCGCGGAATGCCACCTCGGGTCGTTGGCATGACCGCGGAAGACGGCTGGTACGGCGGCCACCCCCACTACCGCACCGTCGCGGGCGAGAACACAAACGCGACCTGCCAATTCTTGGGGTGCCCGTAGTGAAATCGATTGTGAGCGGCTGCATTTCTGCAATCAGAATGGTGCGGGTTCATCCCATTCCTCTGCGGCCAAGGCCATTTCGAGTTCGCGGCACCGGCGCCATTCCTCGCCGGCGATGCGTTCTTCGTTGACCATGCGAGCTTCGTTGATGAGTTGTTGGCGTTCTTGGGCCCGAGTGCGTTGGCGTTTGGGCATGCAGTGCCCGCGCGCGGGTGTGCGTGGCGGTTGCTCGGCGATCTCGGGTGTTCCGGTCGGCGTGGCCAGTTGTGGATACCAGTGGGCGCCTTCGGGTTTGGTGATGTAGGTGTGCCCGGTGGGGGCGACCCACACGACGGTGCCGTCGGGGTATTGGTGGTCGGTCCAGCCGTGGAACGTCTTGAGCAGGTGGTGAAAGCGGCATAGGCATTTGAGGTCCGACGGATGCGTCGGCCCGGCCGGATATGGCACGGTGTGGTCGAGGTCGCAGGCCTCGGCGGGCCGGTCACAGCCGGGGAACCGGCACGTCAGGTCCCGGCAGCGCACGAACTCCGCGAGCTTGGCCGAGGGCCGGTAGCGGGGTTCGGCCGCATCCGGCGGTAGGTCCACCTCGCGGATGATCGCCCCCTCGGCGAGCCGAGCCACCTGCTCGGCGGGGATCTGCCCGTACCCGGGCAGGAACCCTGGGGCTTCACCCTGGATGGTTTCGGGGCCGGCGATTATGTGGATGACCGCGCGGGTGCCGACGGTCGGCGCCGGTAGCTCGCCGGCCGCGGCGGGGCAGTCGGATTGCCCGCACTCGCACCGCAACCGACCGCCGCGGGCGAGGACGTCGATGGCCGCGGCACGCCGCTGATCATGGCTGCGCGGATCGTCCGTGCAGACCCCGCGGGCCAAGTCATCCAGGACAGCGTCGAGTACGGCGGCGGTCGCGGCATCGACCGTTCCGCAGATGCTCGCCGCCCCCGGGCCGCAGGGGCGAATGTCGAGGTAGCGGGCCTGCGACGGTGGTCGAGGTGCGTGCACGCCCGCCTGGTCGGACGCGGCGATGATCGCGTCGATGCGTTGTTCCATTTTCGGTTTCGACAACCGCCCCCACGCCACGATCT